>Ga0209755_10000428_pt1 | contig 77484 bp, 66 predicted proteins | sample TergutCo191P1_FD_187301 | JGI IMG/M metagenome (GOLD analysis project Ga0209755, IMG submission 187301) | Cornitermes sp. P1 segment gut microbial communities from Petit-Saut dam, French Guiana - Co191P1 (SPAdes) (version 2) | ecosystem: Host-associated > Arthropoda: Insects > Digestive system...
GGGGGGGGGGTATATTATGGCGGCTGTTTTTTTCGGCGTCCGAAACTAAGTAAAAAAGGGCTTTTTTTGCGAAATTTGCGGAAATAGTGCCAAAAACAGTAAAAACCTGCATACCCAAAAATATACTGTTTTTCTAATTTTTTATCAAGCTATTTTTGCATTTTTTTTATTTTTTTTTGTAGGTGAAAATTACCTTAAAACAAATGTGTACAAGCAGGGCAGGGGGCGCCCGCGCGTGAGCAAAACATCTGGAGAATCCGCCTACGAGCCTTAAAGCGTTTAAAATGAACTAAGATTATTTTTTCCAAGAAAGAAACACGCATTTTAAACGCTTTACTTTGTTAACCTCTAAGGGGGTTGGTGTTTATTAACAAGTCTCTACGGCGGGGAGCTCCAGAAAATTGTTTTGCTCACGCGCAGGCACCCCCTGCCCTGCTTGTACAGAGAGGTATTTAAATGAAAAAGATATCAATTACCTTTATAATGTAAACCAGTTGCATAGACGGGAAAGCCTGCCTGCGGGGAAAACAATTTTTTGAAATTCACCGCTAGAGAGACCTGTAAAGCAACAACAACCCCTTTGAGGTAATAAAAGTAAAACATCTAAAATGCGCACATCTTTCTTGGAAAATCGACAATCAAACTTCATTTTTGATGTTTTAGGGCTCGGAAGCGCGCCAAAGTTGCACCGCGCAGCGGTGTTGTTGAAAAAAATTAGCAAGGCGTGGCGCCCATTTAAGGTCAATGAGATGAAGTAGGCGCGAGGACTTTAGTCCGCGCGGCGCGCCTTCCTTCAAATGTTTTGCCCGCAGGCAGGCTTTCCCGTCTATGCGAAAAAGTATTTAAAATATAAAAGGTAACAGACACCAAGTTAACTACCTTAACGGCAATGTTCCCGGCAGTTCCAGTTTAAAAGTATCCCCGCTGAAAACCGGAATACCAAAATCACAGGATAAATTAAGCAAGCTGGAAACTTCTCTTGCTGTTATAAGTGACGCGAAACTTCGCAGCAGATCCGCGTAAGTTACTATAAGGCGGAAAGTCAACGGCGTTGTACTGGATGGCGCAAGCGGCGCGCCGCTTTCTACTATACCTTTTATAAAAGAGCTTCTGTTAAGAGAATAATCGTAATTAATTTTCGGCGAAGGCAATTCAAATACATTCGGGTTTTCTATATTGATGGAAACAACCAATTCCGCTCTTGTGCTATCTCTTCTGTCAAGATTAATTGAAGGACTGCTGAAACGCGGAAGCTGCGGAAGCGGAAGCGCTCCTTCAAATTCAAAATTAAAAACTTTTTCACCGATAACCGGAAAAAGGAAATTGACGGCAAGCGCGACTTTGTAGCCTACGTCTTTGCTTCCCTTTAATGATTTAAAAGTGTTAAGCACTTCAAGGTATTCAAGGCTTACAGGCACTTCAACAATAGTTGTGTTTCGCGCTCTGATTCGGCTGTCTTTTTTTAGAGTTCCATTTATAAATGAATTGGAATTGATAAACAACCGCCAATCAGTCTGCGGGAAAGGAATCTCGAAAGAATTGGGGTTTTGCACCGCGACTTTGCACAGCAAATTCACTCCGTTATAAGTAAGATTCGCAATGTCCACAGATTGAAGCGATACCTTAGGTTCCTGAAACGCGGACATCAATGATTCGCAAGTTGTGAACGTAAAAACAGCACAAAGAATTGCCATTGTTAATATAAAATTTTTCATATTTAACTGTATGTCCATTTTAGCAGCAGGTCAAGGGAGAATTAGCGGTTATTAGGATATATATTATTAACAGCATTTGTAAATAATTTTACAAATTCGGCAACACCAATCTGCCCGGATGCCATCTGGTGGAAAATCGGCCCAAGTGTGTTCATGCCAAAACCATCCGGCATTTCATTCTGCTGCCATGCGTAAATTTTACCTTTGTTTGCCCATTCCTGAACAGCTTTCGATAACTGCCCTTCGGGTTTGTAGCCGGCAGATCTGAACGCAGGCACCATTTTAGCTTTATTAACCATGTAGTCATGCCCTTCCGCTGTGCCAGCCATCGCAATAAGAAATTTTTTGGCCGCTTCGATATTTTTTGATTTCGCGTTGATCAGATACCACGACGGAGCGCTGACAAAGATGCCGTCTGTGTTTTCATCCAAATACGCGTGAGGTACATAACCCATTTCAAATGTTATACCCATTTCATGAAAAGCAGGATCAATCCAGTTGCCCTGATGGATAAATACGGTTTTTTCGGCAGCGTAATCGCTGAGCTGTTGATCATAGCCGCCTGTCAGCAGAGTGTTTCTGTTTGCGTATTTAAAAAGCAGGTTGTAGTATTCTGCGAACATGGTAAGACGCGCGTCATCAACCTGTCCGTTCAGCATCATGTCGATGATTCTTGTAGAATTGTTGTACGGCAAACCGAGGGTAAGGTACGCGTTCACGCCATGAAGCCCCGTAACCCATGTCATTCCGGGACCTGCAACCATCGATACAACCGCGTCCAAACCCAGGCGGTTTTTCATAGAATCAATTTTTTCAAATGCCGATCTGATTGCAGCCGCGTTTGTTAAAGAATCGGGATTAACGCCGGCTCTTGCAAGAAGCGCTTTGTTGTAGCCAAGCCCCCAGCCTTCAACGGCGACAGGAAACCCGATGATGCTGCCGTCTGCAGGATCAACATAAGCGGCGTCGGTATCTTTTACCCACGGCTCATTTGAAAGATCTGCAATTCTGCCTGAGCGTTTTGCTTCTTCGAATCCTGTCTTGCCTTCTATTACAAATATTTCAGGCTCTGTCCCGGAGCTGAACATCGCTGCGATGTTAGGCGCATAAGGCGTCTCACCGCCGAAACTTCTTACAACAACCTTAATGCCGGTTTGCTCTTCATATAATGCCGCGTAATCTTTCAATGCCGCGTCGATCTCAATTTTATTACTGATAAGAGTAATTACTGTGCCGCTTTGTTTCTTTGCGCAAGAAGAAAAAGCGGCTGCAATCATCAATATTAGGATCGCAATGATGATAATACGTTTCATAACTCAGGATAAACCGCTATGTTGAAAGCTGTCAAATTCTTTACGCAACGTAAGACTCCAATTTTTCCGCTCTTATCGGATTGCGAAGCCTTGTCAGCGCTTTTTCTTCTATTTGGCGAATACGCTCTTTGCTCAAATTATAACGAACGCCAATTTCATTAAGCGACATTGCCTGCCTTCCAAGCCCGTAATGGCAGCGGATAATATCGGCCTCATCATCATTAAGAGTATCAAGAACATCTTCGATATCGGTCTTCATCAAACTTTGCTCGGCGTATTTTTCGGGAGTTACATACATATTGTCTTCGATAAATTCTTTAAGCGGAACATCCCTGTCGCTTACCGGATTATCAAGCGAAAGAATTTCTCTTGATATATTGATGATATCCGAAACGCGGGATTTTTCCATGCTCAGAAGATCCGCGATCTCCTTAACTTCATCGTCGTGTGACATGTGCCTGTCAACCATTTTTCCCGCTTTTTCAATTTTAACAAGATCTGCTGCGCGGTTTACGGGAAGCCTGATCATTCTGGATTTTTCGCACAAAGCGCTCATGATTGCCTGGCGAATCCACCAGACCGCATACGAAATAAAATGGTATCCTTTATTGACATCAAAGCGATCTGCCGCATTAATAAGACCGATATTACCTTCGCTGATAAGGTCATCAAGGGGTAAACCAAGCCCTTGATATTTTTTCGCTACCGTGACAACAAAACGAAGATTGGCGTTTACAAGCCTTTCTCTCGCTTTTTTGTTGCCAGCCGCCGCCATGCGGGCGATCGTTTCCTCTTCTTCCCTGGTTAACATGGGAATGCAATTAATTTCGCTCAGGTAAATTGCGAGGTTGTCTTTTAACTCTTTACTTTTTCCTTTTTCTGTCATATTTTCCACCCTTTATAACTTATTAATAGCAAGAATCGTGCCAAGTTAGTTTTTTTAGTAATATCAATGGTTTTAAGGTATTATTTGAAGATTTATGCGATTATATTTCACGCGTTTTGGGGAAAATGACACAGGGGAAAAAATGCACCAATTTACTGTGTCATTTTGACACAGTAAAGTTATGATCTGTGATCTTGATTATTGTGGAAAATTTTAATATGATTACTATAGATAGGATATTTGTTCAGAAACTGTATCCGCTGTGTCAATAACGGATATTAATTCTGAAAGGCAGGTTAGCTAACATGAATTCTGCGCCCGAATTGGTTGTAGACGAAGAAAAAATAAGAAAAGCCATACAATCCGGTCTTCCGCTTACTATAACTACATATACTCTCCCAAAAGAAATCGAAGTTTACATAGAACAGGTTACCGATGTTTTTCTAAGACAGATGAATCAGATCAAATTAAAAGATTATATTATTTACTGCATACAAGAACTTGTTGTCAACGCGAAAAAAGCGAATACAAAACGCGTTTATTTTACCGAACGCGGTTTGAATATCAATAACGATGCCGATTACGAAACGGGAATGAAAACTTTTAAAGAAGACACTATCAGTAATATCGCGCACTATCTTCAGCTTCAGAAAGAAAAAGGTTATTACATAAAAGTTATTTTACAGGTTAAAAGAAACACGATTGTTGTAGAGATACGAAACAATGTTACGGCGACAAAAAAAGAGCGTCTTCGCATTCAGGACAAGATGGCAAGATCGCGGCAGTACGGCAGTTTGGAAGACGCTCTTGCCCAGATACTTGATGATTCCGAAGGCGCGGGGCTTGGGCTTGTAATTCTTGTATTGATGCTTAAAAAACTTGGGCTTGACGATGACGCGTTCACAATGAAAACAACAGACAAATGCACAATCGCAAGCATTCAAATTCCGCTTGATCAGGCGACAGTAAAAGGCATGACAGTTCTTTCTGAAGAAATCGCGGAAAGCATTAACAGTCTGCCGCAATTCCCGGAAAATATTCTAACGGTTCAAAAACTTATTAACGATCCCGATTCTGATATGCCGAAAATCGCAAGGCAAATTTCGATGGACCCCGCTCTTACAGGCGATCTTTTAAAAATTGTAAATTCGGCGCAGTATATGCTTTCTAAAAAGGTTGATAATATTTCCGATGCCGTAAAAATGATCGGTATCAAGGGAATTAAAAATCTGCTTTACTCCTACGGAACACAGAAAATACTCGGCGACGACACCATTGATAAAAAGAAACTCTGGGAACATTCGTACAAAACGGCTTTTTACGCTTACAACCTTGCAAAGAATTTCAAAAACGATCAGGGTTTGTTAGACGATGTTTATGTCGGCGGAATGTTACACGACATGGGGAAAATTATTTTCTCCAGCGTGCATCCCGATTTAATGAACAAAATGAAAGGCATCTGCTCCGACAAGAATCTGCCCGTTTCCACATTCGAAGATTTGTCGGCAGGTTTGAATCACGCGGAAATAGGCGCTCTTATCGCCGAAAAGTGGAATTTCCCGGACAAACTTGTCGCGGCAATCCGTTTCCATCACGACCCGGAGTCCGCTCCGCTTGATTGCAAAGATTTGGTAGATACGGTTTACCTTGCTAATATGTTCTGCGAATACGAACAAAAAAATGTAGCTTACGATCAATTCGATTTAAGTCCGCTTGAAAACTTCAGATTTAACAGTCAGAAGCAGGTGGATACTTTGATCGAGCGGCTTTCACAGGGCTTCATGAGAGAAGGACAATTTTAATTAATAGGAATTATTGCATGAAAAGAAAATTTTTATTTTTGGTATTATCAGGTTACATTTTACTTTCGATGTCTTCGTGCATCAGTTTATTTTTCGCAGGCGTAGAGAGCGGCATAATCAGAAATACAAGAATTGTGGAATGGTCGTTTGATCAATCGCTGCCGCAGGAACGAACGGCAAAAGTTTTAATGTGGTCAGGCGAACTAAAAGCATATAATGGCATTGATATAGCCAGCGCGTTTACCACGGCCAAAATGCTTCATATCAAACCGCTTTTGAATATTCCCGCAGGTGTTTCGGAATTCACTTTTGATTATACTTATACCCGCTCTTACGGCAACACTACGATTTACTATAACGTAAAAGAATGTATCTTTAAGTATAATTTTGAAGCAGATAAAAAATACTTTGTAAGTATCGGCAGAGAACAAACAGAAAAAGGCGGTTTAATAAAAGACGCGCAGTATGTATTCAATATAAATATTTACGATTACTGGCCTGTTCTGGACGGCGACCGAATCTCAAACAATGAATATAAAAAACTGGAGAAGGAGCTCCCTTCCAAAAAAATAGCTGTAATTCCAATATTCAGAACAGAAGATGTCGAGAAGAAAAAGTAGCTGTATGGACTTGGGTTTTAATTCATGTTATATTTACTAATCTATGTTTCTTAAGCGGCTCTCCATTCTCGGCTTCAAGTCATTTGCCGACCGAACGGATATTGAATTTAACGATGGTATCACTGCCCTTTTGGGCCCAAACGGCTGCGGAAAGTCCAATGTTGTGGACGCGGTTAAATGGGTTTTGGGAGAACATGCCATCAAATCCCTTCGCGCCGAAAAAATGGAAGATGTTATTTTCGGCGGCACAGAATCCAGAAAACCTCTTAACGTGGCGGAAGTTGCCTTAAGTATAGCCAACGAAACCGGTCTTTTACCTATGGATATGCCGGAAATCGAGATAAAACGAAGGCTCTACCGTTCCGGGGAAAGCGAATATTTCATCAATGGAGCGCAGGTACGGCTTAAGGATATTAGAGAGCTTTTTTGGGATACAGGCGTCGGCAAGACTGCGTATTCCGTAATGGAGCAGGGAAAAATCGATCAGATTCTTTCTTCTAAACCGGAGGAAAGGCGTTATCTTTTTGAAGAAGCCGCCGGCATCACTCGTTACCGGGAACGGGGCGCGGAAGCGGAGCGTAACCTTGCAAAGACCGAAGAAAATGTGCGCCAGGTGGAGTTAATTTTAAACGAAGTAAAACGCGCGCACGACAGCCTTAAAACACAATCAGAAAAAACGTTGAAATACCGCACGCTGCGCGATGAAATTTTTAACTACGAGCTTGATATTCAGCTGCTGCGTTTAAAGCAATTCAGATACGAACGAGACGATAAAAACGAAACTTTAAGGCGCAGAACCGAAGACCGCGACAGAATTCGCGCGGAAATGGAAGCGGAAAATAAAGCGCTGGAAGCGAACATGGACGAAGTAAACTCCATGGAAGCGCGGCTTGTGGAATTACAAAAAAATATATACGGGCTCGCGCTTGAAAAAAACGCTAAAGAAAACGAAGTACGCCTGTTCAACGAACAGCGCAATGAAAATAAAATAAAAATAGGGCAGAACGAAGAGCGCGAAAAGCAGGCAATTCAAAAAATTACAGAGCTGAACAATGACGCTTCCGGGCAGGATTCAATCGTACAGGATTTAAGAAAACAATGCGAAAGTATAGAAGAAAATATCCGCTCTTTTGAAGAAAACATTCAGCTCTCCGCCGGGCGCATCAGCGAAAACGAAAAAGAATCCAAAAGAGCCGAGGCGGATATTCTTGGCATTGAAAAGCAGCTTTTGGAACATGAAAAAGAACTTGCGAAAATAACAGACGACATTGTGGCAGAACTTGACGCCGGATTAAAAAAAGCAGGTTACTCCGCGGCTGAACGAAAAAGCGCGGAAGCTGCGTTACACGAAACTCTCGGCAAACTGCGCACGCTTTTATCTGGCAGGGAAGCTTTAATACGCGACCTTGTCTCCGCGGCAGAAAGAACAGGCGGCGTGGATGCTGCGGAAATCGGGCGCATAACAGACGCCTTGCTTGCGGGTTTAGTCGAAGCCGCCGCCGGAGCGGATAAAGCTATCGAATTGTTTAACAGCTACCGGGAAGCGTCTCCAGTCTTTATAGACGAGTTCCTCGCTCCCCAGGGAATTATCACAAAGAAGCGCGCGCTTGATGAACAGATACGGGCTTCCAAAAGCGGCATAGAAGAGCGGCGGCTGCGGATTAAAACTCTGCACGAAGACAATGTCAGCCTGATGGCTAAGATCGACGAATACCGCGCGACTCTGGAAAACATGAAAGTCAACCGCGCGCAGATGAACGCGCGCGCGCAGTCCGCGGAAGAACAGGCAAAATTAATAAGACGCGAACTTTCAGGGCAGGAATCGCTTTTAAAAAATATCCGCGACGAACTTTCTCTTTACCGGCAAAGGCTGGAGGAAATCGACGGGCGCATCGCTGGAGTTCAAACGCTTATCGCGGACATCGAAGAAAAAACAAAGGCGTTTTCGTCCGAACTTGAAAGACTGGAAAAAGACATCCGCAAAAGAAACGATAATGTCGCAGGTAAAAAAGTTGTTATTAACAAAAGAATGGCAGAACTCAGCAAGGTGCAGGAATCGCTGGAAAAAATTCACCTTGAACTTGTGCAGTCCGAAATGGAAATTAAAAACACGCAGGAAAACTTCAGGGAGACCCATTCCAGGGATTTAATGGAATTTGAAGAGCGCATATTCAACATTACCGCGGCTCCGGCTGTATTAAAAGAAAAACTTGCTTCATCGCGCACAAAGATGAAAGAACTTGGTTCTGTAAACCTGATGGCGCCTGAAGAATACGCGGAAACAAAACAGCGTTACGATTTCTTAAGCGGGCAGATGGCAGACCTTGAAAAAGCGCGCAAAGATTTGGAAGATTTAACCGCGGAAATCAGGCAGGAATCTTCGCAGTTATTCCTTGACACATACAACCGCATAAAGAAAAATTTTCACAACATGTTCAGGCGTCTTTTCGGCGGCGGTCGCGCGGAACTGCGTCTCTCCGACCCTAACCACGTGCTGGAATCGGGCATCGAAATCCTTGCGCAGCCGCCGGGGAAAAAACTTGAACATTTAAGTCTGCTCTCAGGCGGCGAATGTTCAATGACAGCCGTAGCGCTTTTGTTCGCCACCTACATGGTAAAACCAAGCCCCTTCTGTCTGTTAGACGAAATTGACGCCGCCCTGGACGAACAGAACGTAGGGCGCTTTGTACACCTTTTGCGGGAGTTCAGCGATACAAGCCAGTTTATAATTATTACACATAACAAAAAAACCACCACAGGAGCGGGAACGCTTTTGGGTGTCACAATGCAGGAATCAGGCGTTACTAAACTGATAACTGTGCGCTTTAAAAACGGAGAGCTGGATATCGCCGAAGGCTCCCCTCACCAGAGCGAACTGTGGGACGCGGACGGCAAATTTGAAGAAGAAGATGTTCCGCCGGAAGAAGGAAGGCAGCTTCCTGACGGCGTTAATGATCCAAAGAAGGTAAAACCCGAGCAGCTGCGCCCAATCAGATCCAAGGTTAACCGCGGCGCAGAACCGGATAAGCTCAATTAATAAAAAACCAGAGTTTTATTTTATTCTCCGGTTCTTAAACGGCCTTCATCAAGAAATTTTTTAAGATCGTTTTCGTTTACTCTGATAGCTTCAACTTTATCTACATCGGCGTAATTTAAATTCCGCTGTTGGCTTCTGTATTCCTGTTCAACTTCCTGCGTTAAACCCTTTCCGGCGAGAGCTACTTCTCTTGCTGTGGCTGTGCTGCTGGTCCCCGCGACTACTTGTTTTGCGGAAAAATTCCCGGAGGATGTCCAGCCTGTAAGGCTTGTATTTCTTACGCTTCTAACTTCGACATTATTGCCGTTTATTTGAATTACAGTTACCTGTTCTCCAAGCTCCAGAGTACCTTTAGTGCCGGAGAAAAATCCGGTGCCCGCTTTTAACGATACGCTTTTTACAGACACATACAAAGTGCCGCCGATACGAACCTGCGCAGCCGCAAATCCGGTAACAAACAACGCCAAGCATAAAATAGTCAAAAATCTTTTCATTTTCTCACCTCATTAAACTACATCATTAGCCTATACATAATATATATCACTTTTCTGTTAAATTATCCACTCCGTCGTCCCAAATTTTATCATCTGGCGGCGCGGCTAGGTATTTTTCGCATCTGTTAAGGTACTTTTTCGCCGCCATATCCGCTTCGTTTTTCCTGCATATTGCCTGGAAAATGTTCTGGGCAGCCAGAAAATCCTTGTTTTCGTAGAATTTAAACGCCTGTTCCCAGTTTCTAACCATTTCCAAAAGTTCAGGCGGCGCTTCTGACGCAATGTCCATTAACTCATAAAGACGCAGCGGCGTATTTATACCAACAACCCTTACCCTGCTTAACGGCCTTATTATAAATTCATCTCCGATATGAGCTCTTGTATACTCACTGATTAAAATGCCGCCCGTATCATACTGTTTGTTTACCCCTTCAAGCCGCGCCGCCAGGTTAACCGCGTTCCCCATGATTGTATAGTCCATTTTGTTAGGCGTGCCCATGTTGCCTACTACCATGTCGCCTGTGTTGACGCCTAGCCGCGTAAAAATAGGATTAGGGTCATCAACACTTTTAATTACGCCTTTCTTCGCCATTGCCTGCATTACTCCGGGTGTGATAAGCCCCAATGATAACGCTTCACGGTTTATTTCGGCTTCCGCTTTTTTCATCTTGATAACCGCTCTGCACGCGAGAGACGCATGATTATTAAAATGTATGGGCGCGCCGAAAAAGGCGATAATCGCGTCTCCTTCGTATTTATCAATTGTTCCCTGATTATCAAGAACGATGTCGCTCATCTTTGTAAGATAGAAATTGAGCAGCTCTACAAGTTTAGCAGGATCGCCTAACGCTTCAGAAAATGTTGAGAACGCGCGGATATCTGTAAAGATTGCAGTCATTTCTCTTTTTTCGCCGCCGAGTTTTAATTGAGAAGGATCGAGGATGAGCTGATCTACAACTTTAGGCGACAGGTACTGCGAGAACGCGGATTTGATAAAACGTTTCTGGCTGCCCTCTGTCGCGTAATTGTAAAGAGTTACCGTTACGAATGCGGCAAGCGTTCCTGCAAGATATGTTACCATTGGTATCCAAAGGCCGCCAAACTGGTAAAAGAAAAAACTGCCCACGACAATTAAAACAAAAGCAATAATTGTGCCGGCGATTGACAGCGAAATACGATGTGAAAAAATTGTGAGACAGACAATTAAAGTTACAACAACAAAAAGAATAAGAAGATCGGCTCTTTGGCTGCTTTGGCGGATAAAATCATTGTTTAAAATATTATCCAGCATTGTAATGTGACAGCCCACTCCCGGATACACAGAAGAAATGGGAGTGCTGAAAATATCAAAAAGCCCCTGGGCGTTATAACCGACGAATACATATTTTTCTTCAAAATTGTCAGGCGTAAGCATATTCCATAAACTTCCTGATTTTGTCATATACTGCCCGAACTCCAGCTCCCTGCCTTCTGCCTGAGCCTGCGCGCTCAGCAAAACATCCATCGCTCTGTACGGAAAATATTTTGCCTGTAAATCTCCTCTGTAGCGAAGAAGCGCAAAACCATTTTTATCAACAGGAATGGAAACTCCTTCCCAATTTATAATTTTTGTTTTGCTATCGAACGAAAGATGCCGGCTTTTTCCTGAGACTACAAGCGAAGCTGATGAAAGCCCCGGTACAGCTCTGCCGTCAAACAAAGTGAACGGTCTTAACCTGCGTATGATGCCGTCGGAATCCGGTATGCCTGTTACGCTTCCCAGAGCTCCCGCAGCTTCTCTTAAACCTTCGATTGGGAAAATCGCCTGCTCTTCTTCTCCAACGCTGAATCTTTCCAGTATTGGATCAAAATTTGAAAGTTCGAATAACGGCGAATCAAGTCCGTTAGGCCAGGAATAAAAACTTCCAGATTGGGTGCTGAACATGATAGTTTGCACAACATGTCCGAAATTTTTCGACGCGTCGATGAAAGAGCCGTCGTCTTCTCTGGCGCTTAAACTGCGAAGAGCTTCAATCGCTGTTCTGAAAGCGCTCCTTCCCGGGCCTCCGCTTCTGGGCTGATCATCGCTGCCTGCGCCTCTTTCCGTTCTGGATTGGGCAGTTCTGGCTGGAACCGCGGCGTTTGCCGCTTCTGCTTCTTCCAATTCTCTTACCGCATTGTCGATAATCTCGTCCTGTCTTGCGTTCCGGTATACTGATGGTTCTGAAAAAATAACATCAAATGCCATCGACTTGGCGCCGCTTAAGTTCATGTAATTGACTATTTCTGCGTAAGCCTGCCTTGGCCACGGCCAGCCCCATCCGCGCTCCTGCTGAGCCCAGTCGATGCTGTCCTGATCCAGATAAATCAGCATGATTTCATCTGAACCCCTGCTGAGCGTTGAATCAGCCCAGAATAAGACCCTCATGTCGTATGACTTGTATTCCAGAAAATTGAAAACTCCCATTAAATGCAGTCCGGCAATGGTTATAAAAACCAAACCTGTAATTATCAGCGCTATGAGTTGTTTCTTAATTTGTTTCTTCTTTGCCATGTTACTACCCTTTTTAGTTGAAATATATCATAATTATATCAGGAGTTATTATGGATATAAAGTATAAAAAACAGCCATTTGCCTGGGTGTGGATTACCGCGACCGTCATTTTCGGCTTATTATTCACTTTTGCTTTAATTCCCGGAGCTGCCGCTCAGGGAAATCAGTCCGGGGCAGGAAATACTCAGGCTCAGGTACGCAATTATACAAATCTTATACAAAATGTGTTTGACTTTATTACCCGCAGCTATGTCGACGAAATCGATCCAAAGGTGCTTTTTGAAGGCGCGATGAATGGAATGTTCAACTCTTTGGAAGATCCGTATTCATCGTTTTTAACAGAATCAGATATGAGCGATTTGACCGACACAACTCAGGGAAGTTTTGGCGGTGTTGGTTTAAATATTACCAAGGCAGTTATGCCGCGCCCGGACGGAAAACCGATGTGGGTCGAAGTTGTCTCTCCCATTGAAGACACGCCGGGTTGGCGTGCGGGAATCAGCCCCGGCGATTTTATAATCGATATAAACGGCGTACCAACTGAAACCATCACTATGGATGAAGTTCTTGGAATGTTGAGGGGCACGCCAAAAGAGAGCGTCAGGCTGATCATCAAGCGCGGAGAAAAAATGGAGTTTCCGGTTACATTAGTCAGAGAGATAATCGAAGTGCCGACTGTTAAACACGCGATGATCGGCAACACAGGCTATTTAAAACTTATTACTTTTACACCGTTTACAGCAGAAAGATCGAGGGAAGCAATCGGCGAGTTCCGCGCTAATAATTATAAAAGTTTGATATTGGATTTAAGGAACAATTACGGCGGACGTTTGGATTCTGCTGTCGATATTGCGAATTTATTTTTAGACGGCGGGCTTGTTGTGCGGACACGATCAAGAATCCCGACCGAGAACCGCGATTTTAACGCAAGGAGATCGATGCTTGTTCCGCCTGAGATTCCTGTCATTGTACTGATAAACCGCGGTTCCGCTTCCGCTTCGGAAATTGTCGCCGGAGCGCTTAAGGATCGCGGAAGAGCTTATTTAGTCGGGGAAAACACTTACGGCAAAGGCTCTGTGCAGCAGGTTTATCCGTTAAGCGGCACAGGTTTTAAAATTACAACAGCGCGTTACTATACACCCAGCGATGTAAATATTGATAAAATCGGCATTCCGCCGGATCGCGAAATTAAGTTTCCCGAGTATTCAGAAGAAGACGCGGAAAAATTGAACGCGCTGATTAACGCAAACAAGATTCCCCAGTTCGCGGAAAAAAATCCAAGAGCGACGGCTGCGCAGATCGAAACATTCGCAAGATCTCTGGAAAATGAATATCACCTTAATCTGCCGTTACTTAAAAGGCTTATCAGGAATGAATTGAACAGAACGATTATAGCTCCTGTTTATGATTTGGAGTACGATATACAATTACAGGAAGCAATGAACATTTTTAAAAGCGGTGATTATAACAATCTGCTGAAAAACGCAAAGTCTTTAAAAACCTTGCAGGAAGAAGCAGAACAGGGAAATATTGCAATCGCTTCGTAATTGATGAGTTTGTAAGGTGAAGCAGTTTTTATTAACTAAAGAACCGGATGCAGACGGTACCGTTCAGATTGATGGAAATGACTATCATTACCTTGTCCGTGTCCGCCGCCTTGCTGCGGGAGAATTTTTTACCGCGCGGCTGCCGAACGGTGATGAAACGCAGGTGCAAATAATAACAATTACTCACAATCTTCTAACATGCAAGTGTATGTCTGATATCGATCCCAACTTCCTCCCGCAGAAACGCAAAGGCGCGGTTTCCATTCCTCCGATTATTTTATTTCAGGCGATGCCCAAGGGCGACAAGATGGATTTGATTGTGCGCCAGGCGGCGGAGGGCGGCATTGCGAAGATTGTTCCTTTTGTGTCGGAATTTTCGGTAGCTAAAAAATTGAGCGGCGAAAGCCAAAAATTTACGCGCTGGGAAAAAATTATTAAAGAGGCAAGGCAGCAAAGCGGTTCGCAAATTTGCACCAGTCTTCATAAGCCGCTGACGATAACCGAATTATTTGATTTTTGGAGGGAACTCAAGGACGAGGACGCTTTAGGGCTTTTATTTCATCATCAGGGACTTGAACAGGAAAGCCTTCACAGTTATCTTTATAAGGAGCCCAAAGCGGCAGTTCTGGCTATCGGTCCGGAAGGAGGTTTTTCCGATAAAGAGACAGCACTCTTTTTGGAAAATGGTTTTATGCCATTGACCATCGGGGATACAATTTTACGGACAGAAACAGCCGCTCTTTACTGCGCGGCGGCGGTTCGCATTTTATTATTGGAGAAGAATACGTGGGAGTTGAAACAAGCCTGACTTCAGAGACTGAACAACCCGGCGAGGTCCGCCAGCGCATAAGTCTTATAAAAGTTCCGATTGATATTGTCGCGCCCGATCAGCTTAGCAATGTAATTTATGATCTGTTAAAAGAACAAAAAGAGCATAATATAGTTCTTCTTTCACTGTGGGATCTTTTACGCGCCCGAAGAAGCGGCGAATACCGCTCCTACATTACAAGAGCATCCCTTGTTATCCCCATTTCTAAAAGTTTAATCAGCGGTATCAAATTCCTTACAGGAAAAAAAGCCTATCGTTATATGCCATTCGATTTTATTATCAGCACTCTTACAACTCTGGAGAACCGCGAGTTTTCCTGTTACCTTTTGGGCGGTAAAAGAAAAGTCCTTTTAAAAACCGAACAAAACATGAGACAAACCTTTCCGCGCCTTCGCATTGTCGGGCGCTTCCCCGGCTACTTTAAACGCTACGAAGAGCCCACAATCATAAAAGCGATAAAAAAATCGTCGCCTTCCCTGCTTTTAGCCGGAAAGGGTATCCGCGGCAGCGAGCGCTGGATTGCGAAGAACAACGCTTCCCTTGGAAACGGCTTAAGGCTCTGGTGCAGCGATATTTTCGACGTTTTCGCTGAAAAGAAAAAACACCCCTCACGCAGAGCTTTTAACTCCGGCTTGGAATGGATAGGCTATTGTTTCCAAAATCCGTTTAAATTATTTAGAATTTTCCCGTATATCGGGTACAAGTTCATTCTGCTTTTTTATAAGTTGTTTGTAAAATAAAGAATTTACTGATACATAATAATATAAGGTCTCGGCGTTAGGTTATAAACATCCTGCGGAGACATTATCGGGTCATCGTAACCGGCGCCGGGTATACCAAAATTGTAAAAAAGTTTAAACGCTTTTATCGGCATGTTGGATGCGAGCGCGTTGTAGTTATATGATTGCCGCTTCAAAACAGGCGCGCCGAAACCGTCCGCGCAGTGAACCAGCCTGACCCTGTTAAAATCAGATCTTACAGCAGGGCGGTTTTTGATCATCACATGATTAAACTGATGGATAACAAGCATGCGCTCGCCGGGAAGGTTGTTTTCGTTAAGATAGTCTTCGATGATTTGCTGCGCCAGGTTTATCTCTTCGCCTGTAAGGTTTCCAATATTTTCCATAGGTGTGGTTGTGCGCCACTCAGGATCGAGCGCCAGATGCACATTTGGGTAGCGAAGATACGGAAGCATTTTTCTGAGCGAATCAAAAGGATCGTATCTGCCGATTTGGTGATCAATAAAAACCAAAACATCGTTTTTCATTCCGTAATCGATGTACTGCATGAGTACATTGTGAGAGATAATCCCAATTTCGCCGCGGGGCCATACGGTTCCGTAAATCAGGTAAAACGCTTTTCGCACTGCGCGCCCGCCGCTGACTTTTTCGTATTCCGCGGCGAGAGAGGTTAACAATCGATCCAGCTCTTCAATCGAGTGACGGCCTAAAATGCCCATGTTACGTGAACTTGGATGCCCGTAGTACGCGAGAATATCATTATTTAATAAAAAGGAAACTTGATTTTCGGCAAGCTGTTTGACAATCTCCGCCTCTTCCATGGTGTTTACCCAGTAAGGGCGCGAGCTTTCACCTCTTTTCCAGTTGTTTACCGTATCAGTAAAAAGCATATGAGGAAAAAGAGGAGCGCTTTTTGAGGTGACGTTAGTGTCAATAGAAGCGCCTTCGCCTGAAGCGGCAAAAACGTGCGGGAAGAAACATAAAAACAAAGAGGAAAAAATTGCTAAACGAAAGACTTTTTTTATAGAAAACATTGTTATTTATTTTCGGCAGGAAAGTTGAAAATCTACAACCACAGATGGATTTTATGCAATTTTGAACAGAGAAACCATGTCCCGGCGGACAACAGCAGAATTCCAAGAATGGGTCCCACCCACGTATCAGCAGTTAAAAGAATATGTCTGCCCGCCAGCGCCAGTAAAATACCGATTGCGACATAATGATACTCTTTTGTATCACGGATTTTCGCCGCGATAACAAAACTTATCATGGTAGTAAGGAAGGCTGTTAGTTCAATGATCCTAAACAATGACGAATAACCGTTTACCATATTAAAACTGGAATCCCAATTAAGCACATCTATGGGAACGCCCATGATAACAATCACTGCGGCAAGAATAATCACAAAGATGACATTGCGGGTCTTTTGCACTTCCAGCCCTGCTGCGCATAAACCTGCCGCAAACAGCGAAAAAATGCTTAAAAATCTTGCAAAAAGCAATAATCTAGACGCGATAAGCACGTAAAACGACGAAAAATTAAAAATAATCTGCAGGGGCAGGACAAGGCGGATAACTTCAAAAGAAAATGAAATCGCAAAGATGGCGATGTACAGGATTTCCGGGGCGGAGGTTCTTTCAAAATAAAAGTGGATTAAAATTATGCCCACAAGGGAGAATAAAACCAGAACGGAAAGGGAAACATGAACGGCGAGATAATTGTTGTCCATAAAGCCAGTCAAGAAATGAAAAAAACCTGATGGGCGGCGGATGCTTTTATCCATTTCCGAATAGATTGAAATCGTCCAGTAAGATACGCCTAAAACCGCCAGTGCGCACACCGCGCTGAAGGCAATCCCGATTTTAAAAAAGGTATTTCTCTCGGAAAGCGTCATTCTGGAAGCTTATATCATTAGATATTTTATCTCAAGACAGAAAATGTAAAACCGATACTTAGAAGTAAGGGGAACTCTATGTTATTGAAAAAAATAATTTTGATAGTCTCTATATTCCTATTAACATGCGTTTCCGCTCTGTGGGCGGGAGATACCGCTGTTTTTGTCGATTTGGGCTTTTCTCCCGACGGCAGAACATATATGTTTGGACAGCATGGAGTATTATCTCCGTCGCTGCGGCCCTGGGCTGATTTATATGTAGTCGATGTGGGTAGAAATTCCTTTGTTCCAAACGGCAAGGTTTCATTTACGCAAAGCACTCCGATAAGAGCAGGTCAGGACGGTTCCGGCGTTTTACACACATTAGTTTCAACCAATTCAGGTCTTTCAAGCCGTCATGGTATTAATTTTCAAAATCAGGGACTTCCTCTTTACATCTCAAGAGATGAAAAACCGCCGGCCCGCGGAGAGAGCATAGATTTCCGCGATTTTTTATCAGGCAAATCATACAGGGCAAATTTAATCCCCACAATCACCGGCAGCGGGCAGAATGTAAGGTCGCAGTTTTTTATCAATCTTGAAGTAACCTCATCAAATGGTCAGACAAAAACTTACACTGTCGGCACTCCGGGTCACGTGCGCCAGAAGATCGCTCAATACAATATTAAAAGAGTGCTAATCGATGAGAATGGCAGTTCTGTCATCTTTGTAATTGAAATGCTTCGGGTTGCCGAAAACGGCTTCGATATTCGTTATATGGTGGAAGCTGTCAGGCTGTAAAGGTGTTAATCACCATCTGCAATCCCTCTATAAATCTGCGTGACAAAGGCGCCGTCTTCGTATAAAAATCGAATATAGAGCAAATCTTTCAATTTATTCCTCTCCCAAAGCCCGTCTTTTTGCTGCTCTATAGCCAAATCCAGCCATTCTTCCTTGTTTAAAGCCGTGTTTGTACGGCATTGTGTGAAAAGGTAATGCCCTTGCGGTAATTCAACCTGCTCCTGAGCCGGGTTTTCATTGATTTTTTGCCCTGAATACAGCAAATTTCCCAAAAACTGACTTGGGTCGGGCTCAATATTGCTGCTTTCAGCCGTATTTATTTTTATACAAAGTATAAATTCACCGCTCTCAGGTATTACAAGCGGCAAATTGTCGATTTTATTAAAAAAAAGAGACCGGCAAAGATTCATTTTTAATAAAGGCGTTTTTTCCATAAGTTAGATTAACATTTTATTGAAAAAGAACAAAGTATGGTAAATCCGCGGAAAATGCATATTGACAGGCTTCAAATAGTCAAATATTATTTAATAATGGCTGAAAACGAGTTTCTCAATGATGCTAATTTTGAAATGTACCGCGATCTTATTTATAAAGAGAGCGGTATAACATTCACTCCCACAAACCGCTCCATATTGGAAAGCAGGTTAAGGGAACGGCTGCGCGAGAAAGGGGTTGCGTCTGTATCTACTTATTTTAATTCGATAACTCAGGATAAGGAAGAATTAAAAGGATTTTTGGATTCAATTACTACAAACCTTACGCGGTTCTTCAGAAATCAAGCTCAATTTGATGCTTTGGAAAAATATGTTATACCTGAGTTGATCACAAAGATCAAAAAAGTTCCGGGAACAATCAAAATATGGAGCGCGGGATGTTCAACAGGCGAGGAGCCTTATACAATAGCAATGTTGTTAACTGAAGTTCTTCCGAAGTCATGGAATTTTGAAATTCTTGCCAGCGATATTTCGCTCAAGTGCTTAATGACCGCCAAAGAGGGTTTTTATGCGGAAAGCAGGATTGTCGGTATACCGGATAATTATCTGGCAAAATATTTCGACAAGGTAGACGGCGGTTATAAAATTCACGATGATATTCATTCAAAAATTAAGTTTGACTATCACAATCTCAAAAATGATTCTGGCATAAGAAACTGCGATGTTGTCTTTTGCCGAAATGTTATTATATATTTTGATGAAGCGGCTCAAACAAATGTTATGTCGCGTTTCTATGATTCAATGGCATCAAAATCGTTCTTGTTCATTGGGCATTCAGAATCATTGTTCGGAATGGATACAAAATTTGAATTCTTAAAAACTGAATGGGCGACATTGTACTGTAAGAATATCTAGGAGATAAAAAAGTGGCAGATGAAATACAGGTCTTGATTGTAGACGACTCAGCTTTAATGCGTAATCTCATCGGAAGAATTGTAGATGATACGCCGGGATTAGCCGTTGCTGACAAAGCAATGAACGGTTATTTTGCGTTGCAGAAACTTGACAGATGCTCCCCTGACATCATCGTTTTGGATCTTGAAATGCCGGAAATGAACGGTATTGAGTTCTTAAAAGAGCGGAAAAAACGCGGCATCGAAGTTCCTGTTGTAATACTTTCGTCTATCGCGTCCAAAGGCGCGGAAGTAACGATGGAAGCGCTGTCGCTCGGCGCGAGTGACTTTATTCAAAAACCTTCCGGCTCTATCTCGGAAGATATTCATGTTGTTAAAGATATCATCGTAGAAAAACTTCTTGGTTACGGCGGCGCGTACCGTAAAAAACAGGGAAAGAAAGTTCTTGCTCCTTCCGAATACGCTCCAAAAACTCCATCCGCCAAGAATTCAGACATCGCTATTCACTTTAAACTTGCGGCGGCAGTTCCTGTCGCTCCTGCGGCTCCGCCCACTCCTGTGCGCAAACCGGCTACCACGGAAATTATCGCCATCGGCATCAGCACCGGAGGCCCGGATGCTTTGCGCGTTGTGTTCCAGAAAATTGATGCGGATTTAAAAGTGCCGATTGTTGTTGTTCAGCACATGCCGGCGGGATTCACAAGTGAATTCGCAAAGAGTCTTGATCGCATCTGCCCGCTTGATGTAAAAGAAGCCGAAGACGGCGACGCTATTCTTCCCGGAAGAATTTTAATCGCGCAGGGCAACAAACATCTTGAAGTAGAAAAAAAAGTAGGCGGAGCTTTCGCGCGCCTTTCAGATACTCCTCTGGTTTCAGGACACAGGCCTTCGGCGGACGTTCTTTTCGCTTCTGTAGCCATGGCTTACACAAACCACGCGCTTGGAGTAATCATGACAGGCATGGGCCGCGACGGCGCTCAGCACCTTGGAACAATTTTTAAGGAAGGCGGCATGACTCTCGGTCAGGACGAAAAAAGCGCAGTTGTTTACGGAATGCCGCGCGTCGCGTACGAACTTGGACACGTTCAGGAGCAGGTTTCTCTGGACAATATGGCGCGCAGAATCTGCGATGTCGCGAAGACACCGCGGTAGTAAAAACGGTTTCAAAAGACGACACTATTCTCTTTCGCATGTTCTTTTGTGTCTTGCTTTTTTGACTAATTCTATTTTACTTTTTTCACCTTTTCTACTTTACTTTTTTACCCTTACGAACTATGCTGAATTTGGGGTAAATAAATGCAGAACGAATTTCCCAGATGGCAGGCAGAAGGTATAAAAAACGCGTTAAAAAAACGCCGTGTTGTAGTATTATCCGGAGGGAGACAAACCGGAAAAACAACATTGCTTAATCAGGTTCTGGAGAAAGACAGCATATTTGTATCTCTGGATGACAGTAATTCATTAAAAGCCGCCATTAATGATCCAAAGGACTTTATTAAACATTCTTCCGGCACACTATTTATTGACGAAGTGCAAAAGGCACCTGAGTTAATTCCGGAAATAAAAATGGTTGTAGATAAAAACGATCGTCCCGGGCAGTACTGTCTAACCGGTTCTGCAAATATTCAAACATTACCGATTATAACCGACAGTATGGCAGGCAGGAATAAAAGAATAAGACTGCGTCCGTTAACAACAGGCGAAATTTTAAAAAAGAAACCAAACTTTTTAAAACGGGCATTTGAGATGGACTTCAAGCGAAAAATTGCAGAGTATGACAAAGAACATATTTTTAATCTTGCGTTTCGCGGTGGTTTTCCTGAAGCGGTCAGGTTGGATAATCAAAAAGACAGAAAAGAATGGCATACGGATTATATAGATGATCTTATTAACAGAGACTTAAAAGATTTAATGAATATCAGGCGGCAAAACGAACTGAAAGAACTTGTATTGATTCTTGCCGGATGGTCAGGCAAGTTTATGGACGCGGCAAAAATCGGCGCAGGAATGTCCCTGGCGAAGCAAACATTGGAAACATACATAAACGCTTTAGAATCATTGTATTTATTTGATAGAGTCAATCCATGGGTTCGCACAGATTACGAGCGAGTCGGAAAAAGCGCCAAGTTTTATGCTAATGATACAGGGTTTATGACATCGATCCTTGGCTGGAAAAAAGAAAATATTATGCGGGATTCTGATCGAAGCGGAAAACTTATGGAAACATTTATCTTTCAGGAATTGTCCGCTCAAATTGATCTAAGCAGTGAATATAAATTATACCAATACAGGGATTACAAACAGCATGAAGTTGATTTTTTAATAGAGAGGGATGACGGAGCAATAACTGGAATAGAAGTAAAGGCAAGCCACAGCGTATCTAAAGAAGACTTTACACCGCAAATATGGTTTAAAGAAAATATTATAAAAAATAAAACGCCTTACAATGCGCTTGTTTTGTACTGTGGCGAAGATACATTATCTTTCGGCGAAGGTATGCTTGCCGTTCCAACAGCCGCATTGTGGATGTGAAAAATTAAAGTAACCTTGAAATATTCCCACTTCATTGATACCCTTAAATTATCATGAATTATGAAAAATTTACGATAAAAGCGCAGGAAGCTCTGAATGAAGCGATGATTATCGCGCAGAAAAATGATCATTCGCAGATTGAAAGCGAACATTTACTGCTGGCGCTTCTGCGGCAGGAAAACGGAATTATTCCCCCGATTATTAAACAAATCGGTGCTGATGTTAACGGGCTTTGCGCAGATGTTGAAGCGCTTGTTAAAATGACGCCTAAAATTTATGGAGAAGCTGCGCAGGTTTTTGTTTCTTCCGCGTTATCAAAAGTGTTAGCAAAAGCGGAAGTTGAAGCTTCGGCGTTGAAAGACGAGTTTGTTTCTACTGAACATATCTTAATCGCGATGGCTGCAGGCGAAGGAAAGGCAGCGGATATATTAAAAAAAGCAGGTGTTAATAAGAACGCGATTCTCGGCGCGTTAAAACAGGTACGGGGCAAAACCCGCGTAACAGATCAAAACCCGGAAGAAAAATATCAGGTGCTGGATCGCTATTGCCGCGATTTAACGGCTCTTGCACGCCAGGAAAAACTGGACCCCGTAATTGGGCGCGATGAAGAGATACGCAGGTGCATGCAGGTGCTCTCCCGCCGCACAAAAAACAACCCTGTGCTTATCGGCGAGCCGGGAGTTGGAAAGACAGCGATTGTCGAAGGGCTTGCGCGGCGGATTGTCGCGGGTGATGTACCCGAAGGTTTAAAAAATAAAAAATTGCTTTCGCTGGATTTAGGCGCTCTTGTCGCCGGAGCGAAATTCCGCGGAGAGTTTGAAGAGCGGCTGAAAGCCGTTATTCATGATGTGCAGGCCGAAGACGGAAAGATCATTCTTTTTATTGACGAGCTGCACACCCTTGTCGGAGCCGGAGCAGCCGAAGGAGCGACAGACGCTTCCAATTTATTAAAGCCTGCGCTGGCACGCGGAGAACTTCGCTGTATTGGCGCGACGACGTTAGACGAATACAGAAAACATATCGAGAAAGACGCGGCTCTTGAGCGGAGGTTTCAGCAGGTTTACACTGCGGAACCGTCCGTCGAAGATACGATCGCGATTCTGCGCGGGCTTAAAGAGCGTTATGAAGTCCACCATGGCGTACGAATTAAAGATGAGGCTCTTGTGGCGGCAGCAAGCTTGTCCAGTCGTTACATCACAAGCCGTTTCCTTCCTGACAAAGCGATTGATCTTGTAGATGAAGCCGCCAGCCGCCTTAAAATGGAACTGGACAGCCGCCCGACAGAACTGGATAAACTGGAACGTAAACTTTTACAGCTTTCGATTGAAAGACAGGCTCTTTCGCGCGAAGAAGATACGGCTTCCAAAGAACGCCTTACAAAACTTGAAAAAGAAATCGCGGATCTTACTGCCGAACGCGACGCGATGAAAGCGCGATGGGAAAGTGAAAAACTTGATATTCAAAAAATAAGAGAACTTAAGCAGCGAATAGAAGAATTAAAAATAGAAGAGACCCGCTATGAACGCGACGGCGACCTTGCAAGAGCGGCGGAAGTAAAACACGGTAAAATCCCCGAAGCGCAAAAGCAGCTTTCTCTGCTTACGGATCAAATGGAAAAAAAGAGGGAGGAAACTGCCGGCTCAGACGCTTCCGCGCTGTTACGCGAAGAAGTCAGCGAAGAAGATATCGCCGGTGTTGTGTCGGCGTGGACAGGTATCCCTGTTTCTAAAATGCTCTCGGGCGAGCTGCAAAAATATTTAGATTTGGAAAAAGTTTTAGAAAAACGCGTTGTTGGGCAGGATGAGGCGCTTGCCGCGGTTGCCGACGCGATAAGACGCAACAAGGCGGGGCTTTCCGATGCAGCGCGTCCGTTAGGTTCATTTTTATTTTTGGGACCCACAGGCGTCGGAAAAACCGAACTTGCGAAAACTTTAGCGGACTTTTTATTCAACGATGAAAAATCTCTTACGCGCATAGACATGAGCGAGTACGGCGAAAAACACTCTGTAAGCAGACTGATCGGCGCGCCGCCCGGATATGTCGGCTACGAGCAGGGAGGGCAATTGACGGAAGCTGTAAGACGCCGTCCCTACAGCGTCATCCTCTTTGACGAAATCGAAAAAGCGCATCAGGAAGTTTTTAATGTTTTTTTACAAATCCTTGATGACGGCAGACTGACAGACGGACAAGGCAGAGTCGTCGATTTTAAAAATGTAATTATTATAATGACAAGCAACTTAGGCTCGGATTTAATTCTTGAAGCGAAAAACCCGGAAACATTACGCGCATCTTTAATGGAACTGATAAAACAGAGTTTCAGACCCGAATTTATAAACCGCATTGACGAAACCGTAATTTTTAACAGACTTGGCAAAAACGAAATCGGCAAAATCGTAGATATTCAACTAACGCGTCTTTCCCAACGACTTGCAGAACGCAAAATTACGCTGGTATTAACAGACGCGGCAAAATCCCTGCTTGCCGAAAGAGGATACGATCCCATGTTTGGAGCACGTCCCCTGAAACGCACGATTCAAAGTGATCTTGAAAACCCATTGGCAAAGCAGGTTATCGGCGGCACTATCCGCGAAGGAGATACAGTTACAGCGGACGCTTCGGCAGACGGGATTGTGTTTAAGAAGAAAAAATAAAATAACACCAATCTTCAGGCATACGCATTAACAAAAAGGTAATTAACTCAATTTATAACACAATCACCCTAACAGTATTAACCGGATTTGTACTTTGAATCGGCAGCCCCGCAACCAGAACAACTTTATCCGATGTTTCCGCAGCCTTTGATTCCAGTGCGATTCGAATCGTATTTTTAATCATGCTTTCTGATTCATCCGCTATTGGCGCGTAACAGGGAATTACTCCCCAATAAAGCTGCATTATGCGCATAACTTTGTCGGACGGCGTAACAGCAAGAATGGGCTGGTTTGGCCTGAACGCGCTGATATAACGGGCTGTTCTTCCCCGAAGAGAAGGAGTTACAATCACTTTGGCGCTGACAGAAGCCGAGATTTCCACCCCAGCCCGTGCCATGGTTATACCAAGGTTGTCGTTTGGATTGAAATCTTCAGAAAGACATTCGTTTCGTATATTTTCCATGTGTTCGCGGAATTCATACGATTGTTCGACGGTGCGCGCGATTTTATCCATCGTCTTTACGGCTTGAACAGGGTACGCGCCGTTTGCAGTCTCGCCGGAAAGCATGACAGCGTCTGTTCCGTCGAAAATGGCGTTTGCAACATCGGTTAATTCTGCGCGGGTCGGGCGCGGATTTACAATCATTGATTCCAGCATTTGTGTTGCGGTAATGACAGGTTTTCCTACCTTGCGGCATATACTGATTATTTTTTTTTGAACAAGCGGTATCTGTTCTGTTGGAAGCTGTACACCCAAATCACCGCGGGCTACCATTATACCGTCTGCAGTCTGCACAATCTCTCTGAGGTTTTCCACCCCTTCTCCGTTTTCAATTTTTGCGATTATCTTAATCTTGGAGTCAAGACTTTTCAAATATTCTCTGATTTCTGTAACTTCGTGCGCAAAACTTACAAAACTTGCAGCGATAATATCAACGTCCATTTCCACGCCGAAAGCAATATCTATTTTATCCTGCTCGCTCATTATCGGAAGCCCCGCGTGAATACCTGTAAGATTAACATTCTTTTTACTGTTGATTTCCGCGGTGTTCTCCGCTTTGCAGTTAATTACGTTATCTGCAACATTAATTACTGACAGATCAAGAAGTCCGTCCGCGACAAGTATGTGATGTCCGTTTTTTAATTTTAACGGCGCTTCTTTCCAGGAAATTGAAATACGCGCGGGAGTTTTTCCGTCTGCGCTTGCCGGAACGGTTACGCAGTCATCGACTGTTACGGCGACATTATCATCCTTTTTAATTGTTACTTTACAGTTGTTTTCAGTTATACCTGTGCGGATTTCAGGCCCTTTTGTATCGAGCAGAACCGCAATATGTTTACCCATCTCCCCGGATATTCGCTTAACGCTTTCAATGGTTTTTCTATGGCTTTCAATATCTCCATGTGAAAAATTAATGCGCGCGATATTCATGCCGGAATTAATAAGCTCGCGTATGATATTTTCGTTAAAAGACGAAGGTCCAAGGGAACAGATAATTTTGGTTTTTCTGCTGTTCATTAGTTACCTATCTTTCTTAATATTGTAAGCAGCTCTGTGCCGCGAATGGACTGTGCCGGACGGAAATTTTTTCCGTCCGGAAGTGAAAGAAATTCTGTTTCCACACAGCCGAGTATAGAATCAAAAAATGGTGAAAGCGCAGGAACATCCGCAATCGGGCTTCTGGGATTTGCGCCTGTCGCGAACCTTGCTGAATAGCGCGATTTCATTCCGCGATCTGCGCGCTCTTCGGCGTATAAATGCCAAATAAACCATGCGGCTCCTGCGCGGGTTAAAACATCGTTAGCTCTTGGCTTGACGGACGGCCATTGCGTTACGGTAATATCCTGAGTTATCGGGATAAATTCGCGTTCCACAAGGCGGTTAAAAAGTTCTGCATCGCTTATAGCTCTGCCGCCTGTAATAAAACGTAACAGATGTGTTTCATTTTTTGCAAGCGTTATGCAATCATTCCATGTGATGCTTTCACGTCCAAGAAGACTTAGAGAGCCTGCGTCCACGCCGCTTGAGTTACGCAGTTCCCATGCGCGGTTTCTCTGCGGCCTGTAACTGTCAGAGTAAACTTTACTTATCCCTGATGAAAATGCCGTATCGAAAGCGCCCGCTGCTTCCGCAAACCTGTTTAATTCATCTAACGCGCGCCCGCGTTCAATATTTAACTCTCCGATACCTGCGGCTTTTTGCCCAAGGATCGCAAGTTCTTTTTCGAGCATTTCAAGTCTTTTCGCGGGATCTCCTTCCAGACGAATTGATAAAACAACAGCGGGAAGATTTCCCGGCGAAGATGTAACAGACAGGCGATGCAGTCGGACAGCTTCGCTGTACCTTCCGTCCAGAATTGCAAGCCTTCCCGACCATGCGCTTACTCTTGCTGAATAATACGCATCCGCCGCAGAATCTTTTTCCATGTGTACAATAAGCTGGCGTGCTGTGGTAATATCACCTATTCTGTTTCTTGCTTCGTTTGGTCCCAGCGCTTCCAGCGGAACAATTACATCTTCAAGCTCTGTAAGATTTTTTTCCGCCTGGCTGGTTTGAGTGTTAAGCGATATATCGCCTGTCGACGTACATGATGAAAATAAAGCGAGTAACATCAACCCGCCAAATGTTATTAGAGACTTTTTCATTTACATTCTCTCCACTATTTAAATTGCCAGCGATACAATTTGCCGTCCATTCCCATGCCGATAATTTCCGCTTTCTTGCTGCCATGCGCCGGAATAAAGTGCGGCTTACCCCAAACAGGAAGAGGAAAACCTTCCAATGAACGGAAATTCCTTGTATAAGCATGAAGAGCGTTTCCATCACCTGTAATGTAAACCTCAGGAATTTTATCGCCATCGCTGTCGAATACCGTGATATAACCTTCCTCTATTACGGAGAAGCCCTGTATATTCTGATACAAAACTTCGCCGTCAAGGCTTACACGGAAAAATGTTCCGTCCGATGAAACAAGCCAAAGGAATTCGCCGTCGAACACTGGTTGAATGTAAAAAATACCGTTTAAATTCAGAGGGAACGGCGAAACAATTTCCGCGTATTCATCATAAACCAAAAGCTGACCCGATTGATTTATGAAAGCAGTGAATATTCTGCTATTATGTGTAAATAAAAGAGGAGAGCCGAAACCGATGCCGTAATTGCCGCCCGATTCTTCATCTTCTTCATTGGTTGAAATTGATATCGGCACAGGCCAGTTGGCATAAGGTCTTCCGTTTGGTTCAAGAAGCCATATCTCTCCAAAGAAACTTTTAGGATAAACCGCCGCGTAAACAGTTTTTCCTCTTCTTGCCGAAATTGTAAGGAACGAAGGCGGAGAGCGAAGCGCCGCGATAAATGCCGTTTCCCATTCGGTCTGATTTCCGTTTTGATCGATAACATGGACTTTACCGTCTTCATCGCAAATGTAGAGCTTACCGTCATTTTCCTGGGGTGCCGAAGAAAGGCGAAGGCCTGTAAGCAGCGGGAAACCTTGAATCGGGTCCATTTCATTGTCTACAAGTGTTACGCGCCCCCGATCTGTAACAATCCATGCGGCGGCCTGATTAACAACAGTTTCGCTGACAGGTATAATCCAGTGATTCCCCTGATTTGTAAGCTCGTTGACGCTGTTATCTGCAATGTTAAATAAAATGGAGGAAGACCCCGATGTAAAAAACAAGCGGTTATTCGCTCCGTAAACACGGTTAGACGGTCTTCCGTTGATTCTTACCGGATAACCGTTTACAAGAGTTACACCGTGTCCCGAACCAGGAACAAGAGAAAATGAAACATTTATAACGTTTCTGTCAAAACTGATCCGCGCAAGCCCCTGTTTGTAGAGCGAAATAAAACTGCTAAGAACCGTGTTTTTACGCAGGAAGAAAGGCATGGAAACATCCAGAGAATAATAAAGACTTACTGCGCTTGCAATAGTCCGTCCGCCCGCAATGCTGCGCCATGCCGCGGTTTTGGGCAGAACATCATTTCTTTGCATGGCACGTAACGCAGCCAGAAGCGCTTCGGCTGATTCGCTGGCAAGGAAATAATCCCTGTGGACAATGTAATAAGGAGAAGGCAGAATAATATCCCACCTGCGCAAAAGCGATTGTAGAAATTCCGGCAGTTCAATTCTTGAAATACGCGTTCCGTCAAGAACAAGTCTTGAATTTTCGTTAAGCGCAATGGATTTAAACGCTTTTTTGAAAATTTCGTCGCGTTTTCGTTCGTCGGCAATTTGTATCGCGTAAACAGGATGCGGTCTTCCTTCAATTCCAAAAACGGCGAACTCGTTTCCTGTCCAGGAAAAAAGAATGTCGCTGAGCGGCGAACCAAGCAATGTGCGGGATAAACTCTCCGCCGAAGAAAGAGCGTCGCCAAGCCCCGGAGTAAAAATTAATGCAGCCTGATAAAGTTCGTTCAGCGAACCTGCCGAAAGAATTGTCGCGTACTGTGAAGAAGCGGGAATATTTTCTGCCATACCGGGCACTCTGGAACGCTGTTCAAGAATGCGGCTCAGGCTCGGCTGGTTAGACGACAATGGAGCAGCAAGGCTAAACTCAATTTTTCGCGGATATACCGATATGCCCGCTTCAACCTTGGAGTTAAATTTAACGTTATTCAAAAGTTCTGCGATGCCGGGATCAAGTTCTCCAATAATGCCGCCTATAAATTCATTGGAGAGCATCAGAGCGGCATCGTACGATGAAGGCTTAATGCTGGAATAAACTTCATGCCCTGAATGTACAGCCGACCGCGATTCAAAAATTTTCGGATTGTCGGTAATAAAAAGTAAATTGCGGCAGGGACCGATAAAGAGTGTCATGTTGTCAAGGCGGAATTCAAAACGTGAATTGCTTCCCGATTGCACATAATACAAATTGGGAACGTTAATAAAACCGGAGACAACAGGCAATATGCGCAACACCGGAGAAAGAAGCCTTAAATCCCATGCGGCGATTAAATGACCGGTTTCGAATTCAAATTCAGACGGCAGAAGAGCAAACTCCATATTCCCGCGCGCGGCAAGGCGTAAAAGGCGGTTTTTAATCAGTTTATTTTCTTTAAGATTTTTTATTATAGGAGCAGTAAAAGACAGCGCAGGCACAGACGAAATATCATCCAAAGATTCATGATTTAAAATCCCGTCAATTAAATTTACCGGATTGGAAATGCTCATGCGAATGTCTGCGGAATCTGGAATTACAGACGCTGCGCTGACTCTGCCAATCATCGAAAAAACAATCCAAACAGCCGCGATGATAATTATGATTATAAAAAATACCAAAAGGCCTTTGAGGAATTTTTTTCCTTTATTTGAAGTATTACCAGCCATACTGCTTATTGTAAATTAATAAGTTAAAATAATGAAGAACCATATTTTGCGCCTAAGAATGGCTCGCACCGGATGACGGCGCTTCAGATTTGGCTGGTTCGTCATGCCCGCTGGTGTTTTTGGCGAAAACAAGCGCCTGCAGAATGCCAAGAATGTAATCCTGCTGTTCTTCATTGAGTAAAGTGAAGTCGTTACAAACTTTTTGCAGCCTTTCTTCCATAAATTGCATCACCCCCAAAAAAACACTCTATATGTGAGAATATTATGCTATTTTGTGAGAATTGTAAACACTCAAATTGTATAACATTTTATTGCATAGTGAGTGCTTTTATCGTATTATAAGGATATGACGATAAGCAAACGCATAAGACATGTACGACAGACACTTAATATGTCACAAGTTGAATTTGCGAAGGCAATTTATATAAGTAACGGATATATTGCAGAACTTGAATGTGAACATCGAAAAGTTAATGACAGGATCGTTCATTTAATTTCACTGACATTCGGAGTTAACGAAAAATGGCTGAAAACAGGCGAAGGTGATATGTTTTTTAAAACACCGAGCGAAAAACTTCAAAGAATGGTTAGTCTTTTTAACGAACTTCCGCCGAAATTTCAGGATTATGTTATACTTCAGATTGAACAGCTGGTAAAAGTAAGCGGTGACAAGTGATTCCGCTTTATAAACTGGAAAAATTACCCAGAATTCAACAGCTTCGCAAAATTGGCAAGTTTTTTATTTTTGCCGAAAACCGTTTTTCCATGGCTGCGGATAAAAATTTGAAAATTTATACAGACAGTGAACTTGGTTTTTTTATTGATGCCGTAAAATTACTTTCGCAGGATGCTCTTTTTTCGCAGGACGCGCGAAATGTTTTTTATGAATCTATTGATATTTTTAATACGGCGATGAGCGCCAAGACGGATAATATGCCTGATTTTGATATTATCCCTTTTAGGCGCGCGCTTAATGGTATCAAACATATTTTGCTGGCAGAAACGGGTAAAGATCAGGCTGATTGGGATTTTACCGGCAATGATGGGCAGCTTGATGCTGAAAAACGCCGGATTGTTGAAGGTATGCGTGTTTACCTTGAAGATATCCGCTCGCCGTTCAATGTCGGCGCGATGTTCCGCACCGCGGAAAGTTTTGGTGTGGAAAAGATTATCCTCTCTCCGTTTTGCGCCGACCCTCGCCACAAACGCGCCGAGCGCACAGCAATGGGTTGTATAGATATAATACCCTGGGAGAGACAGGATTTGTTTTCATCGCCTGGGAATGGCGCTGTTGATACGCTTCCTGTTTTTGCGCTGGAAACGGGCGGCATTCCCATTGCCGAATTTCCCTTTCCGCGCCGCGGGATTTTAATCGCGGGTTCGGAAGAACTGGGCGTAAGCCCGCGCGCTCTGGCGGCGGCTGATGCTTCGTTGGGGAGGGTGACGATTCCATGCTATGGGACAAAAGCTTCGCTTAATGTGTCGGTCGCGTTTGGGATTGCATTACAGGCGTGGAGAGCCCGAAGCGAAATCATCAGCGCACAGTAAAGCAGTTTCTCAGGGGGCTCGCCGCAGGAGCGGTTAATGGTTAAGACAAAAACGCCGAATTTGTCTGAATGATTTTAATTAAAATTAATTCTTATAAACTACCGTTGACAAATTTGTGATATGGTCCCTAAAATTATTTATTATTTAATATTGTAAAAGTTATATAAATAACCATTGCAATAATAAATATGAAAATTTTTCATTCAAGGAGAAAAAAATGAAAAAGTTAATTATTGCTTTAGTGTTGCTTTTGGCGTCAACAGCGCTTTTCGCGCAGACCAGAATCAACCTGGGAACATTCCCTGTCGGAAGTTGGCTTGATACCAACTATAATGCAGTTTGGGAATTTTCATCAAACAACATCGTAATTAAAGTTAATGGTGCGGTTGTTTGGGATTTTTCTCAGCAAGGAATTCAAAACTTTAATGTCGGTACACAAGGAACTAATCCTTCTGTAACTTTTGGCTGCAGCGCAGCGGGAAGGACATATCGTTTAACAACCCGCCTTCCGGGTTCCGGTTTAACACTAACAATAGATAGGCAAGGTGAACCTCAATATACTGTGAACATGGATAAACAATAACTATTTTTTCAGTACATATTGATAAGGGTGGGTGTAGATAACCCCGCCCTTTTTTTATGTCCATATTGTATTATTTATAAAGCATCGAAAAAGTCTGCATAAAAATAAAATATGACGAAAATTTTGGATAAAAATAAGACTTTCCCCGAGGTTAAACGGAAAAAACGAGAAATTTTCTTAAAAATGATAGCTTACAGGCAGTCCAATGATAAAAACCTTCCAAACTAAACCAAATTTATTACAAAATCTCAGTTGACAGCTATCAAATTCCCTCATAAACTTAATATATGAACATATCTACATATACAGTTAAGCCGAAGCTTCCCCCGGTGTTGAAGCCTTTGGAAGAGATTGCCCGAAATCTCTGGTTATCATGGAATTATGACGCGGTTCAGCTTTATATCAGGCTGGATTATGACAGTTGGCTTGAGTCAAAGCAGAGTCCCGTGCGGACGTTGGGCATGGTAAGCCAGGAAAGGCTTGCACAAGCTGCCAAAGACGATTCCTATCTGGCTGCCTTAAAAGAAGTTTATGACAGGTTCCAGCGTTATAAAAAAGGCGAGACATGGTACCGTGGAAGCCATAAAGATGTTGTTGCGTATTTCTCAATGGAATACGGCATGGACGCATCTCTTCCCATCTACTCAGGCGGTCTTGGTATCCTCTCAGGCGACCACATGAAAACTTCTTCAGACTTGGGTTTACCTCTTGTCGGAATCGGGCTTTTATACAGACAGGGATATTTTAAACAAATGCTGAACGCGGACGGCTTCCAGCAGGAAAGTTATCCCGAGAACGACTGGTATAATATGCCTGTCGAAAAGAAAATCGGCAAGGATGGTCAGCCTTTAAAAATTTCTGTCGATTTAGCCGGACGTCAGGCTGTCGCTCAGATTTGGGAAGTAAAGGTTGGAAGATCTTCGCTGTATTTGTTAGATACTAACATCGAAGAAAATGCTCAGGATATCCGCAACATTACAGCGGCGCTTTACGGCGGCGATAAAGAAGTCAGAATGCAGCAGGAAATCCTTTTAGGTATCGGCGGTATCCGCGCGTTACGTGCATTAGGCATTAACCCTGCGGCTACCCACATGAACGAAGGTCACGCGGCGTTCCTCGGGCTTGAACGTATTCGCGAGATAATGGGCGAAAAAGGTTTTACATTCGAAGAAGCGCGCGAAGCAATTTGGCCTACAAATATATTTACAACTCACACGCCGGTTCCCGCCGGAAACGAGCGTTTTGATATTCCGATGATGGAAAAATATTTCCGCTCATGGCCGCAGGTTCTCGGCATTTCCTGGAAAGATTTCCTTGGTCTTGGCAAGATTGACGCTAACGACGAGCGCGAAACTTTCTGTTTAACTGTTCTTGCTCTTAAAATGGCAGCTTACGCGAACGGCGTTGCCGCGCTTCACGGCGTTGTTTCCCGCGATATGTGGAAAGGTTTATGGCCGGGGCTTCCAATTGACGAAGTGCCAATCGGACACGTTACAAACGGTGTTCACACGCGCACATGGATCTCTTCGGGAATGCTGGATCTTTTGGATCGGTATTTCGGACCGCACTTTGAAGATAAACCTACCGATTTAAAAATCTGGGAACGTATGGAACGTATCTCCGACGAAGAACTTTGGCGCACTCACGAGCGCCGCCGCGAACGCCTGGTTGCCTTCGTGCGCGATCGTGTACGCGAGCAGTACAAACGCACAGGAGCGATGGAACAGCGTATCCGTCAGGCGGACGATTTGCTTTCTCCTTACGCGCTGACTCTTTGTTTTGCGCGCCGGTTCGCGACTTATAAACGCGGTAACCTCCTGCTTCGCGATCCCGAACGCTTGCTTCGTCTTGTAAGAGATAACGACCGACCTGTTCAGTTAATTTTCGCCGGTAAAGCGCATCCGCATGATATGCCCGGTAAAGAATTAATCCGCGAGATTATCCATTTTGCTGATAAATACGATGTTTCAAGCAGGATTGTTTTCGTAGAAAATTACGATATAAACGTCGCGAAGTATTTAACATCCGGCGGAGACGTATGGCTTAACACACCGCGCCGCCCGATGGAAGCGTCAGGTACCAGCGGAATGAAGGCCGCGATGAACGGCGTTCTTAACTGTTCAATTTTGGACGGCTGGTGGGACGAAGCCTACGATGCCGAAGTCGGCTGGGCAATCGGTCACGGCGAGCAGTATAACGATGAAAGGCTTCAGGACGATATAGAAAGCAAAGCGTTATACGATCTTCTGGAACGCGAAATTGTCCCCATGTTCTACAACAGGGGCAGAGACGGCTTACCGCGCGGATGGATCAAAATGATGAAAGACTGCATGATGCAAATCGGGCAGTCGATGGCATCTCACCGCATGTTGATGGATTACTCAAATCAGTTCTACTTCCCGGCGCTTAAAAATTACCGCCGTTTCAGCAAAGACGATTACGCCGAATCAAAGGCGCTTGCCGGATACTTCCACAAACTGCAGCAAGCATGGGCGGGTTTAAAGATTCAGAAAATTGAATCCAACGCAAAACCTGTAATGCAGCGCGGCGATATGCTCACTGTCACAGCATACCTTGAACTCGGCAGCATTAAACCCGATGAACTGCAGGTAGAACTGTATCACGGCACTGTATCGAACCAGACCAGCGTAATCGCAAACGCCAGAAACACAGAAATGAAATGGATCAAGAGCGAAGGCAATTTGAATCTGTATCAGGTACGCATCGAATGTGTAGACACTGGAATGCAGGGACACACTGTCAGAATTTTACCAAAACACGACGCTTTAATTCATCCGTATCGCAGCGGATTTATTAAATGGGCTTAAAAGGAAACTTATAATTTTTATCAAAGGTCAGCCGTGAAAGCGGTTGACCTTTTTTTACGGTGTCAGTCACCTACACCTTATGTTCTGATATTTAAAACGGAATGTTCAATCCCTTCTCTGGCGAAGCCGCGGATAATTACCTGGAATGTATTTGTCATTTCTTCGATTACAGCAGGCGATCCTCTGACTTCAAGCGGCAGTCTGGAAGCTTGTTCCACGATTATGGAAAACAGCGAAAGGAGCAGTCTTGTCGCGACCGTTGAATCCAGATCCGGAGCGAAAACACCTTCTGCTTTGCACTCGTCAATCAGCGCTTTTGTCGCCAGAAGAATGTCATCCACGTAGGATGACTGGTTTTTGCCCTCCATTGAGACAATCGGCAGCCAGGAATCGAGGTAATTGCGCACCTGAAAAACGATTATCATTTCGTTCGAGCTGCCAAATAGTTTTACATAGCCATGCCATAAATATTTTAACGCTATCATGCCTTTAAGACCGGCTTTATTAAAAGACGTTAAATGCTCATGGAATGTCTTTGCAGCTTCCTCGCAAATCTCGTTTAACAATTCTTCTTTACTGGAAAAATACAGGTATACAGTTGCTTTAGAAAGTTCAGCCTTAATAGCTATGTTTTCCATGCTTACATGCTCTACGCCTTGCGCGACAATTAGTTCTTTTGCACAGTTCAGGATCGCCTTGCGGCGTTCAACTTTTTCTCTTTCTCTTCGTTCAGAAATTCCCATGATAGTAAGATATTAGACTTTTTACAGAATTTGTCAAGTAGTTTAGGTGTCAGTCACCTACGCTATATATAGCGTATATATTTTTTAAAACCACACCATATATAGCGTATATGATTAATACATTACTTTATATAAAAAATCGTAATATATTAGACGTTTTTATAAAAATATTCATTAAATCTATTGACACGATAAAAATATCTAGCCATATTAAAGATAAGTTGTGTATGTATAGTAAATTATCGATAAAAGCGTTTATTACGCTTACAACCGCGATTCTGTTTTTTTCCTCCTGCATCGAACCTTCACCATTATACGGAACCTGGGCTGACAATAAAGGTAATACTTTCTCTTTTTTTGATGATAACACCTTCTCCGCAAGAGTTGCCAGAGCAGGCCGTCCGTCAGAATTTTATGAAGGAAATTATACACTGTTATTGAATGTTATAACTTTGAATTGCAGCAATGTCGATTTGCGTATCGTTACCGAGTGGGATCTTCGCGGAAATATTTTATACCTTAACTGGACATCGGCAGACGGCGAAAGCATGGCTTTGTCCTTGTATAAGATATCAAATTGATGAAAGGTGGTTTATGAAAAGCGGCGCTTTTGTTTTAACAACAGTTTTCTTACTCACTGTAAGTTCTGTGTTTGCTGAAACAATGGATGAACCTGATTTTTTTATATCAACTGGTATGCAGAATTACACCGATAAACCTTTTGTAACGCTTAATTACGGAGCTGCCGCTTCGTGGCTTATCAGAATTATAAAACAGACCGGGCGGAGCAATTTTGTTTTTAGGGATTTTTTACCGGGGTTGTATTTTTCGGCAGAAATGCAAAATATACAATATGTTACTCCGGCAGTCAGAGTAACGGCTTATTACCCGCTTGTATCTTCATTTAATTATATGCCCCAAAAACCAAATACCCCGCTGCATTTTGCCGTAGATTTTTTAGCCGGTGCGCGGTTTGAAATTGCCTGGAATATTTTTAAATTTAACGCAGGTCCGGGGCTGCACGTATTTTTCTTGAATGCTGACAGATGGAATTATTTAAACCTGGGTGTTGCGGCTGCTGCCGGTGTAGAGCTGGCAATCAATCCTAAATGGACCTTTTTAATTAACGGGTTTGTTTCTGTCGATAACGGCAATCTTGGCACAAACCGGTTAATGGAACCATTTGATATTGTTTATCAATATCAAACAACTGTAGGGGTTCGTTACAGTAAAAAGAAACTTAATAATTCGGCTTTATTTATGGGTAATAGCGATAAGCCGATATTAATATTGGAACGTTAAATAGTTACGGAGGAATAACATGAAAAGATTTTGGTTAATTGCCGCGGCGGCATTTTTAATTTTTTCTTCCTGTGATGAACATTTATCCTCGCCTTATGTGCCGTCATCGGACGATCAGGGCGGTGTAAAAGGTTCTGCGCCTGTGAATGTATCCGCAAGTCAGGGTGAAAAACGCAGCATTACCGTTTCCTGGGATTCTGTGCCGGACGCTGTATTGTACTATATCTACAGAGCGGGCAGCCCGCTTGATTTGTTTACCCTCTGCGCCGAAACGCCTTCCAATTATTTTTCTTTTAATGTTTCGCCGGGAAGTTCTGTTTATTACCGCGTAAGTTCTGTTTCATACAATGGCGATGAATCTGCCAGCAGCAATTATGTTTTGGGAACAAGTCTCGCGCAGCCTATTATCAGCGATATTACCGATATTTCTGAAGACAGAGCGGCGGTTACCTGGTATATGGAAAATAGCGGTGCTTATAAAAACGATTTACTATACATTGTTTATTGTTTTAACGGCGAGACCGAAGTCGCTCAGATAATGCTGGAGGCTTTAAATCTTTCAGAAAACCGCGCTGTTTTCAGCGGTTTGAACGCGAACACAAGGTATGAGTATCAGGTTGAAGCTTATTTACGCGCCAATCAGGATGCAAGCGAAAAAAGCGATAAAATGGACGCGGCAACCGCGCGCCGTTTCAGACCCGGACCGCCTTTGCATTTGATTGCTTCGCATGGAACATCCGCAAGTGAAATTAAACTGACATTTACATTGCCCGACATGGTAGATATCGCCTTAGGTGAAAATATGTATGATCCAAAACCTTTGTATTTTACAATTTCCAAACGCCTGTACAGCGACAACCACAGCAATGAGTATCAGCTTGTGTGCGCCTATTACGGAACAAATCCCGCTAATGCTCTCAGTAAAACAGGCGGAATAACATTCAGTGAAAATAAATATTCACCCGGCGAAATTATTACATGGACAGACAGCGGTGCCAGCGTAAGACGCGGTATTGAATATGAATACCGGGTTCAATCTTATGTAGATAATACAAGCAAGATAATCACCTCTGATTCTTCGCGCTCATCAACAACAGGCTGGGCAATGAGCGGTGGTGATGTATCTTACGGCACAACGCTTTACAATTTAAATAATGAAGGAACGCTTTATAATACAGCGGAATTGCCTGTCAGTTTTAATTTTGATCATAAAAATATTCCCTATGAATATACAGTTAAAATTATTGTAAAACCTCTCGGAGACGGCTATCCGCTTGAACCGTCCGGTAATTTTACAGTTGAAAGAAAGTATAACGAGTATAATGAAGTAAAAAATTATTCGATTAAAATGTATGATCTTACCGTAAAAAGTTCTTCTGATAATTTAGGACGCGGTACATATTCTGTCGAAATAACTGTCGGTATTCCTTTTGAGCAATCACCTATTTCTGTTTTTAAAGCGCTTGGCGAAATAGATATTTCTGAAAATACGAAACCCATTGTTGTTAATAATTTTCATGTTCAGGACGGATATAAAGATAAATTTGTACTTATCTGGGATAATTATAATAACATAAAATATCTTATTCAGGAATCTGATAATGGAACGTCATGGCCGGCGGACTCTGCGGGAGTTGTAATTAACCCTAATCCGACTGATGAAGAGGAAGCTGAGCTTGATACAAGTTTCTCTCATGTTGTTACAGAACAAGCTCAGGGTATAACAAAATATTTTAGAATAAGACCGGCTCGCGTTGATGACAACGGTGATAAATGGGGGCAATGGGTATATACAGCAAAGGGTTCTGAAACACTCGGCGTACCTGTGTTAACTGTATTACAGGAAGCTTCTTACAGTAATATTACACCAATATGGACTGATACTCAAAAAGCGGACACATATCGCATTAAATATAGATATACCGCCGACGGCGTAAACGCTCCGTATAAAACTGCGGCGGAAAAACATATAAATGAACTTTCGCTTGACGCGAATAATAATTTTAGATTTACATTCAGACCTGAAGGATATAACGATGTGTCTAAAGCCGGAAATGAAATACAAATTCTTGTAGAAGCCTTAAACAAAGGTTTGCAAGAAAAAACCGGCAGCGGTGAAATTTTTACATCATCAATCGAAGATGTAAGAACCAAACTGGTTGGTCCTGCGAATCTTAACGCTTCGGCAACCAGGGCAATCTCTACGCAGGATATTTATATTTCCTGGAATAGTATTCCCGGCGCAGGCGGTTATTATATATTCAGACGGCAGTTCAATATGAATAATACTGCAGAAGAAGGAATTGAAGCTGTAGTATATTATGTGCCTGCTTTAACGGCTTCTTCTATAAATGTTGTCGGGAAAAATCTTACAAATGATTTATCTAATACAAAAGTGGATACAACTACGGTAAAAGCAACAGCTTCTTTCGCGGGTTCTCACTATTCATTGCGTGATATTTATCTGCCTGACAGTGAATACGAAAGTGCAGCCTACAACAGACATACTCATGCTTATAAAGATCAGCAGAATGATATTGCTCAAGGTATGTCTTACCGTTATTTTGTTGTTCCTGTTATTGCCAATGAATCTTTAAATTCAATCGAATTTACTTATAATAAAAACAGTTCTAATAAACACACTTCCATCAGTTCATATTCAATACAGGAAAACGGCGCTAAGATTATCTACTCAGGAGCCGCCGCTATTGAACAGGATGGTTTTACAATCGGTTTTGGTCAGAATGTAGCCGCGACAAAAGGAACATATTCCTCAACTGAAGGTAGCGACGGCAGAAAGGTAAATAATGGAATACAAATTACATGGAGCGCTCCGCCTCGTCTTTCCGCTGTTGCGGGTTTTACCCCGAAGTATACTGTGTATCGAAGAACTACAGGCAGCAGCGTATGGACTTCTGTTGTAACTAATATTGATACTCCGGCATATATTGATACTCCGCAGGAACGCGGTATTGCGTTTGAATACGCTGTCGGCATAACTAAGGAAAACGACGGAAGTATTTTTGCGCCGCAGGATTCAAAGCGTTTTATTGAGTTATGTGCAAAACAGCGCGACGAAAAAGAAAGACCTAATATGCTGGGATATATGCTCGGCATGGTAAAAATGGAAAGCGTCAGCCGCGGTGAATCATCTGATATAAACGCTCAGTTAGGAGAACTTGTTAAATGGTACAGCTCCGGTGTTACCGGTTCTTACGGCGTCGGTAATAACAACTGGGGTATCGACGGTTACGAATTATTTGTAATGAACAGGAATATTAACGCAAACTGGCACTCGATTGCCAGCATGACAAATATTCCAAATCAGATTAATCATAGTATGCTGCTTACGCCAAGTAATACGCCTTCTGTTACTATTACCGACAGTCTTGGTACGACAACTCGTAATCTACTTATCGTACTGCGTGATTACAAGCATTACTTTAAAGTACGCAGTTATGTAATGAATGGTGATGAAAAAGTGTACTGTCCCGATCCGCCGTATACATATACTAATGGTACTGCCTCTAACCCGCACTTCCTTGAAAATGAATATGTTAAATGGGGAGCGCGGCAGATTACTCAAACAGAATTTGCTCAAATTACATCTCTGTATATGGCAAGAGCTATTGAACAGGGTAATTATTGGACAAGTACATGGGCTATTCTTGCCCGTACATGGAGAACAGTTAATGCGGCAGCTAACTATGGCGGCGGCGGAAATATGAGGCATAGCAGTAATGCAGCGGTTACAGAATGGTGGTATGAATACCGCAATTGGAAGACCGACTTGCAAACCAGAGCCGGAGACTGGATGACATTCATAACTGTTGACGGAGATATTTGGATTGTTACCGGCGCTTCTACAAGACCTCACAGATACAGAAGAGCAAACAACGGTTATAAAAACAACAGGCTGGTAGTAACCGGACCAAGCGATACGCCGCACCTGTATTCAGGTGAAGTGCAATTCGGCGCCAATAGTGCAGATAACAACGCTAATAATTTACGTTGGGTTGATGGTACAGTTCATGTTATTTATCCTTCAGACACGGCTATACAGACATTCTCATTAAGAGGACAGGATACCGCGTTCATGTTCAGCACTGATGTCGGCGGTTCGAGTAGTTATGTTAATCAAGGAAATGCGTGGAGATAAGCAATGTTGAAATTATCTCTGCGCGGCGCATCGATTATCATTCTTCTCATATTGCTGGCATCCTGCGCGGATATATTTCAACCGAAGATTCCTCACTCTGGACAAGAACCCGCTTCTCTTGACGATTTATTTCAAACCGCGGATGGGATTGAAAAATTACAATCTCCGGCACAGTTTTATATCGCTCCTTATTTTTCATCTTCGGAAATCCGCCTGACATGGACTGCTGTTTACGGCGCGGCATATTACATGGTTGAGCGCGCTGTCGCTGAGCCAATTCCTGAATCTAATCCGCTTAGCTGGGCGGACCCGGATGAAAATGATTATGAGCCTTTGGAGCGTTTTGTTTACAACACATCTTATACCGATCAGATTTTAAGAAACCCGTCACTGGACTCAGTTGAATATAATAATAAATATTTTTACCGTATTTCTGCTTATAATACAGCGTTGAAATATGAAGAAAGCGAACCGACTGTACCGCAGTCAGCAATGTTATTCCGTGCTCCTGTTAATACAAGAGCAACAGGCGGCTCTTCCGTAGAATTTATTGAATTTCGATGGGATAGATCTGAAGGAGCCGAGTCTTACGAGATTTGGCGCAGCGATTTTCCCAACGGAGCTTCTGCCACTTTATTAGCTATTGTTTTAGGAAATCAACATTGGTATCAGAATAAAGTCAGCGTAGATGAGCAGGGTAAAGATTTTTATTATATAGTGAGCGGGAAAAACAGGTTTGGAAATTCGAGCCTTCAAACAAGATCGGCTTATGGATACGCGCGGGTTTTCGGCGCTCCCGATAAACCTGCAGAGGTAAAGCTTCAATCCAACTCCGGAAGAGGGCACTCAACAAGCGAGATTAAAATTGAATGGGAGCCAGCCGATGAACCGGAAGCGTATTATGCTGTGTTCCGTTTCAGTTCTGTTGATTCATCTCTTACACGGCTGACTGAAAGAACTGAAGATACAAAATGGATCGACAAGGTCGGCTTAAAACCGGGTATTTACTATTATTACCGTGTTCAGGCTATTATTGACGACATCGCCTCCGGCAAAGCTTTAAAAAGCCAAATTTCAGATAACGATCCTGAAGCATTTATTCTAAGCGCTCCTGATACAGTAGTTGCGGAAAAAAATCATGATAATTCTGTTACCATTAATTGGCTGCCCCCGATTGGAAGTGAAAGCGATCGCATGCATTACACATACAGAATTTATTCTGATTCCAGTATGACAGGAAATTTCTCGTCTCTGGTTGAAAACGGAATCGGTTCGAGTACTGACGCGCAAGGTTATATATCAGCTAATATTACAAGTGTTCCGGCAGGTCATACTTTCTTTAGAGTGTCTACTGTCACCTTTAAAGGTGAAATAATAGAAAGCGAAAAGAGCATGGTTGTTTCTCCAGCTCCGGCTGCCGCAGTTATTCAAAGAGTAAGCCAGCGCGAGTATATTCAAAACGCAGCCGCTAATTCCAGCGGAATTTATCCTGTGCGCATAACCTGGAAAAAACCGGAAGGTGATACTCCCATGTTTTATAATATACAGAGATCAACAAGATCCGGAGCAGGCTATTCTAAAATTAATGAAGTATCGTTGGGCGCATACGGTCCATGGGTTCCAAATGTTTACTCTTACGATAGCGCTACAGAAACTTATACCTACATGGACAGAAACGATGCCGCCAGAGTTGCCAGAAAATATTATTACCGCGTATTAAGTCTTAACCAACTTGAACAGGGTAATTTCCCATCGGATGAAAGAATCGGCTGGGGCGCGCTGACGTATACCCAGTATATGCTTGAATACAACAAAACAATAAAATCGTCACATAAAAAACTGGTATATATGAACAAGCCGGGAAGCACGGAAAAACTCGGTACAGAAACAAAGAACGGAACAATAAGCGGCACAGTTTATTACAACGGCGCTCTTGATGGTCTTGGCGCGCGAATAATTATGACATATACAAATTACGCCGATTTCTATATCGAAAACGATCCCGCAAACGGCGCATACTTTACCGTTAGCGGCAGTTCGAACACATCGGCCAACATGAGTTCCAACGGAACTATGGACGGAACTATAAACTGTACCGGAATGTATCCCGGCAAAGTTTTTTACGATCGTATTGAAATCAGAGGAGGCGCGGCAGGCGGCGGTACATACGGCATTGAACCGGAAGGTTTCCCGCGCGGGGAAATTCCATGGATGGTCGGCGAGCAATAGGTTGTATAAAGTTTTTATATATTGTAGAGTGATAAAGTAGAAACAGGAACAAAATGTTCCAGGCAGTATCCTAGCTTACCTGCCTTAACAAAACAAGGAGAACCAAATGAACTCTCAACCAACCTCATTCAAGTATCTTGATGTTATTGCGTCATTCTTCATTGGTATTTTAATTGTCAGCAACATAGCGTCTTCCGCAAAAATTGTTGATCTTGGAATATCACTATTTACAATTCCGCTCGTCTTTGACGGCGGCACAATCCTCTTTCCTTTTGTGTATGTGCTTGGAGATGTGCTTACAGAAGTGTACGGTTTTAAAACTGCGCGGCGCGTTATCTGGATTGGGTTCGCGGCGATGGCGCTTACAACAGCAGTTTTTTTTACGCTTGGAGTAATGCCCGGTGAAGCAATGTGGGAAGAGCAGGCAGGCAGCGGCGCTTATAACGCAATCCTCGGCGGAATGAGTTACGGCGGCATTGTGATTGCAAGTCTTGCCGCCTATCTTGCCGGCGAATTTTCCAACGCGGCGCTGCTTTCAAAATTAAAAGTAAAAATGCAGGGACGGATGCTCTGGGTAAGAACAATCGGATCTTCACTTGTCGGACAATTCCTGGACACTGTTATTTTCGTGCTGATAGCGACAATTACCGGTGTTTTTGGCTGGGAGATTTTCTGGAGCCTTGTAATAACCAACTACATTTTAAAAGTCGGCATTGAAGCTCTTGTTACGCCGTTTACATATAAGGTTTCAGGTTTCCTAAAAAAGAAAGAAGGCGCTGACGTTTATGACAGCTAATATTAGCCTTGACTTAAATGCCTTTATTATTTAGCTTCTAAATATATCTTATTTTAGGAGAGAGAGATGAAAAAGGTATTACTGGTCTTGGTTCTTTTTATTTGTTTTTCCGCAATAAATGTTTCTGCGTGGGAGCCAAACGATCTTACTAAATTTCCGCCTTGCATGAACGAAAAAAATTGGATCTTAAATCTTGGTTTCGGATTAGTCTGGCTTGGAGACATAGGAAATGATCATTTTTATATCCCGTCGTTTCGTTTGTCGTTTGATAAAAATGCCGGATTGGGAGATAAAAAACTTCCGTTTTTCTTTGGCGGTATTGTAGGTTATTCAGGTGAAGGTCATAAAAGAGATGGTTGGTTTCAGCATAATATATCTCTTGGCTTTAGAGCTGGTTACCATTTTAACTGGGGAGTAGATAAGCTTGATACCTATGCCGTTACTACAATCGGATGGGTCTTTCATAACTGGAAAGGTAATTATAGTTCTAGTTCCAGCAGTGATTCCTTTTGGGGTATCAACATCGGCGCCAGATGGTTCGTCAGCGATAATTTTGGTTTTTGGGCAGAAACAGGTTATCTGGACGGTTTTAATATTGATTTAGGTTTGGCATTCAAGTTCTAGCCGCACAATATTTCGTATAACCTTTCCAGATCTTCCATCGAATAATAATCAATAAGGATTCGGCCTTTGTTCAGATCGCCGTCGATTACTACCTTGGTTCCTAAAACACCGATAAATCTTTCCTGCATGGCATCAACTTCAGGCGGGCGTTTTTTACCTTTTGAGCCGCCGCTTTTTGCTTTCTCGCCGGATTTTTCCGTGTTCAGCGAGGCGGCTCTTTTTTCCGCTTCCCTTACAGAAATTTCATCAGTAAGCAATTCTCTGTACAATTTATCTCTTGCTTTTGATTCAGTTACAGAAAGAAGCGCCCTTGCGTGACCAGAACTGACTTTTCCCTCTTCGACGCTTTTTTGAATTTCAACCGGGAGTTTTAAAAGCCTGAGCGCGTTTGCGACTGTGGAACGGTTTTTTCCCATGCGCGCCGCAAGTTCGTCCTGGGATAGATTTGAAAAATCCATCAGGTTTTTATACGCGGCGGCTTCTTCGATTGGGTTTAAATCTGTGCGCTGGATATTTTCGACTAAAGAGATTTCCAGGCGTTTCTGATCTGTATAGTCGCGGATGATAACAGGAACTGTATCAAGACCGGCGAGCCTTGCGGCGCGTGTTCTGCGCTCTCCTGCGATTATAATGTAAGTGCCGTCGCCGGCGTTAGCCGCAATAATCGGCTGTATAATGCCGTAATTTTTTATCGAGTCTGCAAGTTCCTTTAGCTCTTCTTCGTCAAAACTTTTACGGGGTTGTCCCGGGTTTGGAACAAGTTTGTCCGCCGGCAGCTGGATGACATCCTGTCCTTTGCTTTTGGAAGCTGCCAAGGACGCGCCGGCCGAAGCTGCCGGCTGTGAGTCTGCGGTTTTTTCAGGGAGACGTACGATTCTTTCCCGGTCGTTGTCATCATTATTATCCAGCAGGGCATCAAGACCCCTTCCAAGACCGATTCTGCGCGCCATTTATTTTCCTCCACGTTTGCCGCTGTCACGGCGGATAAATTCCTGTGCAAGCGCTTGATACGCTCTTGCGCCGGGACACTGCGGATCGTAAAGAGAAATCGGCATTCCCATGGAAGGCGCTTCCGAAAGGCGGATATTCCGCGGAATGATTGTGTTAAAAACTTTATCTTTATAATGAGCGCTTACCTGTTTGATTACATCATTTGCAAGACGTGTTCTTGGATCGTACATTGTAAAAAAAATGCCGCCGATTTTTATCGAAGGATTCAAACCTTTTTGAACTTCTTTTGTTGTATCTAAAAGCTGTATAAGTCCTTCCATTGCAAAATATTCGCACTGCATCGGAATCAGGATCGAATCGGCCGCTGCTAAACCATTCATCGTAAGCTGTCCCAAAGAAGGAGGGCAGTCAATTAAAATATAATCATAGCTGTTTTTTATCGGAGCAAGCGCTTTTTTTAAAAAATAATTTCGTTCTTTCTGTTCGATTAATTCAACAGCGGCGCCCGACAAATGTTTGTCCGCGGGAATTACGCTAAGATTTTTTACCTCTGTTTTTCTGGTTGCTTCTTCCGCGCTTACTTCATCCGAAAGCAATTCGTAAATTCCAGGGTTAACGGGTGTTGCCCCGATACCGCTTGTAAGATTCCCTTGAGCGTCAAAATCGACCAATAGCACGGATTTTCCCGCCTCTGCAAGGTACGCCCCTATATTGATAGCCGAGGTAGTTTTTCCAACGCCGCCTTTTTGGTTTACGAAGACGCAAATCGATCCCATGAGTATAATGTAGCAGTTTATGCCGATAATATCAATAATGCGGTTTTTTCTCTTCATTTCTTTAATTTTTCTTGTGTCAGGGCTTTTCGGCGAACGCCTTTATGCCGCGCCTTTGGAAGGCGGCTATTCGCTTGCGCCCAGAGCGACGGCATCGCCGGAAGAAAAAGCGCAGGCTTATCAAACCGCGCGCATCAAAGTAATCGAAGCTTCCAGAAAGTACGAAGGTGTTCCATATCGCTACGGCGGGATGACGGCAAATGGGCTTGATTGTTCGGGTTTTATAGGCATTAGTTTTAAAGACGCTCTTGGAGTGATTTTACCGAGATCGGCATCGGCTCTTTATTTGTGGGCGGAAAGAATTACATTTGAAAAAGCGCAGCCCGGTGATTTACTTTTTTTTAAAACTGATAACTCCGGTAATATTACGCATGTCGCTTTATATCTTGGAGAACGCCGGTTTATTCATGCTGCTTCCGCGGGATCAAAAACCGGAGTTATTTATTCCAGTCTTAGCGAAGATTATTGGACAAAAGCGTTTGCCGGCGCAGGCCGCGCTTTTCCCGAAGCGGCTTCTAATTTTAAAGTTGATAATTCGTCAGCACAAAACGGCAGCGGCGGATCAAGAGCGAAGACAGGCACGGAAAAACAAAGAAATGTTTCGGCGGCAGACCCTGCCTCAGGTATTTTGATTGTCGGAGCCGCGTTCGCGCCCACATGGAATGGTTTTGTAAAAAGCGATTATTTGATACATGGTTTTTCTTCCCAGGTTATTATCGGCGGCGATCTTTCCTTTTTCGGCTTGCGGATAATTTTAAGCATGGCATTCAGACTGGAGTACGACAGAGTATTTGATGTATTCCGCCTGCCTATAACTTTTTCTCTGGGACCCAACGAAAAGATAAATTTTTTCGCAGGCCCTGTGCTTTGTTTCGGCGCTGAAACTGTTTCCGCCGGCTTGCCCACTGCAATCGGCATAACTGTGTCTCCCTTTATTATTAAAACAACAAGCGGTGAATTTGCTCCTTATGCTGAAGCTGTATGGCAGTCATCTTTTAACGGCAGTAATAATTCAAATTTAACAATCAGTATACCCGCCGGCTTTCGTTTTTCAACCGGTATAAGATGGATGTATCGAATTTAATAAAAAGAATTATTTTCTAAAAAACTAAAAATTTTACTACTTGGCAGAGCGTGTTTTTCTTATATTAAGTATATGTCGAGTATTAAAAAATTAAATCAGAGACTTGGTAAAACTTACAAAGGTAAAGTCTGCGCAATGCTTCATGGCGGTGTTCTGTATTTAACAGGCGAGCTGGATAATTGGGATGATATTGTGAAAGCCGGACTTATGTCTGTTAATCAAAAAGAATACTCCGTTGTAAATGACATTCACTTTACAGGCGCAAATATCCCATCAATGAAAATGCCGGCTGTCGCGTCGAACAGGCTCGAAGGCGAAAACCCCGATGTACTGATAATCGGCGGCGGTATCGTTGGCTGCGCTATCGCAAGAGAACTTATGCGTTATAAACTTGACGTTCTGCTTGTAGAAAAAGAACACGATCTGGCTTTGCATGCCTCAGGGCGCAATGACGGAATCGTTCTTCCCGAATTATACGCTAACAGCAGCGAGTTGAAAAAAAAGTACAACGACATCGGCAGTCATATATATCCTTCGGTATGCGAAGAGCTTGATGTGCCGTTTAAACGAACAGGGCAGTATATCTGCTTTACCAGTAATTTAATGAAACCTTACGCGCTTGCTTCTATCGCGCGGTACAAGCTGCAGGATATAACAGTTGAATATATCAGCAGAAATAAACTTTTAGAAAAAGAACCGCATTTAAACCGCGATATAAAGTTTGCGCTGTTCTTCCCGGATGCCGGAATTGTGTATCCGTATGGTCTAACTGCCGCGTATGCCGAAAACGCTTCTGATAATGGCGCAAAAATAAGTTTAGATACCGTTGTACTTGATATACAGGTTTGGGACGGAACAATCATGAATGTTCTGACAAACCGCGGAAGGATTTATCCAAAGATGGTGATAAACGCCGCGGGTGCTTTCGCCGAAGATGTGGCGCGCCTCGCCCAAGACAGGTTTTTTTCATTGCATGCAATTCGCAGTACAAACATGATTTTTGACAAGAAGGCATCGTATCTTGTTCAATCGATTGTGTCTCCGTATGAAACAATGTATACCAAAAATTCAGGGGTTTTCCGTACAGTCGACGGCAATTTGTTTACTGGTTACAACTTTAAGGAAACTTATAAAAGAGAAGATTTTTCTACAGATACAAGCAGCGTAATTTCTGTGCTGGCGAAACAGCGAAAGCTGGTGCCGTTATTAAGCGAGAAGGATATTATCGCTTCCTTTTCCGGAATAAGTTGTGCGACTTACGAAGGCGATTATATTGTTTCATTCGGAAAGTTTACCGAGAATATTATTCATGCTGCCGGTTTTGAAACTCCAGGATTAACAGCTGCGCCTGCGATAGCGAAAGATATTTCCGCAATGGCTGCTGAATATCTTGACGCGGATATTAACGAAGAATACAATCCTCTGCGCAGGATGGTTATAGAGGACATTGAAAGTTTTTCAGACCATGAGCGCGCTACCGTCCCTGATTCGATCCTTGGTTAGGATTGGCGTTGGTAACAGTTACAACAGCAACACCTCTTTTTGTTGGATCGACTGTTGATGTTGCAAAAACGTAAAGAGTCGGTGACCATTCGTTAGGTGCAACATTAAGCAGACCGTTCGCGCTGACAGTTGTTCTTGGCGCAACCTCTCCCGTTCCTGAAGAATTCGAACTAACGCTCCATGTTACGCTTGTGCCGGGATTATTGGTTCCGCTGACAGCTGCGCTTAACTGTACAGTTCTGTTTGTCTGAGTTGAAATAGCTGGCGGGCTTACAGTTACGCTTGTTACAGTTGGTGTTGTTGATACAGGCGGTGTTGTATCAACAGGCGGCGGAGTTTCAGCAGGCGGAGTGGGTGTAGGCCTTGGCCTTGTCGGTGTTGGAGTCGGTCTTGGTGTAGGTGAAGGTCTTGTCGGCGCCGGCGTTTCAGCGGGCGGCGTTTCAACAGGCGGAGTGGGTGTTGGCCTTGTCGGTGTTGGATTCGGTCTTGGTGTGGGTGTAGGCCTTGTGGGTGCCGGCGTTGGCGTTGAAGGCGCTGGTGTAGAAGGCGCAGGAGTTGGTGTTGGCGGCGGCGGAGATGGCGTTGGGGGCACCGGAGTTGGAGTTACAATCGGCGCCGGAATGACACTTAAATAAACGCTGCCTGACTTTGATGGATCTAATGCTGAAACCGCAAAAATAAAAAGTGTTTGAATAGTTTCGTTAGCAGCTATTGTAAGCAGCCCGTTGGAATCAATGCTTGTTCCGGCTGTGACAGCGCCTGTGCCTGCCGCGTTTGAACTTACTCTCCATGTTACGGCTGTGCTGGGGTTATTGACACCTGTAACCGCGGCATAGAATTGAATCATCGCGCCTGCTTGTATTGTTTGGCTGGCAGGACTGACAGTTACGCTTATTACTGACGACACTAACACTGAAACAACGGCAGCACCCGATTTTGTCGAGTCTGCGTTTGATGTAGCGATTATGTAAAGCGCCGTCAGCGATTCGTTAGCTGCAACTGTAAGCAGTCCGTTTGTGTTAATGTTTGTTCCCGGGGTTACAGCGCCGGTACCGGATGAATTTGAGCTGACTCTCCATGAAACAGCCGCGCTTGGATTAAAAGTTCCTGAAACAGCCGCGTTAAATTGCATTGTATTGCCTGCTGTTATTGTCTGGTTCGCAGGCGAGACAGTTACAGCTGTTACTGTAGGTCTTACAACAGAGACCGGAATAACACCGTATTTTACAGGATCAATAACCGAATACGCAAAGATGTAAAGCACTGTCAGTGATTCGTTAGCTGCAACAATCAGCACCCCGGTTGCGTTAATGCTCGTTCCTGCTGTAACAGCGCCGGTCCCCGACGTATTCGAACTGACTTTCCATTTGACAGCGTTATCAGGATTATTATTACCTGAAACTGTCGCACGAAATTGGATCGTCCTGCCAATAGCGACAAATTGATTGATCGGTTCGACAGATACTCCTGAAACAGAAACAACTCTTATCGGTTTAACATCAGATTGATCCGAAGTGGCAGACACAGCGATTACATAAAGGATGAGCGCAGTTTCGTTTATTGATGCCGTAAGAACTCCGTTCTGAGTGATAAAAGTGCCAGGATCAACAGACCCTGAACCATCGCTTGTTGAACTAACAGACCAGATAACACTTTGCCCTGTCACTTTTAAAACAAGAGTGCCGCCTGCAATAACACTTGATATATTACCATCGGTTCTGATAGTTATAGAGTTCATCCATAATCGATATCCGATACATCCGGAGAAAATAATTCCTGTAATTATAATGAAAGCGAAAAATGATAAGCTTTTGCTGATTTTATTCACAAGTGTTACTCCTTTCAATCTTTTTAATTAAAGTGCGCGAATTATAGTATATTATAAATAACAAATTTGTTAAGATAAAGGTACAATGATTTATCGTGATATCGGAATAACCGGCAAAAAAGCAAGTGTAATCGGGCTTGGCTGTGAACATTTAGACGGGAAACCTTTTGAGCAAACTGCAAGTACGATAGACGCCGCGATTACTCATGGAATTAATATCTTCGACATATTTATGCCGGGAAAAGAAGTCAGAGAAAACATCGCGAAGGCACTCGGCTCCCGCCGTAAAGATATTTTAATTCAGGGACATATTTGTTCGACAAATATCGGGCAGCAATATGACATAAGCCGCGATATGCCCGCAGTTCAGCGTTTCTTTGAAGAGCACCTTCGCATCTGCGGCGGGCACATAGATTTTGGGATGTTGTTTTTTATCGATTCTGATGACGACTATAAAAAAGTTTTTGAAACCGGAATCGCCGATTACGCTTTAAAGCTGAAAGAAAAGGGTGACATCGCCCACATCGGTTTCAGTTCTCATAATCCTGTTACCGCAATCAAGGCGATTAACACAAATCTCCCAGAAATGATGATGTTCAGCATCAACCCCGCTTTTGACATAATCCCCACAGATGACAATGTTCTTACCCTGCTTGAAAAAGGTTTCAATCCCGATAATTTAACTGCCATTGAGCCGAAGCGTGCCGAATTATACAGACTTTGCGAACAAAAAAATGTTGGCATAACGGTGATGAAAACCCTCGGCGCGGGTAAACTAATTTCGCCGGAACATTCACCCTTTGCAAAACCGCTTACAGTCGCGCAGTGCATCCACTACGCCCTTACAAGACCCGCAGTTGTAAGCGCGCTTCTAGGCTGCAAATCTCCCAATGAAGTTGAAGAAGCCGTAAACTATCTTAACCTTGACGATGCGCAGCGCGATTACACAGAAATTTTGCGATCTGTCCGCGGCGGGCTTAACGGCAGCTGTGTTTATTGCAATCATTGCCAGCCCTGTCCCTCCGAAATCGACATTGCCGTCGTTAACAAATATTTAGATATTGCGAATTTGAACACCGCCTGCATACCGCCGTCAATTAAATCTCATTATAAAAACCTAAATCACAAAGGCGATGAATGTACAGAGTGCGGCAGCTGCGAAAACCGCTGCCCATTCAATGTACCGATCATAGAAAATATGAAAAAAGCGGAAAAACTTTTACGTTAGGCGCATCTTCATGATTGAAATAGAAAAAGCAAAACCAGAAGACATGGAAGCGATTTTAAAAATACAATACGCCGCCTACCAAAGCGAAGCTCTTCTCCACAACGACTTCACGATCCAGCCTTTAACGCAAACACTGGAAGAGAGCATAGAAGAGTATCACAAAAGTGTTGTTTTAAAAGCTGTACAAGCCGGAGAGATTATCGGTTCAGTCCGCGCCCGCGCCGAAGGCGGCACAGTCTGCATCGGCAAAATGATGGTTCACCCCGATCATCAAGGCAAAGGTCTCGGGAAACGCCTTCTCGCCGCGATAGAAAAAGAATTTCCTTGTAAACGTTTCGAACTCTACACCGCCGCCAAGAGCAAAAGAAATTTGCAGTTCTATAAAACCGCTGGATATACACCTCTCCGCGAAGTCACCGACAATTCAGGGATTGTATTTGTTTTTTTGGGTAAGGGATAGGGAGCAAGGTTTTTATTAATTTATAATTTTAGCAGGAGTAGGACTCGAACCTACGACCTCCGGGTTATGAGCATGCCTAAAAGTGCATTACTGAAACTCATTGCGTGTTATCTGGGATTATTAAAACATTCCTGAATTCATTCCTGCAAGTATTTTGGGTGATTGAAGGCTATCGGAGGCGTAGCGAAGGTTTTCTGGTTCTCTAATTTTATGTGTCGTTTTATATGTCGCGTCATCCTAACTTACCTTCGCACCAAGAAAGCTAGATATATTTTGCTCTCTCTGGGACGTTTTATCCGTCTCTTGATTTTTCTATTCTAAACAGGACTGATCCTTTACTCCGGCTTTTTAATACCATTCCAGTGATGGATTTGGCAACTGATATTCTATCATAACCTTAAATTCCCTATAATGAAATAACGGCTTCTTCTCAAATGCCATTATTTTTGTTTCAAGAAGAAATGACCTGATTTGATTGTCAGTTAACCCCTTCCGTTTTAATCTATATGCATCGGATATAAATAACAATCTAAATTTTTCAACTTGATGCTTTTCGTTCATAAAAACATCAGCATATTTTACCTTCATAAAATCATCAATGGCAGTATGGAATTTTTCATAGATATTTTCTACCGAGAACCCTCTTGGCGATGAAATGTTTTTCATCTCAATGATATAAATATGATGCTTTTCATTCTGTGATATTCTCTGGGCTACCAGCAAAATATCTGCAATGGCTGGCGTGGGAGGCTGGACGATACGATGATAATATTCGTCAATATCTATCGCAACAAAAGAATCTTGAGACATTGCCTTGTCAATAATAACGCCTACCTCATTTTCTAATAGATTTCTGGTAAAAAAAGGTGCTAATTCGGTTTTTGTATTGATTTTACATAACATTCTTTATTCCTGTTCCATTTTTTCTATAATTTGAATTTTTTCTTTATACAATTCTTCCGCTATATCAACAAAGTTATTGTCCTCCATTCCAACAATGCTTATAGGAAGAGTTTTGGAACAGCCACCCTTTTCTCCCTGAAAAAACACTATACCATTTATTATACTCTTGTCTATTTTATTATCAGCAATCAGATTATTCAATTTTTGAAACATATAATTACTGTGGCTGGTTATAACAAGCTTTGCCCCCATTTTAACCAAGTCAACAAAACACTCCATTAATGACACTTGTGCTTCAGGATGTAAATGCGCTTCTGGTTCTTCAATAAATATTATTGGTTTACTGGCATTATCCTTCCTATCCTCCTCAGAGCCAATTATATATCGCAAAAACAAAACAATTGGGGAAACTTCAGCGATCATAGATGATGTTCCTAATAGTTCCAAATTTATATCAATGTTATTTGGTTGAAATAATATTTGCTTTGTTGATTGATCAAAACTTACTTTTCCCTTCAAGAGTTTTTCTTCTATGTTTTCTGCTATTGAATGAAATTTTTTATTTGAATACTTGATATTGATCTCGTTTATTTTTGAAAAATAATCGGAATCCTGTTCAGATATATTGGGAAGAATTATTTTCTCCCTCAAAAAACTTCTTTTTTTTGCCAATTCTGCTAATATTTGACTGAAAGCATTTAATGCCCTATAAAGTCCAGATCGTGAAGCAGGTAAAAAATAAACGTTGTTAATTTTTGAGATTATGGAGTAGATACTATCCCTATATAAATCGTTGAAATAAGACTGAACATCATCCAGGAATTGAATTCCTTCAGATTGGCTTTTTTCATTATAATACATTACTATTTTGCCTTCTTCAATCCTGGGTCGCCAATGTCGTTGGATTTTTCTGCAAATATATTTTTTCCCTTTACCATCAAACTCCAGATGTAATTTATTATTTTTTTCTCTAATATGAATATTGAAATCATCAAACTCCATACATATATAAAGAGCGTCTTTTGACATTTTATTATTAAGGTTCGCTACATCTCCAAAGGAATTATTTAAAGAATTTTCAAAGTGCGATAAAAACACCATTGACAAAAGATTTGAAAAATATTGATAGATATTTTCTGTAATATCGAATTCGGTAGAGTTTTCCAGTTTGCCTCTTATTCTTTTTAAAAAATCTTTACTTGTAGCATTATCTCCAAACCTCATTCTTGGAAAATATCCATATGGATAACGTCTGGCATACGAAAATTCAAATGCAAAGCTTTTTAGAGTCAAATACAAAATAGTTATTGCATAAGATTTGCCTATATTATTTTTTCCATAAATGAATGTCAAATCTGAATTGACACTGAGGTCAATATTATCAATGGGACCAGTATTTTTTATTCGCAATAACACTGTCTACTCCTTGTACGCCTAGTACCGCATAAAAAAGTCATTGTGTCAAGATAAATATTGTGGAATATTTTTTATATCTCTGTATCCAATTCCGCAATCAGCGGATTCCTGTCAACCAACCTGTACCCCCGCTCCCGTCTTCGCTCCGTAGCCCGTATCCGCTCAAAACTTTTGTCCGAAACCGCCCCGGATTCCCGCACCGATTGAAGCAAATCCCGGTACTCGCTGGGGAAAGCATGGCGGTACTGCTCCGCCAGAATCTCATCCCACTTTTTGGGAGTGATATTCACTGATGTATCAATATGAAACTGCCTCCCGAATTTGGGGCTCGCCTGATATGTCTCCAAAAAAAGAGACTACAATTTTTGATAAACTGCCGGGTTAAATAGGTCATAGGCTGTCAAATCCCGGTGAAACTTGGCCTTTATACCTCGTCTTCTGACATTTTTCCTTTTGGCTTTCCCTGTCCGAAGGGGGGTGCGGTACGAGAGACCGCTTACGCGGTCAATTTAAAAATTGTGTGGATGTTTAGTTTGTCAGGGCGTTCGGGTGGTGTCGACTACATCCCAGACTATTACGGCTCCGTCGTAGCCTTGGGGTTTGGCTTGTTGTCCGCTCCCTCCTAATCCAGCAACCTCGCAGGGCTTACATTGCCGGTAATTAGAGTTAAGTGCCTTTGCGTAACATAGACAGAATACTTCAATATTAATAAAATAAACTTATGTTTGAGATAATTGAGTACAACAAAGCAGCATTCAGGCATAATATCAACGAGGATGATATAAGCTGGGTGTTTTTTCATTATCTGTATGACGGTCCAATGGATGACATGGAAAACAAATATATTCGTATTGGGTTTAATCGTGCTGGAAATTTATTAGAAATAATGTATAATGAAATTGATGAGCATACTGTGAATATATTTCACGCTATGGAATGCCGGGCTATTTATTATCCGTTACTTAAGAGATAGGGGGAAGGACAATGCCAAGAATGACTGAAGAAGAAGCGTGGGCACTTGAAGAAGAAGTAACTAAAAATCCGCCTCATGTTGATCCTTCTAAGGCTCGTCATGTTTCCAGAATGGTGGCTCTTGACGATTTTTCCGCCAATTATCTTATGTCTGTTTCTGTGGGAACGCATAAAACACCGTCAGAAATTGTTAATGAAATACTTAGAGAACGAGCTGCTGTAGCGCATAGCGCTTGAAGCTTAATTTCACCACCTTTGTACAAATACGTTGAATTGCGCGGCGTTTTGGGGAATATAATCTCTGTTCGCAAACATCAAGAGGGGAACCTTCATCGCTTTGCGACTCGGTTGAGGTTCCTGTTTGCTCCTTTCAGGCCGCCTGCGCGTTGCCGGCGCCTCCATGCGCCGCCTTTTTCTAAACAAGGCTTACGCCTTGAATCATTACAGCAACGCTCCGTTTCGAGTCCTACACTGAATAAAATGTATTGTATTTTTGGCTACAAATTTATCTTATTATTAATGAAAATTTCTTTAGCAGGAGTAGGACTCGAACCTACGACCTCCGGGTTATGAGCCCGACGAGCTGCCAACTGCTCTATCCTGCGGCGTATCATAAAACATAGTTTTAAGACTTTGTCTTAAGACTAACTCCCTGGATTTACATCCCAAGACTTAGTCTTCAGAACTTACTAATTTTTGAGGGTTTTGTCAATAGCGGCGGTTTGGGGATCGGTGTGGGTCCAGCCGCCTTTTAGCGGTGTTATTGCGGTGACCAAAGCCGAGATGGCGATAAAAACTGCCGCTATCGACGGGATGCCGGGTATTGTGACCATAAAGTTATAAACGCCGTGAATGGCTGTTGCGGTGATGATTCGAAGTATTGCTTGTGCAGGGTTTTTGGGGAATAACGCAACTGCCGCTCCGATACGCGAGCCGCATGCGCCGTGCAGGGCAGCGGTGAAAAAACGAAGAAGCACTATACTAATTGCCATGTCTGATGCTGCGTATCTTGCGCTCTCAAGAACGGAAAAGCCAAGGCCGGCGATAAGCCCGATTGCGGTTCCTTTTTTCACCATGTTAAAGGTAAGCGGCTTTGACGCGCCATCTTCAGGATTTATGCGGCTGTTTAACCAAAAGAATATGAACAATAACAAAAGACGGCTTAGTTCTTCTGTAAAAGCGACTCGTACAAAATATTCATAAATCAATGCCATTCTGCCAAGCGAGATCGGAGCTATCGATAAAATGCTTTGCATGACGAGAGCGGGGAAAAAGGCGGCGGCGCCTGCGAGCAGCGCGAATAAAAATTGAACCAGAGAAAGCTGGTATTTTGCGGAGCGGAACCAAATGAACACCGCGATTATCGGAAGTGAGGAAACTGCTATTAAAATAATTAAAATCCATGAACCTGACATAGTAGTATTTTATCAAATATTTATGTAGGGTAAAACCCATGGAAGACATAATTCTGACAGGCCCAAAACATTCAGGAAAAACCCACACCGGCAAGGCTCTTGCGCGGCTTTGTTCAGACACTTGCGGCTGTAGCTGCGATCGCAGCATTAGTTGCGTATTTATCGATATTGACGAGACGATACAGCAAAAAACCGGAAAAACACCTAGGAAGCTTTTCAACGAAGGAAAGGAAGTTTTCCAAAAAGCCGAAGCTGATGCGGCGGCAGCTCTTTTTACCTCAACTTTCAGTGATAATGCTTCATCCTGCTGCGCCGGACAGCAGCGGCGAATAATTGCCGCAGGGGGTGGTATTATCGATAACCAGGGAGCAATGGCTGTTTTAAAAAACTCCGGCGCAAAAATTGTCTATCTGAACATTAGCGCTAATTTGGCATGGCGGCGCATTTACGGCCGTGGATCGAAAGAGCTGCCGCCCTTCCTTCAAACTGAAAACCCTCAGGAGACCCACCGCGTTTTACATGAAAGGCGCAGCGCGGCATATCTAGAACTGGCAGATATTGTTATCGACGCTGAAAGTAAAACACCTGAGGAAATTGCCGCGGAGATTATTAAACATATTTGCTGACGCGCTGCAATTTATTTTGACAGCAGCGTGTGCATCTTTTCACCTAACGCAATCGATTCTTCCTGCGTGGGCGTTGATGTCTGAATAAACACGCCTTTGCGCCCGAAGAAGTCAATCAGTTTTTTGGAATATGCCGCAAGATCTTCCACGCCGGAAAGACCGTCGTCAATGTGGTCCCAGTAAAAATGGCGCAGGCACAGCGGAGTTTTTCCCGATACTGCGTCGCGGACTTTTTCCCAGTTCTGAACCTGCGGAATTGTAAAGTCCAAACCTTTAAGCCCCGGGATTTCCATCATCGCTTCGGCTACATTTGAAACATCACCGCATGAATGTACCACAACGCCGCCGAATTCTTTGGCGATCATCGCGTTGTATTTTAAGCCGAACTCGCGGTAAAGATTAGGAGAAAGAAGCGCTGCTGTATCATCGCTTAAACGGATTCCCATTTCTTTGGGGACATACCAGAACTCGTGGCTTACTCCGTAAAGATTTGTAATCCTTTTAAACATTTCTTTCACATAACCGATTGTCGCTTCTGTGATTTTTTCCATCAAGACATGAACTTCATCGGGGTAAACCAAAGTGGCTTCGATAAAACCGGTGTACTCCCAAATTAAAGATGCAGTAACAAGCGGAGACGGGACATTGACAACTCTAAGCGGAATTTTTGACTTCGCCTGTAACGCTTCGACATGCTTCCATGCTTGTTCAAAATACGGATTGTTTACAGGATCGGGCACTTTCAATTTATGAACATCGTCAACATTTTCTTCGCGGATAAGACACTCGACCCACGGATCGGCTTCATCATTGGGCTTGCACTCGCAGCCAAAAGCGCCGGCTACGATATTTATTCCCTGATTGGGTTTAATATTCGGGAAACCGTAATCGTAAACGCCTTCTCTTTTTTTTGCGTGATCTTCAGCCCACTCAATTTCCGCGTCGGGATTGTTATAGTATTTTTTTGTCGCCATGTGCATCGGACCGACCTCGATAATAAACGGAACTTCGTTTAAATCTTCCATGCGCCAGTTCGCTTCAATCAATTTTTTCTTTGTTTCTATATTCATTATTTCTGCCATGTTTATTCTCCTTCAGCATTATAACATAATCTCGCGGCTTTCGCGAAGATGCTTTTTAAATATTCTCCCTCCCGTTCCATCAACCCGGCGCGGGAAATAACATCACGCAGAAAACGCGCCTGTTCTTCTCTGTTTGGAAATTTATAAAAACCCAAGCTATGCAAAATATCTGTTATCGAATCGACAAGAGCTGAAACTTCGGTCTGGTTCATTGCTGTCCATTGCCCTTTAACCGGCTGCTGTTTTTCCATCGCCATAAAAAACTCGTAGGCATAAACCATTACCGCATGGGATAAGTTTAGCGAGGGCTGCTCATCCGAAACAGGGATATGCGAGGCGGCGTTGCACAGATCAAGTTCCGCGTCTTCAAGCCCGGTTCGCTCATTACCGAAAACTATCGCCGCAGGTCCGGGCCGCCCGGATAACCACTGTGCCAAATCGCGCGGGGTCATGGAACTCTTTCTAAGGTGTCCGCGGCGACGTGTTGTGCCAATAATAATGACACAATCAGCAGTTGCGTCAGCTAAATTATTATAAATTCGGGCTTTTTTCCAAATATCGTGAGAATTTACAGCTCTTTCCAGTATTTTTTCATGATTTAAAGGCTGAGGAGCGGCTATCCTGAGTTCTGAGAGCCGCATATTCTTTAAAACCCGGCAAACAGCCCCTACATTGCCGCTTTCTGAGACACGGTTGAGGATTATTTTGATATCTTGCAAATACATTCGGCATTATATCATATAGTTGACAAAATTTACGAATATTTGTATGATTAGAGCGATATATTCTCGTCACTTGCTGGTGATGGAATAAATCTGGGTATCTTTCGGGGCACCCATAATAAGGGAGTGACATGGCTAACAATGAAATCGTCCCCGGGTTCGATGATGAGAAGGATGATAGTCTCAAGATAAAGCTCGATAGAGTTGACGAAGCACCTAGATGTCTTTTGCTAACCTTAACGGGATATATAGACACTTATAATTCTAATTTCTTTCAAAAACGTATTCAAAAAGCAATCGAAGGCGGATTTGTCAGATTGATTTTTCAATGCACCAGTTTGAATTATGTTTCATCTACAGGCATTGGATCATTCACTACATTTTTGAAAGCGGTAAAACCTCAGGGCGGAGATTTGGTTCTCTTGGATATTCAACCAAAAGTTTACGAAGTTTTTCAGCTTCTGGGTTTTTCACAATTTTTTAATATCAGGGAAAACCTTGATGATTCGATTCATTTTTTCAATTCGGATCAGGTTGTGGAGAAGCCTTCTCTTTTCCCGAAGGTTGTTTCCTGCCCTATATGTTATAAAAAATTAAAGGCGACAAAGCCCGGACGTTTTCGCTGCTCAGAATGTAAAAGTATTCTTGCTATTGATGACACCGGGCAGGTTTTGCTTGGATAGGAATAAATATGGCAGACAGTAAAATAGAACAATATCTTATTGAATTGATGATCACGTATCAGCAGGTAGGGCAGGATATGTGGCTGCTTGATGACAAAGAACACTCACTGCATGGCGTTGCGGTTATGCAGATCGAAAATCTTGTTGTAATAAGAGCCGGTATTATGGATGTTCCTAAGAGTAATCTTTTGGAATTGTACACAAAGCTGCTTGAATTAAACGCTACCGATGTTGTTCACGGCGCTTACGCTGTGGATAAAAACAAGATTATTTTGATCGATACTCTGCAATACGAAAGCATGGATCGCGAAGATTTTCAGGCATCTTTGGATTCATTCAGCATGGCGTTAGTCGATCATTATCCGATACTTTCAAAATACAGAGAGATAAGTATCTCGAAAGATGCTTAAGGAGCCATATATATATGGGTATTTTTTCCAGACTTCGAACTCTTATTGCCGCTAACGTAAACGCGCTGATCGGCAAGGCTGAAAAGCCCGAAAAAATGTTAAACCAGCTCATCATAGAAATGAATGAGCAGCTAATCGAGTCAAAAAAAGCTGTTGCCATGGCGATTGCGGACGAGAAAAAGCTGGAACGAGAAAAAGACAATCAATACGCGCAGGCAAAAGAATGGGAACGCAAGGCGATGTTAGCCGTCACAAACGGCAAAGACGATCTCGCCAAAGAAGCTCTGCTTCGCAAGCAGGAGTACGACATCGCCGCCGCCGAGTATCAAAAGCAATGGGAAGCCCAAAAAGAAGCTGTCGACCGTCTGAAAGAAAGTTTAAGGGAACTTCAAACTAAAATTGAAGAAGCTCAGCGTAAAAAGAACCTGCTCATTGCCCGCGCTAAACGCGCCGAAGCCCAGCAAAAAATCCAGGATACCATTTCCAGTGTTTCCGGCAACACCAGCGCGTTCGATGCTTTCGACCGTATGGCTGCCAAGGTCGATGAAATGGAAGCCATGGCGGACGCTTCAAAAGAGCTGCAGGACATGAGTAACGACGCAAATCTTGAAAGAAAATTCAAAGAACTGGAAAAATCTGATTCTTCCGCAGACGCGCTTTTACTTGAATTAAAAGAGAAGATGAAGGCGCTGCCGGAGAAATAAACATCTGTTTAACTTATGTATTATTCTGATTTTTCGCCTTTTTTAGGAGACGACTGTCGTCATTTTGTGGAAAACATGTGTATTATACGTAATGAATTGCGTATCATCCTGTCAAATGGTACATTTTCAAAAATTAATTTAGGCTAATTCCTTACAGCATAAGGAATTAGATATTTTAGTTATTGGATTTATAATCCAATTTGCTGGAATTATATAAATGGGGGCTTCGGTGTTTTGTGGAAAACCCGTTAAAAAAGTTGAATATCTTGCATTTCTTTGCAAATATTGCTATTCTTTGCCATACATAAGCATTTATTGCCTTGCTGCTTTGATAGCAGACGGGCGTACGTTTCTTTTTAGGAACCGTGCATAATTTAAGGAGTATTTAAACAATGAGTATCGACATAAGCTCGGACAGTATCCGAAAAATGCGAAACATCGGAATCAGCGCTCACATCGATTCGGGAAAGACTACCCTGTCGGAGCGTATTTTGTTTTACAGCAAAAAAATCCATGCCATCCACGAAGTCCGGGGCAAGGACGGCGTCGGCGCGACCATGGACCACATGGAGCTTGAGCGGGAGCGCGGCATCACAATTCAATCTGCCGCGACACAGGTTACATGGAAAGATCATACCGTTAACGTGATCGACACACCGGGACACGTTGATTTTACCATCGAGGTTGAAAGATCGCTGCGTGTGCTTGACGGCGCGATCCTCGTGCTTTGCGCGGTCGGCGGTGTGCAGTCGCAGTCAATAACGGTAGACCGCCAGCTTAAGCGCTACAATGTTCCGCGCATCGCGTTTGTAAACAAGTGCGATCGCACAGGCGCGAATCCTTTTAAGGTGCGGCTTCAGTTACGCGAAAAGCTTGGGCTCAACGCGGTGATGATTCAAATCCCCATCGGGCTTGAAGATAAACTCGAAGGTGTTGTGGATCTTATCACCATGAAGGCTGTTTATTTTGACGGCGATCAAGGCGAGACAATCCGCCATGCGGAAATTCCTTCGCACTTAAAAGCCGACGCGGAAAAATACCGCGAAGAAATGTTAGACGAAATCTCGATGTTCTCCGATGAACTTGCCGAAAAAATACTTGAAGGCGAAGTGATCCCCGAAGATATGATTCACTCTGCTATTCGCGCCGGAACGCTTGCCGAAAAATTTGTACCTGTAATGCTTGGTTCCGCTTACAAGTTCAAAGGGATTCAGCCGCTGCTTGACGGTGTAATGCACTATCTTCCGAATCCGACAGAGGTAAAAAACTTTGCCCTCGATCTTGATAACAACGAAGAGAAGGTCGAGCTTAGCGCGGACGAAAAAAGCCCGACAGTCGCGCTTGGTTTTAAACTTGAAGACGGCCAATACGGACAGCTTACCTATGTTAGAATTTATCAGGGGAAATTAAAAAAAGGCGATGAGCTTCAAAACACAAGGGCAAGGAAAAAATTTAAAATCGGGCGTTTAGTGCGCATGCACGCGGACAGTATGGAAGATATTAACGAAGGAGCGCCCGGCGATATTGTTGCGCTTTTTGGAATTGAGTGCGCGAGCGGAGACACATTCTGCGGCGGCAGCCTAAATTACGCGATGACATCGATGTTCGTTCCCTCTCCTGTTATTTCTCTTGCCGTTACACCAAAAGATAAAAAAAGCGCAGACCAGATGGGAAAAGCGTTGAATCGTTTTACAAAAGAAGATCCCACTTTCCAGACCTATGTTGATCCTGAATCGAACCAGACAATCGTTAAAGGAATGGGAGAACTTCATCTTGAAGTTTACATTGAGCGTATGCGCCGCGAATATAAATGCGAAGTGGAGACAGGAATGCCGCAGGTTGCGTACCGCGAAACGATTACGCAGAAAGCGGATTTCAATTACACGCACAAAAAGCAAACAGGCGGCGCGGGACAATTCGGGCGCGTGGCAGGTTATATGGAACCGTGGGCAGAGGGTGACTACGAATTTGTTGACATGATCAAGGGCGGAACAATCCCAACTGAATATGTGCCCAGCTGCGATAAAGGATTTAAAGAAGCGATTAAAAAAGGCAGCCTGATTGGATTCCCAATCGTCAACATCCGCTGTTTAATCAACGACGGACAGAGCCATCCTGTTGACTCATCTGATATTGCATTCCAGCAGGCGGCTATCGGCGCGTTCCGCGAAGCGTACGGCAAGGCAAAACCATGCATTCTTGAGCCAATCATGAAGGTGTCGGTAGAGGGACCTACAGAATTCCAGGGAAATATTTTTGGTTCGATCAATCAAAGGCGAGGTATAATAATATCGTCTATTGAAGACGGGCATTTTTCGCGTGTTGAAGCCGAGGTTCCATTAAGCGAAATGTTTGGCTATTCCACCGCGCTTCGCTCGCTTACGCAAGGCAAGGCAGAGTTTACAATGGAATTTGAGAAATACGCAAAAGTGCCGCAGAGCGTTTCTGAAGCGCTTATCAGCGAGGCTGAAAAGAAAAAACGCGCGCGTTAGGCATTATCCGTTTAACGAGCTTCCAACTACCATATAGGAGAAAAAAATGGTTTTAAATGAATTAATACAAAGAAGCCCAATTCGTATTTTTGAACAATCTATTCACGGCGGGTTAAAAGCCGGAGAAATCGGCGTTGTCGCTTCACCTAACGGAGTGGGAAAAACATCTGTGCTTGTGCAGCTCGCCCTTGATAAACTCCTTCAAGGGAAAAAAGTTATTCACGTTTCTTTTAACCAGCACATTCAATATGTGCCTGTGTGGTATGAAGATATTTTCAACGAATTTATCAATAAGAAAAACCTGGAAAACGCCGCAGATATAAAAAACGATCTTGTAAAAAACCGCGTGTTAATGAGTTTTAATCAGGACGGGGTTACAAAAGATCAGGTTATCAGAAGTTTAAGAGCGATGATTTTAGACGGCGGTTTTAAAGCCGACGCTGTAATTATTGACGGTCTTGATTTTTCACGTGCCGGCAAGGACAGAATTGCCGCTGTTAAGAATTTCGCGATTGAACTGGGTCTCAGCGTCTGGTATTCATGCTCTGTTAACAGCAATGACGCGAATCAATATGATAAAGAAAATATTCCTGTTGTACTGGGTGATTTTGTTGAAGATATTGATATTGTGATTGTGTTACAGCCAAAATCTGATCATGTAGAGTTATCAATTTCCAAAGACAGAAATTCGCTGATTTCTAAGTCCATGGCGATGAAACTGGATCCAAAGACGCTGTTGATTTTGGAGGCTTAGGAAAAAATTCTTATATAATTAAGGAGCCTGTATGTTTTTTATTAAAAGCTGGAAAAAGTTTTTCTTTATAGCCTTTGCGCTGATAATCGGTTTTGCGTTTATTGCCTGTAATGGTACACCTGAAAATAAAAAGGTTAATATTGATTTACCGGCTCTGCGTACAGATATTGTTTTGCCGGGGCATCAGGCGACTGAATCATGGAATGGTACAACAGCCGCCGCTATTGTCGGTAATATAAAACTTGGCTGGAATCTGGGAAATACTTTTGACGCTCACGGTAACGAAAGAGGTTTTACATGGCTTGGCGGCGGCGTCTATGAAAACACGTCTGTTGCCGATATGGAAAAAGCATGGGTTAACAGTATTACAACAAAAGCAAATATTACAGCTATAAAAAACGCAGGATTTAACGCAATCAGAATTCCCGTAACATGGTATAAAGCGCTTAATAAAGATTATATTATCCGCGAAGACTGGTTAAAACGGGTTACAGAAGTTGTTAATTGGGCTGAAGAAAATGATATGTACATCATCATTAATACCCACCATGATGAGAGTATTTTTAAATTTACAAACGGCGAAATTGATAATTCGCTGATGATTTTTAAAAGAGTATGGACGCAGATTGCAACGCAATTTCAAAATTACGGTGATAAACTAATTTTTGAAGGTTTAAACGAACCCAGAACAAAGGGCGGTCAGGATGAATGGAATGGCGGCACCTTTTCAGAACGCGCAAATTTAAACAAATATTATCAGGTCTTTGTCGATACAATAAGAGCAGCCGGCGGTAACAACAGCAAAAGATTCCTGATGATAACCCCTTATGCCGCATCCGCAGGGCAGATAGCCGTGGACGGACTTGTTCTTCCGAACGATACAGCGGCTGATTCTCTTATTGTTTCTATACACGCTTATGCTCCGTATAATTTCGCGTTGAGTACAAATAGCGCATACAATACATGGAGTTCCGATAATTCAATGGATACTTCGGCGATTATTAATGCGCTGACTCCCGCTTACACAAAATTTGTTTCAAAGGGAATCCCAGTTATAATGGGGGAATTCGGCGCGATGAATAAAAATAATGACGCCGTAAGAGGAGCGTGGGCTGAGTATTATGTGCAGCAAGCCGCAAGCAGGCAAATTCCCTGTTTCTGGTGGGACAATGCAAGCACTTCAGGAAGCGGAGAATTATTTGGCTTACTCAACAGAAACACAAACGCTATTGTATATCCGCAGGTAATGGCAGGTTTAAAAAAAGGAGTCGGGATACAATAGCGTTTATACTACGCTCTTAAGCAGTTCCGCGCTCTCTTTTAGAATTCTATTTTATAAAACTCCGTCTTTGATTCGCGCGATTTCGTCTCTGATTGCGGCTGCCTGTTCAAACTCAAGGTTTTTCGCGTGTTCAAGCATTTCATTTTCAAGCGCTTTGATCAACTGTTTGCGCTGCGCGGGGATTAAAACATTGTAAGATTTTTTCAGCACTTCAATGCTTGCCGCCGCCGCGTCATCGGCTTCTTCAATGTGGCGGGTAAGTATTTCCGCAATTGCTTTTTTGACTGTTTCAGGAGTAATGCCGTGTTTTTTGTTGTATTCAATTTGAATCTCGCGGCGGCGGTTGGTTTCGGCAATCGCCTTTTCCATTGCTTCGCTCATGCGGTCGGCGTACATGATGACTTTTCCCGCGGCATTACGCGCAGCGCGCCCGATTATCTGCACTAAACTGGTTAGCGAACGCAGAAAGCCGATTTTGTCCGCGTCAAGAATCGCGATAAAAGATACTTCCGGCAAGTCGATACCTTCGCGTAACAGATTAATTCCTACGAGTATGTCAAATTCACCCTGGCGAAGCTGGGTTAAAATTTCTACGCGTTCAATCGTTTCTACTTCGCTGTGAATGTAGCGTACTTTTAAGCCGAGACCGGAAAGGTAATCGGTAAGGTCTTCCGCCATTTTTTTTGTTAGCGTAAGGATGAGGGATCTTTCACCGGCTTTAATGCGTTTTTGCACTTCGCCGTAAATATCTTCCATTTGACCTTCGCTGGGACGCACTTCAATTTCCGGGTCTAAAAGCCCTGTTGGGCGAATCAACTGCTGAACAACACGCGCGGACTGTTCAATCTCGGTTTTACCGGGTGTGGCTGAAACAAAAACTGTTTTATCAAGACGCTCCGCAAATTCATCGTAGCGTAAGGGGCGGTTATCAAGAGCGCAGGGCAGGCGGAAACCGTAATCGACAAGATTTTGCTTGCGGCTGCGGTCTCCCGCGTACATTGCGCCTAACTGCGGCAGGGTAACGTGGCTTTCGTCGATGAATGTCAGGTGATCTTTGGGAAGGTAGTCGACTAAGGTGTCCGGGGATTCGCCGGGTTTCCGCCCAGCCATAATCGCGGAATAATTTTCAATGCCGGGGCAGTAACCCATTTCAGTCAGCATTTCGATGTCATATTCAACGCGGGTTTTTAAACGCTCGGCTTCCATTATTTTTCCATTGTTTTGGAAATATTCAAGGCGCTCTTTTAATTCCTGCCTAATTGCTCCCATCGCGTTTTCTATCATGCTTCCCGGCATTACGAATTGTTTGGCTGGGTAGATTAAAGCGCGGTCAAGGTCTTCCAGCATTTCACCTGACACGGGATTAAAGCGGCGGATACGTTCAACTTTATCCCAGTCAAGATCGACGCGGTACGCTTCTTCCATGTATGCAGGATAAATTTCCAGAGTGTCACCGCGGCGGCGGAAACGCCCTCGTTCAAGGACAGCGTCGTTGCGCTCGTATTGCAATTCAACAAAGCGGCGAATGAGAGAATCAACATCCACCGTTTCGCCTTTTGAAAAAGTGGCGGTCATTTTTCTGTATACATCGGGCGTTACCATGCCGTAAATACAGGAAACAGTCGCTACGATGATTACGTCCTCGCGTTCCATCATGCTTCTCGCCGCGGAGAGTCTCATGCGTTCGATCTCGTCGTTTATGGAAGCGTCTTTCTCGATGTATAAATCGCGGCTTGCGACATACGCTTCCGGCTGATAATAATCGTAATAGGAAACAAAATATTCCACCGCGTTATTCGGAAAAAAACCTTTGAACTCGCGGTAGAGCTGAGCTGCTAACGTTTTATTGTGGCTGACAATCAGCGTTGGCATTTGCACTGCTTCGATGAGTTTCGCCATTGTAAATGTTTTGCCGGAGCCCGTAACGCCCTGCAGTGTCTGATATTTGTCCCCGGCTTTAATACCGTCCGCAAGAGCCGCAATCGCTTCCCCCTGATCGCCTGCAGGTTTAAACGGAGATACAACTTCGAATTTACGCATTTAATAATTACTATATTAAGGTATAGTAGTCTTGTCAAGATACTTATGATAGTTGTAAAATAATAAAAGGGGAGCAAATTATGCCGGATAAAAATAAAGATTGTAAATGCACATACCCTTGCAGTCGTCACGGCGACTGCAAAGCTTGCGAAGATTATCACCGCAAGGATGGCTCGAGAACAAATTGCGGCAAAAAACCATCGAAAGAAAAAACTAGTTGACGCAATGGTACCATGTGCCAAAAATTTTATACTCTTTACACCACAATTTTCGCCTTCTTCCCGCACGATACGCAGCTAAAGCTGCGGGCACATTCACCTTTAACCAACCCAGAAATATCAACATTATAGCCGCTTCGCTTGATTAGCACGGAGCCGCAGATTGTACAAACAGTGTCGTTGTTAAAGTTGGAATTTCCGGTGTAGACATAGGTAAGTATTTTTCCGGCGTTTTTTGCGGCTTTTGCTAAAAAGTTTTGGTCTGTCGGCGGAGCGTTCCAGCGGTAATCGGGGTGATATGCGGAAAGATGCCACGGTATATCTTTATCTACAGAAGAGATAAACTGCGCGGCGCCGGTTAATTCATCGTTTGAATCGTTAAGGTCTGGCACTACCAAAGTTGTTATCTCTGTATGGACATTCATCTTTTTACAGAGCTGGATAAAATCTATAACTGTTTGTAAATCGCCGCCGAGAATTTTCTTGTAAGTATCGGCGGAATAACTTTTTAAATCGACATTTGCGGCATCTGTAAGTTTTAAAATTGGAACGGCGGCGTTCTCGTTGATGCAGCCGTTTGTAACAAGTACATTCGCAATGCCGTGTTTGTGTGCAAGCGCCATGCAGTCAAGGATGTATTCAGCGTGAACCAAAGGCTCTGAATATGTGTAGGCAATGGATGGTAAATCTTCTCTTAGCGCGGCGGAGACTATTTCTCCGGGCTGCATCCATTTTCCGGGAACATCCGTATTTTGTGATATGTGCCAGTTCTGGCAGAACGGGCAGTGCAGGTTGCATCCTGTAAAACCAAGTGAAAGAATTTTTGATTGCGGTTTAAAATGATAAAGAGGTTTTTTTTCTATCGGGTCAGACGCGAGAGCCGTGATAAATCCGTAAAAAGGAAGGATGCCTTTTCCGCTCTTGTTGCCTCTTACTGCGCATATTCCGAAACTGCCGCTTTCTATTTCGCATTTGTTTGGGCAAAGATCGCAATTTATATTTTCGCCTGAATTATGTTCTGATATGAAAAGCGGATTGCGTATAAATTGAGAAAATGCTGACGCTTCTATCATTGGACTTCGAATGGTTCAAGTTTTACGCCGACTGAGCCGCGTTTTATCCAGAGTTTTATGAGCGGTATACCTTCGCCTGCTTCGGTAACGGCGGACGGTATTTCCTCTGCATATAAAATATCTTCAAGATTGAATTCCAATACCGCGGGTTTATCTCCAAGAGGGTCGTTTACAAGAATTAATTTTGTTTTATCCGATGGATGCGTTCTTGGACATCCTTCGAATGAAACGCCGTCACTGGGGTGTCCCTTTGCATATTTTGTGATTCCGTTTAATGGTAATAATTCAAGATAGTTCATGTCTGATAATAATCCTCCTTATATATATAATAAAGCAATAAACATTGATAAACAATAAAAATTTTAATATGATTAGATATGGATAAAAAGGCATTTTATATTTTGAAAGATAGTCTATTGTCATCTGCCGATTTTTCTGACTCTAAGGTTAAAGAAGTTCGTCAGCTTCTTGCCGATTACAGTGTTGAAGAGTGCGTTGCTTCTAGTGTTGTTCCGCCCGGTATAGAAAGCCTTGAACGCCTTAAAGATTTAGGTGAAATTTTACGTGCCTGTCACATTGCCCAATGGCGGCGCGATTCCCGTTTTTGCGGTACATGCGGCGCATTGAACACAGACGCCCCTTCGCAGGTACACCGCGTCTGCCCAAGCTGCGGACGGCTTGAGTTTCCGCGGATTTGCCCCGCTGTTATTACCCTTATTACCGATGATGAAAACCGGATACTTCTTGCGCATAACAAAAGATTCAAGGCAGGGGTTTACAGCCACATCTCCGGTTTTACAGAAGCGGGCGAAATGCTGGAAGAAACTGTTGCGAGGGAAATCCGCGAAGAGGTAAATATCGAAGTTAAAAATATCGAGTATATTAAATCTCAGCCGTGGCCGTTCCCCAATTCGCTCATGGTGGGTTTTAGAGCACGCTTTTCATCGGGAACGATTAAACCTGACGGCGAGGAAATAGAAGACGCAAAATGGTTTACAAAAGACGCTTTGCCCGAACTTCCCGGCAACGGCTCTTTATCACGTTTTTTAATAAATGACTGGCTTGCCGGTAAGTTGTAATTAAGTTATTTTTCGGAACGCAGGATTTCGATAATTCTCCAGTGTCTTTTCCTGTCTGTTTTTAATGTCATTACATCGCTTCGGCTTATCGCGTGATTTTCAGACGGCGCCCAGAGCAGATAATCGGCGCGGTAAACTACAAGACCGTCATCTTCATTACCGCCGATATAAGTAATTATTAAATCAGTAATGCCGAAAACATTGGAAGCCGGAAGTTCACCCCCTCTGTCCTTCCATGCCTTTGCCTGAATGATTAACGGCTCGCCTGAATTTTCATAAACTTGTCTCTGCCTGAAAATCGCGAAAAAACTTGCGGCAATATTTACATCGCTTTTATCCGCGCCGTTAATACAGGCTTCCATAAACACATGGTCCAAAGAACTGAACGCGTTAAAGTACGCGGTAACAACTTTATCCGGCGATAAGCCCGCTGTTGTCGGGCGCTGTCTTGAGCCTTGCAATGTACTGAAAAGTATAAACAGGACAAAAAACAAACCAATGGAGCAGCCGATTATTAAATGTTTGTTTGATGACGCAAGACGTTTTGTTTTTACAATTACATCCCTCTTGAATAAAAAACTCTTGCTTTCTTTTTCTGCCTGCTTTGTTTTTTCAAGCGGTATTGCAGCGAACAGCGAATCTATGGCGGCAGCAGTGTTTGTTTTATCTGTCAGCATTTCCAACATGTTGGTTAGAATATCTGTTCCGCTCATCGCTGTTCTTTTTTTTGCGACAGGAAGCAGAAGCGCGGATTGTATAAGCCCTGCGAGTTTTTCATTCAAAGTCGGCGCCGCGGGCTGCGCTGGCATGAAGATGCCTTCCCTCATGTCCTGATAAAGTTCCGCGCCGCCGTAAGGATGGCTGCCTGTTAATATTTTGTACAGCATTACTCCGGCGCAAAATGCGGCGGCATCCATGCCGAACAAATCCGCGCAGTTGAATCTGTCGTATAAACTTTGATCCGGCTTAGCGCTTTCAAGGTTAAGGCAGCGGCTTGATAAATGTTCCGGCGCAAAGTAGACGGTTCCTTTAGGATGAGCCTGAGTATCTTCCATACAAATAAATGTAGCGCCGAGGTGTAAGGCGGAGCGTGTTTCACCGAGAAACATTTTAGCTTTGATCCAGTAAACAACAGCCTGTAAAGCGGTTTGGCGCTGAGCGGTTTGTTTTGCGGATTGAATCAGCGCTTCTGTTTCTTCCATCAGCGTATCCAGTCTTTTTCCGTTTACGGCAGGACCGAAAACCGTCATGTGACCGTTTATTTCGTTTACTCCGGCGGCTTTCCATACTTCATGGGAACCGTTCATGTTTACAATGTAACCCGGCTCAATTAAACTCTGAGACATTTTTGTCCGCGCGAACGAACGCGGTTCAAGCCCTGTGTCGAAACACATCGAAGCAGAGTTATTAACATTGGAAATATGGATTCGCTGTGCCATAATACTTCAATCTATCTTGATGAATATAGATATCGGAAATATTCCATATCAGTTGTAAGCGTTTTATCAAACTTTGGCATTGTCTGCCTGTAAGATTCAATCGCTCTCCAGAAACTGTAAAAAGCCGCTCTGTCTCCGCCTGAGTATGCGGCAGAATAAATCCTTGTCGCCTCGGCGTCAGCATTACCCATAATTGTTTGGGCTTGCGTATATGCCGCCGACGATATAGATCGCTTTTCGTTATCCATCTTACCAAGCCATTCAGCTTTTCTGCCCTCGCCTTCGGAGCGGAAAGCCATCGCTATCTGGTTGCGTTCTCTGATCATGCGCGCGTAAACGCTTGGGGTAAGTTCCGGCGAATAGGAAATCTGCCGTGTTACTACATCAATAAGCTCTATGCCGAATTCGGGAACCGCGCGCTGTGAACGCGCGAGAATCAACTCTGCAAGCTGGCGCCTTCCCCTGACAACCGGCTCAAAAGAGCTGGTCTGCGATGTAGTAGAGATAATATCAACATCAATGCCTTCTCCGAGCCCCAGGGATTCAGGGCCTGTGGAACGCTCCAGAATGATGTTTGAATTGCGCACTGATTCATGCAGCGGATTTTCCGCTACAACGGTGCGGACTTCCGAGTCGATAATTTCGGCAAGTTTTGAATATGCTGCATCGACAGTGTTAATGGATTCATAAAATTTCTTGGGATCTGAAATTTTCCAGCGGGCTGTAACATCGACAAAAATAAATTGCCTTTCCGCTGTCGGCATAACTCTGGCTTCTCCGTCCCATGCCATTGTTTTTTTTGGGTAACGGACAACTTCATCAATAAACGGAATCTTTAATTTTAAACCTGCGTCTGTAACAACAGTTGTTATTTTTCCAAACTGAACTATAACAGCCTGTTCGCCTTCGTTGATTACATAAAGCGGTCCTGCAACCAATATACCGATAAATATTACAAAACAAATGACGATAGTGGTAATAATTTTTTTCATTATCTTGATCCTCCCATGTTCAGCATCGGCAGGAAATTATCAAGATTGCGGTCTATAATTCTCACGCCCTTTTCGTCTTTAAATACTTCTTCGATCATTTCATAATACAAACGCTGCCTTGTAACTTCGGGAGCGTTGCGGAATTCGTTGTACACTGAATTAAAACGGGCAACATCGCCTCTGGCCTTGTTCACGCGTTCTGTCGCGTAGCCCTGCGCTATCTGAATTGTACGTTCGGCTTCGCCTCTTGCTCTTGGAATCTCCTCGTTGTAAACCTGCTGTCCTTCGTTGATAAGACGCTCAAGATCCTGCATCGCTTTATTAACATCTTCAAACGCTTCCTGCACGCCGGACGGAGGAGTAACATTCTGGAGCTTTACGTTGACAACATCGATGCCAAGCCCATATTCGCGGAACCTGTCGTTCATGATCGCCAGAGCTTCCACTTCGATGGCGCTTCTTTCGATACCCATGATGTCCATGATTGCCCTGTCTCCTACAAGCATATTGATCGCAGAGCGTGACACGTCGCGGATTGTCGGGCGGCGCTCGTTTACGTTGAAAATCCATGCTTTTGGATCGACAACGCGGTACTGGATGATCCACTCAACATCTACGATATTTAAATCACCCGTAAGCATTACGGATTCGGTTGACTGACTGGTGTAAGAAGGGTAATTTCCGCCCCGCCTTGTACGAAAGCCAAATTCCTCGGTCTGGAAAGTACGAACATTTACTGTATAGTTCTGGTCAATTCCAAAGGGAAGCTTTAAATGAAGCCCGGGTTCCCTTATGGCTATATATTTGCCAAAACGGGTTATAACCGCCTGTTCTGTCTGATCGACGATAAAAATACTGGTGCCAAGAAGTATCAGCGCCACTATTCCCGCTATAATGATTACTATCAATTTCGGGCTGAATTTGCCCATCATTTGGGGGGTGAATTTCATAATAATGAGTATACTATATGCCCTTTTAAAACTCAAGTAATAGCATTATAATGAAAGAAACGGAGGTTCTTCCATGACTAGTAATTTTGATTTTACCATTGAATCACTTGGTAAAGCGACAGTTCAATCGCCGATTGTTATGTCTAAATCTCAGGGAGATAAATCGGCAAATTATGTTACAGACGATCAATATGTACGTCTTGATAAATTTGTTGAACCCGGAGTCCAGCATCCGATTAAAAAAACACAGATTCTTGAGTGCGCAGGTCCAAGAGAAAAAATTTACTTTACGCCTGCTCATGTTCACGCGGGAATTGTAAGCTGCGGCGGGCTTTGTCCCGGAATCAACGATGTAATAAGATCAGTAGTTCGATGCTTATGGACACGCTACGGCGTAACAAGAATTTCGGGCATTCGCTACGGATACCTCGGTTTCTTGTCTACATCTCAGTATGGTGTAAGAGAATTGAACCCCGATACAGTTGATGACATTCACAAATTGGGCGGTACATTTTTAGGAAGCGCCCGCGGCGGCGGCAGGCAGGTTGTTGAAATTGTCGACACAATAGAAAAACTAAATTTGAATATGATGTTTGTTATCGGCGGCGACGGCACTCAGCGCGGCACACTTGATATTGCCGAAGAAGTCAGTAAACGAAAGCTGAAAGTATCTTTAATCGGTATCCCGAAAACAGTTGATAACGATTTTGTTTTGATAGACAGATCTTTTGGTTTTAATACCGCGGTAGCAAAAGCGGTTGAAGTTGTGTCGGCAGCGCATGTTGAAGCTGCATCCGCGATTAACGGCATCGGGCTTGTAAAAGTTATGGGCAGAGATTCAGGTTTTATCGCGGCGCATACCGCTCTTGCAAGCCACGAAGTAAACTTTGTGTTGATTCCTGAAGTTCCCTTTAACCTTGAAGGTTACAACGGATTTTTACATCATCTGGAAGAAAGAATTGTAAAACGCGGACACGCTCTGGTTATTGTCGCCGAAGGCGCAATGCAGGATCAGCTTTTAAAAGAAAAGAAACACGACGCTGGCGGCAATGTCAAAATGGCGGACGTAGGCGTTTATATCCGCTCAAGGATTATTAAGCACTTTGAAGAAAGAGGGATTGAGATCAATTTAAAATATATCGATCCCAGTTACGCAATCCGCTCCGCACCTGCAAACCCGGACGATTCAATTTACTGCGAGCGGCTCGGAAACGCTGCGGTGCACGCGGCGATGGCGGGAAAAACAAAGATGATCATCGGGCTTGTGAATAATGAGTTTGTTCATCTGCCGATTAATCAGGTAATCAGACAACGAAACAAAGTAAATCCGGAAAGCAGTTTGTGGCGCGACACGATTGACGCTACACACCAGCCGCCGCTTATGGTCAACAGATTCGGTTGATTTTCATTTTAACTTTCGTAAATCTCGTGTAAGAAAAGAGCGGCAGCCTGTGAAACATTCAGGCTGTCGATGTTTCCCGTTCCCGGGATACGCAGAAGATGCGAGCATTGATCCTTAACATTTTTCGGTAAACCTGTTTCTTCGTTGCCCATGACAAGGACAACTCCCTTCTGTTTTAAAATGCCGCGCAAGTCTGTGATTCTCATTCTTGCTCTTGTGTCCGTCCCAATCGTTGTAAGTTTTTTGGACGCGTCTTTTAAAAATGCGGCGGAGTTTGTGATTTTGCGCACTGTCAAATGTTCAAGACCGCCTTCGGCGATGCGGTAAGCGCTGGTTGTAAGGCGCGCTTCGGTATCATTTTCGTTTAACACGATGAATGCCGCGTCAAAAAAAGCCGCCGCTCTCGCGATGGCGCCGAGGTTGTGATCGTTTCCGACAGAGTGAAGAAGCACCCCGGTCTTTTTTTCGTTTGCCCAAAGATCGAGGTCTTCGAAGCTGAGCATTTCGATTACCGGCTCTTCGATCATCGCGACTACACCTTGGTGGTGAACACTCTTGCAGACTCGTTCCAGTTCTTCGTCTTCGCAGATTTTATATGGACGCTTGCGCTCGGCAAGCTGTTTGCATAAGCCGGTGAATGATTTTAAACGGTCCTCGCGCAGGAAAAGTCTGTTGATGGTTTGCGGATGATGTTCGCCGGCGGCAATGACTGCGTTCATTCCGCAGACAGCCAGTTCTTCAGTCATTTTATTTCTCATATCAAAAACAGTATACAATAAATACAAATCTTGGTATCATGTTTTTGTGGCGGGGAAAAAAGCAACCGGAAAACCAAAGTCGAAAGGGTCTCAGGCAGCAGTCATTTTCTGGCTGGTTTTCATAATCGTAATAATCAGCATATTCTTGATGAACGCTTCTACAATCGAGAAGAATTTTAAACTTTTTAAAACTCGCATTACCGCCGGTTCAAGCGCGGAAGAAGAAATACTGACTTCGGTTGAAGAAGAACCTGCGGTGACTTTTACAGTTCAGCAGCAACCCGCAAAACCTGCGACCCAAATCACAGAGCCTGTAAAACCTTCAACGCCCGAACCTGCCGCGCAAACAACCCAACCTGCTTCGCCGACCCGGTCTCAAACTCAAACTCAGACTCAGACTCAGACCACGCAGCCAGCCGCTCAACCTTCAACGCCGCCAGTGCAAACAAGAGATAGAGCGATTTATTATACGCATGTTAACAATGACGGGCAGATTCTGCATTCAAAGGTGACGCGAAGACTCCCGGTTTCCGAATCGCCCATGCAGGATTCATTAAACGCGCTTCTTAAAGGACCGACTGCGGAAGAGCTGAGCAAAGGTATTGTCAACCTGATTCCGCAAAATACCAGGGTTCTTTCCGCGACGGTCCGCGGAAGCACCGCCTACATCAGCTTCAGCGAAGATTTTCTTTTTAATACATTCGGCGTAGAAGGTTATGTCGCGTCTCTCAGGCAGATTGTGTGGACGGTGACCGAGTTCCAAAATGTTAAAGATGTGCAGGTTTTAATCGAAGGCAGAAGGATGGACTATCTTGGCGAAGGTATTTGGATTGGCAGCCCGATTAACAGACAGTCGTTTTAACTGGAATACAAGGATTGGAACACTGTTACTTTTATAATTTAAATACCTCTTCGCATAGACGGGAAAGCCTGCCTGCGGGCAAAACATTTGAAGGAACCCGCTTTCGAGCCCTAAAACATCTAAAATGAAGCTAAAATGTCGGTTTTACAAGAAAGATCTGCGCATTTTAGATGTTTTACTTTTATTACCTCAAAGGGGTTGTTGTTGTTTTACAGGTCTCTCCAGCGGTGAATTTCAAAAAATTGTTTTCCCCGCAGGCAGGCTTTCTCGTCTATGCAACTGGTTTACATAATAATGATGACTGTCACATTTTTTACTTATATCTCTCTTTACAAGCAGGGCAGGGGGCGTCCGCGCGTGAGCAAAACAATTTTCTGGAGCTCCCCGCCGTAGAGACTTGTTAATAAACACCAACCCCCTTAGAGGTTAACAAAGTAAAGCGTTTAAAATGCGCGTT
>Ga0209755_10000429_pt1 | contig 77403 bp, 64 predicted proteins | sample TergutCo191P1_FD_187301 | JGI IMG/M metagenome (GOLD analysis project Ga0209755, IMG submission 187301) | Cornitermes sp. P1 segment gut microbial communities from Petit-Saut dam, French Guiana - Co191P1 (SPAdes) (version 2) | ecosystem: Host-associated > Arthropoda: Insects > Digestive system...
CCACGCGCCCCATGTGTGCGTACAGGGTTCGTCCCCGCCGCAGGCGGTAAAAGAGAGGGCAAATACTGTAATGAGGATTATGTTAGCGAGGACTAACGGAGAACGGAGAACGGAGAACGGAGAACGGAGAACGGAGAACGGAGAACGGAGAACGGAGAACGGAGAACGGAGAACGGAGAACGGAGAACGGAGAACGGCTTTCTAAGTTTTTCATATTTTGGCTCCTTTGTATAGTGGTCTTGTTTTCTTATTATGCCGGCTTTTTGAGGGAGTGTAAAGGGGGATTGAGGAATCAATCCGCTTCAAAACTTTCCGCGTCCCTTAAAAGCCGGAGCGATACCCATAACGGAAGCTGATAGAAATAATTGCTGCTTGAAAGACTCGCGTAACGTTTATTTAATTCATCGCTTTCGCTTATATAGATAAAAATGATATTGCCGTTTCCAAACTCCAGTATTAAACGGATATGATCAAATGACATGCCGGAAGCTCCGGCAGGATCGATAAAATCCTCGCCTTCGGCGTTTAAAACAAAGTTCACATATTCCTCTATTTTGCCCGCATCCGGATTTGATACACTGACGCCGGAGATTTCCCATCTCCTGTTTGAACGGCTGAAAACCTGAGTCTCTTCGCCGTTAATTACGGTTAACCTTTGGATATTGTTTATAGTAACATTGCCGCCTTCGCTTTCAGGGATTAGCCTTAGATTGTACCAGCTTGTAACAGCTCCTGTTAAATAAGACCTTACGCTGCTGTCTCCCGAACGCACTTCATTCTGGCCGGCTTTACGGAAATACGCTTCGTATCCCATAACATCATCATTTCCCATTAAAAGGTCAAGAAGCGCGGAATAATCATTGTAAAAAGTAATTCTTGACGCTCCGTTATTAAGACCGAAACGTTCATGCGCGGAAGAACTTGAAGAGCGCACCGGCCACGAAGAGCGTGTTGTAAAAACACTGATGAAATCTTCTATACGCGCATTACGCGCCGGATATTCATTATTAAATTGTTTAATAAACCATTGGTTGTTCTTCTTTATAAACTCAAGCTCGTCCCATCCTGTGTCAATAACCAGTCTGTTTACCCTGCCTGCTGTATTTGGATCAAGCCAGAGATGAGAGGCTGATTTTTCATTGTCCCTGTCGTAACTGAAAATAAAACTTCCCGCGTAGGCGGAAACAAGAACAGCAATCATTATTAAAAGGCAGATTAGGTTGTTTTTATAAGTCATTTTTCGGCTCCTTTACAGGACTTAAACTTTCTTCCTGCGCGGGCGAAGATTTATTTTCAACATTACGCGCAATCGATCTTCTTCTTAACGTGAAAAAAATACCCGCCGCGATTACAAAAAGCGGAATTATAACGACATTCACAGCCTGGGAAAAACGCATTGCCGCCGCCCGCCTTGTATCATCGGATATTTTGTCAAAGCGCCCTGCCTGCGGGAGCCTGCTTCTGATACCGATAATATCATCATCATTTACAAGCCAGTCCGCTGCCCGAAGAAGAAAATCAAGATTATGATGTTCACCGTAACTAATATTTTGTGTAGCGCTCAGAATATCACTCGCGAAATCGGAATCCCCGACTACAATGATCCGCGATTCTCTTGCGTGTTCCGGCATATCCGGAAGTTCTTCATCAGAGCCTTCGCGCTCAGGTTTTCCCGAACCGAAGAAAAAACTCGGAAAGGTTCCGCTCAGCGCCGCGCCTAATATTTTTACTCCCCTTGTAAGGTCTGCTTCCATCTCCAGCATGTATGAAACTTCAGGGTTAGTGTAAAGATACTCTCTTGCGGACCACGCATCGTTAGTACTTGTGAATAGAACATCCGCTTTTACCCCGGTAGGAGGGTACAATTCAAGAGGGCTTGCCCAGTAAAGATCGAGCCCGGAAAAACCGGAGCTGACAGGATGTTCGGGATTTCCTGAGGAAGGAAGAACGCCAATCCATAGCGGATAACGGGTGATTCTGTACTGGACGCCGCTTTGCGTCATTGTCTGATATTGCAATGTAAGCGCGTTTCGATCGAGCGCAAGTTCCGGCCTTATTACAGCGCCGTATGATCCAATCATATCCACAAGGCCGAGATCATTTTGCTGCCTTGCCTGCATTGTTCCGTAAGCGTCAACAAAAATCCCTTCAACTGCGAACAATACTTTTCCGCCTATTTGTATATACCTGTCGATTCTGTAAAGCGCCCATTCATCAAGAGTCTCAGCGCCTCCAAGCACAAATAACGCGGGAAGGGTATCCGGAATTTCTTCTCCCGGATTAAACACGCGCACCCTGAAACCGGCGTTATTCAAAATCATGTTAAGGTATGAAAAATCATCATACCACTGCCTGTAACTGTCGCCGGCAATTACTCCGATAAGGCGCTGCGTATCATATATCATCGAACGAATTCTTGATGTAAGATCATATTCCAAAGTGTCGGTGAAAATTACCCAGGGAAGTACTTCCACTTTATCAAGATATTCGATGATTATACCTGAATATACTGTAGTAAGGCTTGACTGATCCTGTTCGACATTTTGTATCTGGCGCGGCTGAAGCCCAAGTTCTTCAGCGGCTTTTGCCAAACCGGCTTTTACAGGATCTTTCACAGTCAGGCGAATCTTTCCCTTTGAGTATGTGACATACTCCATTAGAGTATCTTCTATCTCTCCTGGTGCCGGATCAAAAGTTCTTAGCCTGTCGGAAAGATAGTAAGTGATATTTACGATATCGGGTATTTCCCTGTGAAGGTTACGCGAAACCTGCGAGATTGTATACGCCCTGCTTTTGGTAAGATCGAGGCGGAACCATAAACGCCCGCTGACCATAAGCGCCAGAATAAAAACGGCAAGGGATAACGCGGTTATAATTATTGCCTGTCTTTTTGTCATAACCTATCTCCACTTCCTGAAAAGGACAACCTTTGTGTTGATATACAAAAACAAAGCTGTGCTTACCATAAAGAAGGCAAGGTCTCTTGAATCTATAAGTCCTTTTGTAAAACTTTCAAAATGAAAAGCCAGTGAAAAAAAGTTAATAAAGCCTGCAAGTCCATGCGGAAGATCTATAAATCTTGTTACCTGATCTATTAACATAACAAAAACCAAAACCACAGCGCTTCCCAGAAACGCGCTCGCCTGATTTTTTGAAAGACATGACATTAAAAGCCCAAGGGCTATCGCGCTTGCGCCTAACAAAAACGCGCCAAGATATTCGCAGAAGATCATTCCGCCGTCAAAATGCCCCAGCGGCAGCAAGGTTAACGGAAGGGGAATTGTCAGCAGCATCATTACACATAACACACTGAGAGCGGAAAAATATTTTCCCAGTACAAGATCCCATTCTGTAAACGGCATGGTTAATAAAAGTTCGACTGTTCCTGTTTTTCGCTCTTCAGCCCAGCTTTTCATGGTAATAACAGGAATAACAAAAATTAAAACCATGGGAAATATGGCGAAATATGGACGCAATGTCGCCTGATCGAGGGCAAAATACTGCTGAAAATAAAAAAGCCACGAAGAACAAAAAACAAGAAAAAAAACTACCGCTCCGTAAAACATGGGAGAGTTCAAATACTGAAAGATTTCTTTACGCGCGAGGATTAGAGCGCGGTAAGGTATATATTTATTCATTTACTGCGCTCCTTTGAATCATCCAGCTCATTACCGTTGTCGCTTGTAAGTTTTACAAAAATATCTTCTATGCTGAGTTTCCTGCGGTTCATCTGAAGTATCTTAAAGCCGCAATAAACGGCCCAGTCAAAAATACGCTCTCCTGCGTTTTCTCCCCTGTCCGCCGGAACAAAGAAACTGACGGGCACATAATCATTTTTTACCTCGCCGACATGCATATTTGTAACATTTCCAAGCAATTGCATTTTATCCCTGACAATTTCTATATCAGATTTATCAGCTGCTTTCTCACGGCATTTAATATCAAGCTCCCATGTGTCGCCGCCTTTCATGGTACCGGCGATCTCATCCGGGTTTCCGATGGCGGCGATACGTCCGTCGTTAATGATAAGCACCTGCGTACAGATCGCCTCAACTTCCTGTAATATGTGCGTGGAAAGAATAACGGTCTTTCGTTTACCAAGCTCCTTGATTAGCGAGCGTATTTCAATAATCTGATTGGGATCAAGACCTGTGGTCGGCTCGTCAAGAATCAAAATCGGAGGGTCATGAAGTATCGCCTGAGCTAGGCCTGTCCTTTGACGGTAGCCTTTGGACAGCGTTTCAATTTTCCTGCTTCTGTAAGAAGTAAGAGCGCATGCTTCAAGTGATTCATTTATAACACTTACGCGCTTTGACTTTGGAATAAAATGCGCCTGGGCGGTAAACTCAAGATATTCATCGACTGTAAGGTCTCCGTAAAGCGGTACATTTTCCGGCAGATAGCCAATCCTCTTTTTAATTTCCAGCGGATTCTCGTCTACAGGAATACCGTCCACAAGAGCGCTTCCGCCGGAGGGAAAATGAAATCCTGTCAATATTTTCATAACAGTGGTTTTACCCGCGCCGTTAGGACCTAAAAAGCCCAATACTGCCTTGTCACTGACAGAAAAGGAAACATCCGTAACAGCCTGCACGCTGCCGTATTTTTTGGAAAGGTTTTTAACTTCAATTTTAGCCTGTAAATCCATGAACTATCGATCCTTAAGAGAATAATGGGTACATGTAGAAGAAAAATTTTGCACAAATATCATCATTATTATATATATTTCCGTTTAAATATAAAAAAATCAAGGTTTAAGGGAGATATTTCGCTGCAAGAAAAATTAATATTAGCCTGAATATTCAATCGGAAAAACCATTCTGTCACGGCAAAGAACTGTATCAGGGAAGACTTCTTTTGCTTCGGCGAGAATTTGCTTAAGCTCAAACTCTGTGTAACGCGGACTGTAGTGAATAAGCGCGAGTTTTTTTATTCCTGTGGATGCCGCGGCTATTCTCGCGGCTTCTTCGGCTGTCATGTGCTTTTTTGCATGCGCGTCCTCGGCGATTTCCCTGGCGAACATTCCCTCACACACAAAAAGGTCTGAGCCGATTACATGCGTAGATATTTCAGGGATTGCAAGCGTATCCGTTACAAACGAAAACTTCCTTCCATTCCGCTGCGCGCCTACAACCTCGCCTGCGGTGATCACCCTGCCGTCATCAGTCTTTACAGTTTCCCCCTTCTGTAATTTTCCCCATAATTTTCCCATCGGGATATTTAAAGCATTCGCTTTATCAGGAAAAAATTCACCCGGGCGCATTTCTTCTTCAAGCGTATAACCGTAGCAGGGTTTGGTATGGGAAAGCGGGAAGCATCTTATATGAAACCCGTCGCCCTTGTAAACAATTCCCGGCGAAGTGATTTCCTGTACGATTATTTCATAATTGATATACATATCAAGCACGCGGCGGCTGGATTCGATATATTCGGCGATTCGCGGCGGCCCTATTATATAAAGCGGATCATCCCTGTCCACCTGCGAAGAAAGCATTAAAAGCCCTGGAATGCCTGTTACATGATCTGCATGCATGTGGCTGATAAAAATTACCGAGATTTTTTTCCAGCGCAGATTAAGCCGCCTCAGCGACACCTGCGTTCCTTCTCCGCAGTCAAAAAGAAAGAGTTCTCCTTCTCTCCTTAGCAGCACCGATGTTAAATGCCTGTTCGGAAGCGGCATCATTCCGCCGCAGCCGAGTATAAACGCTTCCAGATTCATTATGTGAAGTATAACTGTTTTAATGCCCTCATTAAAGCCATTAAGGCAATTATATCAATAAGGTTCGTAATTTTTCTAATTTCGGTCATGCAAAACGCTGGTTTTGCCCCATATATTTGCGGAGGAAAAATTATGAAAAAATGTTATCTTATGTTCGCAGCTCTTGTAATGCTTGTCTCATGCTGGACAGGGAATTTGCCGAATCTTGCCGATGAACTGGTTGTTATCGAAGAAACCCCGCTAGGCAGCGATGCGCTGACAAACAGCGAAATGTCGGCAAACAACGAAGCATTGACCAACGGAGAAACGCCGACTTACGGAGAAGCGCCAACAAATGGCGAAATGCCGACAAACAGCGAAACGCTTACAAATGATGAAGCGCCAACGAACGGCGAGATGCCGATTAATGGAGAAGCGCCGACAAGCAACACGGCGCCTGAAGACAGCGCGATATATGCGGATATTACGCCAGTTGTTTTTCTTGGTATAAGAACAGACGGTGAGGGTGTGATAGAGTTTGATTTTTCAAAACCGGTAACTGTTAAAGAGCTGAACTTCGAGCCTGCTTTTTCAATCGCTGCGCTGAAAAACGGCACTACTGTAAAAGTAACTCTGAATGAAAGCATACCGCTCGGAATACAGATAAAAGCAGTTCTGATTGCCGAAGACGAAAATAAAAACCTGGTTAATATATCAGAGACACTGTTTATAGAGAACAACAAAGCGCCGGAACTGACGCTCAACGAACTGTGTAATATTTCTCTTATTGACGGAGGTGCGGCAATAGCGGAGTTTATCGAGTTAAAAATAAAAAGCAGGGGTAATTTAGGAGCGGTGCGCGTCTTTATAACAGAGAACTCAAGTGCAACAAAACAAACTGTCTATCAGTTTCCTTCAGTTGAAGTTCAGAAAGACGATTATGTTGTCCTTCATCTGCGTACAACTCATCCTGACAGTGTAAATGAATGCGGTAATAATTTGGCAGAATCGGGAGGGCACAATTCTTCGCCAGCCGCACGCGATTTTTGGGTGCCTGGCGATGAAAAACTTCTTGATAAAAACTCAATCGTCTATGTGCTGGATCAAGATGATAAAATACTTAGTGCGGTAATGATTTCCGAAAACCCCGGTTCACCTTATCCGAATAGTTTTCTAAATAAAGCAGCCGCCTTTTTGCTGGAACAGGGCGCATGGACAGGAAATCCCGTAGACAGCAAAGCATCAACCAATACACGTACCATATGCCGTGATGAAAACCTGACAGTTAGTTCAAAGTCAAGCGCAGATTGGTATATCACAGCAATCAAATGCAAAACCCCTGGTACTGTAAATAACCCTACACGTTAATAAAAACAAAAGAAAAGAGCCGGAAGAGCCTGGTTTAATACCATCGCGGCTTCCGGTTCTTCCTGTTTTGGCAATGCTATCAGATTATGAATTTTAACCTGCTTCCTGCCCGATTGTAGTCGTCTCGTCATGTCCTGGATAGACCGCGGTATCAGGGTCCATTTCAAACAGCCGTTCAAGGCTTTTAAAAAGCTGTTCTTTGCTGCCGCCTGGAAGGTCGGTTCTGCCGTAGCCGTTTCTGAAAAGAGTGTCCCCTGTAAAAAGAAGATTAGAGTCTTTATTCCAAAAAGCGGCGCTGCCTGGTGTATGGCCTGGAAGATGCAGAACGGTAAAAGGGCCAATTTGCGAGCCGTCATCAAGAAGAATATCCGCGCTCGGCATATTCTGCCAGGACTTGTCGATAAACGATATATCGCCGAGCGCCGCTTTCGCGCTTAAACATTGAGTTTTATAGGCGTCTGGTCCGAGAAAATGCGAATCAAGGCGGTGAATGGCGATTTGCGGCCTTGGGTTAAAAGCGGCGGCAAGAGAGGGCACTGCGGCGATATGGTCAAAATGGCCGTGAGTGAGTAAGATATATTTGGGAGTAAGGGATTTTTCTTTCAGAATGGAAATTATCGTGCCAGCTTCATCACCGGGGTCGATGACAGAAACAATATCATCCGACTCAGTTATCCAGCAATTTGCTTCAATAGGGCCTAATACCAAATGAATAATATTTTTTATATGCATGGAGGATGATAACACGATAAATTCATTTTATCTACTGATTTTGTCAATTGTCGTTGTCTGGTATTTCGCTGTTCCCCTGGCGGGTGGCTATTATATCCGCTACAAATGGAGAAAGTTCAGAACCCAGTTTGTCGGCATGATGCTCAGCCCGCTTTTGGATTACCGGCGGTACAGGCAGGCAGACAGCGAAGGCAAGGTCTTCCGCTTTATGGGAGAAATCGAGTCCATAACGAACACTCATACGCTTTGGGTTAAAGGAAAGGATCTTACCATCCCCGTGTTATTGGAGCCGGAATCTGATTCGCATAACGGAGACTTGATAAAACAAAAAGACGCAAACGGAAATGCTGCACCTGTAAAGGCAAAATGCTATCTTTTACCCAAGCATGACGGAGAAGGGGAGCAGGACGCTCCTGAACAGATCCGCTGGAACCGCGTTTCTACACTGTCAGAAGGCATAAAGGTATTTGCCGGCGGCGAGCTTAAAATGCACAGTAACAGATTAATCTTTTCTTCTTCAAAGGAGAAACCGCTGACAGTAGTATTCTACAGCTGCCCTGACGATAAACTCACAGAAGGAATCATCCGCGCGGCGCGGACGCGCAACGAATACTGGAACAGCCTCACTCCGATATCGCTTGCGGTCGGCGCGCTCTCTCTTATTTACATAGCTTCCATGTATCTCAACCGTCCCGCCTATTTTTTATACTTTATCTGCGCGTTCGCGGCGGTATTTATACCGATTTTTCCGTTCCTGCCGCCTGGTATATTATTTACAGTGCTGTACCGCCGTTTTTCGTGGTACTCAAGAAGGCAGCGGATACACTCAGACCTTGCGTATTACAAACATCTGTCCGGCAATACCGAAAGTCAGGGTTCAGCCGCCGACCGTCCTCCTGAGATGAAACGTTACGCGGTTAGAGCTTATTCAACAGAAGTAATCGCATGGGTGCTGATGATAATGGGCGTGATTTTAAACATTATCTTTATGTTTTTGATCCTAATTTATCTCAGGATAATTTCGTTTTAGCTGTTCTCTTCGCTCTCGCTTGTTTTTGGTTTAGCGTAATTGACCGTCAGCGTTCTTCCCCGGAACCTGAGTTTTGAAAGCGTTTCGATAATTTCATCGGCCCTTGTCTCCCTAACCTGCACGAATGAGTAATTGTCGAGGATTCTGATGCTTCCGATGTCCTCTCTTTGCGCTGATGTTCTTGACATGATAAGGTTAATCAGGTCTCTTGGGTACAGCCTGCGGTTCTTGCCGATGCTGATAAAAAGCCGCTTTGATTCATCATCGTTCAAGAGAATATCCTGCGCGGGTTTTTCCGGAGCGGGTATGGCTTTTTCGCTTTTTTTTACCGAACGCTTCTCCGTATTCTGCGGATGAGGGGTTTCCCTTTGGTCATAATACATAAAGAGCCAGGCGGCTGCCCATGACCTTTTAAATAACGAGATTTCTTTTTTATACAACCTATAGTATTCGTGCAATTGACTGTTATCTGTATCAGAGTGTATCTTTCCCAGAATTGTTTCCAGGTTTCTTTTCGCTTTTTCCCTGTCCAAAACTAAAATCCTTTTTCCAGTGATAATAAACCATACCATATTTACCGGCGTCTATCAATATATAAATAAAAACGGGCAGAGAGTGAAAAATGATTATTATTCTGTTTGCAGCTTCTGTATTACGGTTGTTTTAACCGCCGCCTTCAATTTTTTGTATCGTTCCGTCAGAATTGTACTTAAGTTCCGTAACCTTAAGGCTGCGAAGCCATGTTTTTCCGCCTGAAGGAACGCAGTCGTGGTGGAAGAGATACCACTTTCCTTTGTACTCAGTAATACAATGATGAGTCGTCCAGCCGACAACAGGGGTCATTATCACTCCGCGGTACGCAAACGGCCCGTATGGATTGTCTCCTGTCGCGTAGCATAAAAGATGAGTATCGCCTGTAGAGTATGAAAAATAATATTTGCCGCGGTATTTATGCATCCATGAAGCTTCAAAGAAACGGCGCTTTGTATCTCCCGCGGCAATGGGTTTTCCGTCTTCGTCCAGCAGCAGGACAGCTCTCGGTTCTTCGGCAAACTGAAGCATGTCGCCGCTTAACCGGGCAACCCTCGGGCAAATGGCCGGTTCGTCCTTAGCAGGATAGAAAGCGCCGTTTTCAAGGGCTTTATTGTCTCTATAGCGCTGAAGCTGCCCGCCCCAAAGCCCGCCGAAGTAAATATAATACCGGCCGTCATCTTCAAATACACAGGGGTCTATACTATAACTGCCGCGAATCGGATCGCTTTGGGGAATAAACGGCCCTTCAGGATTATCCGCGCAGGCCGCGCCCAGGCGGAAGACATCGTTCTTGTCCTTAAGCGAATAATATAGAAAATACTTGCCGTTCTTGTACGCAGCATCGCTGTCCCAAAGCTGGCGTCCTGCCCAAGGAATATCTTTTACATCGAGGATTACCCCGTGATCGGTAACCTCGCCGTTCTCGGCATCGTCCGTCGAAAAGACATGATAGTCCTTCATGTTAAAATGATCGCCTGAGTCATTTTCGCTGACACCGCTCTCCCAGTCATGGGAGGGGTAAATATACAATTTGCCCTTAAAAACATGAACAGCAGGGTCCGCCATATAGTCGTTTGGAATTAAATACCGCATGGTTTTAAGGTATCAGGAAACCGGCGGTTAATCAAGGGAACCCCCCGGAGTACATTCCGAATTTCCCGGATTGCACTCCGGACTCCCCGGATTGCACTCCGAACTTCCCGGAGTACGCTCCGAACTCCTCGGAGTACGCTCCGAACTCCTCGGAGTACACTCCGAACTCCCCGGAGTACACTCTGAACTCCCCGGAGTACACTCTGAACTCCCCGGAGTACACTCCGAACTCCCCGGAGTGCAATCCGAACATCCCAGAGTACACTCCGGACTATGCCGTCCGCTCCGCGGGCGGTTTTGGGAGTGTCCGCGTTTGTCCGGTGTATGTGTAAAAACAATCCGGGGGTTCGCGGATTGGCTCCGAAAACCCCCGAAAAAGGCCTTTATTGGACGGATTATTGCAGCGGCTGGCGCGCTTTTATCTCCAGGTTACTTTAATTCTTTACTATGCGGATACGCCGCGTTATAGAATGTTGCCCATTGCGCGTCAATCCAGCTGTTCGGATTGCCTTTGGGAAGTCCAGTTACATTCCATTTTCCTTCCCAGTATTCAATCTGTTCATCCCATTCGAGGTGTTTTTCAGTACCATTGCCTGTAGGAGTACCTGATAATTCATACCTACCATAAATTCCTACTTTGTAATCATTCTGCAGCTTGGGCGTTAGTTTATCCCATGTGCTTGTATCCAGTTTTTCCGGTTCTTTGCAAGCGGCAAAAGCGAACCCGATTATCACTGCTAGAGCGATAACTATAACAATCTTTACTGTGCTTTTCATATACACTCCGTTCTGCGGCAGCCTTTGTAAGCCAGGCGGTCCGCTGTTAATATGTACCGCTCTTATAAGCGGCAATTGCCGTTACACGGCAAAAATAACGGCGTACAGGACTTGCGATCCTCTCCCGCCTATTATCTCAAAAAGAATGACCAAAGGCTCATGTTTTTAAATCCTGATGAAAACAGTTTTATGCTCTGACATTATTATAACATAATTGTGAAGATTTTACCAAGGGGGCAGGGCAGGAACAACTGAATTTTGCGCAGGATTCTTTTATATGGCAGCGCGGACAAAGACGCGTACCATTGTATATTCTTATTTAAGAAAGTATAGTGGTTAATCATGGACTCAGTAATTCTCGAAAAAGCGTATGACCCTAAATCCTTCGAGGATCGTATCTACTCCCTTTGGAAGGATTCAGGCGCTTTTGCACCTAGTTGCGCTGAAAATAAAGAGCCGCCCTTTGTCGTGGTAATTCCTCCACCGAATGTTACAGGCGTTCTGCATCTCGGACACGGTTTAAATAACAGTCTTCAGGACATTATCGTCCGTTTTCACCGCATGAGGGGAGTCCCGGCTCTTTGGGTGCCCGGTACCGATCACGCAGGCATTGCGACACAGCATGTGGTTGAGCGCAAATTAAAAGAACACGGAAGAGACAGGCGTGAACTCGGGCGGGAAAAGTTCATAGAAGAAACATGGAAAGTTAAAGAAAAACACCACGCTGTTATAACAAGGCAGCTTGAGAAAATAGGCGCGAGCGTTGACTGGAGCCGCGAACGTTTCACAATGGATGAGGGCCTCTCCCGCGCGATGCGCGAAGTATTCGTATCCCTTTACGAGCGCGATCTTCTTTACAGGGGAAGCTATCTTGTCAACTGGTGCACCTCCTGCGGCACCGCCTTAGCTGACGACGAAGTAGAACATGAAGATACCGCCGGAAAGATGTATCACATCAGATATTACTTAAAGGATCGGGGAACAGAGAGCGATTATATTGAAATTGCCACAACAAGACCGGAAACAATGTTAGGTGATACAGCAGTAGCGGTTCACCCTGAGGATGAACGCTACGCCGGATTAAAAGGAAAAATGTTGAGCCTTCCCCTGTGCGGCCGCGATGTTCCCTTGATTTTTGACCCGTATGTCGAGCGCGCTTTTGGAACAGGAGCGTTAAAGGTAACTCCCGCCCATGATCCCAATGACTGGGAGCTAGGCAAAAAGCACAATCTGGCGTGCATTAACATACTTAATCCCGACGGTACATTAAATGAAAATGTACCGGAAAAATACAGAGGACTTTCGGTTAAAAAAGCCAGAGAAGCTGTAATCGAAGATTTAAAAGCAGGCGGTTTTTATATAAAAGACGAGCCCCTTAAACACTCTGTCGGACACTGCTATCGCTGCCGCACGGTAATCGAACCATTCCTTTCGGAGCAATGGTTTGTAAGAATGAAACCGTTGGCTGAAAAAGCTCTTAAGTGCTGGCAGAAGGGTGAAATTGTTTTTTATCCGAAAAAATGGGAAAACACCTATAAACACTGGATGGAGAATATAAGAGACTGGTGTGTCAGCCGCCAATTATGGTGGGGCCACCGTATCCCAGTGTGGACTTGTGCCGACTGCGGTCATCTGACAGTAGCGCGCAGCGATCCTGACTTTTGCTCCTCCTGCAGAAGCAAAAATATCGAACAGGATCCGGATGTCCTTGACACATGGTTTTCCAGCTGGCTTTGGCCGTTTAGTACTCTAGGATGGGATAAAGCTGGCTGCACTACAGACGATCTTGAAAAATATTACCCTACTACAGCGCTTATCACAGCTTATGACATCATCTTCTTCTGGGTAGCGAGAATGATAATGGCAGGGCTTGAGTTCACGGGCAAAGCGCCGTTCCGCGACATTTACATTCACGGGCTTGTGCGCGACAAACAGGGACGAAAAATGAGCAAGTCCCTCGGTAACGGCCTTGATCCTCTTGAGCTTGTAGATGAGTTCGGCGCGGACGCGATGAAGTTCACTCTTGCCTTCATGTGCGCGGCGGGACAGGATGTTCTCCTTGACAAAGAATCTTTTAAAATGGGTTCAAAGTTCGCGAACAAGGTCTGGAACGCAAGCCGCTATATTCTGATGAATCTTGACGGACGTACGTTAGTTGAAAATCCAGAGCTAACCGCGGCAGACAGATGGATTTATTCGCGCCTTAACAGCGCGGCAAAAACCATGAGAGAAGCGTTCTTCTCCTACCGTTTTAATGACGCTGCCATCACAGTTTACGAATATTTTTGGAATGATTTCTGCGACTGGTATGTAGAAGCGACAAAGCTATCAATGAAAGACAGCGGTAATGTGTGTTCCTCTGATGCTGAAAAAGACCGCGCCACGTCAGTTTTGCTGGATGTGCTGACAGAATCGCTTCGTTTGCTTCACCCCCTTTTGCCGTTTGTTACAGAAGAGATTTATCAGAAAATCAGGGGAGCGGGGATCAAGGAGCAGGGCGCAAAGCTGCTGATAACTTCTCTTTATCCTGAGTACATGGAAGCGCGTAATTCACCAGAGGAGGAAAGGAAATTCTCTTCTCTTCAGGCGCTTGTTGGAATGATCAGGACAATGCGAAGCGAATGCGGGATAACGCCTGATAAAAAGCTGCGTGTAATGATTCGTTCGGGCGAAGATACCGAAAAACCATTTAAAGACAACGAAGGGCTAATCAAGCTTCTTGCAGGAATTAGTGAGTTAACAATAGAAAAATCAGGAGAAGCCAGCCGTCCCGCGGGTTATATCGGAATGGCAGGGAACGGTTTTGAAATTTTTGTATTCGCCGCAGATGCAGTCGATACAGCAGCGCTGAAAAGGAAATTTTCAAGCGATCTTGAAAAAGATAATAGATATATCGAAAGTCTTCGCGCTAAACTTGCAAATGAGCAATTTATAAAAAACGCGCCGCAGGAACTTGTCGCGGAGCAAAAGTATAAACTGGAAGAAACACTTCTTCGTATTGAAAAATTCAAGCTATATTTGAGGGATTTGTAAATGACCACAGAACAAATGCAGCAGCTGGTCGGAACGCGTCTTGCCCCCTACATTCAAATAGCTACATATTTGATAGGCAAATCGCGCGAAGGCGGCGGCAATATGTTCCGCCATCAGCTTGACACAATGTCGATTCTAATCGACTACGGTTATATCGACCCTGTACTGTTAAAAGCGTCTCTGGTTCATGATGTGCTGGAAGATATCCCTGAGTTTAACCATAACATTATGCTTTCCATTGATTTTGAAAGCCATGCAGTCTACAATCTTGTTCTGGAAGTTACACGCAAGCCAGGAGAGTCAAAGCCTGATTTTCTTTTACGTATAAGCGACTGCGGATCAGACATGGCAAAAATTCTTAAAGTAGCCGATCGTATTTCAAACATGATTTCACTTGGTTTTGTAAATAATCTCCCTTTTGTGGAACGCTATATCAATGAAACAGAAAGATATCTTCTCCCGCTCGCGGCAAAAGTTGATTATAATATGAACAGGGAGCTGACAGATCTGGTAAGCTCCAGGCGAAAATACCTGGAAGACTTCCGCAATTTAAGCAGCAAAAAATAATGCTGCAGAATATAAACTCACCGCAGGAAATAAAAAAACTTCCAGTTCGGGAATTAAACCGGCTTTCAGATGAAATAAGGGATAAAATAGTATCTGTTGTTTCGGGCAACGGAGGGCATTTAGCGTCAAATCTCGGCGTTGTGGAGTTAACAATCGCGCTGCATTATGCCTTTAATTCACCGCAGGACAAAATAATCTGGGATGTCGGACATCAGTGTTATGCGCATAAACTGCTTACAGGCCGGTTTGAATCATTTAAATCGCTCCGCAAAAAGGACGGCCTTGCGGGTTTTCCCAAACGCAGCGAAAGCCCGCATGATGTATTTAATACAGGGCATGCCTCAACCTCAATTTCAGCGGCGCTCGGCATTCTTGCGGCAGAACGTATACAGGGCGGTAAGGGACATTCCATTGCGGTAATAGGAGACGGAGCTCTGACAGGCGGCATGGCATATGAAGCGCTCTCTCATGCGGGACATCTCGCTCTTCCGTTAATTGTAATCCTCAATGACAATAAAATGTCCATCAGCCGCAATGTTGGCGGATTGTCCAAATATTTAAGCCGCCTTTCCATGAAAGCAAAATATCAAACCTTTCGCCGCCACTTTGACGCAATGGCAAAAAATATCCCTTTTATCGGAGAGGCATTTTTCAGCATTGTTCTGCGTCTCAAGCGCGCTGTCAAGGCTGTGTTTTACATTGACAACTTTTTTGTTGATCTTGGATTTGAATATGTCGGGCCGATCGGAGGGCACAATATTCAGATGCTTCTTGATGTTTTTAATGATGTAAAAAAACTTAACCGGCCTGTTGTTATTCATGTAATTACACGCAAAGGAAAAGGATACAGTTACGCCGAATATGATCCTGACAGTTATCACGGAGTAGGCTCTTTTTCAATTGACGGCGGCATTGAAAATGCCAATAACACAAGAAAAGGCGTTAGCGCAAACAGCATGGAATCCGGTAATTCGCAGGATTTAATTAAAGTAAAAAGTTTTACACAGTGTTTCTCTGAAACCCTTATGGAAATAGCCGCAAAAGACAGACGAATAGCCGCTGTTACAGCAGCAATGCAGACAGGAACAGGGCTTTCAGGTTTTGCGCAAAACTTTCCTGATCGTTTTTTTGATGTCGGCATAGCGGAAGAACACGCTGTTACTTTCGCCGCCGGCCTGGCCGCGAACTCTCTTCGTCCGATAGTGGCGGTATATTCTACCTTTATACAGCGCGCTGTCGATCAGATAATACACGACATATCCCTTCAAAAATTGCCTGTAATTTTCGCGCTGGACAGAGCAGGACTTGTAGGAGCAGACGGCGAAACGCATCAGGGGCTGTTTGATATTTCAATCTTCAGAAGCGTACCCAATATGACATTACTTGCGCCTGCGTGCGAAAATGAACTAAGGTTAATGCTTGATTGGGCGGTTAACATAGAGCAGGGACCGGTTATTATTAGATATCCCAAGGCTTACTGTCCGCAGTATGCTGACGCTTTTTCGCAGCCGCTGGAAAGAGGGCGCGGAATCTGGATAAAGAAAAGCGATAAAAAGGATGTGTGTCTTGCTTTTACCGGAAGCCTTTACAGGGAGGTAAAAGAAGCGGCTGAAATATTAAAAGAAAACGGGATTGATGCCGCCCTTTACAATCTTCGTTTTTTAAAACCGATCGATGAATGTTATTTGACAGATATAATGAATAGTTTCAATCTTGTCTGTTTTATTGAAGAAGGAATAAAAGAAGGCGGTTTCGGCGAATATGCCGCCTCTTTGTCCCAGAATAGAAAATGCAAAGCAAAAATTGCAGTTTTGGCAGTAGAAAGCTGCTTCCTTGAAAAAGAGATGGCACTGGGTATGAGGGAAGAATTACTGGCCAAAAGCAATCTTGACGGCAGAAGCATAGCGGACAGGGTAAACTGTTCACTGCAGGTAAATTATATGTTATAGTGAAAACATGGAGATTTTCCAAAGGCTTCATTCAATTTTCGAATTTATCCGCCCTGTTCTTGATGTAGCCCTTCTTGCTTTTATTTTATACAAAGGTTACGGTCTCCTTGAGAAAACACAGGCTCTTCCTCTTGTTAAAGGAGCTGTTTTTCTTGCCCTTGTCTACGGCGTCGCATTCCTTTTAAACCTTACCACCCTGCGGTGGGTTCTTACAATTATTGCTCCGGGGCTTTTTATAGCAATCGCAATCGTATTCCAACCTGAACTGCGCAAAATATTCATGCAGCTCGGACAGACGGATTTCTTCAGGCCGAATACAACTGCACAGATGGGAAAACTTGACGCTGTAGTTACCGCGGCTGAGCTTCTATCACAGCGAAGACGCGGAATGCTTGTTGTTTTTCCGAAGAAAATCAATCTTAAAAATATCATTGATACAGGTACAAAGATCAATGCCGAAATTTCTTCAAGCCTTATAGTCGCCATCTTTGAGTTTGACGGCCCGCTGCATGACGGGGCAATGGTAATACAAAACGGAAAAATTGCGGCGGCAGGCTGTTTTCTGCCCCTTACAGAAAGGCAGGATATACGTAAAAATTTCGGAACACGCCACAGGGCAAGTCTTGGTATGGCGGAACAATCCGACGCTGTTGTTTTGATAGTTTCCGAAGAATCTGGAGCTGTATCGCTTGCCTATGACGCAAAACTCTATTACGATTTGTCCACCGCGGAGGTTACGCGCAAATTAATGGAACTGCTTGGGCCGCAACCCAACGCGCGAACCGGCGATGCGGATGGCGCGAATGATGCTTCTCTTGCCAGGGGAGACAAAAATGAATCTTCCCTGCAGGCAGCAGATCAAAAGGATTCCGCTGTAAAAAACAGGGAGGTTCTTGTTGAATAGAACAAAACTCCTGGAATTAATTACGGAAAAATGGCCTATTAAAGTTCTGTCTCTTTCGGCTGCGATACTTATTTCTGTTTTTTACAGAATGAGTACCCTGGAAACCCGTTTTTTTACAGCGCCCATACAAATAGAATCCAGCGAAATTCTTGTTCCAGCAGATGTTTTTGCAAGCTCTGTAAGGGTATCGCTGAGGGGAGAAGCGGATGGAATACATCAGATTCTTGAAGAAGATATCGAAGCCTATATTGACCTTGGAAGATACACAGCTGAAGGCAGCTACAGAGTGCCTGTGCAAATCAGGAAAAAGGGAAGCGCGCTTGGAATTGAACCGCTGGGAATATCCATCCTTCCTGCAGAAATCCAGGTGACTCTGGAACAAAAAATTATGCGGAACATTCCTGTTTTTCCTGAATTATCCGGAACAGTAGCCGAAGGGTATGAGCTGACATACCAGTCATTGATCCCCGGCAGTGTTGTTATCGAAGGGCCGCGCAGTGTTCTTGACAGCCGCATTGTGTTTAATACAGAAACAATCAACCTTGACAGGCGCTATGATGATTTTACCGTTATGGTTAACATAATTAACAATAATCCGTTAATCACAATTCAAGGGAGCAGGATGCTGGAATTCCGCGGGTTTATTAACCGCATAGCGCGCGAAGAGCAAAGTGTGCGCAGCACAGGGGTTGCGCGCGAAGTACCTGTACCGGAAAGACAGATAATTACAGAAGAGGCAAATGAAGATAATAATGTTGAAATTCAACAAGGAACCTCGGCCGATCTGCAAAACCCTCAGCCTCAGGATTTGGAAGACTCCCTCAATGAGGCTGAAACCGGAGCTGATGAATAATGATTACCGGAATCGGCGTTGATATTGTTCAGGTAAAACGCATGGAAAGCTGGCTTGAAAATACAAAACTGCTGGAACGGTATTTCAGCCGCGAAGAACTGTCTTTAGTCCGCTCAAAGGGAAAAGGCGCTTCCAGCAGCCTCGCTGCAAGATTTGCGGCTAAAGAAGCGTTCGGTAAAGCGCTCGGAACCGGCTTTTTAAATATCTCTCTTAAAGACATTACAATCTCCGCGCTGCAGAACGGAAAACCGGATGTCAGATTATCCGCAACCGCGCAGAAAGCGTTTGAAGAATCAGGAGCGCAGAAAATACATATTTCGCTTTCTCATGAAAGAGAAAACGCAATTGCCATGATTGTTTTGGAGGGAACATAATGGGAAAAAAAGTTGAAGAAGAAAAAGAATTAAAGATAACTTTTCAGTCAAAGAAGGAATATGAATGTCCTGTATGCAGCACAGTGTTCCGAAAAGAAGAACTGCTTTCAGGCGGCGGCAGATTAATTGCAGGACAGCTTACAGAAGAGCTTCACAGGCTGTACGAGCCGTCCGCGAAATACGGAGAAATCTATCCTCTTGTATACCAGGTTATTGTATGCCCCAATTGCTGGTTTTCATCCATGGAAACGGATTTTACGCTATTGCCGAAAGAGAACATCAAGACAGCAAGAGATGATATAAATAACAGAAAAAAGGAAACAACCCTGATTTTTCCTTCATTGAATTATCAGGAGAACCGGACGCTGATGGAAGGCGCCGCTTCGCATTATCTTGTCCTGCGCTGTTATGATTTTTTCGGTAAACCGGCTTCCCCTACAATTAAGCAGGGACTTGCTTCCATTCGCTGCGCATGGCTTCTTGACGAACTTGACAAGAAATTCCCGCAGCAGCATTATGACTGGCTGGGCACTCTCTTCAGGAAAAAAGCCCAATACCTTTATAACGAAGCGCTTTCCCGCGAACAAAGCGGCAGGGAAACCCTTTCAGGCCTTAAGGCGTTCGGCCCTGATACCGATAAAAATTATTCATACGAAGGAATGCTGTATATGTGCGCGTATCTTCGTTACAAGTTCGGCCCTGCCAACAGCCCGGAAGAAAGAAAGACCTCGCTGGAAGAAGCACGCCGTACAATAGCAAAGCTTTTCGGTATGGGAAAATCATCCAAAGATAAACCAGGCGCATTCCTTGAACAGGCAAGAAAACTTTATGACACGATAAATAAAGAATTGTCTGAAAATGAATAGAAACATAAAGCTGACAATCGCGTATGACGGAACGGATTTCTGCGGATGGCAGAGACAGGAAAACAACAGGAGTGTTCAGGAAGAAATTGAAAAAGCTCTTGAGAAAATACACAGCCATCCTGTAAACCTTGCCGGTTCGGGCAGAACAGATTCAGGCGTGCACGCGGCAGGACAGGCGGCGAACTTCTTCACTGATATCGGCAGCATGGAAGCCGGGCGCTTTGTTCCCGCGCTTAACTCCCTTCTGCCGCGTGACGTGCGTATCCTTGACGCCTGCGAAGAGCAGGATAATTTTCATGCCCGTTTCAGCGCAAGAATGCGTACCTACCGTTATCAGTTTGTTTTTTGCTGTGGCGCAACGAATCCAGCCATGCCGCACGAGAGCCGCTACCATCTGCCATTGCACCGCTATCCGCGCATCGGCATCCTTAACGCTTACGGCAGGCTTTTATCAGGTGAAACCGACTGCACCATATTCGCGGGCGCAGGAGACAACGCGCTTACCGAAGATAAATCAAAAAACCGTTATATCTACAGAGCGTATTTTTATATTGACAGGAACACTCTTGTGTTTGAGATATGCGCCAACGCTTTTCTACGCAATATGGTGCGTTCTGTCGCGGGGACTTTTCTGCATTATGAAGAAACCCTTACTCCTCCTGAAAAACTGCGGGAAATAATAGCGTCGGGAGAACGCTCCCTTGCAGGTCCAACCCTTCCTCCCCGCGGACTTTTCCTGTGGAAAGTGGAGTATTGAATACAGATTTTTAACAGAAGAAAATTGAGCTTTTGCTTTTGCGGCTTGCATTGTCTTCATAATGCCGATATATCTTGTTTGGCCAAATTGGTCAAGATAATAATTAATTTGTTAATCAATTTGTAACACCCTATTATTCAAGTCTGTAACAGCCTTTTATTCCAGTCTGTAATAGCCTATTATTCAAGTCCGTAACAGCCTATTACTCAAGTCCGTAACAGCCTATTACTCAGGTATGGAACAGACTCTTATTCCAGTCCGGAGTGGCACCTTTATAAGTAAGTCCGGCAGCTCTTAAAGCAAAAAAAAGACCGCTCAACGAGCGGCCTCTTTTTTAACTTGTTCGTTTTTTTAGAACTTGATACCTACGCCGAGAGAAGGTTTAACAAGCCAGTTGAGAGATAAACCCATTGTCTGCCTTGTTTGGCCTTCTTCTGTAATTCCATCATAGTCATACCCAGTCTGTCTGAGTATACGAACAAAATCGAAGGCTACATTAGTGCGGCTGAAAATATAGATGTTTGAGTCAAAGTGGAACTGAACGCCCAAGCCGAGCGCGAGACCAATCTGCCAATCCTGTGTTTTCAGTACATAACCTGAACCACTTGCCTCACTACCGCCGCTTAAACCAGCGCCATTCCATGATTCATCCGAGAAGAAATAAACATGAGGGCCGATAAACAACGGAATTCTCAACTGTCCTTTGTTGTAAAGATAGAATTGGGGTCCCAGGTAAACATTAAACCCAAACATGCTGAGGAAATTCGCGTCAGTTGACGATATTCCTATCACTTTGGCGCCGTAGAATACATCCAAATCCACAACTGCGCCCATCTTCTGTGAAAAATTAAAGTTGAATGTAAGTCCGATGGAGGTGCTGGCTGTTACCGGTTTGTCATACTCTTCATATACAGCCTTGTTAAACTGGCCGTTGGTCCAATGAATCGGGAATCCCACGCCGATCTCTACATCAAAAAACTCGATGTCCTGGGCAAACGTTATGCCCGCTGCCAGTGCAAACATTACCAGCAAAAATGATACTTTTCTCATCTCTTTCTTTTCTCCTTTCTAGTTTTGTTTTTACATGAATAAAACATTCATTAACTAATGATATATAGCAGCATTTATTTTTGTCAAGAAGAAAAATAAAAAAATAACAAATTTTTTGTTATAATTTTTTTAGTTAAATTTTCTTTCTTCCAGCGTTAGTTTCGCTGCGGCGCGTACCGCGCGGGCTGATTCTTCGCTAATCCGGCATTTTTGGGCCATTTCCGCAGGTTCGCAGGCGGCTATATTCGCTATGGATTCATAGGTTTTCATGATGGAAACTGCCCTTTTTGGGCCGATTCCTTCCACGGATTCCAGTATTGGAAAGAAAATATCCCTGGACCTAAGCTTTTTATTCAAATTTGTGGCAAAACGGTGACATTCGTCCCGTACATGCTGCAATACCTTTAATGCTTCCGAACGGCGGGATAAAATAACCGGCTCTTTCGCTTTTGGCAGCCATATTTCTTCCTCGCGTTTTGCAAGCCCGATAAGGCCGCAGTCCATGCCAAGTTCGTCCAGAATACCCCTGGCAGCGTTTACCTGCCCTATACCGCCGTCTACCAGCACTAAATCTGGTAATTCATTCCCTTCGCGTATCTGGCGCGAATAGCGGCGTCTTACAGCTTCGCGCATGGCTGCGAAATCGTCCACTACCCCGATTACGGTACGCAGCTTAAAATGGCGGTAATTTTTCTTGTCAGGAACCCCGTTTTTAAAGGAAATAAGGGAGGCAACCGGGTGTTTTCCGTCCAATTGCGCGATATCAAAGCCTTCTATCCTCTCCGGTCTTGTTTCCAGGTCTAAAAGCCGCATAAGCTCATCAAGAGCGGGCCCTGCGCCTCTTTCTTTAAGCCTCTTTCGCAAGTCCTCTGCAGCGTTCTGTTTTGCCATGGCCAGAATAGCGGCATGATGCTTTTCTTCCGGTATTAACAGCTCCGGCTCCCTGCCGAATTTCTCCTTAAACCAATTAATAGTTAAGTCGAATTCATTCTTAATTCTTAAATTTGATTGAAGAAATATCTTTGCAGGAGGCGGTCTTGAAGGTTCATAATATGTTGTAATGAACTGCTCAAGAGATTCCGTTTCATCGGCGGCGCTGCGGGTGCGGTAGAGGTCTCTTCCTGTCATTTTGCCGCCGCGCATGGAAAAGACGGTAAATGTAGCGAGTACTCCCTCCGCGGCCCATGCGATATAGTCCCTGTCTTCGGGGTTTAAATCTTCTACAGAGCTGTCTTCGCCGGCAAGGCTTTCAATCGCCCTGATTGTATTCCTGATGTGCGCGGCTCTTTCAAACTCAAGCGCTCTTGCCGCCTCGTGCATCCGGGAAGTAAGATCAATGATCAGCGAGTCTGTTTCGCCCGCCAGCATTTTTATTACACTTTGTACATGCAGAGAATAATCATGCGCACTGATTTTTCCGCAGCACGGCGCCATACAGCGGTTTATGTGGTAGTACATGCACGGCCCGTTTTTTTTTATTGACTTGCATTTGCGCAGGGGAAAAAGTTTGTCGATTAACTCCATCATTGTGTTTACATTCTGCACGTTTGTAAAAGGCCCAAAGTAGAGACTTTCGTCATTTATTATGCGGCGGGTTCTGAAGATACGCGGAAACTCTTCGTGTGTTATGCGGATAACAGGATAGGATTTACCGTCTTTAAGATTAATGTTGTACTTGGGAGAATGCTGCTTTATGAGCGTGTTTTCAAGAAGAAGCGCGTCATATTCGCTTGGGACAATGATTGTTTCAAAAGACCTTATGTGGCGCATCAGAGTAGATGTCTTAATATCTTTCTCGCCTGTGAAATATGATTTAACGCGGTTTTTTAATGACTTCGCCTTGCCGACATAAATGATTTGTCCGTCGCCGTCCTTCATGATATAAACGCCTGGTTCTGTCGGAGCGTCAAGGGCTGCAGCTTTTAATATTTCAAGAGGGGATATTTCGTCTAACCCTGCGGCCGGACTCATCTGCGGTTCAATGTAATTTTCCGTATCAATCATGTCAATTTTTGCCGATATATATACATAAAATCATGAAAAAAGCATTAATTTTCATTTTAACAGTATACATCTTCCTGTTTGTTTCAGGTAGCCTTTTTGCTGTCGGAGAAAAAACAATTTCAATCGGCGGAAGCGCGGCATGGAGAATTGCAGAAACAAGGACCGGAATTACGGAAACAAGAGCGGTAAGGCCAAATCCTGTATTGATGTTGTCAGCCGCCGCGGATATATCCGCAGCGGGTTATCAGACTGTTTACGGAGTGCTGGGAAATTATTCACGGCTTTCGCAAACAGCGCTGGACATGTCTGTCTCTTTTGACGAAAGCGAGCCCGGCCTTTTCAGGGATGCTGCCGGAAATTACAGGGTTTCCGCCGCAAGCGGCACAGCGTCTTTGGACCGCACATACGCGAGAGAGGGCATAGGCGCAGTTCTTTTTGAATCATCTCCTGTCAGTATTGCCCCTAACAGCCGCAGCGCTCTTTTCGCGCCGGGGAACAGCATCGGGGATTTTACAATCGAGTTCTGGGTTTATCCCCTTCATATGGAAAACGGCGAGAGAATCCTGTCATGGACAGCGTATCATTTGGGAAGCAGCGGCAATTCGGTTCAGCGCGTCAGCTGCTTCTCTTCGCGTAACAGATTTACATGGTCGTTTGATAATTTCTTTGCTGTGGGAAACGGCCTGTCTTATAAAAGCATTGAGCTTTCAGGGAATACTCCCATTATTCCCGGGACATGGAGCCATCATCTGGTAAGATTTGACGCGGTAACCGGAATGGTTGAATATCTTGTAGACGGGAGAGCAGAATCGATTGTTTACGCTACACCGACAGGACGGGAAAGCAGTGAAGTATATACGCCTGTTATCGGAAGCAGCGGCGCTTTCCTTCTGGGAGAGCGTTTTTCCGGTCTTATGGACGAACTTAGAATCTACAGCGCATTTGTACACAGACAGTCTGTTCAGAAATATCCTGTTTCGGGCGGCAGAATGGAAACCGCTGCCATTGATTTAGGTGATAACTTAAGCTCCGTTATCAGAATTGACGCGGCAGGAGGCAGCACAAGCATTAGGGGAGCGTCTGTTTATAATGAATTCAGGGAAAACGGAAGATTCAGATTCTCCGATGATTCAGAGATGAATTTCTTTATCCGCACAAGCGATAATCCCTATTTGCTGAACAGCAGCCGGTGGGCTGTCTTTACGCCGGGCCTTCCCATTACAGGAATAACCGGCCGTTATGTGCAAATAGCCGTTGATTTTTATCCTTCGGCGGACGGGGAGAGCAGTCCCTATCTTGATGAACTGCGTATTGTTTACCTGCCGGGAGAGCCGCCTTTGCCGCCGCGCAATTTAACCGCTGTTGCGGGGGACGGAACAGTATCGCTTCACTGGAGGCATAGTCCTGGTATCAGCGTAACAGGGTATCTTGTCTACTACAGCGCAGTACGGGGCGAACTTTTTGGAAACGATGCCGCGCAGGGGCCTTCGCCCATAGATGCCGGACTGGCAAACAATATATTAATAAGCGGTCTAAAAAACGGTACGCTGTATTATTTCAAGGTAGCTGCCTACAATAATAAAACAGGGGAATTAAATTACCATGCGGGAGAATTTTCCTCAGAGGCAACCGCGCGCCCGCTTACAGGTTTGGCGCAATGAACAATAATCAAGATACAAATTATATAGCTCCTCCGCTGCAGAATAATTTAACCGGAAAAATAAGGAACTATATAGCACAGATGCCAAGCCTCCCTGTATCAGCCAATAAAGTTATGGAAATATGCGGTAATGTTAATGTTAATCCTTCGGATTTAAATAAGGTTATTTCTCTTGATCCTGTTTTAACGGGCAAGATACTCCAATTGATAAACTCCGCTTATTACGGACTTGGAACTCATGTCAGATCTCTTGTTAAGGCAATTACAATGCTGGGCCTTAATACAGTTAAGAACCTTGTTTTATCTACCGCTGTTCTGGGCATTCTGCAGAAAAACAGGGAGCAGAACGGGATTGATATGAACGGTTTCTGGCATCATTGTCTGTGTGTCGGAGTAATATCCAGACTTCTTGCGGCAAAACAGGGAGTCGAAGCTGGTCTTCATGAAGAATACTTTACAGCCGGTTTGTTACACGACATTGGAAAGGTTCCGATCAACGCGGTTTTATCTTCGGATTATACGCGTTTGGTTACTGATGCCGATCTTGAGAAAAAGCCTCTTGTTGCCGCGGAAAATGAAAAACTGGAAATAAATCACTGCACTGCCGGAAACATGATAGCAAGCGCGTGGAAACTTGACAGTCCCATTATTGATGTTATTACTTATCATCATGACGCCGGTGCCTGCAGCGGGAGCAATACCGCCATTGTGTGTAATACGGCGATAGCCAATTATTTTTCTGTTGTTAACAGAGTCGGCTTTGCGGGAGACCATATTCCGGTAAAGCCGGATAAAATTGTCTGGGATACCGCCGGTATAAGTGAAAATATTTACCCTGATATTATTGAAAAACTAAATGATGAAATAGAAAGAGCAAGGATATTTCTGCATATTTCCTGAGAAATTGCTGTTTAACAGTAATATTTGTATTTTAATTATGTTTATTATATAATTGTTGTATGCTTACTGTGCGTTTTTGGGGTGTACGGGGCTCTCTTCCGAGTCCCGGGCCCAATACAGTGATATACGGCGGAAATACATCCTGTCTGGAAATAAGAGCGGATGAACGCCTGATTATAATTGACCTTGGCACAGGCATACATCCTCTGGGGGAGTGGCTCATAAAAAATGAGCTTAAGCAAAGAGGCAAAATAAAAGCAGATATCTTTCTTACGCATACGCATTGGGATCACATAATGGGGTTCCCGATGTTTAATCCCATTTATGTGCCTGGTACCGAGTTAAAAATTACAGGCCCTGTATCCCTTGAAAACGAAAGTATAAAATCAATAATTGATAACCAATTGTCGCACAAATATTGGCCTGTAAGAGCCGACGAGCTTTCCGCGAAAATTGAATACAGTCAGATAAGGGAAGAGACACTTGATTTGCGCGGAGGCGTTAGGGTAACAAGCAAATTCCTTAACCATCCGGTTTTCTGTCTTGGCTACCGTATTGATTATCAGGGTAAATCAATTGCGACTGTTTATGATCATGAACCATTTCATAATCTATTTGCGGTAATGCCTAAAGAAACGGACATTGACAGAGACACTGTACAGGAGGGAGAAACTGCCGCAGCCGAAGAGAATGATAAGATAAGGCAGTTTATCAAAGGCGCGGATATCGTAATTCATGACGCGCAGTACAAACAGGAAGAGTACTCAGGCCATGTCGGATGGGGGCACTGCTCGTATGAACACGCAATTGAAACTACAGCCGGCCTTGATTTAAAGAAACTTGTTCTTTTCCATCACGAACCCTCAAGGTCAGACAGCCAGCTTGAACAAATTGAAAAAAGTTTTGCGGAAAATAAATCTCCGAGAATCATCATTGCGAAAGAAGGAATGACGCTGGAAGCTTAACTCCCAATTTATCCGCGATTGTCCGCATTTCCTTAAGCGTTTTTTCATTGACGGGGATTTGTCCGTTAATGCGCTGAGCCATCATTTCTTTTGCGCGCTCTCCGTGTGTATAAATGCGGCTTTCTCCTTCGGCTTTTTTGCTGTCACGGAGTTCCTGCATGAATTGTGACATACCTTTTCTTATTGACGTTTTATCACCGAAAATTCCGTAATCAATAGCCATAAAATAATGGCAAATGCCCGTATGATCGGGTTTTCTGTTTACATAGTTGGATGTAAGCCCCGAAGAAATTACTGCGGAAAATATATCGACAATAATGCTGAGCCCGTAACCTTTATGCCCGCCGTGCAGTGTTCCCTGTCCTCCAAGAGGCGCTATGCCGCCGCCTGCCTTTGCGATAATATTTTTTATTACGAGCGCCGCGTCTGTACATGGTTTTCCTTTTTCATCAAGCGCCCAAAAATCGGGCAGTGGTTCATTATTCTTGTTAAAGACCTCCAGCTTCCCCCGCGGTACAACGGTAGTGGAAGCGTCATAGGAAAAATGGCAAGGGTCTGCGGGCATTGCAAGCGCGATGGCGTTTGTTCCTGTCATTGCCTGTGCGCCGAATGTAGGGACGCAGATTGCCTCCGTGTTTGTCATACTGACACCGATTAAATCTTGTGCCGCTGCCATTTCTGTATAATAGCTTGCGATGCCGTAGTGATTTGAATTGCGCACGGTTATCATTCCGCAGCCGGATGTTTTTGCCTTTTGTACGGCTATCTTCATTGCCTGAACGCCTGTAAGCTGACCCATTGCCTTGTTTGCTTCAAGGCATGCCGAGATTCCCGTCTCATGAACAATTTCCGGTTTTGCGTTTATATCAACCTGCTCCGCTGTTATTTCCTCATCATAACGGACAAGCCTGTGAATACCGTGCGATTCAATTCCATAAAGGTCAGCCCTGAGCAGTACATCAGTGATTACCGCGCTGTCATCTTTGGAAAATCCATAAGCGTAAAAAAGCGCATTGCAAAAATCCCTTGCTTTTTCTGTATCAATGTACATGCCCCCCCCTTTAGTCCGGTCATTAACTTATTGCTTTTTTCAGCTCCTCAATTTTATCTGTTTTCTCCCAGGGGAACTCACTGCGGCCGAAATGACCGTAGGCGGCAGTCTTTAGATAAATCGGCCGACGGAGATCAAGTGCCGTGATAATTCCGGCAGGGCTGAGATCAAAGACTTTGGGTACTGCTTTTTCAATCTTGTCTTCAGGCACTTTCGCGGTACCGAAGGTGTCTACCATGACAGAGACAGGAAATGGAACGCCGATTGCGTAGGCAAGCTGGATTTCGCAGCGTTCCGCCAATTTAGCCGCGACAATGTTTTTCGCTACATAACGCGCTGCATAAGCGGCAGACCTGTCAACCTTTGTCGGGTCTTTACCCGAGAACGCTCCGCCTCCGTGCCGCCCCATGCCGCCGTATGTATCCACGATGATTTTACGTCCTGTAAGCCCTGAATCGCCGAACGGACCGCCTACAACAAAGCGGCCTGTGGGGTTTATATAATATTTTGTTTTACCGTCAAGAAGTCCTGTAGGTTCCAGCACCGGTTTTATTATCTTGTCAATTACAGTCTCTTCAATTTCGCTGTATTTTGCTTCCGGATCATGCTGATGAGAGACTACAACAGTGTCAATGCGGACAGGTTTATATCCTTCGTATTCAATAGTAACCTGGCTTTTTGAGTCCGGCCTCAGCCATTTAATAGCCTTGCTCTTGCGCTGTTTCGACGCATTCTGAAGAATCTTGTGCGCAAGCATGATAGGAAGCGGCATCAGTTCTTTTGTCTCATTGCAGGCAAAGCCGAACATCATTCCCTGATCTCCTGCTCCCTGCTGTCCTTTAAACTTTTTAAGGCCGGTGCCGGAAACACCCTGAGAGATATCAGGAGACTGATTGTGGATCATGTCAAGGACAGCCATTGAATTACAATCCAGACCGTACGAAGGGTCTGTATAACCGATTTCTTTTGCTATCTCACGCACTAAATGATGAAAGTCAACAAATGTATTTGTGGTGATTTCTCCGCCGATAAGCACAAGAGATGTGGAAGTGAATGTTTCGCAGGCAACGCGGCTTTGCGGATCGTCTTTTAGGCAGGCGTCAAGAATCGCGTCAGACACCTGATCGCATAATTTATCAGGATGTCCCTCACCTACCGATTCTGACGTAAAAAAATAGCGGGAAGTTTTCATGTTTATCTCCTTGATTTAATTAATTAATTGAATTTATTTTATCTGAGACTATGTCAGGTAAAAGCAATCAAAATTGAAAAAAAAACCGGCCTTTACTCAAGACCGGTTTAATAATGAGCTGTTTTTTACAGTCCGTTTCCAAATGCTAACAGAGAGTCGGCTTCAGCAGTGCTGCCTTCCGCTCTTCGGAGTGCGGCAACATCCCTGTAAGTTTCCTTTATTGACTGCAATGATGCCGGGTTATTCAAATTTGCATTCAAATCAGGAATAGTAAGTACCATGCCTACATTAATCAATGCCGGATCAACGACTTGATCCCTGTTGGCAAGCAGTATTAACGGATAATATAACTGATTACCGTAAAATCTTTCTGAGATTAAACGCATCTGATCACCGCTTACAACAGTGTACTGCTGGGCATTTGTAAGGATTAAATTGCTGCTATACCTGTTAAAAATACTCCATGCGCTGTAACCTGCAGTACCTTCCGCGAATTGTGCCGGCGGTGTCGAGCTTATCGCCCCGCTGCCTGCCGTACTGCCTGCAGCTGTACCACCTGCTGTTGTCCCGCTGCCCGCCGCTGCGCTGCCTGCTGTACTTGTTGTTCCGCCGCCTGCCGTGCCGCCGCTAACTCCCGGGATCGACGCTCTGAGACCGGTTAACCAGCTGTTCCATGTTCTGTTGCCTGCCGCTTCGGACGCTTCGTAGTCTTTCAAAGCGTTATAAAGTCTTGCCCATTGCGCGTCATTCCAGTTATCGGGGTTGCCTCTGGGAAGATTGGATACTCCGGTTGCTTTTTCTATTTCGCTAATAAAAGCATCCCATTGGGTCTCGCTCATTCCGGCATAAAGCGCTTTAATTTCCTTCTTAAACGCGTCAATGTCTTCCTGGCTTGCCGAAGCCCACGCGCCTACCCAGTAATCTCCACCCAAATGCGCGCACGACGAAAATGCAAATATTACACCGATAATCAGAATCATTGTAATTGCAGCTTTTCTCATAATACCTCTCCTTTACAGAATTTTAAGTTTAATACATTTTATTTGCTGTATTTTATATTTGTCAACAAAAATATTACAAATAAGGTTTTTACATAACCAATAAAAGTTTTGCAGACGGCTCATAATATTGACTTTTTTGTTTACCCATTTAATTTTTGCCGTTATAATGATCGCGGTGTCAAAATCGCGTGAATTTTAAGGAGGCAATTATGGAAAAACTGGCGGTCAATAAACGGCTGCTCGGCGTGGTTGTTCCAGTCGGCGCGCTGCGTACCAAAAACGGAATCGGAGTAGGCGAGTTCACTGATCTGGCCGAATTTGCCCTTCTTTGTAAAAAAATGAAAGTCGGACTGATTCAAATTCTGCCTGTTAATGACACAGGCTATGATAGTTCGCCGTATTCCAGTTTAACTGCTTTCGGCCTTCATCCGTTATACCTTAACATTGAGCAGCTTGGCGAATTTTCCGCTGCGGACAGCACAATAAGGGATCGTATAAAAGCCGCGAAAGATAAGTTCGACAGCAGTAAACGTTTTTCTCCATATCTTCTAATGAAAGAAAAAAAGGAAATATGCCTTGATATATTTAACGCGAACAAGACAGCGATTATCAAAAGCGCGGCAGGCGGTGATTTGTTGGCATGGATAGACAAGAATTCCTGGGTAAAGGAATATGCCGTATTCAGAAGGCTAAAGGAAAAGAACGATCTTAAATCGTGGAAGGAATGGAATGAGTACAGGAATGTTACCCCCGCGGATATCATGAAATTATGGGATGACGAAGGTTTAAAGGAAGAACATATTTTTTGGGTTTGGCTTCAGCAAGCCCTTGATGCGCAGTTCGCCAAAGCGTCAAAAGCAGTTAATGACGCCGGGATAATTCTTGAAGGAGATCTTCCGATACTGATGAATGATGACAGCTGCGATGTGTGGGCTAATCCTGAAATATTCCACACGGATCTCATCGCCGGAGCTCCGCCTGACATGTACAGTCCAGGCGGTCAAAGATGGGGATTTCCGATTTACAACTGGGAAGCGCAGGAAAAGGACAATTATTCATGGTGGCGCAAACGCCTCGCGTTAGCTGAAAAATACTATCAGGCCTACCGCATTGATCATGTTCTGGGATTTTTCCGTATCTGGGCGAGCTCTCAGTTCGATGATTCTTCGGCGCTTGGCCGTTTTGTGCCGTATACGCCTGTAACTTCAGGCGATTTGAAAAAGCTGGGTTATGATAAAAACAGGATACGCTGGATTACGCAGCCTCATGTTCCGACAGGGGAGATATGGGATGCCTTAAAAAACAACTGGGGCAGTTCTTATAGTGACACCGAGTTAAAGGCAGCAGCTGATAAGGTTTTTTCAAAAGCGCTTGTTCGCGTAAATGATGAAGAATTATGGGTTTTTAAAAAGAAGATCAGGGGAGAGAAAGACATTAATGCTCTTAATCTTCATCCCGCTGTACGTCCGTACCTGCTGGCAAAATGGAAGGACAGGGTATTCCTTGAATACAGTAAAGGAAAGTACTCTCCTGTATGGTATTACAGAAGCGCAAAAGCATATTCAACTTTCTCCGAAGGGGAAAAAGAAAATCTGGAAGCTTTGCTGGAAAAACGCCGTATAAAATCCGAGAAAGTATGGGAAAAACAGGGCATGAAGCTCCTTTCACTTTTGATTGAATCTTCTTCGATGCTTCCCTGCGCTGAAGATCTCGGCGCTGTTCCTCCGTGCGTGCCGAAAGTACTCACCAAACTAAAAATACTCGGGCTGCGCGTTACACGCTGGTTCCGCGAATGGGATAAAGGCGGACAGCCCTATATACCATTTGAAGAGTATCCTGCATTAAGCGTCTGCACTCCGGCGGTTCATGACAGTTCTACAGTCAGGGAGTGGTGGGAGAAAGAGGCGGATCAGGAGCAGTTTTCCGGTTTTATCGGCGTTCCTTCATTGCCGAAAGTTTTTAATCCCGGAACTGCGAAGATAATTCTGTCAAAAACCGCAGGTGCCCGATCCCGTTTCAGGGTCTTCCAGATACAGGATATTCTGCATCTGTCAAATAGCTGGTACTCACAAAACAGCGAAGATGAAAGAATCAACGTACCCGGAACATTCAATGATTTTAACTGGGCTTACAGGCTTCCTGCTGCCGTCAGTGAAATCGCAAAGGACAAGGAATTAATAAACACGGTTGTTCAGTTAAGCAGGACAAAACCTGCCAAAAGAACGTAGCTTTTTCCGGCTGCCGCGTATTTGAAAGTTAGAATAACTTATTCGGACACTTTCCTATTCTCATTAATATTTGTTTCTGTTAAAATGTGTTGTCTGCTGGGAGGTGGAAATGCCGGATCAATATATTTATAATTATGACGATAAAATAAAAGTTCTGCCTGCATGGGCGGAAGAGCTGGCTAATAAATACCGGTCAAAAAACGCGAATCTGTATATACTGCACGGAAATATCAGGGATTTTCTTCCTCATGAAAGGAAGGAAGGCGAGTTTTCATTTAAACGGGTGCAGGATTATATATCGGAAATATTATTCGGGAATGAGAAGATAATCGCCTACTACGATCGATCCAGAGGGGTTACATTCTGCGAGCAGCATATGGAACAGAATTACCTTGCCGCGGCTCCCGGATTGGCAGTAAGCGCTGATGTTGACAAAAGCGACTTTCTTTCAAATGATCCTGAAAAATGCTTTCCGTATCTTGAAAAATATTTTCTGTCGCAAATATCCGAAGATAAACGGGTAAAGGGGCGCAAAGTTTTGATAATTGACTTTGCGGAGCACATTGTTCCGGCAGGAGAATTAACCCGCCTTTCCGATATCAACACTTTTTGTGTTGTTACATTTTCAAGGTGGGCGACAGACCCTATTTTCAGTTACGGGGACATTTCCATTATACTATTAACGGAAAATCTTGCCGATATATCATCCCGTATTACCGGCTCTCCATGGACTGTGAAAATTAATGTCCCGTTTCCTGATACAAAGATAAGAGAAAGTTATCTGCGCTCAAGGGAAAAAGCAGGAAAATTACTGATGGAAGGCGGTCTTACTCCGGAAAGACTTGCTTTAATTACATCGGGCCTCAATCTTATGAACCTTAACCTGCTTGCTTCCGAAAGCCATGAGATCAAAAAGCCGATATCATTGGAGTTTATGCGGCAGAAGAAAAAAGAAATAATCGAGAACGGAGCTGCAGGGCTTTTGGAGTTTATGGAAACATCTTTTGATCTTTCGCATGTATCAGGACATGAGTTTGTTAAAAAGCGGTTTAAAAACGCGGCAAAGGCAATCAAAAAGGGCAGGCCGGATGTTCTGCCGATGGGTTATCTTATCGCGGGTCCTGTAGGAACAGGTAAAAGCTTTATGGTCAACGCGTTTGCAGGCGAAATAGGAATCCCGATGGTTAAGTTCCGCAACTTCCGGACAAAGTGGCAGGGAGAGACAGAATCGAACCTTGAGCGTGTTTTAAATATTCTTGTCGCGATGTCTCCTGTCGGAGTAATGATTGACGAAGCGGACGCGTTTTTGGGAGATCGCAACAATCAGGGAGATTCCGGTACCAGTAACCGCGTGTTTGCGCAGATTGCCTCGTTTATGGGAAATACCGAATACCGCGGCAAGATAATATGGTTTCTGATTACCTGCCGCCCGGATTTAATACCGATCGACTTAAAGAGACAAGGCCGCGCCGAAGAACATCTTGCTCTTTTTTACCCTGAAACAAAGAAAGACAGGGAAGATCTTTTTAATACTCTTGTCCGTAAACTTGATTTGGATATCCGCAATTTTTCCATTTCGGACCTGTTTAGAAAATATGATCACGAATATTCAGGCGCGGATTTGGAAGCGGTATTGGTGCGCGCAAAACTTCTTGCGGCAATGGCTGACCGTGTGTTCATAAAGCGCGAGGATATGGAAGAGGCCATGAGTGATTTTATTCCGTCGGCGAATACCCACGAAGTTGAACTTCAGAATCTTGTCGCGGTTCTGGAGTGTACTTCCAAGGAAATGATACCCTCGCGTTTTCAAAAGATGACACGTAATAAAATAATCAACGATATTCAGGAATTAAAAGCGCTGCTGGGGGAACGCTCATAGGTTAAGGGTTTAAAAAGCCTTCTATAGCGTACAGAACTGATCGCCCGTCAAGGCTTGACGCGATCCCACACCAAGCTTTGACGCGATCTCACACCAATGCTTGACGCGATCTCACACCAATGCTTGACGCGATCTCACACCAAGCTTTGACGCGATCATCCACCAGTGCTTGACGAGGTTCCGGCCGGGCATTGAATATATTTAAATATTTGGTTATTTTTTAAGCTCCGCATGTTACATATTGGTATTGATGTAGGCTCCACGACAGTTAAAGCAGTGGTGATACATGGAGAAACAAAAGAAATCATTTATTCACGGTATGAGCGGCACGGAGCCTGCCAAAGCGAGAAAGTACGGGAATTCCTAAAGGAAATCTTTTCCCTGTATTCAAAAGAACCTTCCTCAGGGCCCGAAGGTTCCCGCTCTGAACGGTACAAACTTATCTTCTGCGGATCGGGAGGAAGGGTAATCGCGGATATGCTGCAGGTGCCGTATATCCAGGAAGTTGTGGCCAATTCAATCGCTGTAAGGACTTTTTATCCGCAGGCAAAAGCCGCAATTGAACTTGGCGGACAGGACGCGAAGATTGTCTTTTTTTACTGCGACAGCGCTTCAAACCGTCTTTCAGCTGCGGATATGAGAATGAACGGGAGCTGCGCCGGAGGAACAGGGGCGTTTATTGATGAGGTAGCTTCTCTCCTGCGGACTCCCATTGAGGAATTTAATTCTCTCGCGGAAAAAGGAACCCAGGTATATGACATATCCGGCCGCTGCGGAGTATTCGCGAAAACCGATATTCAGCCGCTGTTAAACCAGGGCGGGTTCCTTCCCGATATCGCTCTCTCCGCATTTCACGCTATAGCCAAACAAACAATAGGGGGACTCGCGCAGGGTCTTGAAATAAAAGCGCCTGTTGTTTTTGAAGGCGGGCCTTTAACGTTTAATCCGGCTTTAATTAATGTCTTCGCGCAGCGGCTTGGCTTAAAAGACAGCGGCATCATTGTGCCCCCGAAAGCCGAAACATTCATAGCTTACGGAGCGGCTCTGTCCATTAATGAAATGTTCGCCGATTCATGCCGGAACTTCAGCCCGGAGGCGGCCCTTACCACTCTTTCGATGTACAGGGAAATTGCCGCCGGTAATTCGTTTGCGCAGAATCAGAATTTCTTTAGCAGTGAATATGAACGCATTGAGTTTACAGCCCGCCATAAAATGCAGGTTATCAGCAAGAACCCTGTTATGAAAAGAGGCGCCGCGCTGCGCGTATACATGGGGCTTGACGCGGGATCTACAACAACCAAATTTGTGCTGATTGATGAAAATGAAAATGTCGTAGACTGCTATTACAGTCCCAACAAGGGAGAACCTCTTTTGGTTGTCAAAAAAGCGCTTCTGGAAATGTACGAAAAATATCAGAACGCGGGCGTTAATCTGGAAATAATCGCGCTGGGAACTACAGGATACGGAGAGCTATTGTTCGACAAGGCACTGGGCGCTGATTTTCACACGGTGGAAACCGTAGCCCACGCCGCGGCGGCGCAGAAATATATTCCCGAGGTGAGTTTTATTCTTGACATCGGCGGCCAGGACATGAAGGCTATCAGCATTTCCAACGGCATTGTTACAAACATTACCGTTAACGAAGCTTGTTCCTCAGGATGCGGATCATTTCTTGAGACATTCGCTGAAACATTGAATATTCCGGTTGATCAAATTGCTGATGCCGCGTTTAGCGCGAAAAACCCTGCCCGTCTCGGAAGCCGGTGCACAGTTTTTATGAACAGTACAATTATCACGGAACAAAAAAACGGCAAACAGGCGGACGATATAATGGCGGGACTCTGCCGCTCCATTGTGGAGAATGTTTTTACAAAGGTAGTGCGCATATCTTCTCCTTCCCAGCTCGGGGAAAAAATTGTAGTACAGGGCGGCACTCTCAAAAATGACGCTGTGCTGCGCTCTCTTGAGCAGTACCTCGGAAAATCTGTAGTACGCGCTCCGTATCCGGGAGAGATGGGCGCCATCGGCATCGCGCTTCTTACAAAACGCGAAATTACAGAGAGAGGCTACACTTCACCTCACGGAAAAAGCGATCAGCCGCGCTTTATCGGCTTTGAAGCGGTAAAAAACTTCAGCTACACCCAGGAAGCGAACCTAATCTGCCCGTTTTGCGCCAATAACTGCAACCGCACTCTTGTGCGTTTTTCAAAGCCGGAACAGTCTTCTCATCTGAAGCAGCGTGTATCGGACTTAACATGGGTTACAGGGAACCGCTGCGAAAGGGGCGAACTTGTAGGAGATCCTTCCGATCCCGCGCTGCGCGAAGAAGTGCAAAAAAGAACCCTGTTAATGAACGCAGTCCCGGATATGATAAAAATGCGCGATGAGCTTATTTTTAAGGATTATCCTTTTTCGCAGCTGCTTCCGTCAAAAGACATTACAATAGGGATTCCACGTGTTCTTGACTTCTGGCGGAATATGCCCTTCTGGAAGGTGTTCTGGAGTTCTCTTGGATTTAAAGTAATGCTTTCGCGCAAGAGTTCACGGCGGCTTTACGAGAAAGGCATTCAGTTTGTAGCATCCGATACTGTCTGCTTTCCCGCAAAACTGGTTCACGGGCACATTGAAGACCTGATAGAGAAAAAAGCTGACAGAATATTTTTTCCGCAGGTAAACAGGCTGCCGCCCGAAAATCCTGAGCGCTTTAGTACATTTACATGCCCTGTGCTGAAAGGATATCCGCTGTCGGTCAGGTTCTCCAATAACCCTGAGGAAAAACATAACATTCCGCTTGATACTCCCGTCTTCCACTGGTTTTCAAAACGAGATCGGGATATCCAGCTTTGCCGTTTTATGAAGGAAACATTCAATATCGGCGGGAAAACCGTTCTTGCCGCGATTGCCCAGGGCGAAAAAGCGTTGGAAGATTTTAACAGGATTATGACAGATAACGGAAGGAAAATAATTGACGATGTTCAGCGCAGCGGCGGCTTTGCGGTTGTTATCGCGGGGCGGCATTATCAATACGATGAGCATATCAATCACAATCTTTCAAGATATTTTACAAGCATGGGCATTCCTGTTCTTACTCTGGATTCACTTCCCGGTCTTGATAAAGTGCCTCTTGATAAATCGCGCGCGGAAATTACCAATAATAACCACGCGCGCCTTCTTTCAGGAGCGATTGCCGCCGCGGAACATCCTTCCCTTGAATACGCGGATATTTTCAGCTTCGGCTGCGGACACGACGCTGTTTACTCGGATGAAATCGTGCGTATCATGAACGGGATTTCGGGCAAATCGCCCCTTATCCTGAAAATGGACGAGAGCGAAATAACAGGGCCCCTGCGTATCCGCGTACGCTCATTTCTGGAAACGGTGATGATACGCCGCGGGAAAGTGACACATAACACTGTGCCGCTCGGCGATCCCTATCCTGTTAAACTTGAAAAATCCGGCAGGCAAAAAGTTATACTGATTCCCAACGCAAGCAGGGCGTTCTGCCTTATTGTAAGCAGCAGCCTTGTCAAGGACGGCTGCAGATCGGAGCCTCTGCCGATGGGAGGCGCGGACGCAATAGCAACGGGAAAAAAATACGTGCATAACGACATGTGCCTTCCCGCCCAGATTGTAACAGGAGAAGCGATACTTGCCCTGAAAAGCGGGAAATACGATCCTGACAATACTGTAATAGGCACTCCGAAAGTGTTATGCGACTGCCGCCTTGCTAATTATATGCCTCTTACAAGAAAGGCGCTGGATGAGGCAGGCTTCCCACAGGTTCCGGTTATTTCAACAGATATGTTCGACTTAAAAAAAGCGCATCCCGGAATGAGCTTTACGCTGATAACATATGCCAATGTTATCTGGGGAATTATCCAGACAGACGCGCTTGAATACCTGCGGCGCAGGATACGCCCCTACGAGCTTGTAAAAGGAGAAACCGACAGGGTAACGGAGAACGCTTTCGCGGAAATAGCGGACGGACTTGCAAAAGGCGGCATCGCCGGTACAATTAAACCTTTTAAAAAGGCAATAAAAGAGCTTTGTAAGGTTCGTTACGACCGCAGCAAATCAAGAGAGTGCGTCTTTATTCAGGGTGAGTATCTTCTTACATTTCATCCCGGATCAAACCAGCAGGTTGAAAGATACCTTGAAAAAAACGGAATGGAAGTTATCTTTCCGCGGATGCACGGTATTTACCGCCACCTGTTCCTGCAGCATACAATCGCCGAGATAAAGGAGTTTAAGGTAAAACATTCGTTATATGACACGCTGTTCGCATACGGCGGCAATATGTTCATGGATATCGCGGCAAAATATACAGACCGTATCGCAAGAGCGCATCCCCTTTACGAAAGCGATATTACGCTTGCGCAGGCCGCAAAATTAAGCGATCACATAATGCACCATTCAATTCTGTCGGGCGAATCATTTCTGATAGCGGCGGACATCCTTCATTACGCGGCGAAAGGCATTCGCTCCTTTATAATACTCCAGCCGTTCGGCTGTCTCCCCAATCATGTGTGCGGACGGGGAATTGTCAAGAAACTGAAGGATCATTACCCCGGTATTCAGATTCTGCCGCTCGATTACGATCCCGATGTAAGTTTCGCGAATATCGAGAACCGCCTGCAGATGCTGATAATGAACGCAAGAAATTTCAGGAAAACGGGCTGACTGTTTTTTAACTCATGCCGCGCTGTTTACGGATTCTTGACAATTTATTAGACTCCGTTTAATCTGGAAGCAGCTTCCATTTTAAACGGAGTTGTTAAAATGCTTGAGAGAACGATGGCAAAAGCAATAAATGAATACTCCCGCAGTTTCAGGGTGTTATTGCTGACAGGACAGAGGCAGGTGGGCAAAACAACCCTGCTTGAGAGCCTGAGCAAAGGAAAAAGAAAATATATAACTCTTGATAACCCAAAATACCGCAGTTTAGCGCAAAATGATCCGGAGCTATTTTTAACTGAAAATCCTCCGCCTGTTCTTATTGATGAAGTTCAATATGCCCCGGAAATTCTCCCGTATATTAAAATGTATGTTGACACTCATAAAAAAGAAAAAGGCGCATTCTGGCTTACAGGCTCTCAAAGATACAGCTTAATGAAGGGAATCACCGAATCTCTTGCGGGGCGGATTGCTATCCTTGAACTGCTGGGGTTATCGTACCGGGAAAAAACAAAACAGCCGTCAAGCGGCAGTCCTTTTATACCTGAACTCAGGCAGCAAAATGAAATAAAAAAGCCGCTTTCAATAAAGGCCGTTTACAGACATATCTGGGAAGGTTCCCTTCCTGAACTGGTTGTAAATAAAAAAATAAACCGCGAGGCTTTTTATTCTTCTTATGTTCAGTCGTATATAGAGCGTGATGTAAGGGATTTTTACCGGGTGGAAAAACCTGTTCAATTTTATAATTTTATTTCCGCAGTCGCGGCAAGAACCGGTAATCTTGTCAATTACAGCAATCTTGCAAATGATATCGGTATTGATTTAAAAACAGCTCAGGCATGGATGGGTATTCTGGAACGTTCCGGGATTGTTTACCTTTTACAGCCGTATTCCCTGAATGTTACAGGCAGAATCATTAAAACGCCCAAAGTATATTTCATGGATACCGGTTTATGCGCTTATTTATGCCGATGGGAAACGCCGGAAACTCTTTATTCGGGAGCAATGGACGGAGCTATTCTTGAAACATGGTGCTTTGGTGAAATATTAAAAAGTTATTGGAATAACGGCATTGATCCTCTCATTTATTTTTACCGTGATACTGATCAAAAAGAAATTGATTTTATCATAGAAAAAAACATGACATTATATCCAATTGAGGTAAAAAAAACCGCAATGCCCTGCGAGAAAGATATAAAAAATTTTAACGTTATCAGCAAGCTCGGAAAAAAGACAGGTACGGGGGCTGTTCTCTGTCTTGCAAAAGAACGAGTTGCAATAAACCGAAACGCGGTTTGTATTCCTGTATGGGAGATATAAGACTGAATGACATTTCTCTGTAAATCTGAATCTACAAATAAATCGCCTTCTGACATTATCATCGAAATGATACGGGAAAAAATTGCTGTTGCTTTATAACTTCAGTTGCCGAACAAGTCCAATATATGTCAATTCATCCTGTCCGCTGTACTACTGGGAGCGCACAACACGAAAGCCGAAAGTGCTAAACCTGCCATAAGGACCGCCGTTGCCACGGACCGCAGAACGAATGTCCGCAGCCGATTTGCTCCAACTCCCGCCGCGTAACACGCGGTCAGTGCCAGAATCAGGTCCCATAGGATTGTTCGTATTTCCACTTTCTCCGTAATACGACCAACTATACAAGTCCCAGCACCATTCCCATACGTTCCCGCTCATATCATATATCCCAAGTGAGTTGGGCGCTTTTGTTCCTACAGGATGCGCACTGTTTCTGCTGTTATCCCCATACCACGCTACAGAATCCGCGTTATTGCTCCCCGAATATGTATAAATTAAGGGGTCCCTGCCTCCTCCCTTTGCCGCGTACTCCCATTCTGCTTCTGTAGGCAGGCGGTAACCGTTTGCGTTCCAGCTGCACGTTATGTTATTACCGGAGCCGCCGTAAACAGGCGTTAACCCTTCTTTTATGCTTCTCCTGTTACAGTACTCTATAGCTTCATACCAGTTTACATAATACATTGGATAATTATCTCCCTCGCCGTACAAAGCCTCTCTTCTGTCCCTCATATCACGCTGCTGGCGAATAGTTGTTCCCATAACATCATACCATTCTTTCTGCGTAACTTCGTATATACTCATATAAAAACTGCCGACAGTTACCTGCCTTACAGGTCTTTCATTACCATAACCTCCGGAAGCGCTTCCCATCTGGAAGGTTCCGCCTTCTACGCGGACAAAGCCCTGCGGAACAGAGGCCGCTGCCTGTACAGCAGCGCCTGTCAGCGCCTGCGATAACGCGGGCATTTTATTTATGCCGTCTCCTATCTGCCTGTATTCTTCATCGCCGCCTGAAAGAAGCGCGCCTGACTCAACGTTTAATATCTGCGCGAGAAATAAATTTATATTCCCAAGAGAGGCTATGCTGCCTGCAAGAACATAATCGGCTTTTAAAGCCTGCCCAATCCTTTTTATGGAATCAGGGTCTGTTATACCGCTTCGCTGTATCGAATGTTCGCGCATTACGCTCTCTATTGTGCTTGTGCGGGGAAGGACAGCGTACTTCCCCGAGTTCGCTATCTCTGTCGCAAGAAGGTGCGCTAAAACTTCGGCGTCGCTTTGGTTTACTCCCCCGAGCATTATGTCAAAAGGCGCGACAGCGAGGCGCGGAAGACGCGATGTATCCTGCCTTGACGCCGTTATTATTTTCTGCACCATATCGGGAAGGTATGCTCTTATTTCTGAGGCGTCATTGTATTCCCTGTAGTCCCCGGCTATCTGCTGTAAGCTTTCTACATGAACAATTGTAATCAGCACAAGGCGGTTTTGCCCAAGCTGCTGGATATGGCCTGCAACTACATATTCAGCGTTCATCTGCCTTCCAAGACGGGCGATTGTGTCGGAGTCTGTAAGGCCGGATCTCTGAAACTCCTGTTCCCTCATTACAGCGTCAACATTGCTTGTGCGCGGAACGACTGTAAACGCGCTTCTAAGCTGCGCCTGGTTTCCAAGAAGCATCGCTATAGTTTCGCCCTCATTACCTGCTCCTCCGGTAAAGGGGAGAACGGCCAGACGGGGAAGCGTCTGCGCGAAAGCAGCAGCTGCAAAGCAAACAAATAAAAGAGAGAATATTACTTTTTTCATTTTTACTCCCTGTCCAGCATTACAGCTTCAGTGAATTTTTTATCTATATCAGGAACAAAAGCGTCAATATCATCAAAAGATTCAAAAACAATGAGTTCCTGTGCAATTTTCAGTCTGCTTTCAGCATTAAAAAATTCTAACAACACAGAATTTTGTCCGTCAGAGAGTGAAATGCTGCCTATTAAAATATACGATGCGCCAAATTGTTTTCCCATTGTCAGCATTACTTCAATATCGTTACTGCCGTCTCTGTGGAAGAAAAACGAGGTATCGATCCTAATCCGCGCCACTAAAAACATACTTGAAATAAAATCCTGATATGAAAACTTTGATGCGATTAAATTACCGTTCTCAATGCTGCTTCCGGCAAAAGGAAAAATAACCAGCATGCTTTCCTTCTGCGCGAATAAGTCTGCCGGTAAAATAAATACGATCGTGAGAATAAGGAATATAAATATTATTACTTTTTTCATTTTTACTCCTCCTACCTGATTAAACTATTAACTCTTGCGAAAAATTCCCTGTCGTCCCTTATTTCCTCGCTTATGCGGCGGGCTGTCATTGTCTCGGTTAATTCGCGTATTATATATTGTTTGCTTTCGAGCAGAATCCTGCTGTCCTGTAAAAGGGATATTGAAACTTCCGCCTGCAAAAGGCCGGAAGGGGTATTCATAAGAAAAATATCGATATTAAAACATAAACCCGCGCCCTGTGCAGCGTTTTCGTTAAGCGCAAGGCCGGTATTAAAGGTTTGCAGCGCCTGACGGAAAGCGGAGGTTATTGTCTGCGTTTCACGGGGCGCAAAGGCGTAATCTGTAAAGAAAAGGCCCGCGCTTCTGTGTGCCGCGAGGAAACTCCATGAAGAATCTGATTGTATATTTTCGGATATATGATGGGCGGTGCGCTCCGCGCTTTCCGCGTTTACCGCCTGTATATCTAACATCCAATTCTGCCCGTTTCTGGTAAAAGAGCCGGAAATAATAATCTGTGCGCCTAACTGTCTTCCTAAAGAAAGCGCGGTATCCCGGCTTATAATTAAGCTCCGATTGCGGTATAACTCCTGATCAATTTGCTCAAGAACGGCGGCATTGCGCTCAACAACTCTGAACCAGTTGTTGTTTACAAGAGCGGCGCTCATCTTATTTAGAACTAACTCCCCAAGTTCCGCGTTTTCGCTTTGAATAAAAATTAACGCCGCTCTTGTGCCGTTTGGATAACGGTTTTGCAGATAATGTACACAATCAGAAACAGCGTTATCAATGCTGACTGTCTGGCTGTAAACAGAAGATACAGCCATAAAAATAAAAATTAAATAAGCAGTAAAGAGTTTTTTATTCATACTGGTCCTCCCAAAAACATTATTAGAGTCCATATATAAGTCCGCTAAAAAGCCGCTCTGTTAATCGCGCTCCATTATCCGGTTGAATCTGGCCCTTCTTGCGGCGCTGTTATCCGGAGATCTATATCTTGCTGCAATCATCTGTCTTCGTAAATTATCAATTCTCTGGAAGGATAAAGGGTGGCTTTTATTTAAGCTTGCCCACTGGTATCCCTGAAGTCTTTCCAATACTCCTAATAACTCAAGAAGGCTTCCCGGGTTATAACCTGCCGATTCAAGCAAAGAAACAGCCGCTGAATCAGCTTCAAATTCCTGAAGCTGGGAATAACCTCCGCTTAGAAGGGTTTGAACAATTTCGTTAACTGTATCCGAGAACAACTGCCCTGTATTGGACGCAGGGCTTTGTGAAATTCTGAAACGCTCCTGCGCAAACTGCTGCATCAGGCGATCATTTTTAATCTGCGCAGTACCATGCTTTAATTGAATATGAGCAAGTTCATGGGCAATAACCGCCGCGAGCATATCTTCGCTGGAGGTTAACTCAATAAGGCCGCGGCTTATAAATATATGACCGCCGGATGTAGAATAAGCGGTAAGAGCAGGATCGTCCAGAATTATCACATGATAACCGTTATACCAGTTGGGCGATGGTGAGTTAACCGCCAGGGCCATGCAAATCAGATTCAGGTAATTTGTTATTTCAGGTTTTTCGGTATAAACACGGTAACTTCCCAGAATGTGAGCGGCAGCAGAGCGTCCAAGATAATAACTGTCCTGTAATGAAAACTCTTCCTGCGAACTGTCTATCGCGCTCTCCATTCGGGATAACGCGCCCGAAAAATCAATACTCTGCGCTGATAAAACGCCTGCGGCAATAAAAAGTAAAAGTGATAATGCAGATTTATTTTTCAAAACTTTTCTCTCGCAACTGCAAGAGTCCAGACTGATAAACTGGAAGGATCCGTCCATGTTTCAATTACATAGAAGTTTTCCAATATGCCGGACGCTCTTGAACCGCCCGATGACTGCGCTTCAAAGCCAAAGACGCTGTTGTCCTGATTAAGCATGTGTTCGTTATGAATAGATACGCTGATGCTTTCGATAATCGCGATAACGGCTTTTTCATATGATCTGACAACAGTATCGCAGTGGGAAACAAGCCGCCCGGAAAGACCCACGCCTGTGATAAACCCGCTGATATGCGAAGGAGGCGAATCTATCCAGCCGGGACGCGTACCGGAAGCTGAATTTCCGCGGAACGCGGGCATTAGAATATCAGATGTAACTCTTGTTGTAATAAATACCGCGTTATTGCTCTCGAATACATCATTTTTTACGTCATATTCAAGCATTTCAAGATAGTTATCAAGATTACTGTCAAATTGCAGCTGGTAAGAAGAACCAAATTCAACATCCAGAGAAGTGCTGCCTATGCGCTGAAGACTTTCAGAGCTGCCGCTTACAGAATAAAAAAATGAAAGTTTTCTTGCAGCGTCGTTTAAAGCAGCCTTAACTGAATCATCACGGTTTAAATAACGGGGCGCGGCTCCGATGATTACAAGATTGTTATGCAAAGCCAGCTGCGAATAATCAGTTGGTTTGTCTGTAACAGACGGATTATCCCGTGAACTTTGCTGTTTCCCGTTTCCTGCGGAGTAACACGAAACTGTAAACAGGACAACAGCAAAGACAAGGGAAAATAAGAATGCAGAACATTTTTTGTTATGCATAATAAATATTAATCTGCCAGCCCTTGTGTTTTAAAATTTGCGCTGCTAAGAGCATGATCAAGCTGAGCGAGAGCCTGTTCTCTCCTCCATTCAGCATAGTCGGCCATTTCATTATTCACGACAGATTCAGTCTGCCTTAAAATGTCAGCTTTTCTTGTATATGTGCGCACATACCATGTTCCGTCAGCCATTTTATCCCGTTTGTCCACAACTGAGCCTGTAAGGTTTAAGTTGGTAAGGTTGCGGCCGATAATATCCACTGACTCAATTACTCTTGGGTTATTGGCAGCACCTGATTGGTTCATATAGTCAATAACCATACCTTGAACAACTGCGCTTACCTGCCTGGAAATGTCGCGCTGTGAACGGGTTGTAGCGGTCTCCAAGGCCATAGCGTCGTTTGCCATTTTGGCGATTCCAATGCCGTAAACAACATCCTCAGGCGGTACATCGCTGAACCACGCAGGAGTACTGGACGGGGTAACCGTGGCCGCCTGCGGAGTCGCAGGAGCGGAGGTGGAAGCAGGGGATGAGCTGCATCCCATAACAAGCGCCATGACAGCCATGGCAGCAACCAACAGACAGAGTTTTTTCATTTTTAACTCTCCTTTAAAAAATATAAAAAGTTTCATAAGAAACTTATTCACATAATGGAATTTATACAATACCTGTAAAATTACGGCATCACTGTCTCCAGATATTCACGCAATACAAGGGGGAATTTTTGGCTTATCTCCCTTTCCGCCATTAAATAGGCTCTTGACTCCGCATTGGCATAAGTTGAATGGCCTTCCCTCAGGTAAAAACCAAAAGGAAATAACGACGCTCCCGTTGAGTTATCAATCAGGTTGGCGCTTACTTCGATTAGGCACCATTTAAAAGCGTTATACGGGAAAATTACTTCGCTTGTAAATACAAACACTTCCAGAATATAAGGCGGGTTATTTCCCCTTGTGCGCAGCCCTTCGGAGCTTAGCACGCCTGCAAATGCGTTCTGCACACGGTTGGCGCGGTCATTGTCAACGCTTACAGTAACGGTAATATTACGGAATATATTATTCGCCTCGAGTATGTAATAATCCGCGTTATTCAGGTTTAATGACGCGGCGGAACCGCCCGACTGGTTAATAATAACAGCATAATTGGCGTTAATCTTTGCAATCTGCGAAGCAAGTCTGTAACGCGCCAAACCGTCAAAAGTATTTTTTTCTTCATTGCTCATATTTGTAAGGAGAGCTATATTGTTTTTATTAAAAATTACCAAATCAGTATATATGGAAACCGCTCTTTCCTTATCAAGATAAGCCGCCGCGTAAACTGCGTTTCTCCCTGAATCCCACACGTACCCTATTTGAGCGCCGATAAGGTTGTCCATGGAAGCCGCTCTTGTTATTGTGTCGCGGATATCCGTGTTTTCTGAAACATTAACAATACCGTTATTAACCGCTTCCGAATACATGGCGGCAACTGTAAAATCAGACTGAATTGACTGGCCGAAAATTGCAACTAACGCAGAAAGCGCTCTTGCTTCAGCCTGGCTTCTGTTAGGTGCCGATCCGACAGCGGCAAAATAGCGGCCCCTGTCATAGGCTGCGTACGGATCAATTACCCACGCAGGCTGAACGCCGCCCTGCGTTATCTGCAAAGAAGGCGCGGCAGTGTTTGCGGAGGAAACAGATACGCTTGAAGTGTTTCCCCCAAGGGCCGCTTCCAGTCTCTGTAATGCCTCTCTTGCCATAGCGTCTGCCTGTTCGGGTGTTTGTGCGGCAAGCAGCGGCATGAATAACAGGCATGAGAAGAAAAGATAAACAACAGTAAATGAAAAAACTTTTCCTGTCACTGCGGCGCTCCTTTATCTACATGACAAAACTTAATATAATTGTCTGATAAACGCATATAAATCCCCAGGATAAATCATACTGAGAGGCAATACTAAAAGGTTTTTAAAATCGCCGTATAACAATTATATCTTATTTTTCCATTTCCGTCAGTATAAACCAATTAATTTTAATTAAAAGTAATTTTGTTGTTCATCGAATTCACAGCCGCATCGCGGCTGCTTTATTATACAAAGCTGCAATAATAAATCCGGTTTTATTTACCAGGCTTATTACAGGTTCATTTCATTGGACTGCGGCGACTGATAGAGAACCGTACTTCGTTCAACATCAAGCACCTGTACGGACAAACGTCTTGTAGCGCTTGTTCCGGTAACAGCTACCATAATAAAAGTATTAACCCCTGCTTCATGCCCGATTCTGATAATATCTTCATCACTTACATTACCGGAAAATTGATAGATACGCTCCATTTCCATAAGCGTCCGGTTATTCCGGTCAACGACAGTTATGTTTTTAGTTAAAAGACCTTCCAGTATGGCGTTTGTAACCGTTTCCGCAAGCTCTGTATTATTCTGCGAATTGTTTATCAGCGCAACCCTTGGATTAACCGGCAATTTGGAAGGAAGTGTTTCGACCATCATGGCTACGACCCTGTCCCGCTGGCTCTGATTATCCGCAAAGGCCTGTAATGTATCTGCTTCTGCAATTGAATTCCTCAGCCTGGAAATTTCACCGGCAATTGACTGGTTGCCTGTTGCAGCGTATACAGTTTGTAAAAAGGTTATTGCTCCCTGCGCATCTCCCATTATTTCAGTAAGCATGGCTGCATTATACGCAGCGGTGACACTGCCGGAATCCCTGTAAATTCCAAGAAATGCTTCCTGTGCCAGCCGATAGTTCCCGGATTTGGCCAGGGCCTCAGCGTCACTTGCGCGTTGTTTTAAGGCTTTATCATTTGATGTTTCTTTTTGAAGCGTTCTGCGTTCGGTCGTAAAATAAGGCGCCATATAACTGCCTACCGGCCTCATATATTGCCGGGCTAAACTCTGAATTAACGATTCTGTTGTTGCCAGATTATCAGGATTGTCCCTGGCCATGCTGCTTGTAGAAACAGTTTTAGTATCGGATCCTATCAACTCTGAACCTCTGGTTGATGTAAGATCGTAATTGAAAGACATTGTTACTTCGCGTCTGTAATCTATAAAATTAATCAAGTTTCCGTTTCTGTCGCGGTATGAACCCGGCGTATTGGTGTCGGAAACAGACACTGATGTAACATTTCCGGTAAAATAGGCATCAATAAGGTTCTCGGCGCTTTCGCCCCTGGCCCGTACCCGCTGTACTTCATCGGCATTGACAAGCGTAAAATGGTTTGTTGCCTGAATGTTTTGGCGCGATTCGTTTGTCAGTAATGTAGCTGCCTGCCGCTGCAGCTGCGAACCGTCAGATGTCGTAAACGGCAAAACCGCAAGGCGCTGAATCCCCAGCGTATTCCAGGCAGGCGCGCGCTGCACCTGAAAAGGTATTTCTGTCGCGCATCCTGTAAAAACAGCCGCAATAAAAACAAGTACTGGTACAATTAATCCTGATACAGAAAGATTCTTTTTCATAAAATAGACTCCTGAATACTGTATAACTGCATAATTGAGGCTGTACTAAAACTTTCAAACCGAAGGTTTGTACATTCAGTAACAGTTTTCTTGTTAAAAAGGGAGTTTTGCAGGCTGAAAGCCGAAAAACTGCAAGAGCTTATGGCAAAACCAATTTTGTTTTAGAACAAACTCAATTAACGATAAATATAACTTATATTATAATAATAACATTGTCAAGACATTCGCGGTATACCTTGTTGTAATAACCTACGATGCAGTTCTGCGGGAGTTCCTATATGTGATGCTGAAAATTGATTTCTGTGCATGCTAAATTAAAGTATATTGTTATTAATTTAAATAATAGGGTTTGGACAATTTCGTTAACCGTATCCGGGAACAATTGTCCTGTATCGGATGTAAGGCTTTGTGAAATTCTGAAACGCTCCTGCGCAAGTTGTTGAATCAGGCGATCATTGTTAATTTGCGTATAATCATGCATTAACTGAATATTAGCAAGTTCATGAGCAATAACCGCCGCGAGCATATCTTCGCTGGAGGTTAACTCAATAAGGCCGCGGCTTATAAATATTTGACCGCCGGGTGTTGAAAAAGCGGCAGAGCAGGATCGTCCAGAATTATTACACAATAACCGTTATACCAATTGGGCGAGGATGAGTTAACCGCCAGAGCCACAATGCAGATTTATTTATCAATGCTTTTCTCCAGCAATTATCAAAGCAAATATGATCTTTGGCAGTATAACCGCCTTACCCGATTATATAATTTGATTGCGAATATCTTGACAAGTTGTCCAGAAAATTATTAATTACATATTATGAAAACAATGCCGGTCGGAGAAATAAAGACACATTTTTCAAAAATACTTGATGAAGTAAAAAACAGAAAAAAAATTGGGATTTTATTCAGTAGAGCAAAAAAACCTGTAGCAATGATCGTCCCGAATGAAGAAAAGAAAACCGAACGTAAAATCGGAATCCTGGACGGAAAAGCCATTATTGAATTTAAAAATGATTTCAAAATGACAGCAGAAGAATTATGCCGTCTCTGAATTATTTACTGGATATTCATACGTTATTATGGGCAATTGGAAAAACAAATGAACTGTCAAAAAATGTAATTCAGGCATTAAAATTCCTGATAATGAAATATTGGTAAGCGCTGTTTCATTATGGGAGATTGCGTTAAAATGCAGTATTGGAAAACTTAAAATAAATTTTATGCCGTCTGATATTCCCGAATATTGCGAAGAAATGAAATTCAGCCTGATTCCGCTGGAACCGCTGGATGCGATAAAAAGTATGCAGCTGCCATACAGAAATGAACATAAAGATCCTTTCGACAGAATGCTGATATATCAATGTATAAATAATGATTATATTCTGATGAGCAAAGACACGCAGGTTAAAATATACAAAGATGACGGACTGCAGTTTTTTTGGTAAAAAATTGTTAAATGTATTAGGATGTATTAAGATATACTGAAAATCCGGACAAAACCTGACAAAACACAGAGTTATTGGTGCGAAAATCTTTTCTTACCTCTGTGAAACTCGCGAACCTGCTAATCAGAGGTTCGATGGTTCGAGGACTCTGTGGTTTTTTTCTTCTTTTGCGCTCCTTTTGCCAAAAACATCAGAAAATACTATAATATATGCAATGACAGACAATCTTAAGATTCTTAACGACCCTTTTCTTTCAGGGGATGAACGCCTTGCGGCTCTTCGAACACGGCAAAAAGCGGAAGTAAACAGAGCCCTTTCTGATAATACAGGAGAAATTAACAACCATATACATACCATTTACAGTTACAGCCCATATACTCCGGCAATGGCGGCATATAAAGCATGGGAAGCCGGGTTAAGGGCCGCGGGATCTGTCGATCATGACTCTATCGCGGCGGCGGATGAGATGCTTGCAGCCTGCGCGGCTTTGGGAATTGGGGGATGCGCCGGTTTTGAAGTGCGCGTCAGTTTCAAAAAGGACGCTGACGGTAAAGCGTCCGTGTTTGCCGCCAGGAAGATTAACAACCCTGATTCCGAAGGTTTTGCGTACATGACGGTACAGGGGATACCTCGTCCCGGCATTAAAAAAGCCGCACAGTTCCTTGCACCCATAAGAGAAGAGAGGCTCAAGCGGACAAAGGCGATGGCTTTATCAGCTAACAGCCTGCTGAGGGAAGCGGGTTTAAGTGAAATTGATTTTGAACGGGATATATATCAGATTTCAAAATACAGCGAGGGAGGAGAAATAACAGAGAGGCATCTTCTTGCTTCAATCGCCCAAAAAATCATTCATAAATACGGTAAAGGGCCGAGCCTTGCAGACGGGATAAAACAAAAATTCGGTATAGCAGTTTCACCTAAAATAAACGCGCTGTTAAGCGATAATGAAAATCCTCATTATCTGTATGACCTGTTAGGTGTTTTAAAAACAGAGCTGCTGCCTTCTATTTTTATTCAGCCCGGTGAAAACGAATGTATCGGCGCGCAGAGAGTGACGTCCTTTGCCTCTTCCATAGGAGCGATACCGTCTTACGCGTATCTGGGAGACGTAGGAGAATCTCCAACAGGAGATAAAAAGGCTGAGAAATTTGAAGATGACTTTATAGAAGAGCTTTTTTCTGAACTGCCGCGGCTTGGTTATAAAGCGGTTACCTATATGCCGCCTCGCAATACTATCAGGCAGCTGAGTAATGTGCAGAATCTTTGCAGGAAACACGGTTTTATGGAAATATCAGGGGTTGATATAAACAGTTCCCGACAGTCATTTAACTGCCCTGAAGTCTTAAAAGATGAATGTCGTCATCTTGTAGACACAACATGGGCAGTAATCGCGCATGAGAGGCTTTCCAGTATTAACACGCGTTATGGGATATTCTCCGCCGACAATCCGCTTGCCTCCCTTGATTTAAATGAAAGGTTAGCCGCCTTTGCTTTCTTCGGTAAAAAATTAAATATGTATAATCCTGATGAATCCGCGGCGCAGACCGCTTGCGAGATCGATAAAGGAAATCTAAATTGGAGAAGTGTATGAAATACGGTATAATATCCGCTCTTGTAAGAGGGCTCTGCATTGACGTTACTGGAAAACCTCATATTGCAGTCTTTAACGACTGGGAATTAATTGTTCCCAAAACCGCCATGAAAGCGGAATTAAAATCAACAGACACAGAGCAGGCTGCGGCGAATATTATCCGCAGCGCTTATTCTGACTGGAAGAAGAACGACATTAAGGAAGACGGCTTTGTTTCGGTGCCCTCCTGCGTCGCGGTGTCAATTGACGGCAGGCATGCAGGCGTATGCTGGATTGGAGAGGATCTTGATTCAGCGCGCAAATGCCTTGATGAGAAAAAAACATCCCACTTTGCCGAAATACACGCAAGGGACAATATCTTAATTGACGCGCAGAAAAGATCAGATGTTGTAAAAAACAAAATAGCTCTGGTTACAGGAGGCGCTCAGGGAATCGGAGAGGAAATAACGCGCAACCTCGCGCACGCAGGAGCCCTTGTTTTTATCGCAGACCTTAACATTAACGGAGCGAAAAAGCTGGCGGCTTTAATAAATGAAAATGAAAAACGGACAGCCGCTGTCGCTGTTGAAGTGAATGTATCAAGCGAAGAATCAGTGGAAGCGATGTTCAATACGGTGGCACTAACCGCGGGCGGCCTTGATATCTGCGTCAGCAACGCCGGAGTGCTTAAGGCAGGAAGCGTTCTTGAACAGGAGCTGCAGGATTTTAAGTTTGTCACAGACATCAATTACACGGGCTTTTTTATTATCTGCAAATACGCAGGCAGGTTATTAAGAGCGCAGCACTACAGCGCGCCTGACTGGAAGACAGACATTATTCAGGTAAACTCAAAGTCCGGCCTTGAAGGTTCCAACAAAAACGGAGCGTACGCCGGAGGAAAGTTCGGAGGGCTCGGCCTTACTGCGAGTTTTGCGATGGAGCTTATTGAATACGGAGTAAAAGTGAACGCTGTGTGTCCGGGAAACTTTCTTGACGGCCCTTTATGGTCGGATCCTGACAAAGGACTATTCGTTCAGTATTTAAAACAGGGAAAAGTTCCCGGCGCAAAAAGCATCGCCGATGTGCGCAGCTTTTACGAATCAAAAGTTCCCATGAAAAGAGGCTGCACCGGAAAGGATTTAATGTGCGCTATTTATTACATTGTCGAACAGGAATATGAAACAGGGCAGGCTGTTCCCGTTACAGGCGGACAGATAATGCTGCATTAAATCTCCGGAGCGTTATCCAGTAAATACTTCTCAGCTTCTGTGTTCCATAATCCCTGATGGCGGGCGCATATCTCCGCGAGTTTTGCATAGAAAGGATCGTTTTTTCCTTTTTCAGTGAAATCATCGATCGCGGTAAGGTCAAGTTTTTTATGAGTATAAATGAGTTTTTTACCTCCGGGAATTTTATCAAGGTTTATTGTTGTTTCGGGAGCTGTGTTTAATCCTCCGATGTGGGTGATCATAAAGCCCGGATTTAATTCACCTTTTGCCATCATTTCAAGGGATTCTTTCATGTCATCTGTATTTCCCCCTGATGTTCCGACAATATGATGCGATTCATAATGTACATTGTAAAAATTAAACTCAGCGGAAAATGCGGGATTTACAGGGCCTGCGAAAAAGTTAAGACAGCCGTCCCTGCCTAAAAGCCTGTCCCCCATTTCAAGCACAGGTTTTAAAGGCGCGAATACAAAAACATCATCATAAAGTTTTCCGCCGTTTATTGATTTTAAATGATCGACGGGATCAGCCAGGTTTTTCGTGTTAACATAAATTAATTTAACTCCGTTCTTTTCTGCGTCTTTGGCTGTCAGAAGCTGAGCCGCGCGGGAGAGGCGGCTGTCGTCGATATCTGTGACAACAAGAAGCGAAGGTTTTCTTGGGTTGTGAATCGCGTAATCTATTGCGCCTAACCCCATTGGGCCGACCCCTGCAAGGAGCGCCATTGAACCGCCTTGCGCAATCCCCATTGAATGTACATAAGAGCCTGCTTTTGTGTGATACTGCGCGTGAAACGCTCCTACTATGCAGGAAACAGGCTCGGAAAGGGAACCCATATAATAATTTTCTCCATTGTAGTCAAGAAGGCAGTTCATCTCCATTACTTCTTTTGGAATTATTACATAAGCTGCGCTTCCTCCGATGTATTCGTAAGAATAACCAGGCGCCCATAATGTAGCTTCACCGTTTTCATCGGGATAATTAAGCGCCGTCTGAATCGCGAACTTATTCCCGGCTTTATACTTGTCTTTCCATTTCGCGCCTACCTGTTCAATTGTTCCGCAAAATTCGTGACCTATAATCGGCTGGGTTTTGGAAAGGTCATGGCGCACGCGTTTATGCTTCGCGCCTTGCGATGCAAGCTTGTGACTCGACATGCAGATTGAATCGGAAAATACCTTCGCAAGAATTTCATCGTCTTTCATAGGAGGCAGTTCAAACTCATCAAGGCGAAGATCATTTTCTCCGTATAAACGGACAGCTTTTGTTTTCATTTTCACTCTTTATTTTCTTTTGTTCAAAACATCTTTTTCATATTGATCGACTTTATAAAGCCAGTTTATTCCCGAAGGAACTTCTGCGTCAAAACAGAGTTTATCCCAAACGGCGCTGAAAGGAAGCGTTTTTAGCTCTTCCATAATAGCGAGGCGCTCGTGATTCTTTCCGGCTTTTTCCGCGTCCGTAAGCATCTTTGTAGGTTCCAAAAGCGCTTCCAGCAGACCTTTGCGAAGAGACCTTGTGCCTATCGTCCATGCTGCGATACGGTTAATTGAAGCGTCAAAGAAATCCAGGGCTATGTCGATACGGTTAAAACATTTCGCTCTTGCGATTTCGCGGCAAGTGTCGCGTAACTCATCAGAATAAATCGCGACATGATCCGAATCCCACCTGAGGCCGCGGCTGAAATGTATTAAAAGACCGGGAATAAAAAGAAGAGCCGCGGATATTTTATCAGCAAGTGCTTCTGTCGGATGAAAATGCCCCGAATCAAGGCATAACTTGATCTGCCTGGCGGAGGCATATCCCATATAAAACTCATGAGAGCCGACAACATAGGCTTCGCTTCCTATGCCGAACAGTTTTGACTCAACAGCGTCCGTGATCGTTTTCGCCTCGTATTTTATTTCAATGGTTTCATCTAACGCGTCGCGCAGTCTCTGTCTTGGGGAAAGACGATCAGCGGGCGTGTCTTTGGAGCCGTCAGGCACCCAGATATTGTTCACGCACGGGCTTCCCTGATTCGCTCCGATAGCTGAAGCAATTTTGCGCGATGCCTTGCAGTGGCGAATCCAGAAATCACGGATTCTCTTATCATCGCTTGAAAGAGTGTAGCCCGTATTTGCCATCGGGTGAGCGAAGAAGCTGGGGTTAAAATCAAGCGGGATTTTCTTTTTCTTTGACCAGGACATCCACGTTTTAAAATGTTCCGGTTCAAGTTCGTCGCGCGAAACTTTTTTTCCGCCTGTTTCAGCATAAAGGGTATGCAGGTTAAAACGTTTTTTTCCGGGAATTAATGAAAAGGCGAACTGTGCGTCCGCTCTAAGTTCGTCTGCGTTACGCGCTCTTCCCGGATAATTTCCGGTAGCGAGAATGCCGCCCCCTGATCCGACGCTGCCTTCAAATCCGGTAACATCGTCACCCTGCCAGCACTGTACGGAAACCGGGATGTCAAGCGCGGCGCGGATTGCCTTATCAGTATTAACCCCGAATTGTGTGTATGCTGTTTTTGCAAGCTCATAGGATTCTTCGATTGATTGTTTTAATTGTTCGCCTGTTTTTTTATCTTCTTTCATAATTCCTCCGCTATTTTGTTGATACTCCGGATCGAAAACGTTCAACTTCCCAATTATTGATAAAATCAATTTTATCCTGTGTCATAAAAAGAGGACCGGCGAAACTTTCTGTATAAACCGCTACCTTTACCGTATCCTTAAAAAGATCAAGAGCAAAAAAAGCCGCCTTCTGTGTTGCCGCCGCGCTGAATACACCAAGGCCCTTAACGGCGATAATTTTAGCAGCCCTGCCTGTTTTTTGAGTATGTTTATCCCAATCTGTGCGAATTGTCTCCGGTGTATTTGCCTCCGTAAAAAGAGGATCGCTTCCCGCGTAGACAATATGATCTGGAGTAAACGCCGATGACACAGGATAGAAAGAAGGGCGATCTTTGATATAACGCGCTATTTCCCTGCTGTTCATAAAAGAAGAATAACCGCTAATTTCTTTTAATAATGCAAATATATCCACGTGCTTGCGGGGGATTTCTTCTGCGGAGATTCGCTCTTCATCAGAAAAATCCGGTTTTCTTATTATCTTAGCGCCGATTTTTTCCATTACTTCATCGTATACGCGCTTTATTCCCTCTATTGTGTCCGCTCCTGCAAAAATACCATGGTTTTGCAATAGAATAACGGACGGGTGCTTTTTTTGCGCAGCGTAATATTCGTCTAACGCTGTTTTTACAAGGCGGGAAAGAATGTAGCCTGGGTTTGTAGACGGAATCCACAATGTATCTTCGCAGAAAATTTCCTTAAAAGCGGTTTCTCCATTTTTGGAGCAGCATAGTCCGTTTACCAAAGCCGGGTGCAGGTGGACAACATATGAAAAGGGGATGATATCGTGTAACAGCGCTTCTACGCTTGGCCTTTTATCTCCTTCTTTTCGCGCCGCCATTAAATCGGCTAATACTTCTTTTTCCCTTTCTTCGCTGGATGCGGGGTATGCTTTTTCCCAGATTGCGTTTAATGCCTGCCTGTCCATTTTTACAAAGGAATCCGCCGTTGCATCTGCAAGAGAAAAACCTGACGCTTTTACAAATAAGGTTTCTTCATCTTTAAAAGAGGTATTTCCTCCGCCTGCAAGCGTATATTCCGGATTACTTCCGTAAAAACGGGATAACTCAGACAGCTTTTCAATGCTCATAAATATTAATCCAGATGAAACATTTCAATTAACGTACTGCTTACGGGCGATTCATCAGGATTTGTATCCATTACATCCTTCATCATGTGCCACCATTTTTTAATTATTTCTTTTTGCGGCAAATCATCGTTTGTAGCGTCGTCCGCAAGGTATTGAAAAGCGAATAACGTATTGGTTTTATTGTCAAGGTATATCGAATAATCCGAAACGCCGGCTTTTCTTAATTCATCTTTAAGTTCAGGCCAAATTTCATCATGGCGTTTTTTATATTCAGCTTCACAGCCGGGTTTTAATCGCATCGCAAAGGCATTTCTTCTCATTTCAACTCCTGAATGTAGTATATACCTCATTTATAGGTGAAATCAATGAAAAAAGAATGTTTTAAACAGGGAATATTATTTGAGACTACTGATATTAGGGGAGGCTTTTCCAAAACCAACTGAGTTTTGGAAATAGCACAGGTAATTTGATATAAATAAAGATATAATTATATTTTAATTTAACGTTAATCGCTTACTTATACTTATTTCTCCTATTGACGGCTCAATAATACTCATGAGATAATATAAGAAATAAATCCTACAGGAGGAATTAGAATGAAGAAAATTGGTTTTTTACTGCTCATCCTTATGATTCTGCCGATGATGCTTTTCGCCAGTCCGGCGCAGGATACATCCGGTTCCCTTCGCTTTGGCTGGTGGGGAAATGTCGCGCGTGATGACAGGACAAACGCAGTAATTAGGTTGTTTGAAGCAGTCAACCCCGGAGTTAAAGTTGAAGCTGAAGCCGGTGTTGCTTTTGCAGCCTATTGGGACAGACTGGCTACGCAGTCAGCCTCAGGGAACCTTCCTGATGTTATTCAACAGGATGTTTCATGGATCAAATTATATAACACAAATGGTCAGCTTCAGGACTTGACTCCGTATGCCCGCGCAGGCGGAGCTATTGACCTTACATACTGGCCTTCTGGCGCTGTTGCAGCCGGAAGAATTGGGAATACGCTTGCCGGTCTAATCCTTGCAACCAATGCATGGGGGATGATTGTAGACCCCGCGGTTCTCCAGAGAGCAGGTGTTACAATTGACGACACTACATGGACATGGACGGATTATGAAAGAATTGCCAATCAGATTTATACAAGTACAGGTGTTCAGTCTATTCCTCCGTTCAATTTCAGGCAAGTTTTAGAGCATATTTCCCGCCAGTTTGGCAGTCCATGTTTTAATGATGATAACAGAACGCTTGGCATTACCAATAATCAGACAGCTTATAATGCTGTCAGGGATTATTTGAATATGGAAATGCGTCTGATGAATGCCGGTATACTCTATGATATACAGGATGCATGGATTCAGGGAAAAGCAATGGCCGAAGAACCTTTACCGCTCGGGAAGACATGGAATCAAATGAACTGGAGTAACCAGCTTGTAGGCTTCCAGGACGCGGCGCGCCGCTCTCTGGATTATATTTTGTTCCCAAGCGTACCCGGTAAAACAGCTAACGGCACATATTACAGAGCGTCAATGTTTATTTCCATGACAGCCAGATCACAGAATAAAGATCTTGCCGCAAAATTTATAAACTTCTTTGTTAATGACCTCAGCGCAGGCCGTATTCTTCTCGCTGAACGAGGAATTCCTGTTAATACCCAGATCCGCCAGGATATTTATGGTGTTCTTAGTGCAGGCGACCAAAAAGTTGCGAATTACATTTCAAGGATAGAACCCTATACTTCTCCTGCTGATCCTGCATATCCTTCGGGAGCGGGTGAAATTGAAAACCCGGTTATGCGTAACATCGTACAGGAAATCTTCCTTGGCAGGCTTACTGTAGATAACGGTCTTGCCCAGGTTGTGCGGGATTCTAATGCTGTATTAGCCAGAGAAAACCGGTAACCGGTAAATATGGATGACCGCCTTAAAAAGCGGTCATCTGTTTTTTATCCGTATTACATTATTGTTTTTGTGAATGAAGTTAAAGATAATGACAGCGGGAGTGTTCAATGAAAGCTTACTATACCGGTAAAAGGCAATTGAAGGAGGATATTGCAGGGTTTCTCTTTATAAGTCCATGGCTTATTGGTTTCTTTGCCTTTGCGATTATCCCGATGGGGATGTCATTTTATTTTTCTTTTACAAGGTATAATCTTTTTACTCCCCCTGCCTTTAACGGACTGGAAAATTTTCAGCGAATGGTAACTGATTCCCTGTTTTGGAAGACACTTCAAGTTACCTTTATTTATGCTTTTTTCTCGGTTTCCCTTCGTCTAATTTTTGCGTTTTTTTTAGCTTCGCTTTTTAAACGTGCTTCATGGATGACAAAAGTATATACAACCGCATATTATATCCCCTCACTGGTCGGCGCAAGCGTCGCGATTGCCGTTTTATGGCGGCGTATTTTTATGTCCGACGGTTTGATCAATATTGTTTTACAGGCTATTGGGATAAAAAGTAACATAAGCTGGATTGGGAATCCTGATACAGCGCTCGGAGTTATAGTTATTCTTGCGATTTGGCAGTTCGGCTCTTCAATGCTGATATTCCTGGCGGGACTTAGGCAAATTCCTAAAACTTATTACGAAGCGGCGTCTATTGACGGAGCCGGCTGGATTAACCAATTTTTCAGGATAACGCTTCCCCAGATGACGCCGATCATTTTCTTCAACCTCATTATGCAGCTTATTAACGGTTTTACGGCTTTCAGTCAGGCTTTTATTATATCAGGAGGCTCAGGCGATCCGCAGTATAATACCTTGTTTTACGCGTTGTATGTATATATGCGGGCTTTCAGGGGTACGCCGGATATGGGGTATGCCTCGGCTCTGGCCTGGGTACTTGTATTAATCATTGCTGTATTTACCGTAATTATATTTAAAACTCAGAACCGCTGGGTGCATTACGAATCATAAGGCGGCTAAAAATGGATTTATCACAAAGACAACGCAGAAAAGATTTTATTAATTCCGGATTGTATCATTTATTTATGATTGTATTCGGGTTTTTTATGCTTTATCCCATATTGTGGATGATAATCAGCTCTTTTAAACCGAACAATGAGATATTTGACAGTATTTCGCTTATTCCGGTTAATCTTACTTTTGAAAATTACATCCGCGGCTGGAGATTCAGCGAAAATACGCAATACTCGTTTACCAATTTTTTTGCTAATTCCATTTATATATCATCGATAACCACTATCGGCGCAGTGCTTTCCTCCTCGCTAGTCGCTTATGGTTTCGCGCGTATTCGTTTTAGGGGAAGGGCTTTCTGGTTTAGCTGTATGTTCCTTACCCTTATGCTGCCTTATCAGGTAGTTATGGTTCCACAGTACATTATGTTTTTCAACTTTGGATGGGTGAATACTTTTTATCCGCTTATTATACCTCAATTCTGCGGGCAGGCTTTCTTTATTTTTTTAATGGTACAGTTCTTTCGCGGAGTGCCTATGGAACTGGATGAATCGGCTGTAATCGACGGATGTAACAAATTTAATATTTTTATCCGTATTCTTTTCCCGTTAATTAAACCGGCTTTGATCACATCCGCGATATTCAGTTTCTACTGGAGGTGGGACGACTTTCTGGCTCATCTTCTTTATCTTAACCGGACACAACTCTACACTGTATCTCTGGCTTTGCGGAATTTTGCTGATCCAACATCACATACAGATTGGGGTGCTATTTTTGCGATGGGATCATTATCCCTTCTGCCGTCACTTGTTATCTTCTTCCTTTTTCAAAAATATATTGTGGAAGGTATCAGCACTACCGGTATGAAGGCTTAAATCACTGCTACAATGCTGGAATTAAATGGTGTTTCCAAAGTATATGGTTCGCGGAAAGTACTTGATAACATCAGTTTCTCTTTAGGCGATCATGAGGTATTGGGTTTTCTAGGTCCCAATGGCGCGGGGAAAACCACAACCATGAATATAATCACAGGTTTTTTATCTTCTGCATCGGGAACTGTAAAACTGAACGGACATGAAATAATGGAAGATCCTATAAACTGCAAGAAACAAATCGGATATCTTCCAGAACAGCCTCCGTTGTATCCCGATATGACTGTTGAAAGTTATCTTTTCTTTGTTTTTGATTTAAAGAAAATTACTTTACCCAGGAAAGAACACATAGCAGAAATTTGTAGTTTAACGGGAATTTCCGATGTGCGCAGCAGAATTATCAGAAACTTATCAAAAGGTTATCAGCAGCGCGTCGGCCTGGCTCAGGCAATGCTCGGGAATCCTAAGCTTCTGATTCTTGATGAACCTACCGTGGGTCTTGATCCAAAACAGATTCTTGAAGTGCGGGAGTTAATAAGGGAACTTGGTAGAAAATGTGCGGTGATTTTCTCTTCTCATATTTTACAGGAAATTCAATCTGTCTGCGAACGGATAATAATTATTAATAACGGCGCGATTATTGCAAACGATACTCCGCAGCGGCTTTCCTCCCTTGCGGGTGAAAATAATCTGCTGTTGTGCGCGGGATTTCCGAATGGTGTTTCACCTGACGATGTCTCGCCGAATGAGCTGATGCAGCACCTTGAAAAACTTGCAGGGGTTATATCTGTAAAGCATACAGGGAATCCTGATTGTACAACGGAGTTCCCTGCGCAATCAGATTCTTTTGAGTTTCTTTTGGAAGTTGCCGCAGGCAAAGACATTCGCCGTGAGCTTTTTAAATTACTCGCTGAAAAAAACTGGCCGATTTTATCCCTGCATAAAAACGACATCTCTCTTGAAGATGCGTTTTTACGCCTTACCGCGGGGGATTCCTCAAAACTTATCGCGCTTTTTAATAAGGGAGCGGCATAATGAACGCGATAATCAGGCGGGAATTATCAGCATATTTTTCATCTCCGATCGGATTCATTTATCTTGGGGTTATTTATTTTCTTTCTGGTCTGTTTTTATTAACAGGATCTTTGGCAGCAGGCAGCGCTGATTTAAGACCGGTTTTTTCATCTCTTTTGTCCGTGGTTATGTTTTCTACTCCCATTCTTACCATGCGTCTTATGTCGGAAGATCGCCGCAGGCGTACAGATCAAATATTACTAACTTCTCCCATTAGTCTTGGAGCGATAGTTGCAGGGAAATTTCTTGCGGCGGCAATTGTTTATATAACAGGGATTTCCGTTACCATAATATATGCTGTTACATTAAGTTTTTTTTCTTTGATAAGCTGGGCAATCATTATTGGGAATTATATAGCGCTTTTACTCCTTGGTTTAGCGTTCATCTCCATCGGGCAATTTATTTCTTCACTCACCGAGAATCAGGCAATTGCCGCCATCGGCACTTTCGCTGTAGTGCTTGGAATTTTGTTTCTGGAGGCGCTTCCCGCTATTATTCCCAATCCGGTTTTTATTTTGATTATTGAGGAAATTTCTTTTACCATGAGATTTACACCGATAACAAGCGGCATACTTTCAGTTTCCAATCTCTTTTTCTTTATCAGCGTATGTATCATTTTCCTGTTTCTTACTACCAGAGTTCTGGAAAAAAGAAGGTGGAGCTAAATGAGTACTGCTGGAAATATTTTAAACAACAGAAATATGAAGTACGGAACAGTTTCTGTTGTTATTACTATATGTGTTGTTCTTTTTATTGTTCTTCTTAATGTTGTACTGACTCTTCTTTTTATGAAATTTCCCCTCAATGTTGATCTTACGAAAAACCGCGTTTTTGAGATTTCAAAAGACACAGAAAACATTCTGACTGCTCTGGATCATGATGTAACAATTTATATAATGAACAGCGAGTCCGGTTTTATTTCCGCTTCTCCGCAGGATTATTTTATTCAGGCGAATGAAGTTATCCGCAAATACGCTCAGTATTCTTCCCATATGCGTATTGAGTATGTGGATTTAATCCGCAATCCGGATTTTGTTTCAAGATACCCTCAGGATCAAATCAGAATGAATGATATAATTGTAACTTCACAGTACAGGCACAAAGTTATTTATCCTTCTGCTCTATTTAATATTTTCAGTTCCGAGTACGGAGATTATGTTACCTCTTCCAGAGCGGAACAGGCTGTAACATCGGCGTTGATTAATGTAATCAGCAATAAAGAGTTCTTAGCACTTATCTTGTCTGGACATGGCTTTCAGGATGTGCTTTCTTTTCTGGAACTTTTATTACTAAACAATTACAGTGTAGCCGAAATTAATCTGTTAACAAACGAAATCCCTTCCGAAGCTTCGCTTCTTATTCTGGCCAATCCGGCGCGCGATCTTTCTCCTGAGGAATTAAGAAAAATTGACAATTTTTTAAATAGCGGGAACAACAGGGTGTTTTTTTATCTTGCCTCTGTGGTTCAGCCGACAGTACCAAATCTTGACGAGTTTTTAAGTGAATGGGGCATAGCAGTTGATTCAGGACTTGTTTTTGAAACTGATAATAACCGGCTTATATCTCCGTCGCCATATATCGCGATTGTGGATTATGCCGATGATAAATATTCCCAAAACATGATACAAAGAAATCTGCAGCCAATGATTGCGCAGTCGCGCCCCCTAAGGGTTGTTTATAACGAGTTCCGATCCCGCTTTGTTACACCGCTTTTAAAATTTTCAAGCGCATCAGGAATCAGGCCGCAGGACGCGCCCAATGACTGGGTACCAAGTCCTTCATACATTACAGGTAATGTGCCTTCTCTTTTGCTTTGTACCCAGGCTGGATATGACGCTGACAGGAATCAGGTGAAAAATCATGTGCTTGTCAGCGGATCTGTTCTCGCGCTGGAAGAAAGCACGCTCGGCAATCCATATATTGCCAATTCCGCCTATTTTCTGGATTTGCTTGGAAGCCTTACAGGCCGCGAAGATAATTTCTACATTATGGACAAAATTATCGGGTTTACAGAGCTTAGAGCAAGTTATTCACAAATTATTATCATGATTATAATTTTTGTTGTACTGCTGCCTCTAGCAATCTTAAGCGCAGGGATTACCGTGTGGTGGCGCAGGCGGCATAAATGAAAAGACTATCATGAATAAAAGAATCATTTTTTTATTTATAATGCTGATTGTTTTAACGTCTCTTGGCGTTGCTGTCTTTATTCTCACAGGAGAAAAAGAAACTTCTCCTGCCATGGAACAGGCAGATGAGGCAGAGTATATTTATGTAACAGGGAGCATAAATGATGTCAGGTATGTAACAATACGCAACGGCCATGGTGAATATACAGTCCGGGGCGGAGAAATTCCGTCAATTGCAGGGTATGACGATCTGCCGATTAGTATTTTCTATTTTCTTAATATCCTTGATGTATCTTCAAGGCTTACCTCTTATGGGCTTGTAACAGACGAAGCTGCAGACCTTTCTGTTTTCGGCCTTGATCCCGCTCAGGCGCAATTGATTATACAGTCTGATAGCGGGATAGTGACTATTCTTCTTATAGGTTATAACGCGCCTGACGGTAATATGTATGTAAAACTGGATGAATCTCCTGAGGTTTTTCTGGCTTCATACTTTGACGTAAGCATTTTTCTGGGCAGTCTTTTTTCCCTGGTAGATACCTCTCTTACTCCTTTTGCGCAAATGGATAAAGATGAAACGATTGTCTTTGATAAAATTGTTCTTGGCGGTTCAGTACGGGAAGCAATTACAATAATGAACACGGTTAAATCTGACAGCAATATAGGTTTTGGCCTTATCAGCCCATTTGAAGTAACAAGCCCGGTAAATGCGGCAGTCAGCATGGACAATATAGCTATGCTTGAATCAATGTTCGGATTGTACGCGGATCGTTTTGTCGCAAATATTTCCGGCAACAGTAATACGCGGAGCGATGAATTAAGCAGGTACGGACTATCGCAGCCTTGGTCTACACTGGATTTAACTGCGGCGGGTTTTAATTACCGTCTGGTTTTTTCTGAACCGGACGGCAGCGGGAAAGTTTTCATTCACCGCGAAGGAACAACATATATCTATGAAGGCAGAGTAGTTAATTTTCCGTGGTTTGAGATCGGCCATTTTGATTTGATGAACAAAATAGTAATCCTTCCATATATTGACAATATTGCTTCGATCGATATTAAAACACCGCAAAGGACAGTTACATTTTTGTTAACAGGAGAAAACGAAAAATTAGCAGTGAGAGCTGCAGGCATTGATATTGATACAGGAAATTTCCGCACCTTTTATCAAAACCTTATCGGCGCCAGATATGACGAATACAATGAATATTCAGCGGGAGAGCAGCATCTTCCGTTTCTGGAAATTGTTTACAATTACCGTGACAGAAATAAAAACGCAGACACAGTCAGCTTTTATCAGGCAACAGCAAGGCGGGTATTAACAAGTCTGAATGGCGGCAGAGCCCATTTTACACTATCCGCGTATACCGACAAAATACTATCCGATCTGGATATCATTCTCTCCGGTGAAAGAATACGTCCTTATTTATAGTAATTTATATGTACAGGGGGAAATATAATGACAATTAACGGAAAGACAGCGCTTTGTTATGCGAAAATGGGTGCTGATACCATTATTAGGAAATTTTCAACAGAGGATCTGCCTCCCAAAAACCGCTTCCATTACCATCAGGGGGTTTTTCTTTCCGGAGTGGAAAGGACATACCTTTTATGCAAAGACAGAAAATATTACGACTATATAAAAAACTGGATGGATTATCATATTGATAAAGACGGAAAAATTAAATATAACGATAACGGACTTCAGTTTGATGACATGATGCCGTCTATTATGCTTTTTAATCTGTATAATGACACAAAAGACGAGCGCTATAAAAAGGTTCTGACCGATTTTTCATCGCTTGTGGATGTGTGGCCGACAAATGCGCGCGGAGGATTCTGGCATAAAGATATACGTCCCAATCAAATGTGGCTGGACGGTCTTTATATGATTGGCCCTTATTGTGTAATGTACGCTTATTATTTTAACAAACCTTATTATTACGAAATAGTATATCAGCAGATGAACCTGATGAGGCGAAACATGACAGATCCGGTAACCGGTCTTTTATACCATGCGTGGGACGACTCAAAAGCAATAGATTGGTGCGATAAAGAAACCGGTCTTTCACCGGAATTCTGGGGGCGCGCTATAGGCTGGTACGCTGTAGCTGTTATGGATATTCTGGACTTCTTCCCACAGGAACACCCGCGCAGACATGAGTTTGTAAGCGCGGGAATTGATATAATAAATGCTCTCGTGCGTTTTCAGGACGAACAATCAGGCCTTTGGTATCAGGTAGTAGACAAGGGAGATAGGGAAGGGAACTGGCTCGAGACCTCATGTTCATCGCTTTATACTTACGCAATCGCAAAAGCGATTAAGAAGGGATTGCTGCATAAATCATATGTAAAGTACATTAACCGCGCTTATGAAGGAATCATTAACTCACTGAAGTTCAAGGATGAAGATTTGATCATTCCCAATATCTGTATCGGTACAGGGGTGGGAGATTACCGGTTCTATATTGACCGTCCGACAGTAGAGAACGATCTTCACGGCATGGGTGCTTTTCTGCTCATGTGCAGCGAGTATTACGATACGTGCAATCAACTGGGTTTATAGCCATTTGTTGTTAAAATGTTATCATGTCTTTTATTTTAACAGGCTCCCCTGAAGCGATTGATTTGTTACCCGCAATCCCGGTCAAAATGGAATATACTCCGTCAATGTGGGAAGCGGCGCGTTTGAATCTGTCTTCCTTTGGCTCGCCGAATATATCGTTCAGCATTACATTATCGCCGCCGCCGTGCCCGCCCTTTCCTTCGGTAAACTCAATGTCGTATTGATTGCCGAACATGGGCCAGAATACAATTGATTTCTGCGAAAGAGCGCCTTCTTCGCTTTTTTCTCCGCCGGCGTTAATATACGCTTTCTCTTTTACGCTTACTTCCAGCCGCCCCTTTGATCCGTTAAAGACGACATTGTAGCCTTCCCACGGCATATAAGCGTTCAATGAATAAGTCATGATTGCATTATTCCGGTAACGGATTAAAAGCCCCATTGTATCTTCTATTGAAATCTCATCTGAGAATACGCTGCGGTCGCGGATATAACCTGAATCATTTTCTGCGTCAAGATATAGGGACTTCATTGTTTCATTGTTTTCCATATCTATTGCAAACGGATCTTTTTTTGCAGCTTCGCTGCCGTAGCAGCGGTAATAAAAGTCTTTAATTCCTCTTTTTTCAGCGTTTTTCATTCCATAGAAATTCAAGTCTCCCATCGCGAATACTGTTTCAGGGACAGTTCCAAGCCAGAAGTTTACCAAATCAAAATGATGAGTTGATTTATGTACCAGTAAACCCCCTGAGTTTAATTTGTTCCTGTGCCAGCGGCGAAAATAATCCGCTCCGTGATATGTATCCAAAAGCCATTCAAAGTGAACGGAAAAAACATCACCCAATAATCCGTCCATTATAATTTCACGGATTTTGGTGTTATGGGGAGCGTAACGGTAATTAAATGTTACACGTAATTTCTTCCCTGTTCGCTTCTGGCAGTCAAGGATCGACTGGGCTTTTTTCTCGTCAATAGTAATTGGTTTTTCTGTAATTACGTCATAGCCTTTTTCCATTGACCGGATTATATAGTCGTGATGAGTGCGATCCACGCTTGTTACAATTACAGTGTCAGGTTTAATTTCATCAAGCATTTTATCAAAATTGGTGTAATTGTATGTTTTCGCTTCTGGAACCCTGTATTCATCTTTTAGCAGCCTGTTCGCATAATTCATCCGCGTCTGCGATATGTCGCAAAATGCCGCTATCTGGGCATTGTCTTTGTATGTTGTGGAGACAGCCTCATAATACATGCGCGCTCTTCCGCCTGTCCCGACCTGTACATATTTTTTCTTTGCCACTGTTTTCCTCGCTTCACAGCTTCTTTCCAAGCCACGCTTCTTTAAGCCATACCTGCCTGTAGTCTTCAAGTTCGGGGAAGCTGTCTTTTTTTTGTTCAATATAGCTTATTTCAAAATCTTGCGCCAAGTCATTTAAAGATTTTCTGCTGAGCGCCATCTTTGCAATCATTGCAGCTCCCAGCGCGGATGCTTCATTTATGTCGGTCAAGAATACTTTATTATCGCAAAGGTAAGAAGAAAGCAGCAGGTTATAGGATTCGTCTTTTCTAAAACCGCCTTCTGTGTACACATCATAACCAGGTTTAATGCCAGTACGTTCAAGCGCTGTAAGAGTCTGTAATACAAGGGAAATGCGCAGGACAGCGAATAATGTTTCATAATCTGCAGGGCTCGTTTCCGTACTGTCAATTAAATAACTTTTTCCGTTAACAGAGATACGGGCTCTTGATTCCGGAAACTGTCCAGAGCCTTTTGTTAATTCAGGCAGCAGAAAGAGTTTCTTCTCTTTTAATATACGGCGGTATATCTCTTCATTCCAGCCGGGAATATCAATTCTTTTATGCAGCCTTTGAAAATGCTCTGACCATGTTTCAAACTCAAGTCCGCCAAGAAAGATTGCGGTTTTTATCGGAGTTCCGAAGGCTGAAATGTTAAAAAACACAACTTTCCCAAGTTCATCGGGAGAGAAGCCGTATTTTTCAACAGGGTTCATGATTACGCACCATGTTCCGGTGGAATTTAAAATAAATCCTCTCTCTCCTTTTTTCGCAAAATGGGGAAGAAGCGCTGAGTTTGAATCATGAATGCCCATTGTTACAATTGTTTCTTTGGATAGCCCTGTCTTATCTGCGAAATCATCACTGATATTTCCAAGTGTATCCCACGACTTGTACAGCTTGCCGGGGATTAAGCTTGCCATTCCCAATTTATGCGCGGCACTGGAGAGACAGCTTTCTTTGTGATTCCATAAATATGTATGATTGCCCATATAGGTGCTTTCAACTCCGGCTTTTCCCGTAAAACGGAAACCCCAGTATTGAGGGTAGGGTAGCACTGATACTGTATTTTTAAACATGTCTGTAAATTGTTTCTGTGTGAAGAATAAACCTTTTGCCGGATTTATCAGTGCTTTAAATGCGGGAGTTCCTGTTTCTGCCTGAAGATCTTCTTTTGTTCCGAATGTTTCATAGAAATTGCGATGAAAATCATCTCCTGATTCAAGCGAGCAATCTTCACCCGTCTTCGGCGTGTTGGACTGAGGTTCATGCGTGTAGTACACACATGGAACAGCGGTTTTTCCGTCATTCCCTACACATACATAAGTCGCGCCGTGCGTACAAACTGATATTGCCTTTATCGGATATTTTTCCGAAAATAATTTTATTTCAGCTGTAAACCATTCTTCCATTGCTTCAAGGTCATGGCACTCTATGCCGTCAATCATCAGCGGATCAAAGACAAGGTAGTGCGCGTCCATCTGATGCAGTGAATCATCATAAACAGCGACTCTCTTATTGGTCATTCCAATATCAATCACCGCAATGGCATATTCCATGTTCATCTCCGTTTATGGAAAATTTTTCTTTAAAGCGGCTAACCGCCACGTTTTACCTCTTGATACTATAATAACTTATGTTTAATAATTGTAAAAGTATATTAAATTATGAATTTATATATTGAAAATTCATGTACTGATCCTCAGTTTAACCTTGCACTTGAACAGTATATTTTTGACTTTTTGGATCGAAAGCACAATTATTTTATGTTGTGGCGGAATAATAATTCGGTTATTGTCGGCAAAAATCAGAATACATTAGCTGAGATTAATCTTCCTTTTGTTAAATCCAATAACATCAATGTGGTAAGGCGGCTTTCAGGCGGCGGAGCTGTATATCATGATTTAGGAAATATAAACTTTACATTTATAACCGGAGCGGATAATGAAAAAATTGATTTTTCATTATTCTGCGGTTTTATCCAAAAAGCGCTTGTTTCTTTCGGTATTCCAGCGGAGATTTCAGGACGCAATGACATAACGATTGGAGATAGTAAAATTTCCGGTAACGCGCAGTATGTAAAAAACAGAAGAGTAATGCACCACGGCACTTTACTGTACGATTGCGATCTTGATATGCTTTCCGGCGCGCTGACTGTAAAAGAAGATAAATTTGAATCAAAGGGGATAAAATCTGTAAGGAGCCGTGTAGCGAATATCCGGCCTTTTTTAAAAGAAGATATACCGGTTGAGAAGTTTTCGGCGAAACTGGGAAAATATCTTTTTAATGAACTGGATATGAACGAATATAATATTTTTAATGATGATATTTGCAAAATAGAGAAGCTTAAAGAGGAGATTTATTCTAAATGGAGCTGGAATTACGGCTCTTCTCCCCCGTATAATATCCGAAAAATCAGGCGGATCGAAGGCTGCGGTAATATTGAGATTCTTCTTGATGTGGGAAAAGAAGGAATAATTAATAACATTGTCTTTTTCGGCGACTTTTTCGGGAGCAGTGATCCGGCAGAGTTAGCTGATGCATTAAAAGGACATCATTTTGAGTACGGTGAAATTAAAGGAGCTATAAAGGAAATGGATATACCTCTTTTCTTTTATGATATTTGTGCAGCAGGCTTTCTCTCCCTGCTGTTTGAGTGAGAATAATGAGATTAATGCTTTTTTGGATCAATGTAATTTTTAAGAGGGTGCTGTCTCTCTTTAAAACTTCTCCTGTTATGGTAATCTGGATATTTGTAATAATCGGAGCTTTCATTTTTGCCGCCGCAAACAGGCATCTTGTAATAAAGCCGGATAACAGTACGCTCGTTATTGTTACTCTGCTTCTTGCGCTTTTTTCTGTTCTTGCGTCTTTTAAAAATTACGATACAATACCGGTATTAACATTATATTCAAAAAGCAATATTGCAAATAAGTATATTCTCGCAGGATTTTTTCTTAAAAAAGCTTTTATTAATAATATTTTATTAATAATTTTTTGTATTTTGGCATTGGATTCTGCCTCAAATATCTTTTTGTTTCTTGTCTTTATTGGGGTACCTGTTTTTTTTATATTTCTGGCATTTCTGATAATGTATAAAAAAAATAATTATGCAAATAATCAATCAATAAAGAAAGAAAAAAGGGCATTGAGAATGAATCCGTATATAAAAACAATTATTTATGATTACTTGACTCCGGATTTTTTTGCTCTTTTTGCTTTATGTGTCTCTCTTTTTATTGTTATCACAGCTGAGTATACAGGAAATTTTAATTCCCTTTTGGCGATGAAGAATCAAATAACCTATTTTATCATTGTTTTTGTTTTATTTTCTGCAGGTTTTTCCGGAATTATTGAATCAATACAAAATATTAACTGGAAGTATCAGGCAATAATAACAGAGAACAGCTTTAAATATCATTATAAAAGAACTCTTCATTTTATTGCATTAGCGTACGGACTTTTACTTGCAGTTTTTATTATTATGGGATGTTTAATAAATCCTTTTTTAATGTTTAAATATGTCTTTTGCATATTCATAATAATGTTTTCAACCATCAATATAGCATTTACTGCCATAAATAAATTAATAAAAACGGTAATTCTGTGCCTTCTTGTTGTGTCAACAGCCTGGATAGGTACATTGCCTGTATTTTATATGCCGTTATCGGCAATACCGGTTTTGATCACATTTATTAAAGCAAAAAACGAATACAGGGAATGGTATTTACTATGATTATCTGCGGAAATCTTTCTAAAATATTCAGCTCCAACTCAGGAATTAAAAATATCAATCTTGAATTCAAACCCGGAATTATTTACGGAATTATCGGTTATAACGGAGCGGGAAAGACAACACTGTTTAACTGTATTGAGGGTCTTTACACTCCGACATCAGGATTTGTCTCCCATAACGGAATAAAGACAGAAAATGAAAAGGAGTTTCCTGCAATAAGAAGAAAAATTGCCTTCTTGCCAGGCGATGATTATCTATATCCCTGGCTGACATGCATGGAAAACATTGAACTAGCAGTTATATTAAAAACAGGGAAAAATAAATTAACAAAAGACACAGATGAGCTGGTTCGTTACTTTGAAATTGATAAATACAGGGATAAGCGGTTCAGGGAATGTTCGTCAGGAATGAAAAAGAAAGTGCAGATAGTCATCAGTCTTATCGGAGATATTGACACAATTATATGGGATGAGCCAAATAACGGACTTGATATGATTTCAAATATAAAGATAAAGAACCTCATTAAACATTATAAAAGCAAAAATGTTACGATACTTTTTTCAAGCCATGTTATTGAGTTTCTGGATAAATTTATAGATACCTGCGTTTTATTGCATGAAGGAGAAATTATGGAAAACAATAATCTGCAGAATACCGGTTCTTTGGAAGAATTATTTATGAAGAATATACCTCAGCATGTTTTAATGCCGTTTAATCAGCCTTCATGGTCAGAATATAAAAAATAACAATACTCAAGTTTCCGCTTATCGAATTTATCAATATTTACTCTTTTACACTCCAGAAAATATTTCTGGTTCTCGTCATCCATAAAATTGTCAATAGCATAAACATCGCATCGGCGGCGGCTATATTAATTCTTAAGTTTTTTGTTTTCCATAAAGTTTAATCTTGCGCATAACGATGTCTGGAAGGTAAAGCAGTCCAGCCCTTCAGGAACATCATCAAACGATTTAACCTGAACCGAGGGCATAAAAAAATGGTAATCAGCGTTATTTCCTGCATCTGTATAATAAACGAACAAAAGTGTCACTTAACCTGCAAAATAAAGGTATGAAATGACAATTAAACATTAGGGTATTTTATTGCGTTATTTATAAGTATTCTGATGTAAAGTTCCTTCCTTGTATTGTATGCCACTTTAATCTAAAGTGATATATCACTATAGACTATAGTGAATATTCACTTTAGCCTATAGTGACTGATTACTATAGGCTGCAGTATGAACTCACACTAAGGAAGAAAAAGAAGCCTGTAAGCGCTTAAATTGTCTGCGATTTCAGAGTATAATTGGGAAGGCAAAAAAGGCAATGCGCTTTTATAAACCGTGTGAGGGCGACGGGCGCTGTTTCTGTACGATCAGGGCGGAGCGCCGATATCCTATTCCCAAATCTTTTTTAAAATGATACAATTGCATAAATGGCTGAGATATACAACGATTATCTGGAAGATGCGGACTTTGATACTATTCTGTCTCCTGATATAGATTTTACCGGAACATTGCGCTTTGAGAAACCTTTTTTGATCAGGGGCAAGGTTTCTGGTGAGATAAACTCGACAGGATTGCTGGTTGTTGACGAAAGTGCCGTTGTGAACGCAAACATACAGGCGCTTCGCGTTCTTATAAGAGGACAGGTTAAGGGTGATGTTACTGCCACGGAGAAAGTGGAAGTTACAGTTAACGGAAAACTATCGGGAAATGTAACGTCTCCTGAGATTCATATGGAAACAGGCTGCGTTTTTAATGGACGATGCACTATGGTTGGGAAGAATCAATCATGAAAAGAAATATCAGGAATTTGCTGTTATTGCTGGTTCTTACGGTGTTTACTTTTGGTTTATACGCTCAGAATGTTCCTGATGCGCTTGCGGAATACCGCATCGGCAATTATGAACGGGCGGTTCAAATCTGCCGTGATGAAATAGCTGAAAATGCCAATAACCTTGAATCCCATGTTGTTATCTGCTGGTCGCTCATCAGGCTTAACCGGTTTGAAGAAGCGCTGCGTTACGCCCGCACAGGCCGCGCTATAAATCGTTTTGATGTAAGGATTACCCAGATACTGGGAGAGGTTCATTATAATCTGGGCATGAACAATGAAGCGCTGGCATTTCTTCAGGAATATGCATCCGCGGCTCCTGAGGGGCAGCGGATTGATCAAGTGTATTATTTGATGGGAGAGATTTATATTCGGCAGGGTAAGTTCCGCTATGCGGATATTGCCCTTTCCACCGCTGTTCACTGGATGCCGAATAATGCGGCATGGTGGGTCAGGCTCGGCTTTACCCGCGAAAACGCATCGGATTTAACCGGCGCGAGAGAAGCTTATGAATACGCGCTGACTCTCAATTCACAGTTAACCGATGCCCGCCGCGGGATTGACCGGATCAGACAGAACATGGGTATCAGATAGTATGCAGTTGCTGACAGCAGATGATTAGTAAATTGGGGCTTCCTCAAAACCTTCGAACACTGAACCTTCTGTTCGCAGGTTTGCTTTTTGGGGAAAACTGTCTTAATTATTATTAATATTTATAACAGAGTTTAAGAGTGCCTTCTTTTTTGGTTCTTACGTTGGGCTGCAAACTAAACCAACTGGAAAGCGAAGCAATTTCGGACACGTTTTTTCTAGCTGGTTTTACGGAATCAGGGGCCGGGAATCAGGAAACAAAGAGCGGAGAACAAAATACCGGTAATTATCCGGCGATAATTGTAATTAATACTTGCACGGTTACATCGAAAGCTGATCAAAAGGCCAGACGTGTTATCAGAAAGGCGCTGCGCGATTACCCCGAATCATACGTTATTGTTACAGGCTGTTACGCACAGTTAAACAAAGCCGATTTGCAAAAACTGGGAACAGGCTGCGGGAATCGCCTTTTTATAGTAAAAAAAGATGAAATAATTAATCTGCCTCAGTATATTCGCGGCGGTTCAGCACGGTTAAGCGATAAACTTAATGCTTTTAATATATCCCTGTCTCAACGCGAAACAAATAAGCATAAAAGGCTCTTGCAAAACTTTCAAACCGAAGGTTTGCGTTTTAAAAGAGCTTCCATTGATAACCGTAGTTTTACAGGGCTTTTACCCGAAAAACTACTTAGCCGAGGCAAAACTAACCGAATTTTACAAGCGGCTCAAAATTTATTCGTTTTTAACCCCAGCCGATTTTCGCAGCATACAAGAAGTTTCCTGAAAATTCAGGATGGCTGCGATAAACATTGTACATATTGCAGAATCCGCCTTGCGCGCGGGCCGAGTATCAGCCTTGCCAAAGAAGAAGTACTGTCGCGTCTTCGTATTTTGGAGGAAAGCCATGCGGAGGCGGTGCTTACAGGAGTAAATATTTGCCAGTATAAGGATTGCGGATCGGGGATCGGGCTTGCAGGACTTTTGAAATATCTGCTTGAAGGTACAAAGAAAATCGCCGTTCGTTTATCTTCGCTTGCACCCGACTGTGTTGATGAAAATATTGCTGAAGTCTTATCGAATCGGCGAATCCGGCCTCATTTCCATTTATCGGTTCAATCCGGCAGTAATGAAACCCTTAAAAGAATGGGACGTTCCTACAGCGGCGAAATTGTTGAAAAAGCTGTCAATCTGCTTAGAAACGCAAAGGATGACCCGTTTATTGCCTGCGATATTATTACAGGGTTTCCTGGTGAGGCAATAAACGATTTTGAACAGACTGTCAGCCTGTGCCAAAAACTTGATTTTGCATGGTGCCATGTTTTCCCGTATTCAAAAAGAAGCGGCACTCCGGCATTTTCATTTTCTGGTGCAGTTGCCGAAACCGAATCGTCCCGCCGCGCGCAGCTTCTTATTAATTCAGCAAAGCTGGGAAAAGCTGATTATGTGCAGCGCTGGATTGGTCGGGAAATTGATGTGCTAATCGAAGAATCAAAACACCTTGAACATAAATTATCACCAGATAATGATCAATTTCACGAATTTTCAGGTATAATGGTACATGGAACTTCGGAAAATTACCTAAAAATACTTGTCAAATGTAAAGGAGAAAGAATATCTTTGCCTGGAACTGTGGTGCGCTGCAAAATAGTCGGCAATATGAATTCCTGTTATTTTGACGCATATGCAGATTTCTTATGATTTTTTCTGTAATATACTTGACTTAATTTACATTAGTGTTTAGTATGTGTTTATTGGGTTTGTATCTTAGTGATTTTTTGGGGGGTTTATGAAAAAAATTGTAACCCTTTTGCTTGTACTATGTATAGCTGGGGGAATTGCCGCAGCTCAGGAAGGTTTTTCTGTAGGCGGTGATACTGCTAAAGATTTAAGAAAAAATAGTAATTCCCTGTTCGCGGTGCCTTTTGCTTCTTACGAGATGGCTGTATCCGAGTTTGATATTTTCGGAGAATTGGGGCTCCCTTTAGGATTTAACGATATAAATAATAATTTATGGGTTAGTCTTGACCTTAGTATAAAAGCAACATATAACCTTGGCATCTCACCTACAGGGAGTATGGCAATTTGGCTGGAAAACTGGACGCATGTACCTTTCAAGGATTCCCTGATGCTTCCGTCAAGTTCTCCCATGAACAGGCCTTGGAGTTATACCGAAAATCTTGAAATGTATATGGGCGCTGGTGTGAACTATACCCATAATTTAAGCTTTGGAGATGTTTATGGTACGCTTGTTATGCCGTTTATTCTTCTTGGCGATAACAATACGGACCCATTTGATTTTGCAATGTTAAATTTGACATTAGGTATGGGTACTTCAATCGGTGTCGGAGGCGGCCTTACATTATTTAACTACATAAACAAAAATAAAAATAGCGATGATAAGTCTAATTTCTTTAATGATGTTGATGTCTTCGTCTCGTACACAACCGGCCCTCTTTCTGCCAGAGTTACTGTGAATATTCCGATTGAAAATGAGATAAAAGACGCTGGTATTAATATTATTCCTGAGGCGCAGTACAATCTTGACAGCGGCATTACCGTTTTCGGAGCGGTTCCGATTCAGGGCATTGGCCGGGATTATGACCCGACGGTTGGGTTCAAGATCGGCGGTAAATTAGGCTTTTAGATTCGTATCTGTAAATTATATCAGGGAGTGTTCTTTTTTCTTTAACCTGCTATGTTTTATGTATGGATAATAATTATCAAATTTTTATAGTTTTCGCTTGACAAAGATTTGAAGTACAGTTATATTCAAACTCCGGGCAAAAATTTATGTCCGTGCTTGGCCGTTCGATGGCCAGGCGGTATCAATAGATACCAAAGATATTTGGCAACGAGTCTGTCTTTGAGAGGAGGCAGGCAACAGGGAAGGGGGAGAGGTCACGAGACCGGCGAGTCGGTTTCGTGTAGGAGTTTCAGCCTGACGGATGAAACTCTATGCGTAATCAGGGAACTGGTTACGCGAAGAAGGTGGATCGGCTGTTTGTTGCAAACGGCCGATTCTGACAGGACCGCGCAGGCGGTTTTGTTAAAGCAGCAAGCGTAAATTTGGAGGAATGAGTTTGTTCTGGGGCCATGTAGGTTTTGGGACAGCTTAAAGAAGTTTCTTGTATACCTGAAAGATAAAGAGAAGGTATAGAACAAGGAACAAACCTTGACAATTCCAAGCGATAGAAATATTGCGGCAGTTGTAGAGACTGCAAGTCAGGGGCTTGAAATGAAAAAGGTCTAACCGGCTTCGGCCGGATAGAATTAATATCATGGAGAGTTTGATCCTGGCTCAGAACGAACGCTGGCGGCGCGTCTTAAGCATGCAAGTCGAGCGGCAAGGCCTAGCAATAGGCCCTAGAGCGGCGGACTGGTGAGTAACGCGTGGGTGATCTGCCTTGAGGATGGGGATAGCCGTTAGAAATAGCGGGTAATACCGAATACGATTACCGTGTTTTGACATGGTAAGGAAAGATGCTTAGGCATCGCCTTAAGATGAGCCCGCGTCCCATTAGCTAGTTGGTAGAGTAAAGGTTTACCAAGGCGAAGATGGGTAGCCGGCCTGAGAGGGTGAACGGCCACACTGGGACTGAGATACGGCCCAGACTCCTACGGGAGGCAGCAGCTAAGAATATTCCGCAATGGACGAAAGTCTGACGGAGCG
>Ga0209755_10000430_pt1 | contig 77326 bp, 73 predicted proteins | sample TergutCo191P1_FD_187301 | JGI IMG/M metagenome (GOLD analysis project Ga0209755, IMG submission 187301) | Cornitermes sp. P1 segment gut microbial communities from Petit-Saut dam, French Guiana - Co191P1 (SPAdes) (version 2) | ecosystem: Host-associated > Arthropoda: Insects > Digestive system...
ACGGTGTCTTGTTGATTATTTCAGCTGTTAGTAACCACATCAAATCTTGATTCTGGTTAGAATATGAAAAATTATAGAGTATGACTCCGTTTTTAGATAGAATTTTATCAAAGCTATGAAATAAATCCACGCTCCATTTTAGATAATCGCTATTACTAATGTTATCAACATATACATCGTACCTACTTGAATATTTATCTTTTCGTCTGGAGTATTTATCAACACGGGAAGAGTTGTAGGGTGGGGAAGTTATAATAATATCAACCTTCTTTTTCTTACAAGACAGGATCTTCATATAGTCTACGCAATCACCATTAAAAATCTGTAATCCATTCTTATTATACACTACCGACATTTTCCGACCTTTCCTTCAAGTTATAGTTTAACCAAACAAAGCAACCTACTAAATATAAATTATGCCGAAACCATAAACATATAGTTTTTATAAAAAAAATAGTAGGCTGAATCCTACAGTAAATTATAATTACTGTACTAACTGTAACAAGCTGAAAAAATTAACTTTCCTATTGACTCTTATAAATACCATATATTATATTATAGTTATGATATCAGTAACCGTGTTAATTAATAAATGACGGATAACTTAAAGTTATCAGTAGGAGGCTATTATGGCGGTATTGACTGAAAATGTCCCGATTAGGGGCGAGTTATTGCGTGGCGTAGATAAAATAGCGCAAAGGGTAGAACGCACACGTGAGGAGCTTATTGATGACGCTATTGATAAGTATTTACAGGAGGCGCAACGGGCAGAATCCGAAAAAGTGCAAGTAGACAGGAAACGGGAAGAAGCGTTTGAGCGTCTTATGAATTATCCGCGTGTAAAAGTACCGGATGACTTTGACTATAAAAAAGAATTAGCGGAGGCAAGAGATGAACGTTTTAATAGATAGCGATGTACTTATTGATTTCTTGCTTGATCGTAATCCTTTTACGAAGAGCGCAGAAAAGCTCATAGAGAAAGTACGCGAAAATATTATTAATGCTTATTTAGCTCCACACAGTATTACTAATATATACTATATTCTGAGAAATCATTATTCTGATACTGAGAGAAGAAAGCGTCTGATAGATTTATGTGATTCCGTTCGTGTTGCAGAAGTAAAAACAATTACAGTATTAAATGCGTTGGCAAATACAGATATTAATGACGTTGAGGATGGATTACAAGCGGAATGTGCTAAAGCAGTTAATGCCAGATATATAGTTACACGTAACGTCAAAGACTATGTTAAATCTGAAATCCCGGCGATACTACCAGAGGATTTATTGAAAAGGATATAAAGTATACGCTGATTAAAAATGGTGGAGCTAATAACCAAAGCCCCGCCAGTTCCACCCATAGAAGCCCCCCGCAATATACATATATAATTACAATCGTACAATAGGCAAGACGTAATTCATTAAAAATCAACAATTTATATGGTGGGGTAGGTAAAAAGTCTATATAAATCAATGACTTACCCGTACTTTCCCCTTACTTCATGTAAAAGTAGTTTTTCAGATCAATTTAGAACAATAACATAAGGAGAGTAATATGCCGAGACCGAGAGTACATGTAGATAATCTAAAAACAAGACAATCAAAGACACGTAAAGAAAACGCAAGTAAAGCCCCCGGAAAGTTAGGATCAGTAGTTGCTACAATCCCCGCCGAGATTAAAGCGGACAAGATCGCTCATGCAAGATACAAGTCAGCCTTGAGAACATATGCGGAATCAGGATTCGAATTGTGTGAGGGGGATTTACAAGCATTATGCCGTCTATGTTTCTTGTATTCGGAAGAAGCCAGATTGAAAACCATTATAGACACAGAAACAGATACACGATTGCTATTGAAATTAATGTCTACAATCAACGGGGCGAGAACTAAAATTCTGGCTCTTGAAAATGTCCTCTACTTAAACCCCGTATCAAGAATGAGAAGTTTCCCCACCTCTAATAAGCCTAAATCTGAAGAACCATCACCAATGGAAAAACAGTTCCCAGAGATATTCTAATGAACTTAAAAACCCGTCTAATAAAATATTGTAAAGATGTAATAAATGAAAAAGTTATAGCCTGTCTTAAATACCGTCAGGCTTGCAAGCGTCTACTATCCGATTTCGACAGAGAGGATAAAGACGATACATTTCCGTACATCTTTAAACCCGAAATGGCCGAAAGATTCCTGTCATTTATGGTAATGTTTAAACATGGGAAAGGAGCATTGCAAGGGACTCCGATTATACCGACAGATTATCATGTCTTCGTTTATGGTCAATTATTCGGGTGGATTAATAGAAATGATGGTACGTTACGATTTAAGAAACTATATCAACAATTAGGACGTAAGAACGGAAAATCCCAGCTTATGGGACTTATAGCATTATATTATGCGTGTTGCATGGGGGAGAAGTCCGGGGAGATTTATATCGCTGCTAATGTCAAAGCCCAAACCCGCCATATTTATGATTGTTGTGTGGACTTTATAAATAACAGTCCATTAAAGAAAGCATTTACTATTAAATGGGATGATTCTTTCGGTCAGAAAATTATACGGCACAATAAATCAAGTTCTGTAATAGTCAGATTGTCGCGAGACGAAAAGAGCAGGGACGGACAGATGGCCTCGGTGGGGATTCTTGACGAGTACCATGAGAGCGAAGACACTAATTTTAGGGATATGTTAGCGCAATCATCAAAGACGCGGAAATCGTATCTGCAAACTATTATTACAACGGCGGGAATGAATTTATCATCGCCATGTTATGTACAGGAATATTCATTTATCACTAAACTACTTGACGAGAATAATCCAATACAAGATGATACGTATCTGGCTATTGTGGCAGAAGTAGATATTAATAATTCTACTGAAATGATAACTATGGAGAATGGCAGACAGATACCGACAGGCGAACCGATAGACGTTATAGGCAGTAAAGAATCCATCTTGAAAGCTAATCCTGTTTCTGGTAACTCAGAATCCTTTATCAAGAATATATTGCAGGAGACCTTAGACGCTAAGAATATACCTGATATGTACCGTACTGTAATGACGAAAAGCTACAATGTATGGATGATGAACCGTCCGATGGGTTATATGGATATGAACAGGTGGAAAAATTGCAAGGTTACTACTAACCAGCTGACGAAGATAATAAAAGAACATGGAGATAAATGTTTTATCGGGTTTGATCTCTCCGCTAAATTAGACTTGACGAGCGTTTCCTTTATATGGCCATATCTTAATAACAATACAAAGAAGTACGCGATACTGTCTCATAGCTGGATACCGCACGATAAATATATTGATAATAAAGATAGAGTACCCTATGACAAGTGGAAGAAAGACGGATATTTATCTGTTACCGATGGGGCAGTAGTAGATTATACGGCGGTTTTATCGTGGATCGAGAACTTTACTAATACTAATAAAATTAATGTAGCTGAATATTGTCTTGATCCGTGGGGAAGTGCAGCTGTTTCTACTGTCCTAATGAACGCAGGTCATACAGTAGTTGAAGTGATACAGGGTTTAAAGACGCTCGCCGAACCTACGAAAGCATTTCGGGAAGCGGTATATAGCCAGAACGTAGTACATGATAACAATCCGGTTCTTTCGTGGGCGGTATCTAATGCGGTAACACGGAAAGACCACAATGATAATATTATGCTGGATAAAAGTAAAGCTACACAACGTATTGATCCCATAGCCGCTACAATTACAGCATTTACAAGGGCTTTAGTAGTGGATTTAGAACCAAAGGGAAGTTTCGGAGTAGCTTTTATTTAGCTTACACAATTAAAATAAGGAGTAGTAATGGACATTAATTTAGAAGAGATTGAAGCCAGAGTAATAAGAGAGGCAAAGGAACGATTTAAAGCATGGGAATCTAATCGTAAAAAAGAAAGTGAATCAACCAATAATAAGGAGGTTAATAATGAATGCCCTACGTGATATTTTAAAAGAGAAAGATATAACTTATCAAGATTTATCAGATGAGTTAAATATCCCTCTTCGTACAATAGAGAGAGATATAAAATCCGATGACGTACCAGCGGAAAGAGCTATAATATATGGCGATTATCTGGACTGCGAATTGTCCGAGCTAAATTCAGCATTTCGCAATATTATTGTAACCTATATTAATCCGCCAGAGTTGGCGGTATAAAACTTGAATTATTAATTTTAACCATTATAATTAAAGAAGTATGAACATGGATAATGAAATCAAGACAGCGCAAGAAGTGACTCGCAAATCATATAAAGCGGGAACTGAACACGGGAACTACATAATCATGGACAAGGTATCCCGCGATGGTACAGTTTACACATTTAAAGTAAAATGTAATTATTGTGGATATGAAATTGAATTGAATCATAATAAATTGCGTTCGGTTCGTAACATAAAGGGCAAGCCTTGTTTATGCAAGCGCGATACCCATTAAAATGCGTTTAAATCTACTTTATAAGCCTGTACCTACCCAGACTACCACAGCCATTAAAACTACCCTTAAATCGCAAGAAAACGCTATAAAATATGAACATAGATAAAATACTTTTTCTGGGTGGAATCGCCCTTACGGTGTCCGGGGCTTATATAGTGTTTGGATCGTGGAGTCTTATACTCTGCGGTGTCGCAATAATTACAAGTTCAATTTTACCCTTTAGACGGTCAGCGACACCGCCAGACGGAGATAATTAATATATGGGTATTGGTAGTATTTTCAATAGCATAGAAAAGCGTTCTAATATACAAGACTATTTCAGCGGCGGGATAAGTGGCGGGATAGGTATATCTCGAAATGTAAGTGAAAATGCCGCGCTTGGAATTACTGCGCTGTGGTCGGCGGTAAACTTAATCAGCAATACGATAGGATTATTTCCGCTTGTCACGTATAAGAAAAGTAAACAAGGTAAAGAAAAAGATTTCAGCAATAACTTATACAGGCTTTTACATGATTCCCCTAATGAGTATATGAGTAGATTCGAGTTTTTTCAGATCATGGTAAGTAATTACTTATTAAACGGCTGCGGAGCAGCTGAAATAAAATATGATGCGAGGGGACAAGTAGAATCTATATATCCCCTTGATCCAAATTCAATTACAATAGAAAAAACTGCAAATGATAAACTGGTATATAAAGTTAGATGTGATAAAGGCAGTAGTAAGATACTACAATCATATCAGCTTATACTAATAAAATACTACCCTAAATGCGATGGTTCCTGGTTATCTGTAATTGGTACGCATAGAGAAAGTCTAAAATTACAGATGACAGTTAGAGAGTTTGGAGCTAAAACATTTAGAGACGGTATAAATCCCGCTGGTATTGTTAGTGGAGTATCGAGAAGTATGAACGAGAATTCACGTAAAACGCTATCCGATAATATGCAGAACTACGGTGGGCTTGGTAACACGCATAAAGTGATGCTCTTAGAAGAAGGTTTATCTTTTTCGAAGGTATCTATTAATGCAGAAGACGCGCAATTTATAGAATCTATGAATTTCAGCGTAGAAGAAATAGCACGTATATTTAATGTCCCTGCCATACTGTTAAATAAATCTGGAACTACATCGTGGGGGAGTGGCATTGCGGAATTGGTACAGGGATTTATCAGTTTAAATATTGGGCCGCTATGTAGTAAAATTGAACAGGAATTTAACCGTAAATTAGTTAGTGTAGATAATACAGAAACTTATTGCAAGTTCATTATGGATGGATTACTGAGGGGAAACGTAACAGAAAGAAATGAAGCGTATGTAAAAGGAATTATGAATGGTTATAAATCAATTAATGAAGTTAGAAATCACGAAGACCTTGATCCGATAGAAGGGGGAGATTCTTATTTTATCCCCCTGAATTTACAAACGTTGTTAAATGCAGTAAATAATAATAGAGAGGAAAATAATGAGTAAACAGTATGAAGTTAGAACAATAGATGCAGAAAATACGGAATTGCGCTCGGTAGATGATGATGAGCAGCAGTATTGTGAAGGCTTCGGCGTTGTATATGATAGGGAAGTAGAAATATATCCGGGTTATTATGAGAAGATAAACGCTAATGCCTTTAAAAGATGTTTAGATAAAAATACAGAAATCAAGTCATTTATTAATCATAATTGTGAGCAGATACTATCTACTACTAAAAGTAATCCCAGTTTACAGATCGAGAGCAGGGAAAAGGGGTTATGGTTTAAATCACCGATTCCCCCTACGCAATACGGTAAAGACTTGGCCGAGAATCTTAGACGGGGAAATATAAAGGGCGCGTCGTTCATGTTTTCCGTGCCAGATGGTGGAGATATGATTACGCGAGATAAAAAGGGGAAAGTACATAGAGAAATAGTAGATTGCGATATATATGAAATCGGCCCTGTAACATCTCCGGCTTATAACAGTACGAGAGTAAATCTAAGAAGTATTGAAAGTGTAGTAGAGGAATTAAATGAACTTGCAGAAGAAGAAAAAGAATCTATTAGCGAAACTATAAATGATAATGTAGTTGTTACAATAGATACGAGTCTTGTTGATAATGTGATGAATATCAACAAGAGTAAATTGCGTAATAAAAAAATAAAACTTTATAACCTATAATTAATAAGAGGAGTTAGTTTAATGAACGCGGAAAAAATGAAGCGCGAAAAGAATCAGCTTGTAACGGAAATGAGAGCTATTCTTGACACAGTAGAATCAAGAAGTGACAAGGCTATGACAGCAGAAGAAGAGGCTAAGTATAGCGAGATGGAGACTAAGGTGGACGCTCTTTCTAAAACAATTAGCCGCGCTGAAAAGTTGGCGGCTGAGGAAGTGGTAACGGCTAAAGCTGTTAGCAATCAAGAGTCTACAGAATTTAGGAAGTTCGGTGATTACTTGGAGGAGGTATTTGCAAGAGGTAATGAGCGTAGAGCTACTACAATGGGAAATCCTAATACCGCTGGCTTGTTGGTTCCCGCTGAGTTCGTTTCTACACTTAGAGAAGTTCCTGCGGAGTTGACTGTAGTTCGCAATTACGCGACTATGATTCCCGCAAGTGAAGCCTCGCCAGACGCCCCTACATCCGTTCCCGTACTTGATCAATTCGGCGATAATGGTGTATATGGCGGTGTTACTATGAGGTGGACTGCGGAGACAGGTGCAAGGCAGAAGGCAGGGGAATTCGCCGTAAAGCAAGTTACCTATACCCCGCATAATGTGAACGGTTTTATTGAAGTATCTAATCAGATGCTTGACAATTACGAGGCCATTGCTAAGTACGCACAGCAATTAATGAGCAAGGCTATTGCTAACATGGAAGAGACGGCTTTCCTCGCGGGGAGTGGAATTGGTCAACCTGTAGGGCTTGTCGGTTCACCTTGCAATGCTATTGCGCCGAGAACGACTGCAGGAGCTGTTAGCTATGAGGACATTGTAAACATGCTTACCCTCACTATTAATGGTGGTAGTTATGTTTTCTTGGCTTCACGTTCAACAATGTCTACTCTGCTTAAAATGAAAGACGGCGGGGGAAATCTTGTCTGGCAAGCGTCCGCACGTGACGGAGTTCCGGGTACTCTGTTTGGCTATCCTGTTTATTTTAGTGATAGGCTTCCCGCGCTTGGTACAAGTGGCGATATAGTTCTCGCTGATCTGTCAAGTTATGGTATTAAGGATGGTACTCCTCTTAGTATGTTTACAGACCCGTATACACAGGCGGCAGATGGTATTACGCGCTTGTTCGTATCGTGGAGAGTAGACGGAAAGCCCCTGCTCTTGACACCTGTTAAAGGAAATGACAGCGTTTCCCGTTCATCTTTCGTAACATTGCAATAATAATTAATAAGGAATAGGGAGGGATTATTCCCTCCTATTCTAAACAAGGGAATAAAATGTATTATAGAGTTATTAGCACATTTAAAGATAATAATAAATGGTATACGCAAGATTCTATTGTTGATATTGATATTGATAAAGTTCCCGCGCTTGTAGCGGCGGGAGTGATTTCTGCCGTTTGGTGCGATAATAGGGGTTCATTAATTACTAAGCCGATCCCCGTTGTAGAAATCGCTACAGAGAAAAAGACCGTTGAATCCGCTGTTATTAATTCTGTTTTAAAAACAGTCTCCGCTATCAATACAGTACGGAGAGGAAGACCGCCGAAAAATGCAGACTAATACATCCCTAACTTTATCCGTACCGAATACCAATATAGAATCTATAATAAGTATAGATGACGCATTACTACAATGCCATGCCGAACGCGGTGCTGAAGATTCATGGTTCGAGGCGCGGATAAAAGCGGGGATCGAATTAGTTGAAGACTACATAAAACAATCTATTACAGATAAAACGTGGATACTACGAGTGGAGGGTGATTTTTCCACCGTCATTACATTACCGCGTTCCCCAGTTAAAGAGCTTCTATCAGTCAAGTATCAAGATAATGTAAGAGATAATCTCGTAGATATAAACATAGATAATGTAATATTAGTAAAAGATAATATGCCAGCCCATCTAATACTGCCAGATGGTTTTAATCGGGGTGTAGTGATAATTGAATATATGGCAGGGTATAATATTGATAAAGTACCCTCTCCAATAAAAGACGCTATACTTTTATACGTGTCATATAATTATGAATCAAGAGCAGGGGAGAGGGAATTCCCGTTTAAAACTTTCTACAATTTAATAGAAAAATACAGATTGTACGATGTATAGGATATAATGTATTATGAATAAAATTGAATATAAATCCAGGCCATCCGCTCGTAAGCATAAGATCATATTACTTAGAGACGAGAAGAAAAATGAGTCTGGATTTATAAAGACTGAAACTAAAGAACACGGGCCGTATTGGGCGAGCGTAGTTCCTCTTAGCGAGCGGCTGAGAACACAGTATCAGTCTATATCGGTATCTGCTACTCATACCGTTACAATATCTGGATGTATCACAATCTACGAGAACGATAAAATAAAGTTTAAAAATAGGATATTAGACATATTGACGATAAAAGACCCAGACGAAAACGGCAGGGATAAAATTATTATAACGCAAGAAATAAGATGAACGGAATAGTGATAAACTATAAAAGTATGGCGACCGCTATTGAAAAAGAATTGACTGCAGCGGCGAAGCGTAACAGACGAAAAGCTGCTACAATCGCGAAAAGGAAACTGAGAGATGCCGCACCAGTTGACAGCGGTGATCTAAGAAGTTCAATAAAAGATATAAATTCGGATTCATCATCTTATGTAGGATTTACACGACCGAAAGGGGCTCATGCGTGGCTTGTTGAAAATGGGCACGATATAATAAAGAACGGCGTAAAAGTTGGCCATGCAGAAGGAAAGCCGTTTTTCGCTCCTACATGGGATGGTATGTTACCGGAATTACAAGCTATAATGCAGGAACCTTTATGATTGAACATATACTCATAGATAGATTAAAAACAGATGAAGAACTTGTAAAGTATTGTAATGATAATGTCTTCGCGGTATCGGCTCCTGACGGTGTAAAGTGTCCGTACATAGTAGTTAAAGATAATATGATCAGACACGGAGACGATATTATAATGATGTTTAATATATCTATAAATATTTACGATTACGATACTGATAAAAGAAAAGTATTATCTGCTATTCCGAAAATAAAAAACCTATTAAATTGTGAAACTTTAGAAGATAGTAATAATATATACAGGAATATAAGAATACGATTTAATACATCAAGTAGTACAGATAGTAATAATCAGTTTGGTAGTGATCCTAATTTAACTATTGTAAATATGGACTTTTCCGCGAGAGCGATTGAAGACATAATAGATACGGAAGATATTACAAGATATTTAGTTGATGAGATGGGCAGGGTTATTGTAACGGAATTAGAAGAAATAATTATAGTATAAATATAAAAACTTATTAAGGAGAAATGCAATGAGGAAAACCGGACTCACAAACCAAACGGTAGAGAGATTAATGCTGGATTCGGGCGTTGTATACTTGAATTACGACTCACCTACTAAGAGAACGAAACTGGGAGCTTGTCGCGGTGGTAATGAATTTTCTGTTACTGCCGAAATGAGAGATATGCCTTTCGATGGTGCGGGTGGATTAGTACAGGGGGCGCGTAGAATAATATCTACTACTGCGACACTAACAGTAAATCTTGTTGAAATTAGTAAAGAGATTCTCAAGATTGCTATTCCGGGCGCAGAGTATACGAATGTAGGAGCGGCGAAAGACGAAGCGGGAACCGCCATTACAGGTGAAACTTATTACGAGATTAAAAGAGCGATTGAAAAAACTATCCCGGATTTCGAATTTACAGATGTAGCTATTGTGGCCGAAATGTCGGGAACGAAAGCCCCTGTAATATGTGGTTTGAAAAATGCAATGGCTGGCGGTGAATTGAACTTGTCTTTCTCCGATGCAGATGAATCAGTATTAAAGATTACATTTACGGGTTCTATTTCCCCGGATGCTCTCGAAGATGAACCGTGGTTTATTAGACTGCCTGAAAAGACAGGCACGGTATAAGGAATATAAAAATGATTAAATTACGCTCTTATAAAAATAAAGACGTTGTAACGCTTGTAGATATGCTTACAAGTTTAAAAGACACTAAATTAAAAGATATGATAATTTCAGGCGGTTCTACAGAAAATACGGAAAGTACAGATATTGATTATGATAGAGTTGGTGCGCTTGTAATAGACGTACTGTCCGAATGCTGGCAGAAATGCGGGAATAAATTAGTGGCGTGGTTTGCTGATTTAAATGAAATGAGCGAAAAGGATTATCTTGACGCAGATGAGTCTATACTTGATACAATAGAAGCCATTGCAACACGGAAAGAATCTAAAGATTTTTTTTCACGTGCTTGGCAGCTATTCAGAACGATAAACAAGTAAAAGAATCTTACTATTCAAGATTAGATTCTGTTCGAATCCATTTTAGATTGTTGTCGAGCGAATACAATGAAATGTTATTTACCGAATGGATGGAACTTGCGGATTCTTTACAACGAGATAATTGCAGAAAAATAAAGGCAGAATTTCAGAATTCTGCCTTTATTGCATGGTTATTAGGGGCAGGTAAAGAAGGTAAAAGTTTCGAGTCTTATTGTATCTCATTAGGTATAAGTGAAAAGAAAGTGGTTAGTAATAATCAGCGATTAGCTGAGATAAAAAGGGCAGAAGAAGTAGCTGCTCGTGTGGAAGCTAAATTTAAAGGAATATAATAATATGAGTGATGAGCGTTCATTTTTCTCTCTTGTCGGTAAAATCTCCTTAGACGGCATAAAAGAAATTAATAGCGGTATACGCTCCGCTGAAAATTCGGTGAAGCAATTTACAAGGGAACTGGGGAAGATGGGAACTTCCCTTAGTAAAGCCGGAGCGTCACTTACTAAAAATATTACTGCCCCTCTCTCCGCTGTTACTGCTGCAATCGGCGTACTTACTCTTAAAACGTCCGACTATGCAAGTAAATTATTATCTCTTAGTGAAGCGACTGGCCTTACTACTAATTCATTACAAGAATATGAACATATAGCGAGAACTGCAGGGGTATCAAGTGATGGTCTGTTAAATACCACACTAAAATTATCTAATCGCCTTGACGAGATTTCTAAAGGCACGGGTTCTGCTGCCGAGGCTATGGACAAGCTGGGGATTAGCGTTACTAATTCGGATGGTAGTTTACGTGGTATGGAAGAGTTATTTCCCCAGATATTGGGGGAATTAAACAAGATAGAGAACGCTACAGAGCGCAATAATATTGCTCAATCTATATTCGGTGCTAATATAAAAGACCTTGCCCCCGTATTATCATTATCGGCTGAGGAGTTGGCTAATCTACGAAATGAAGCACATAACACAGGAAAAGTAATAGGTGGGGATGCCTTAGTAAATGCGGATAAATTCCGTGCGTCTGTAGCTAATATGAAATCGGAATTCGGTGTTCTCTTTATGCAGTTATCTATTGATACAATTCCGATAATACAAGGTACTCTAATTCCTATTATTAGAGAACAATTACTTCCCATTGTGCTATCAGTTACCGATAAACTAAGAGGACTCGCAGACTGGTTTAATAAACTTTCTCCTGCCATGAAATCTACAGTAGTGGTAATCGGTGCATTAATAGCCGCGCTCGGCCCTACACTTATGCTAACTGGTCAATTAATATTAGCGTTTAAATCTATGACTATGACGGCGGCGACACTAACAGGGGTTATGAAGGGATTATGGGCTGTTATGATTGCAAACCCTATTGGACTTGTTACTACTGCGATGGCCGTATTCGCTGGCACAGTCTTATATTCTAAAAAGAAATTAGAAGAACTTGACAAGCAGATAATGGATATACAAGCGATGAGTGACAGGCAGAAAGCACATCAAGATCAACACGCTATACTTAAAAAAATAATTGAAGATTACGAAAAACTACGAGGCACAGACAAATTCGACCCGGCTGAATATGAACGTCTCACTAAAGCACTGGAGGATAACGCAATAGCGTTGACTAATTGCTGGCGAGCATATAATAAGCAATCACAATTAGACGAGTTAGGCGAAGAAAATAGACGGCGAACAATTAAGGGATTAAAAGAGCTGACAAGAGAAGAATGGGAAAGACATAAAAATACAACCGCGATTACTGACAGACAGCGCAAACTAAATGAAGAAGCGGCAGAAAAGGAAAAAAAGTTATCAGAAGAGCGCAGGCAACAAACGGAAAAGCGGAAAGCTGAACTGGCCTCACTTGTATTATCTCATAAAGACGCAATAGATAAAATAGTATTAGATGATATTGCGCTCCTCGATAAAGAGGAAGAAGTTGAAATTGCAAAGGCTAAGACATTAAAAGCGAGTGAAGAGGAATTATCGGCGATTAGGGTTCATTTTCATTTACGCAGAGAAAAGCTGGAAGAAGAAGCAACCAATAAACAGATTGATGAAATTGATAAACAGATTGAGGCCCATAAAAAAGAGTTAGAAGAAATTGAGAAAGTTGAAGCTGAAAAACTAAAAACCAGCGAAGAAACTAATAAAAAATGGGAAGTAAAATTATTAAACCAGATAGTTGATTCAGCTAAAAGTGTAGTTGACTCCGAAAAAGCGTCTCTACAGGACAGAAAAGAACAATTAGAATGGTGGGCAGAGACTCGCTATAAAATTCTTGACGAGGAATATAGCCGTGAGCTTGAGGCAGCTTATAAAAACGGTGCTGATACATCTAAGGTGACGGAATATTACGAAAATGAAAAAGTAAAATTAGCGAACGAGATAAACAAGAATATTATTGAACTGGATAAAAAATTACTTAATGAAAGAATAAGTATTTTTAACACGTGGTCAAGTATTATAAATGATTCTCTTAGTAAATTAGGTTCGGTATTTAATAAGTTTTACAGTAATGAAAATAAACGCTTAGACAAACACTATAAAGAACAACGGGAATATATTGAAAACAATATTGTAGATGAGGAAGAGCGCAAAGAAAGACTCGAAGCCCTTAAAGAGGAAGAGGAAGAAAAAAAATTAGAGATACAACGTAAACAGGCGGCGAGAGAAAAGGCGTTTGGAGTATTTTCTACTATAATAGATACGTCTCGCGCTATTGTGAAAACGCTTGCAGACCTCGGGCCAATAGCAGGGCCCATAATGGCGGGAGTTATCGGCGCGTTGGGTATCGCCCAGACTGCTGCAATCGTACAAACCCCCGAACCGTTTTATGATGGTGGATTAATTAAGGGAAGTAGAGATGGTATTGTTGCCCAGATCGGGGAAAATAATCAAGATGAAATTGTTTTACCGCTGGAACGAGGTACAGAGCAGATCGCGGATAAACTTACAGATTCATTACAATCTACACATAATATTCATTTACACGTCGGAACCCTTATTGCAGATGATAAAGGAATAAAAGAATTGGTACGAAAAATAACCCCTATAATGATAAATGAAGATAGACGGACAGGGAGAGCGTAATGAGTATACACAATAAAATAATGATTGCAATAGGAAACGAAACGCCGCAATTATTAAATCCTTTCGGGCGGACTTATGAATATAGCTTTAATAAGGTATCGCGGGAAGAACAAGCGGCAGATGGTAGTATACGAGAAGATGTAAGAGCTATAAAAAGAACGCACATACTGAAATGGGATATGACGGAAAGAGACGTAATAGAGAGATTAGAATCTGTTTTATTATATGCGAGGCCAGTTACATTGTATATAGAACCGGCTGGCGGTGGTACATTTAAACAGTATAAGGTAATAATGAGGCCGTTTCGGTATAAGAGATTACTTGCAGTTGGTACGTGGTTATATAGTGATGTATCAGTAGAATTTAACGAGGTATAATCTTATATGGCTATTCATTACAATAATCCCGACACAGTAAAACGATTAGCAAGTGAGACCGTTCGCCGTCCAGTTGCCAGATTAAAAATAGAGTGGACAGGGAATCTTATAGACACATCGTTACACGTGTTAAATGTAAGTGATGAGGATAAACAGCGGGGAACTGTAGAATATCCGTATATAAATCAAGTACATGATTCCGCGACAGTATCTTCTTTTAAATGGTTCCATTTATCTGATTACAACGTATTGAATGGTGAATTTTACACAATGCCGATTGACGGCAGAAATCCAGCTTTTCAAGTGGGCTGGCGGGGAAGTTTTAATTCGGATAATAACGGGAACTTTACAGGACGAAAACCATCAATAGAATTAGGGTTCGAAGATAGGCTATTTAATATATTAGTAGTAGTTGGTGATAATGCCTTAAAAGAGTATCCAGTTGAATTTACAGTTACCCTTACTGATTATCAGGGTGTTACATCTTCTGTACTTGTAAATAATACTAATTATCCCGATGGGTTCGATTTATCATCATGTACATGGAGAATAGAGATTACGGGGATAAACAATATTAATAAAATGAAGATAGAAATCAATAAATGGAGTCATGCGAATACGTTCGTAAAGATCGTAGAAGCGTATACAGGGATTATCGCTGACTATGATTCAGATGATATTGTGAATTTATCTATATTAGAAGAAACTGAATCCAGCGCAGGAACTTTACCAGTTGGAAATATAAGCTATAATGAACTTGATTTAACATTACAGAATATTACAAACCAATATTTTCCTTTCAATTACAAGTCTACAATCCGCGGACATCTTACAAGAAATAGAAAAATAGTACCTTATATCGGATTTACAGATGATAACGGAGATGAACATCTTATTCCGAAAGGTTTATATTGGACGGGGGAATGGAATGTATCTGAACAAGGCTCTAATGCGACTACGACAGGTCGTGACCGTATGGGCTTATTACAAGATTATACATTTTCAGGATTCCATGAGAACGAGTCATCACTAATAAAATGTGATGGATATAAAACAGATATAAAAAATGATGTAGATTACACGTATTGGTTAAATATAAGTGTTAGAGAATTAATAAATAGATTGCTGTTATATATACGTATAAAATATATGGCCGACTTAGAATTCGAGATAGACAGCCGACTGGCCAACGTAATAATTCCAGTTGCCTTTTTTAAATCCGAGATGAGTTTCTTCGACCTTTTAAAATCAATAGCGCAAGTTTCTATGTCTTATATTTATATGGATACCCCGACGGACGCGGAAATATTAATAGCCGAAAATCGCGGAAATAAAAATTTAAGAGATATACTTAGAATTGTTAAAGTGGATGACGCATTTCAGACGTCACAACCTGATAGATATATTTCAGCTAAAGATTATATTACACGTTCACACCGTGAAAATAGAGACGAACTTGCTAATATTGTTTATGTTACTGTAAACAAATACGAAATAGCGGGGGACGGAAAACCCGCTGAAGTTGGCGGTAATTTTCCTAAAATAAAAACCTATAGAGATGAAAATAGTATAGGTAAATACGGCGCGGCAGAGTTCGAGTATCCTGAAAATAAACTAATACAAGTTGAAGAACTCGCAGATGAGATAGGAAATAATATATTAAATCTTTTTTCATCTACACATAGATCGCAAGAACTGGATACATTCGGCGATACCTCATTATGTATATTAGATGCGGTAGAGATACCCGAATATCAAGAATTCGACCCTGTTACTAATACAGTAGAAGTAAAAGTTAAAGATGTTTACATTGTGAAGCGTATAGAGACAGAGTATGACGGTTCGCTTAGACAGTCCATTACGTGCAGGAAAGGGAATTAATATGAGTGATAGGCTAATACTAACCGCAATAGATAAAAAAGCCGCGTTTCGAGGGAATCGTATAGATACGCGGGAAATAGGGTTTGCTTCCGATACTAAAGAGTTGGTAATTCGGTTCGGTGATGAGTATACTTTCGGCGGGACTGGTGGGGGTGGTAATAGTTTTTATAATGATGAAGAACTTAGAAATATAATTGCACATAAAGTTAATCAAGATGATTTTCAGCAACACATAGAAGATGATGTTGTCCATATTACAGAAAAAGAACGCACATATTGGAATTGTAAACAAGAACAATTAGTTGCTGGTTCTGGGGTAGATATTACCGATAATAAAATATCAGTTACTTATAAGTATGACGATACAGAGATAAAGGGCATAATAAACGGGATACAGAATCTAACTACATCCGTTATAGCCGAGGGAAATAATTTATATTATACAGATGCACGAGTCAAGGCTGCAATAACAGGAACCGCCCCTATAACAGTAAATAACGGTGTAATATCTCATACAGATAATTCTACAATTCGCCATGTAAGTGATACACAGATTACGGATTGGAACGCGAAGCAGAATACTATTAATACAATCGCTCTTACGGGTGGTGTTACAGGTTCTACTACTAATACAAGCGGTACGGTATCTATTACTACTACATTGCGTGCGCTAACAAGTGATGATATACCTACTTTAAATGTTAGTAAGCTGACGGCGGGGACTCTACCAGTTGCGCGTGGTGGAACTAATAAGACCGCAATGACAGCGAACAGATTGTTGGGAGCTAATGCGACCGCTGACGCTTATGCCGAAATAACTGTAAATACATCCTCGCAACAAGCAGGAGCATTGTCATTATCAAGTGGCATATTATCACACGTAAACACAGACGGATATAAACACGTTCCCGCAACGGGTACGACTAACAACGGAAAGTTTCTGAAATCAGGTTCTACTGCTGGATCTGAGGCATGGGCTTCATTAGCCATATCTGACGTTAGTGATTTACAATCTACATTAAACGGAAAAGCGTCCTCAAGTCATAATCATGCAGTTGGTGATATAAATAATTTCACCGCCACCGCTACATCTACATCACCGTCTACATCCGATATTACGAATAGCCTAAACAGCATTATTAATACGATTCGCGGAAATATAAGATGGTTAGACGCTAATAAAACTAATAATAGTGGTACTATTACAGGCGTTACAGGCGGGACGGGATTATCGGGTAGTGGTACAAGTGGTAGTGTTACAATTAATCATAGTAACAGTATTACGGCGGTTACATCATATCCTACAGGAAATACAGTTCGGGACATACTATATGACGCGCAGGGACATATAACAGGAACACAGACAAGAACTATTTCAGGTAGTGGAGGTATTACATCACTTACATCTACTGCACCCGTCACTATTGGTGGTACGGCAGGTGGTAGTGGTACAGGGGCGATTGGTGTGCGTGATGCGTCCGCTACTCTTTCCGGTATAGTTTCAGCTGGGGCACAATCATTTACAGGCGTTAAAACATTTATCAATAGTATATCTTCTAACACGTCATCTAATCCGGGGTTAGAAATTACTAATAGTTATGCGGGGAGTAGTACCCCTAACCGTCTACGTTTCGGAGCGTATTCTACAGGCACGGGCGGTGGCTGGATACAAGGATTCGCGGGAGGTAGTACAACGCATAAAATTGATATTAATCCTGCAGGGGGTGGAGTGTTCTTAGGTGGAGATGTATCGACAACCGGAAATATTGATACTACAAATGGGAAATATATCCGTGCTTCTAAAGGTGATGAAATGCTTACAATGGAGACGGTGTCTAATAACGCGATACTGAGGATAAATTCACCCGCCGCAGGAGGTTCTGCAATATTATCGGCTTCTGAATTAATGTTTTCTTCACGGACTGATGCGACATGGAGTAACATCATATCAGGACAAGCCATGCGTTTTTTCTATATTGCCTCTACTAATCAATTACAATTACAGAAAAGAGGGGCGACAGGCTCATTTAGTACGGTGGCGACATGGTAAATAATAATAATAAAATCCGTGTAGTAGTGCCGTATGCTAATAATAGCGATATATTACCACAATGTAAAGATAGCCTCGTTAAATTAAAAGCATATAACGGTATAAGAGCAGATATATATCAAGTACAGGGAGCGTCTATATCGGTACTACGTTCTAATGGAACTAATGACGGAATGTCTACTCTTGTAAAACAATCTCTTAGCCATTACGACTATGATTATTATATGTGTATAGATTCGGATATAGAGTTTAATCCCGAAGACGTACAGGCTCTTGTAAATAGAAACGTAGATATTATTAGTGGTTTTTATCAGTTTAGATATAACAATAATTACGGAGTGGCGGGAACCTTTCAATATACAGGATGTACAATTCACAAAGACGGATTTCTAAAATGGGATTCTACCGGATTAAAAGAAGTGGACTGGGTGGGGGCTGGTTTTCTCCTAATTAAAAGGGAAGTATTAGAGAATATAGACTTCCCTTATTTTCGGGAAGGCATACTGACTTATATTAATAACGATGGTAAAGAGGAGGCGCAATGGCACGGCGAAGATGTAGGATTCTGCATTTCTGCGAAAAAAGCCGGATATAAAATTTATGTAGATTGTGATGTGAAAGTTAATCATATAATAAATGAACCTTTTCGAGAGGAAATAAAAATGGAGAAAGTTTTACAATTATTGCAGGATAGACGGGATTACCATAATCAAATTGTTACTGCGATAAACAGGGATAAAGAGATAATCGCACAATATCAAGAAAATATTAATAAGATGACGCAAGAGCTTCTAATGGTAGAAGGTGGTATTCGAGATTTACAGGCGGTAGTAGAAACTACTGAAATACAATCGAAAACTGTAGAAGAGATAGAGAAAGGGGAGAGAGAATAAGATGCAAGATTATATCGGCTCAAACGAATATTTAGCGTATAGTCTTATTGCGATTGTTGGCGGTGCTATCAGTACGATATTAGGGGGGTGGACGGAGGCCCTAACTACTCTAATTATCTGTATTGTAATAGATATTGTATTGGGGTTTGGCGTAGCGTTAAAAGGTAAATCATCTAAATCTATTAGCGGCTTTCTTAGTAGTAGTGCGATGTGGAGGGGTGCATTTAAAAAAGGCTGTATCTTCGCAATTATTATAATATGTTACCATATTGATTTATTGCTTGAAACGGAATTAGTTAGAAATATGGCTATATTATTTTATATTGCTGGCGAAATTGTATCTATTATAGAAAATTGTAATGTATTAGGAATAAAAGTACCGAAAGTTTTAATTCGCATTATTGACACATTAAAAGAAAGATCAGGTGAAAAGGAATAAATTATGAATACAATAAAAATAAGCGATTTACAGAAGGTGGGGATTTCGGATGTAAATAATGGTGTGTTCCCTGTAAGTTATAACGAAAAAACATTTTCAGTTAAAATAACTGATATTGCGAAGGAATCCGATATTGTAAATCTTAATAAAGAGATATTGAAAGTTGAATCGACAATACAGACAGTAGAAACTAATCTTGATAACCTTAGTAATATAGTATCTGAACACGCGCAAGACTTACAGATATTGGACGCTAATCTTGATAATCTGAATACAATTATAAATGATGCTAATACTAATTTATTGGAGTCCATTACTGATACACAATCACGTATTACTATTTTAGAAAATGCTGGCCATATTCAGGATGCACCAGAGGACGGAAAAGTATATGGTAGAAAAGATACGGAATGGATAGAAGTAGTTAGTGATACTGTAAATCCAGCTGATTTTATAAGTAATGATAATAATAACGCGCTTGGATTAGGTACTGACAATAATCTTTATGTATCGACAGTAGAAGCACGGGGAGTACAGTCTGTAAATATAGCGGATGGAGAAACCCTTATTTCAATAGCTGGAACGTCTACCGATATTAAATTAAATTCTACTACCGTTTTAAAAGACTCGGTAGAAAAGGCTAAAATAATTATAAAGGATGGTAACGGTTCTAAATATCTCGCAGACAATGGCGAATATAAGACAGTAACAAGTGGTAGTAGTAGTGGAGGTATATCGTCAATTAATACAGTTTCAGGCGAAACTTTCATTTCTGTAAATAACACAGATTCAGCTAATCCAATTATTTTTACTACAATGGCATTACAAACGGCTCTTTCTACTTCCTATAAAAAGCCTCCGCAAGGGATACCATACGATGATTTGTCCGTTTCTGTTATAGAATCTCTTATAAAAGCGGAGAACGCCGCTACTGTATCGGCTCTTTCCGCTGAATCTTCCCTACGTGCCAGCCTTGATAATAAAGTAGATGCACATAATTCAGATACAATTATACACGTATCTAATAATGAGAGAAATAAATGGAATGGCTATGAAAGTATTATACCGAATCCGTCCACAATATCGCAGATAGGTATCAATACGAGTTCTATAAATAGACTTGATTCCGCTATTACCGATTTAGATAATAGCAAGCTAAATAAAATAGATACCGCTGCCGATAGTAACAAACTGGGTGGATATAATGCTAATAATTATCTACGTTTTCATTTTAATACGTTCGCAGATACGGCAGACGCTAAAAACTATTCCGCTAATAATCAAGGCGTTCTCGTATTCAATATTAATGAGGGAGTGTAATAATATGATATATATCAACGGGCAGAAACTACCATCTTTATATATTGACAATAAACTATATACGACATTGTATTTTAACGGTAAGCAATATAAAACAAGTTCGGACAAAGACGAAAAAGAACTGATGCCCGGTTATGATTGGGAGCGCGTTTCAGGATTATCTAATTTCACCATCAATAAAATTATATATAATGGTGTCTTTATAGCGGTGGGGAACGGTGGAAGTATTATCACATCGCAGGATGGTATAAACTGGACGGTGAGGAATTCAGGTACTACAGATAATTTAAACAGTATCGCATATAATAATGGCGTTTATGTAGCGGTGGGGGCTGGTGGCAGAATCGTTCGTTCTACAGACGGGATAAACTGGAGTTCCGCTACTGTATCGGGTATTTCCGTTTCTCTTACAGATATAGCTACAGATAGTAATATTTTTATTGCGGTAGCGACCGATGGATATACAACACGTTCTACAGATGGTATAAACTGGATAAATTCGAGTTCTGCCGTATTAGGTACGACTACTAATTTAAATAGATACATAGATTATGGTAATGGTAAATGGGTAGCGGTGCGTTCGTCTACTACCGGGGGGCAGAATAGTTGTTATTTCTCTACAGACGGATCGGCATGGACATCAATCACATTTACCGTGACGCAGCAAGGGACTTTAAACGGAATTAAATATATTGTTAATAGATTTATTGTATTTTCAAGAACGGCTAATATTAGTAGTTTTAACTCGGCTCGTATATTGGATTTAGGAAATAACCCGGCAGCTGGTACGACACCGACTCTATTAAATAGCGGTTTTAATATAGGTTCTGATTTAAACGGTATACTATTTTATGAAGACCAATTATTAGCTGCCGGAAATAATGGTGTTATTGTAATATCTGCGAAAAATAATCTAAATTCTTGGAGCGTTTTTTCTAACCCTCCATCATCTTTAATCGGTAATGCTAATCTATATTCTGCCGCTTATTCTAATAATAGACTGGTTATTGGCGGGGACGCGCTAAATAGTAGTGCATTACTTTTTACATCACCTACATTAATTTAAAAAGGGAGATAATAAAATGGCATGGATAAAACCTAAGACAAACTGGACGGTAGAAGGAGTTACGCACGGAGATTTTAATCGTATTGAAAACAATATAGATTATCTTAATTCGGCATTAGTTAGAAGTACCTCTATACACGGATTACTTGATAACAGATATTCATTTCCAGAGAATTATATGTCATCACAATATTATGCGTTGTGTATGACCAATTTATTGATTCCGAAAGACCATAAATTAGTGCTGAATGTAACACCATCAGGGAAATCACTTCCTAATCCTGGCGCATGTTATTATTTTTATGGTAACGACGTAGACGATAACTTTTTTCCGTATAATAATAATAGTAATCAAGACACACCACCATCAGCTTCGCAATCTTTTTTAAATAATAATAAACTTTTCGGCTATGACTTTACTGCGAAGTACGGATATTATAACCTTACCGCGTGGGAAAACAATATAGGCGAGGGGAAACTTATACTTATTTCAGGTGGAATTTCAATCACTACAAATAATGTGCGCGTATCCACAGTCATTGAATTAGTAGCAGGAATCTCTATTACTGCATACGCAGTTCCTATTTAATCTAAAATGCCTAACCGCCCATCAATAAAATGTCGTAAGGTGGGATGTAATACATTACTATCTAAGCCGGGATATTGTGATAAACATAAGCGGACTCCGTGGAAGTCATTAGACGAAACGAAGACGGCGGAGAGTTATGATTTCTACCATAATGCGAAATGGATAAAGGTATCTAAGCGACACCGACAGGAAGAACCATTATGTAGATTATGTAAGGAGCGGGGGCTTGTAGTATCTGCCCAGCTTGTTCACCATGAACCGGAACGGGAAGTATTGATTGCAAGAGGGGACTCGCCGTATGATGATCAATACCTTGTTTCCCTATGTCTGGCGTGCCATAACAGGATACACTTGAAAAAGTGATTCAGCGGCAGTCATATTTATTTTTATACGAATAACTACTATGCGTTTCACAACAATGAGCATTGTGTTGGTGTCTACCTGATAACGGTACGGCGTGGTATATCTTGCAATAATCGCAATAATATGTATTAGTAGAGTTATAAGGGGAATATTGCGACCCCGGCATAGGTCTATTACGCCAGTCTAAATAAAGCTCGCTGTCCCCAGTTGTAGCGTGTAGTTCACAGACGCCTCGTTCACTTGGAGGTAACGCACATTGTCTGTCCTCCCAATTCCGCATACTGCAATATTTCTGTATCGGTTCTGCCGTTTTAGGTACAGACGCAGCACATCCCGCAAGGGATAGAACACATAACCCCACCAGCGCAGTAGACAATGTTCTAATCATAGACGGTCTCCCGTATATTAGACTTCCCTGAATAGGGGATTGTTACAAGGTTATCACAGCCCGCTAAGAACCCCCGAAACTTCGCCGAGAATCAATTTTATAGCCGAGGGGCGGGGTTAGGGTAGGGAAGGGCTCTGGCGAGGTTCTAAGGGCCTTATAAACTGGATTTATAAGATATAATAAACGTGATAGGGTTAGTGGCATTATACCGACCCTTATTTCAGATATTTATACCGACCCTATGAGATGGATTTATACCGACCCTAAATAAATAGTTGCGCCGATGCTCTCCCATAACATATATTAAGATAGTTTGGGCGGTTAGGCTGCTAATCCGTGAAAGGGTATGGGATCAATCCCTATGGTGGAGGTGGGGTAAAAATTACCGTTACTTGACAATTTTTACTCTAAAAAAGTTTACCTTCAGTTTACCTTCAGGCCCGAAAAAGCGGTAAAAACGGCAATTTTTACCCCTATAGCTGAGTAGGATATAATAATTGTAAGTCGTTGAAAATAAATAAGTTAGATAAGTTAGAAATGACATTACCGATGGATTTATGCCCGTGCTGCAAGGTATATTTCATTCAAGGATAGAGTACCCGAATAAATAGGTGTTGGGGGACGTAATTATGGTATTGAAACAAAAATATCATCATATATAATAAGGAGTACAGTTATGACAAAGCAGTCGTTCACCCGGAAGCACTTTTTCATCGACCGCAGCCTGCAGGGCCGCTACATGGTGACATTTCTCGTCCCGATGCTGATTATGCTCGTCTTTATGCTGCTCACGCTATATTTGGCGTCCCAGACGATCATCTCGACCTCCGCCAAGATCATGAAGCGCGAGATCGAGAGCACGATTGTGTCCCAGACGCAGGATCAGGAACACCCGACGGTCGAGCAGTACCGGAAGATCATTGATGACGTCCAGGTTAAAGTCCGCGACTTCGGCAACCTTGGCGACATCCGCAAGGAGTTCGCCGGGACGCTCATGTGGGTCTTCGGCGCGGGCATCCTGCTCGTGGTGCTGCAGATCGTGATGATGACCGTCTTTTTCTCCCACAAACTGGCCGGCCCGGTCTTCCGCTTCGAAAAGGCTTGCCGCCACGTGATAAACGGCAAGTACGACGACGTCATCTATCTGCGCAAGGGCGACCAGATGCAGGGCCTGGCGCAGCTCCTCAACGAGTCAATGAAGGTCAGCGGCCAGAGGATTGCGGGACTGGAGGCGAAAATAGCGGGACTGGAGGGGAAAAAAGCCCCGCCGCCCGGGCCATGATTGCCGGATTTTGGCCCAAATCAAATTTTTTTTAAAAAAGTATTGACATTGTAACCGCCATTTATTAAATTTGTATAGTCCGTGGGGAGCTGTTTGCGGACAAAAACAGTATTTATACGGAGATGCTTGTGAATAACTGGTTGTTTTCAAGGACGAATTTTTACATGTTCGGGCTCTGCGCCGTGCTTCTGTTCATAGGCTACCTGCTGCTCGGCCAGGGACCTGCGGAGAACCCGTTGTCGAAGAGCGTGGCGCCCGTCATCCTTGTAATCGTCTACTGCGGCCTTATACCGTTTGCGATGCTGTACGGGTACGGGAAGGGCGGCGAAGACGGCAATGAAACGAAAAAATAGGGCGTTTAGCTCAGCTGGTATAGAGCACCTGCCTTACAAGCAGGGGGTCGTAGGTTCGAATCCTACATCGCCCATTGGATAAATCTGGAAAAAAGGACCGGTAGTAGAGCTGGTTACAACGCTGGCCTGTCAAGCCGGAGGTCGCGGGTTCAAGTCCCGTCCGGTCCGTATAATTAAGCCTTCCGCCCGGGAGGCTTTTTTATTTTCCGGGGAATTTGTTTTTTGGTGGGGATAGTTATTATTTTATATCTTTGCAATATCGGGCTATCCCATTATATATATTATAAGGATGGGCCGGTGCTTGTGGCGCCGGGATAACCAAAATCAGATGAGGGTTCATTAAGATGGCGGATTACAAGGTGCTGTTTGTCGATGACGAGGACTATATCCGTTCTATGCTGTCGGCGTACTTCAACGATAAGTTTGAGGAGATGGACACGGCCGACTGCGCGGCGGCGGCGCTGGAGATGCTGGGGCGCGCGCGGTATGACCTTGTGGTTTCCGACATCAACATGCCCGGCATGGACGGCCCCGACTTCCTGACGGAGGTGCAGGCGCGCTACCCGGACGTGAAGCGGGCGCTTCTTACCTCTTCCAACATCGACGACTACGTCGCGTTCGCGCGGTCGGGGGCGGTGAGCAGCATCATCCCCAAGACGGTCCCCTTCAACTTCGACGAGATCGAGGACATTATCATGGGCCTCCTAACTGGGGAGATATTCGGTGCGGAGCGCTATTTGCGCAAGGGCGAGGCGCAGGTTCTTGAGAAGTACTGCATCAAATCGTCGTCTGAGGCGCGCGCCGCCCGCGACGCCATAGTGGAGATTGTAGGGGAGAAGTTCGGGAACGCGGGGGATTCCAAGATCGTACTTGACGAAATCCTAATGAACGCTATATATCACGCTCCTACAAGGGCGGGCGGTATAGAGAAGTACTCGCAGTTTACCGAGGTGGAGCTTGAGCCGGCGGAGTACATTTTTGTGGAACTGGGGTACGATACTGAAAAGTACGCTGTTACCGTGCTCGACAAGTGCGGCGCGCTCACGCGGGACATCGTTTTGGACAAGCTGCACCGCCAGATCACCGGCGAGGGTTTCATGGACGAGTCGGGCCGGGGCCTGCACATGTGCCGGCTTTTCGCCGACCGCCTTGTGATAAACATAGAGCGCAACAAGCGGACGGAGGTCATTATCATGAATTACATCGGGGGTAAGTACCGCGGGTACAAGCCGCTTTATATTAATGAGGTATAACCTTTTGAGTTTGGAGTTTGGAGTGTGGAGTGTGGAATTATTTAACTCCAAACTTAAAACTCCACACTCAAAACTGACGAGTGGAGGTTAGCGTGCTCAATCATTGCCGCGGAAGAAAGATAAGGCTGTACGGGTTCAACAACCTGACTAAATCGCTCAGTTTCAATATCTACGATGTCTGCTATGCGCCGTCGAAGTCGTCGCAGATTGATTACCTTGAGTACATCGACGAGGAGTACAACTCAGAGAAGCTGCGCAGCATACTTGAAGAGGTGACAAGCATCATAGAGGCGAATATCGTGAACATTTCGACGCAGGACTATGTCCCGCGCGGCGCGAGCGTTACGGTGCTTATTAACGAGGGGCACCACCCGGCTGGCGGGGATGCCGTGGCGCACTTGGACAAGAGCCACATCACAGCGCACACTTACCCCGAAAACAACGTGGCCAACGGGATCGCTACGTTTCGGGTCGATATAGACGTATCTACCTGCGGGACGATTTCGCCTTTGCGCGCGCTCGATTTCCTGATAGACAGCTTCGATTCAGATATAGTGCTTTTAGACTACCGCGTGCGCGGCTTTACGCGCGACATTAAGGGCCGAAAGGTCTACCTTGATCACGATATTACCTCTATTCAGGATTACATATCTGACGAAATATTGGACAAATACACAGCGTACGACATTAACGTAATGTCGGATAATATTTTCCACTCCAAGATGCAGCTCAAGAACATGAAACTTGAGAACTATATCTTCGGCTCCGACGCCGCAAAGATGGCCAAGGCCGAGAAGACAAAAGTCCGTACGCTCCTCAAAAAGGAGATGCAGGAGATCTTTGAGTGCAGGAACATATTTGAGAGGGAGTCTTAGTATGCACAGCATATCGAAAATGAAACGTTTATACCACGAGGCGCTGAACCCGAACTTCGGGTATTTTTATACCGTAAGAAAGACGCTGCGCAAGGCGTCTACCAAGTACCAGAAGATAGAGCTTATTGATACCGACGAGTTTGGGACGGTATTGCTTTTGGATGATATTACGCAGACCGCCGAGAAGAACGATTTTATGTACCACGAACCCATGGTGCATCCGGCGATGTGCTGCCACCCCAAGCCGCAGAGCGTGCTGGTGGTGGGCGGGGGAGACGGCGGGATCATCAGGGAGGTGCTCAAGTACCCTACTGTAAAGCGCGTAGAGCTGGCCGAGCTCGATGAGGGTGTGGTCCGCTTTTCGCGCAAGTATCTGGGCGGCGTACACAAAAACTGCTTTGACGACCCGCGGGTTAACGTCAACATAACGGATGGGCGTAAGTATACCGAAGACCACCCGGGCGAGTTCGATGTGGTGATAATGGATATGACCGACCCGTTCGGCCCGTCGGTTATGCTTTACACGCGGGAGTTTTACAGGCTGGCCAGGCGGTCTATGCGCGACAAGTCGGGGATATTCGTCATGCACTCCGAGTCTCCGGTTGCGAGGCCGGCGGCGTTCGCCAGCATCAAAAAAACTTTGGGTGCGGCATTCAGGCATGTCAACACGCACTATGTTTATATACAGATGTACGCGGTGCTGTGGTCGGTAACTGCGGCCTCCGACGGTGTTGACATGGCGGGAATCAGGCCGGTTGCCGTTGACAGGAAGCTGGCGAAGTACGGTATAAAGGGTTTGAAGATGTACAACGGGGCCACGCAGGCATCCATGCTGACGCCCTATCCGTACATAAGTGAGATATTATCGAAACCGGCGCGTGTCATTACCGATGCAAAACCGGAGTTCCCGGATAACTTTTTACGTTAGGGCGGCGCAGTGTTTCCAATATGCGTCAATACAAAAAATTTTGACATCAATACAAAGGATAAATTATGGACGGTGTAATATACGAAGGTAAATCGAAAAAAATCTGCCGGGGCCCCGATGACGGCAGCCTTGTCATCAGGTATAAGGACACGGCCACGGCTTTTAACGGCGAGAAGAAGGAAGAACTTGCGGGCAAGGGCAGGCTGAATTCGGAGATATCGAATATCATATACGGCTATCTCTCTGAAAACGGCATCAAAACGCATCTTATAAAGGTGATTGACGATACCTCCGTTCTCGTAAGGAAAGCGGAGATCGTCATGGTAGAGGTGATAGTCCGCAACACGGCGGCCGGCGGCTTCTCAAAAAAGTACGGCGTCCCAGAAGGCTCGCCGCTGAAAAATATAGTAGTGGAGTACTGCTATAAGAGCGACGAACTGGGCGACCCGATGATTAACGCGAGCCAGATCACCGCCATCGGCCTTGCAACTTCCGGCGAGATGGACGTGATGTACCGCCAGGCGCTGAGGGTCAATGAGCTTTTGATCCCGTTTTTCGCTAAGGCCTGTATTAAGCTTGTCGATTTCAAACTTGAGTTCGGCAGGTGCGGGGGCGAGATAATTCTTTGTGATGAGATATCGCCTGATTCCTGCCGCCTGTGGGATGCTGATACGAACGAAAAGTTAGACAAGGACAGGTTCAGGCGCGATTTGGGGAATGTGCTGGACGGTTATCGAGACGTCCTTGGCAGGCTGAAGGGCGCCAGATAACAGGTGCGGTGTGATGTTGACAATCATCGTCAAAGGAGATGAAATAAGCTATTATGGAATTCAGCCGGGTACATGAATTAGCTTCGCAGCACGGCACGCCCGTCCTCTTTCTCTCGGAGAGCAGGGCGCGGGAAGCGTACCGCAACCTCACGGCGGCGCTGCCGGGCGTTGACCTTTATTACGCCGTCAAATCCAACTCGCAGCCGGAGCTGATATCTATCCTCAACGCAGAGAACAGTTTTTTCGACGTCTGCTCGAACGGTGAGATCGACATCCTGAAGGGGCTGGAAATCAGCGCGGACCGCTGCATCCACACGCACCCCATCAAGCGGGACGGGGATATCAGCTACGCGCTTGAGTACGGGCTGAAGATTTTTGTGGTTGACAATGAGGATGAGCTTTTGAAGTTCATACCATATAAGGATAAGGCTGAGCTGCTTGTCAGGATGAGCATACAGAACCCCGGCTGTCTCGTCAATCTGTCGCAGAAGTTCGGTGTTGCGCCGGAGAAGATGTTCGATGTTATTAAGAAAGCGCATGAGATGGGGCTCAAGGTCAAGGGCATCTCTTTCCACGCCGGGTCGCAGAACGAAAATCCGCTCAAGTACATTGAGGCGCTTGAGTACTGTAAGGATATTTGCGGCAAGGCCGCGCTCTCCGGTATTGACATAGAGATAATCGACATAGGCGGAGGGTTTCCGATATCGTACCTGACGCAGGTGCTGCCGATGGCGGCGTTTTGTCAGCCCATTGTCGATTATTTGTCAAGATATTTCACGAATTACAGGGTGATCGCCGAGCCGGGCCGTGTGCTCAGCGGGCCTACGATGACGCTGGCGACGAAGGTGATGGGGCGGTCGTACCGCAACGGCGCGTGGTGGTACTACCTTGACGAGGGGATATACGGCAGCTTTTCGGGCAAGATGTTCGACCACGCCGACTACCCGATGTTCCTGACGCGCCCCGGGGAGCGGTACAACTCGGTTCTGGCCGGGCCGACCTGCGATTCTATAGATGTGCTGTACGAAAATATCAGCCTGCCGCTGTTGGAGATCGGGGACGTTCTTGTTTTTGAGTCGATGGGCGCGTACACGGTCGCGAGTTCGTGCAATTTCAACGGTTTCCCCAAGGCGAAATTAGTTGTAGTTGAATAATTTGTTAAACGGTGTGCAGGTGTTTCGCAGGGGCGCGATTTATCGCGCCCGGTCGCTGATTAGTTAATTATTGTTGATAAAATACAGGGGGTAATCGTTATGAGCAGTCTTATCAGCTGTCCCATGGAGAATGAAACGTCGATGTGGCTTCAAAACCTCGTTTGCGGCCACTCCGGTCTTGTCGTTAAAATCAAGCAGCCCGTCTTTTGCGGCGCGAGCCCGTTCCAGAAGGTTGAGGTGCTCGATACGTACCGTTTCGGCCTTACGCTCTGCCTCGGCGGGACGGTTGTGCTCACCGAGCGCGACTACGAGCCGTACAGCGAGATGATGGTGCACCCCGCGATGACGGCGCACCAAAACCCGCAGACCGTATGCATCATAGGCGGCGGCGACGGCGGGAGCCTGAGGGAAGTCCTCAAATACCCGTCTGTCAGGAAGGTGGTGGTCGTGGAGATAGATAACCTCGTAAAGGAGACTGTCGAAGCGCACATCCCGTCTTTCGCGGCGGGGTTTGCCGACCCCAGGACTGAGGTCGTGATAAACGACGGTTACGAGTATCTCAAGGGTGTAGGGAAGGGTGCGTTTGACGTCATCCTCGTAGACTCTTACGACCCGGGTGGGCCCGTCCGCAGCCTTGAGACGGCCGGCTTTTTCGCAAAGGTCGCCAAGGCGGCAGGGGGGGAGGGGATAGTAGTCCTCCAGACCGACTCGCCGGTGATACGGCCCGACATGATCCGCCAGACGATAGCGCACGCGTCGGCCGCGTTTGCCCACTACAGGCCCTACATCTCCGTGCTCCGCTCGTTTCCGGAGGGGGTCTGCAGCTTTGTCATGGCGAGCAATGGCAAGGGCGGCGTAGACGGCGGGATCGACAGCTTCGACGCGGAACGGTTCAAGATGATCGCCGATACGTGCCTCTACTACAACGCGGAGGTGCACTCCGGCGCGTTCCTGCTGCCGCAGAATATCAGGAGCGTCGTGAACGGATAATCACCAGGCATCCTCCCATACGGGCATGATTTATATCGCGCCCGTTACGCGGGGGGTTACCGGGATCAATCAATACCGATGATTACATTAGGCATAGAATCCTCCTGCGACGAGACATCCGCAGCCATCCTCAAAGACGGCAAAGTTTTGGCCGCCCTCACGCACACTCAAGACGAGCACGCCCTCTACGGCGGCGTCGTCCCCGAGGTGGCCTCGCGCGCGCACCTTGAGAAGATTGACGGGCTTGTGCGCAGGGTGTTGGATGATTGCTGCCTGTCCCCAAATAAAATTGACTTGATAGCCGTGACCGACAGCCCGGGGCTTGCCGGCGCGCTCCTCGTAGGCGTCAGTTTCGCTTTGGGGATGCACGCCGCTTACGGTATACCGGTAACCGGCGTCAACCATCTTGAAGGCCACATTTGTTCGCTGTTTATTGACCGGCAGGATGATGTTGTCCCCCCGTTCTTAGTACTGCTGGCTTCCGGCGGCCACACGGCGGTCTACAAATACCTGTCTTCCGGCAACTGCGAATTATTGGGCCATACGGTAGACGACGCCGCGGGCGAGGCGTTCGACAAGGTGGGCAAACTGCTTGGCTTCCCGTACCCGGCGGGGCGGATGATAGAGGCGGAGGCGGCGAAATTCGCGGTTGGAAAATCATCATCAAGCCCCAAAAACAAGATAACATTCCCCATCGCCCGCTTCACCTCCCCTGAAAAATCCCTCTGCTTCAGCTTCTCCGGTTTGAAGACGGCGGTAAAAAATTTCATTTCTGAGAACAGCATAGATTATATTAAGGATAACCGCCCGGCGTTATGCGATGCGTTCCAGCGTACCGTCGTCAAGTCACTGGCCGGCAATTTGGAAGACGCGGCGAAATTAACCGGTATCAATACCGTGGCCGCAGCGGGCGGCGTGGCCTGCAACGGTTATTTGAGGGATGAGCTGAAAAAACGCTTCGGAGCGGATAACGTAATAGTCCCGCCGCCGCACTTCTGCACCGACAACGGCGCGATGATTGCGATGGCGGGGTACATGATGTACAACAGCAACCGGACCCGTTTCCCGAGCATGGATCCGGGGCGCGGTATATAGATATGGAAAGGAGCCGAATATGACATTCGACATTATGCTGGTGATCTACCTGATCCTGTCGTTCGTTGTGGTATCGTTCTTCGTAATGATCTGCTTAGTCCTGTTCAGGATCGAGCGTTCGGTCAAGATGACGATGATGTTCGCCGAGAAGAAGATTCTCAAGACCTACGGCTATAACCAGGGTTATTCCCAAAAGAAGGAGTAGCGGATGCCGCGCCTCTTCGTTGCCGCCGGCCTGCCTGAACGGATCCGCGATGACATCGCCGGCCTGTACGAGGCGATCCCCGGGGCGAGGTGGACGGAGGACGACAAGCTGCACATCACCCTGCGGTTCATCGGCGGCGTGGACGGCGCGGCGGCCCAAAGTATCGACAGCGTCCTCCGAACCGTGACTTTCGCCCCGTTCACCCTTACCCTGAAATCGACGGGTTTCTTCCCCCCCAGGGGCCAGCCGAGGGTTTTATGGTGCGGGATATCCGGCGGCGACGGGTTGATCCGCCTCCAAAAGCATATAGAGCGGGGCCTGACCTCCAAGGCCGGACTCCCGCCCCAAGATAAAAAGTTTCACCCGCACATAACGATAGCCCGCCTGAGCGCCGCCTCGGACGAGAAATTGGCCCGATTCCTCGCAAAAAACGCCCTGTTTGAGACGGAGCCGTTCATGGTTTCGGGGTTTGCCCTGTACTCGAGCCTCCTTAGGAGCGAGGGGGCGGTCTATACCAGGGAGGCGGAATACCGGATGGGCTAAAAAAAATTTGCATCCCCCGGCGCCATATATTATTTTATTTACATGCAACCTATTTATCGTAACCGCCCTACAGGCAATAGGCATTGAACCCGCATGGAAGAAGAACTGTTAAAATTTCTTTGGGTCATCAATTTCCTGTTTTTTTCTCTTATCCTTATCTTCCTATGGAGTAAGGTGGTCATTATCAATAAGAGGCTTAGGGCTATCAGGAAGCTTATCAACATCGCCGACGAGATCGATCGGGAGTTTGAGAAGCTGGGAGGCAAGAAGTAGGGCAGGTTATGTACGGCGGTACGGCCAGCGTGCGAAACATTATATCGGCGCGGTACAGAGCCGGCAATAAAAAAGGTTGCTTCCATGGATGCGCGGGTATGCCCGTTTGGCGGCATTGGTTTGTGGCGCGCCGGTCCGGCGGAGTTTTTTTCTTTATTGAAAGGGGGTTTTGACAGTTTTTTTGCGGATTTGCCGGAAAACGCCCAAATTTCTTTGATAGGGTATCGCGTAGTCCTCATCGAACACTTTAGAGAGGTACTATCAGAATTGGAAAGGTTTTAACGATGGAAAATTTAATGTTTGTAGCAGTAGCAGTGCTTGTTGTTATCATACTGCAGTTGATAACTATATTGATGGTTGCCGGTATGAAGGGCAAGGGCCGCGGTCCGCACCACGGGCACAGGCGGCAGGAGGGGCAGGCCGGCGACAGCAGGCCCGAGAGGAAAGAGGGCGGCCAGCGCGCCGGCGGCAATAACAGGAAGCCCGGCGAGAACAGGGGCGGCGACAGGCAGCAGCAGCCCAGACAGGGCGGAAGCGGGCAAAGGCCCCAGCAGCAGAGCCAGCAGGTGGAGACCGACACTTCGATGCTCCGTCTGCGCGACATCAACATGAAGCTGAACAACGTGAACCGCGAGCAGGAGAACGTGCGCAAGAGGATCCAGGACGGATCCGGCGGCCCGAGGGAAGACCGCGGCCCCAGAGACGACCGGGGTCCGAGGGAAGACCGCGGCCCAAGGGACGGCTTAAGGGACGGACGCCCCCAGAACCGTGGCGGCAGCGGCAACGGCTCCAGGGATGGCCGGGACAGGGACGGCAGAGGAGGGGACAGAGGCGGCCGCCGCGATTTTAACGGCGGCGGCCAGCGCAGGGACGGCAGGCCCGAACGCCCGCCCCGCGAGTTTGAGCCTAAGCCCGAATTCGACTCCGCGGCCCCAGGCGCCACGGCCCCGGAAACGATGCCCCAAAACATCGACGCGGGGGCCCCCGAAGAGATGCAGCATGGCCGCAAGTTCACGGCAAAACGCCGCCAACTCCCCGAAAACATAGGGGGAGAAGGTGCGCCGGACGCCGCTGCGGACATGCCGGTGCCGATCCCGCCGCCGCCCGAATTCACCCGGAACGCGGACGCCCCTGTAGAGCAGACGCAGCAGGATGATGAAGCTGCCGGCATCCAGTTCGGCCGTGGCAGAAGGTAAGAAAAAGGCGTTTACGGCGGAATCGTACGTTCCGCCGTAAACATTTTTTTAAAAAAAACTTGCTTTTTATCAAACATTATAGTATATTGTATATAAATGTGGTGTTACCATCCACCCAAAAAACGGTAAAAGGCGGCCATGAAGAGAACTAAAATCTTAGTAATAACGGCGATATTTACCCTCGCGCTCGGCGCGTCCGCCCAACAGACGGCCCCGTCCCTCAACGCAAAGGCCGACAGCGCGGCAGCCCAGACCGCTTTGTCTGTGCCCAGATCATCCCAGTCCCAAAACAAGACAACCTCGGTAAACAGGCCGACAAAGAGAACCAACTGGTCCAAAATCAAAACGCTGTTCGAATAGCCGCAAGCGGCGCGATCATCAGTCAATCTCGTTTTTTAATTGAATTCCGGGAAATATATTATTTTATTGTGGTAATAATTATACTGAATTATCAGCCTTAATCCAGCGAAAGCAGGTAGGCCGCCCAGATGGCCGACGACTCATCGCAAGAAAAGAGTGAGGCCCCAACCCCAAAGAAGCGGGAGGACACCCGCAAAAAGGGGAACGTGGCCAAGAGCACCGACATAAACTCGGTGTTTGTGCTTCTCGCTGCCATCTTTATGCTGCGGATAACCGGCCCGTGGATGATGCAGGAGTTCACGGCTTTCCTGCGCCTCTGCATTGGCATGTTTACCGAACACGAGATGAGCCTCGGCCAGCTGATGGAGCTCGCGCGGGACTCCGTTATGCTCACCATAAAGCTCATGCTCCCGATCCTCGGCGCTGTCCTCATTGCCGGGCTCATCGCTAACCTCATACAGATAGGGCTGCTCTTCACATTCGAGCCCATCATCCCCAAGCTCTCCAAAATCAATCCGCTGAGCGGAATCAAACGCCTCTTTTCTATGCGCTCCATCGTAGAAACCATAAAAAACATCCTCAAAATAATCATTATCGGATACATCGCATACATCACCATAAAAAGCGAGTACGAGATTCTCATTACCCTTGCCGACGCCTCCATTCAGGCGATCTGGCACTTCATCCTCGTCTCCACGTTCGACATTTTCATACGCACCGCCATTGTGCTCATAGTCATCGCCATCGCCGACTACGCCTACCAGCGGTACGACCACGTCAAGAAGATTAAGATGACGCACCAGGAGATCAAGGAAGAGAACAAGTCGATGGAGGGCGACCCCAAGGTTAAGGGCCGCATCCGCCAGCTGCAGCGTGAAATGTCCCGCCGCCGCATGATGGATCAGGTTCCGCAGGCATCGGTGGTGGTTACCAACCCTACCCACCTTGCCATAGCCCTAAAGTACGACGAGGTAGAGGCCCCGGTACCCGTGGTAGTAGCCAAGGGCGCCGACATGGAAGCCCAGAAAATCAAAAAAATAGCCCTTGAACACGGCATCCCCGTGCGCGAAGACGTAGCCCTCGCCCGCGCCCTCTACCCCAGAATCGAAATAGGTATGGAAATCCCGCCGGAATTTTACACCGCCATAGCCACAGTCCTGGCCGAAATCTACAAAATGAAAAACAAGGCGGCGTAGCCGCGATAGCGGGCGCCGTACCTAAGTAAACATTACCGACGCTATCGAGAAATAGACCAATATCCCTACGATGTCCACGACGCTCGCGACAAGCGGTGCGCTGGCCATTGCCGGGTCCTTTTTCAGTTTTTGGAGGATGAACGGCAGGCTCATCCCGATAAGACTGCCCATTATCACTATCACGAACATCGACAGCCCTACAACTAAGGCCAGCGTCATCCCGTCCCTGAATATCCCGAGTACTGCCGCAGCGATCGCCATCACTCCGCCCAGCGCGCTTGCGACCAAGAGCTCCTTGAATATCATCCTGCCCCAGTCCTTCATCTTGACGTCTCCCGTGGCCAGCGCGCGGACCATAAGCGTTGCCGACTGCGACCCCGTGTTTCCCCCGCTGCCTATCAGCAGCGTCAAAAAGAATACCAGTGCCGTTTTCGCCGCGATGGTCTCCTCAAAGAACGCGATCCCCGCGCCTGAAAAAATGCTCACGAACACGAGCAGCACGAGCCAGACGATCCTGCTCTTGTAGAGCCGCCATACTGATACCTCTTTCAGGTTTTCAATGGGACCGTTTACACCTTCCACGCTCACGGCGCCGAGTTTGTGAAAGTCCTCGGTCGCCTGGGTTTCGGCGATGTCCATCAGGTCGTCTACCGTGACGATGCCGAGCAGTATGCCGCCGGAGTCTACGACGGGCAGGGCAAAGTAGTTGTACTTTTTGATCATCTCCACGGCCTCTTCCTGCGTGTCGGTGACGGGGAGGGCCATGAAATTGTGGTTCATGAGGGCGCTGATCTCCTCGTCGGGCCCGGCGAGGATGAGCTGGCTGAGCGTCAGGTCGTCTATCAGCTTGCCGGTAGCGTCTGTAATGTACACTACGTTGATGGTCTCGGAGTCGTAGCCGAACTTGCGGATGTGGTCGAGCGCCTTGCGGACGGTCCACGACTCCTTGATGTGGACGACGTTGGGCGTCATCATGCGGCCTACGCTGCCCTCGGGGTAGCCGAGGAGCTCGCGCGTGAGCTTGAGGTGCTGGGGGCTCAGGAGGTTGAGCAGCTTGCGCGTTACGTCTTCCGACATCTCGTCCATGAGGGCGGTACGGTCGTCCGGGTCGAGGTCGGCGAGGAGGTTGCGGATCTCGGTGTTCGAGAGGTCGTCTAAGAGCTGGGTCTGGATTGCCGGTTCGAGCTCGGAGAAGACGTCGGCCGCGAAGTAGCGCGGCAGGAAGTGCATAAGGTGTACGCGGCGGACGGGGTCTATGTGGTGCATGAGGTCGGCGACCTCGGGCGGCGGCCAGTCTGTGACTATGAGGCGCAGGTCGATCCACTTCCAGGCTTCCACGAGCGGCATGACCTCGGCGAACTTGGGGTCGAGTTCGTCGCCGCCGGGCTCTTCCGGGTCCCTGTCTTCGGGCGGCGGGCCGATGAGGGGATGGCTTTCCTCCTCATCGCCGCCGGCGGAGGGCAATACCGCGGTTACGCCGTAGTCGGCGGCGCGGGTCTCCTCAAGGAGGGCGTCGGTATCATTGTCGTTGTCGGCCATAGATTATGAATATAATACTTGCGTATAGATAATATTGTGATAATAAAGTAAAATCAATACCGCCCCGCGGCATGATGTATATTATGGCCCATGGAAACCGAAGAGCAGCCGCGAAAACACCTGTCCCAGTACCAGAGCGGAATCCCCACCGAGGCCGATATCCCCATCGATGCGGAGCCCAGGTACCACGAGGCCGACCGGACCAAACTGTCGCTCATGCACTTCGCGTGGCCTATATGGATAGAGAACATCATCCGGGTGGCGATAACCGGCGCCGACGTCTACATGCTCACCTACTATTCCGAGGAGGCCGTCGCCGCGACGGGGCTCATCAACCAGTTCGTCTTCTTCGTAGTCCTATTATATATGATGGTGGCCTCGGGCGCGAGCATCATCATCTCCCAGAACCTCGGCGCGCGCGACACCGCCTCCGCCGGGCGGGTGGCGCAGGGGAGCATCGTCCTGTCGGTCATCTTCTCCGTCATCCTCAGTACGGCGCTCTGCCTCGCCGCCGGGCACATCGTCAGCTTCTACCGGCTCGACCCGCTGGTCCACAAGTACGCTATGGAGTACATGCTCATCTACTGCGCCGGCTCCATATCGGTGGCGGTCTGCATCATCCTGTCTACGATCATACGCTCCTACGGCCACAGCCGGGGCCCTATGGTGGTAAACGCCATAGCGATGGCGATAAGCGTCTTCGGCAACTACGTCTTCATCTTCGGCGCGTTCGGGATGCCGGTGTGGGGCGTTAAGGGCGTGGCGCTCTCTACCATATTCAGCCACGTGGTAGCGTGCGTGCTCCTGTGGGTTATGCTCAAGAGGCGGCGCGACATCGTCCTCGAGAAGGGCAAAATGCTCAGGGTGCCGCGGGGCGTCTACAGGCAGATACTCTCCGTGGGCGTCCCTACGGCGGGGGAGAACGTATCCTACAACATCGGCCAGATAATAATAATGCGCTTCATGGCCACGCTCGGCACCGAGGCTATGACCGCGTTCGTCTACGCGATAACGGTCCTGCGGTTCGTGTTCATCACGTCCATATCGATAGGCACCGCTGCGCAGATCAAGGTCGGGTATTATGTTGGTGCGGGGATGGCCGAGATCGCGCAGAAGAAGGTGTACAGGTACTTCCTCTCCGGCTTCGCTATATCGGTAGTATTGGTGGTGATAGCCAAGCTGTTTCAGGTCCCGATAATGCACGAGTTCACGAAGAACGAGAACGTCCACGCCCTCGCGTTCATGGTGTTCACGGTGGCGCTCATCCACGAGCCGGGGCGGAACTTCAACGTGATAATCATCCCCGCGCTCAAAGGCGCCGGCGACGTGCGGTTCCCGGTCTACATGGGGATAGTCTTCATGTGGGGCGTGGGCGTCACATTCGCGTACATATTCGGTATATCGCTTGGCTGGGGGCTTTTGGGGATAGCCGTGGCAATGGCGATGGACGAGTGGCTCCGGGGCATCGTGATGTTCTTCAGGTGGAAGAGCGGGAAGTGGAAGACTAAGGCGCTGGTACAAAATCAGCAGATGGCTGCCCATGCAGGAGATTGACGGATGCGGCGGCGATTTTTTTGTATTCGGCCATAGACTCGCAGCGCAGAATCTGTTCCCCCAAATTACCGGTATGGTCGATGGTGCCGCCAAGAAATCGCCAGATTTCTTTCATTCTGCCGAGGAGTTTTATTGGTTTGGGGTGGTCTTTGCAGGTGTCAAGGAGATCATCCAGAAAATTGTGGATTGACCCAGAATCTTCACCGCGTAATTTATTCATCAGGCAGGGATTTTTGATGATTCCGCGGCCTATCATCCATCTGTTGACATCCAGGAATCGTTCGGATAATCGATTGAAATCATCAACTGTACAGATATCGCCGTTATATACGATATTATGTATTGATTTTTTCAGGCATATCTCAAATTTATCGATATCAACAGTCCCATCGTACATCTGTACACCTATTCTTGGATGGATGATGATTTCTTTCAGCGGATAATTGTTGAATATCGGCATCAATCCCTCAAGATCATCCTTACTGTCAAACCCCAAGCGCGTTTTTATTGATAATGGCAATGGTATTTTGGGGATGACGTCATCCAAAAATTTTGTGATGATATCGGGATGGGGGAGAAGCCCGCATCCCCTTTTCTTGCGGGTGATGAGCGGGGCGGGGCAGCCCAGATTCCAGTTTACGGATAGAAATCCCAAATCGGCGAATTTATAGCACAGCAGCAAAAATCCTTCCGTATCATGCCCGATGATCTGCGGTATCAACCTCTTCGTATCATTCCCGCCCTCCGGCAGAATATCCTTAATATGGTAATCCCGAACTCTGCTGCCGAGTATCGTCGGCACAAACGGGGCCAGCATATAGTCAAACCTGCCGAAATGGCGCTCATATACAGTCCGGAAAATAACGTCTGTAATGCCGCGCAGCGGGGCGAGATAGAATTTATGGTTTTGAGTTTGTATTGACATCCTAATACCTGAATCTTATCCCAAATTCAATGAGCTGATCCTTGCCGAACAGCGGCATCACCCCCGGAAATTCGTAATTGTAGTTGATGAATACCCCAAACGAATGTTTGCGGTTGTATACATCCGCCTCGATCCCCAAAACTCCCGCCCAATAGCCGGTCCCGGCGGTATCGGCAAACGCTTCAATCTGATTGCGCCCGCTGAACATCCACGACTTTGTCCTGTAAAACGAATATCCGGCGTCAACGCCTGCCGTAGCTGACCAGGGGTGTCCGCCCGATAAGAGGGTGACATCCATCCCTCCGAATTCGCGGATGAAGTACCCCGCCCACGCGCTCCATCTTAAATTGTCCAAATATCCCGTCCGTCCTTCATCAATATAATGAATCTTCATCTGTTGATATCTGTAATTGGCGGATGATGCCCGGATATAGGCTTTGTTCCAGTACGCCGTAGGGCGCGTCAGTCTGTCGACCTCGTGGAAGCAGCTGTGGTCAAGCCCTGTCTGGAAGAATATTTTGTTGCGGCGGTATTCAAAAAACGGTATTATCGAGTAGCCAACTTCTTGCGGGTCAAACAGTATCGCCTCGTTTTGCCGCCCCATCCCCAGTCCACTAATATACAGCAGCCCGAAGTGCAAAAAATCATCGTATGATATGAGCATCGTTTGAAACATCGTCTGGGCCGACATTAAGTATTTATCGCGGAAGCCGTTATTCTTGTGGTTAGAGAATGTTTGCAGGTCTTGTTCAAAATAGTATTCCGTCAGAAAATCAACACGTCCCCAAAAACTATCGGTATTGATCTCATTGGGGTAGGATAAAGAGGCGCAAACGGTTGTGATTATTACGCAGGTTAATTTTATTGTTTTCATCCGAACAGGTCCTGCTGCCCCGATATGAGTTTATCAAAATTCTTCCCGGTCCACCACAGTATCGAATCGGCGACCGGGCCGAGCTGGCTGTCTATGTAGTGCTGGTAGTCTAACGGGGCCGACAGTTTTTCTACCGGCTGAGGCCCGTCTTTTGTGATATAGTATCTGACGAGGCGCACCGGTGTGCCCAACAGTTTAGCGGCCTGGACGTGCGGCGGGACGTTTACCGTGTATGAGTCCATGCTCTTGCGCATCCTTTTTTTGTAGATGAGCTTGTCATCATAATCCCCGCGCTGCAAATGTTCGGTTGTTGCGATGATGTACTCTTCGAGCGGCTGGCCGGAGAATAATTTTATGAATAGCTCGTGCTGGAACTCTTTGGCCAGATCGGTCCAGTCGTTGCGCGCCGATTCCATCCCACGAAACGTCAGTTCCATCTTCCCGTTACTGTCTACTGCCGCACCGCAGTAGTGTTTTTTGGTGCCCTGACCGTCTGTGCCGCCGTGGCGCAGTGGCGGGATGAAGAAGCGGCGGAAGTGGCATTCGTATTTCAGTTCCAGCGCGGAATTCGCGTCGTATTTTTCTTTGAGGTGTTCGCGCAGCCATGCGCCCGTTTCTTTTGAGATTGATTTACCGAGTTCCGCGGCTTTGTCCTCCATATCTTTACCAAGATCTAAAAAGATGGAATCGGTGTCTCCGTAGATAACTTTTTTCCCGCTTACTTTTTCTATGTGCTCGATGGATATTTTCAGTATATGCTGGCCCGTTTTCGTTATCGACCCCGACAGGTGTTCCGAGAAGAACCTGCACCCTGTAGACCCAAGCACGCCGGCGAAGCTGTTCATCAGCAGTTTGATAGCGGTTGAGAGGTATGGATTTTTCTGCTCGGTGGCCGCCGCGCGCCCCGCCATCAGCTCGCGGATTATTTCTGGCAGTATGGAGTTGGTTCTTGAGAACGACGTGCCGATGGGCGTTGTGATTTTGTCATCGTCGCCGTTTATTACTTTGAACCCCAGCGGGTCGATCATAAAGCTCATCACTATAGATGGGTAGAGGCTCTTGAAGTCGAAGACTAAGACGTTGTCGTAGAGGCCGGGCGTTGGTTCGAGGACGTATCCGCCGGCTAACGGTTGTGAGGGCATGGTGATGTCGGCCGTGTCGTTGGCTACGAAACCGGCGCGGTGCAGGCGGGGGAGGTAGAGGTGCTCGAACGAGGCCACGCTGCCGCCCACGCTTTCCAGAGTTTGGCCTGTCCGCCGCGACCGTTCGATTGCGTTGGGCAGGACTTCTGCGTCGTTGAAGATTTTCAGAATGTCTTTCGCGCAGGCCTCGCTGTCGGTGAAGTCGAGGCGGCAGTCGTCTGCCGGGTGGTTGTAGGTCCGCAGCATGGAGGGGAGGTCCATCACCACGCGGCCCGGGATTTTTGCGCTCCATACCGTCCTTGTTATCGTTTCCGTGCGCCACGAGCGGCTGCGCTCGGAGCTGGCCACGCGGCTCCCTTTTTCGCGGCCCAGTTCGAAGGGGATGTCGTTTTTCTCGCACCGTTCGCGGATTATCCGGAGGGTGAAGCCGGCCGCTTTCCATCCGATTAAGATGTCGGGGTCCTGTTTCATGAGGCACGTCATGAAATCGGAGAGGATCCGGCGTTCGCTGCCGCCGGTGATTTTGTGCACCGCCCCCTCTTCGGCGCAGGAGATGGCTTGTATCGATTCGTCTTCATTGGTGTCGATGCATACGGCCATGGCCCGGAAGTTAGGGACGAACGTCCCTCCGCGGAGGTGCGGGTTGACCACCGCCGTAAAGTTCCCCCATCTCCTCGGATTGCCGGTTACCCGCATCGACCCGCTGACCATCCGCTCCATGAGGTAGCGCGCCAGTGGGTTGATATCCGATTCGAAGACCGGGTATCCGTTGTCCCTGAGGTGCCTGGCGGTTTGCTGCATCGCCGCGTAGGTGTTGAAGTAGAGGCAGTCGGCGTCGCCGGAGCTCAGTGAGCGCATGGGGAGGGGTTTGCGCTCGGCTGCGGCTGCGGTTTCGGCGGCGGGGACGGTTCTGGGGCAGAAGAAGACGGGGCGGAAGTCCGTGACGGTAATGCGCGCCCGGGCGCCCGGTTCCCCGGCGGCCCAGAGGGTTATTTCGCACCGGGGACCGTTGTCCCGGCAGTTCGCTGTTAATAAAAAACACTCAAAGGTTGAATCGGCCATGTACATATTATATATTGTAGTATGGGCCGGATAGTTGAAAAAAGTGAAAAATTCGGATTTTGGCGTTGGTAAGCGGGTTTGTCATCAATTATTAATCTTTAATAGGAGGTGTGTTATGGACATGGACAACATGTGGGAGAAGATCAAGAAGGGGCTGAAGGACGGCGCGGTCATGTCGGTCGAGAAGATCGAGGAACTGACCAAGATCGGCAAGCTGAAGGTCGATGAATTGGCCGCGAAGCGCAAGATCGAGCGCAATTTCCTCGACATCGGCGAGCGTTTCTACGATCTGGCGCAGGACGCGCGTGAGGCATCGGCTCCCTCCGACCTGGTCATCGCCAAGGCGATAGAGAACGTGCGTTCGCTCTACGCCGAGGTTGCCGAGATCGGAGAGAAGATCAGGGAGATCCAGAAAGCCGCCAAGAAGGGCGACGCCGACGACTCGTACGCCGACGATAGCGGGGTATAGCCGCGCTATGGGGAAAAGGTCGATATTTTTTGTTCCGTCGCGGGGCACGCGGGTTAAGACGCTGCGCGTGCCGCTTTGGTTCGTGATTATATTGGTGGTCATGGCTGCCGCCGGTATCGCCGGGTATTTTGTGCCGCTCGACCGGCTTATCATGACGGATCAGGAGCAGGCTCAGGTGCAGAGCCTTACCGAGCAGAACGAGCGGCTGCACAGCAACATAGGCGCTACGCTGCGTATGCTGAGCGGCCTCAAGGAGCGCACCGAGCGGATATCAACCCGGAAGGAGCAGTACAAGGATGTGATCGGCCTGCCGTACGAGCCGGCCCCCGCCAAGCCGCAGTCGAAGCAGGCTGCCCCGGCGCTCTCGTCGTCGGCGATTCTGCGCCATATAGACGTGAGCGAACAGCTAATCGGTAAGTTTGCCGGCGCTCTGGGCGACGGGAAGCGCACCGTGTTCGACACGGTTCCGGTGGCCAGGCCGGTTTCGCCGTGGAAATCGATAGTGTCCAAGCAGTTCGGGATGGGGCTCGACCCCTTTACCGGCCACCAGAAGATGCACTATGGGACCGATTTCGCGGCGCAGATAGGCGAGCCGGTGGTCGCGACCGCCAACGGCATTGTGACTATGGTGGAGAACGACGCGGTGTGGGGACGCAGGTTAGTGATCACCCACGGGCGGGGCTTCCGCACCGTCTACGCGCACCTCGGAACGGTAAAGGTTGCGCAGGGGCGGTTAGTCAAGCGCGGGGAAGAGATAGGGACGGTGGGGGTGTCGGGGCTTACTACCGGGCCGCACCTGCACTACGAGCTCTGGCTGAAAGACAAGCAGCTGAACCCCGAGGACTATCTTTTCCCTGAGTGGATAGTAATGTCGCTGGATTGATCATATACTATATAGTAATGGGGGGTATAGTATGAGGCATCTCTCTTGTTTGACGCTTGTGTTGTCTGTTGCCGGTTTTGTTTTGCCGCTCCCGGCTGCGGCGCAGGACGCCGGGAAGGTTATCACCGTACCCGGTATGTACCGGGCCATACAGGCGGCGATTGACAAGGCCGAGCCGGGAGATACGGTGTTTGTCCGGGAGGGCGTGTATAAGGAGACCATCACGCTGCGGGACGACATCGCGCTGATCGGTGCGTCGGCCGAGCGGACGGTTTTGCGGGGTGACGCGCGCAAGCCGGTGGTCCGCGGGGCGCAGGGGGCCGCCATAAGTCACTTCACGATAGAGGGCGGGCTCACCGGAATACTCTGCGCCAACGCTTTTATGACGATTGAGAGTTGCATTATCCGGGGAAACCGCCAGGCGGGGGTCCACGCCGTCATCGCGCTGCCGGCGATAAAAAACAATATCATCTTCCGCAACGGCAGCAGCGCCATATTCTGCGAGACCACGCGCTCGCACCGCGGATACATCTCCAACAACCTCCTCGCCGAGAACACGTATAGCGGGATAATGCTGGCCGGGCAGAGCGAGGTCCTCGCCGAGAACAACGTAATTTACTTCAACAAGCAGTACGGCGTTTTCGCGTCGGACGGTGCGCGCCGGTCGCGGGTTATCCACAACTTGTTCTACGGAAACCGCCACCCGGGCAACGTGGTCGCTATGATCGACCGGTCGAATATATTCGATGATCCCGGCTATACGGTTTTCGCGGCGGCATTGCATTCGCTTTGGAATGTGTCGCCGGGCGTGCTGAGGGGGAGCGGGCGGGACGGGGGGAACATCGGCCCGGTGAGGCGCTCGTTCTTCAAGCCCGCGGCGCCGGTATCTGAAAAGGCCGTTGCCGATACCGCCGGGACGGTCAACACGGGTAGTATAGAACATGCGGCTGCCGGTGCTGTAAAGACCGCCGGGACGGGGAAGGCAGTTGTCGATACTGTTGGGGCGGTTAACGAAATTAGCATAGAAAATGCAGCTGTTGATACCGTTAAGGCGGCGGCAGCGCCGGCCGGCAGCGCCGAAACGGCAGATGCGGAGAAAAAATAAAAAATATTTCTTGACAACCGTCAACCCGTATTGTAAATTTATAGTATTATGAGATCAAAAGCAGCCATAGCCAGCCTCGTTCTAGCAATAATCGCTTCCATTGCCGCGGTAGCCGGCATTGTAGTGGGCATTGTAATTCTCGTGAAGAAGAGGAGCGCGGGCTGATATTCTAATTATCAGAAAATAGCAAAGGCCCGCTCTCCAAAGAGACGCGGGCCTTTTTTATTGCGGGTATATCAATATAAATTTGATTATGGGTGTGGCTATTATATATATTTATAAATTAATTTTTATTTAACGTAAAGACGGAGGGGGTTTTGAAGAAGACAGGTGCGCAGATTGTTGTTGACGCTTTGGTCCAGGAGGGCGTCAAGGTTGTGTTCGGGTATCCGGGCGGGACCGTTATCCCCATCTTTGACGTGCTCTACGATACTAAGGAGTTTACGTTCATCCTCACGCGGCACGAGCAGGGTGCGGCGCACGCGGCCGACGGCTATGCCAGGGCCACCGGCGAGGCCGGCGTCTGCCTCGCTACATCGGGCCCCGGCGCTATGAACATCATGACCGGCGTGGCCACGGCGTATCTCGACTCGATCCCCATGGTGGCTATCACCGGGCAGGTCGCCTCGCCGCTTTTGGGGACAGACGCGTTTCAGGAGGCCGACATCGTGGGCGTCAGCCGCTCCATTACAAAGCACAACTTTCTGGTTAAGAATATTGCGGACTTGCCCACGGTAATGAAGCAGGCGTTCCACATTGCGCGGACCGGCAGGCCCGGCCCGGTGCTGGTGGATGTGCCCATAGACATTTCGCGCGCCGTGCTCGAAAATTACGAGTACCCGGACAGCGTGTCTATCCGCGGCTACAAGCCGACCGTGGAGGGGCACCCCAAGCAGATTGAGAAGGTCGCGGCGATGATTGAGGCGGCGAAGAGGCCGCTTTTATTCGCCGGCGGCGGAGTCATCGCGGCGGGCGCGCACGCGGAGCTCAAGGAACTGGCCGAGAAGACCAACATGCCGGTAACGCTCTCGTTTATGGGGTTGGGCGCATTCCCCGGGAACCACCCGCTCTTTATAGGTATGCCGGGAATGCACGGCGGGAAGTGCGCCAACCGCGTATTCCAGGAGTGTGACCTAATAGTCTCGGTCGGCGCGCGCTTCGACGACCGCGTTACCGGCTTCGTTGCCCGATTCGCGCCCAACGCCAAAATTGTCCATTTGGACGTTGACCCGGCGTCGGTGTCGAAAATCGTCAAGGTCGATGTGCCGGTAGTCGGCGACGCTAAGCGGATACTCATCGCCCTGAACAAGATCGTCAAGCCGCGCGGGGCCGACAAGTGGACCGAGTCGGTTATGGAGTGGAAGGGGGAGAAGCTGTTCTCTTACCAGCCGTCCGATACTGAGATCAAGCCGCAGTCGGTTATCGAAAAGCTCTACCAGATCACCGGCGGCAACGCGATCGTCTGCACGGAGGTCGGCCAGCACCAGATGTGGACGGCGCAGTACTACAAGTTCGACAAGCCGCGCACGCTGGTGAGTTCCGGCGGCCTCGGGACAATGGGCTTTGGGCTGCCCGCCGCGATGGGCGTGGCGCTTTCCGATCCCGGTTGCCCGGTCTTCAACATCGCCGGTGACGGGTCGATACAGATGAATATTCAGGAACTGGCCACGATCTCGATCAACCAGATCCCGGTCAAGCTGATCATCCTGAACAACGCGTACCTCGGTATGGTGCGCCAGTGGCAGGACCTGTTTTACGGCAAGCGCTACAGTTCGACCTGTCTGCGCAAGGGGCGCGACTGCGCCGGCTGCTCGGATCCGTCGCAGTGCAAGAAGCTTTACACGCCAAACTTCGTAGACCTCGCGAGGGCCTACGGCATAGAGGCGTTCCGCGCCGAGAGCCCGGCAGATGTGGAGAAGACGCTGCGCGCCGGCATGGCTGTGGACGGGCCGGCGGTAATGGAGTTTATCGTCGCGCAGGAGGAAAATGTTTACCCGATGGTTCCGGCGGGGAAATCACTTGACGAGATTTTGGAGGGATAAGGAAATGGGAGCGACACAAACGCACACAATAAGCATATTGACGGAAAACCGCAGCGGTTCGCTGTCGAGGATATCGGGGCTTTTTTCGAGCAGGGGCTACAACATCACGTCGCTCTCTGTGGCGGAGACCGAAGACCCCGCTACCTCGCGGATGACGATAGTCGTCACCGGCGACGCGAGCATTCTGGAGCAGATCGTCAAGCAGCTCAACAAGCTGGTGGATGTTATCAAGGTGGTTGACTTCATTGATGAGCCGATCATAGAGCGCGAGCTGCTGCTGATACGCGTAGACGCGTCTAAGAGCAACCGCCACGAGATAGTGGAAACGGCGAACTTGTTTGGCGCGGGCGTCGCGGCGGTGTCGGTGGGCGCGGTTACGCTTGAGCTTATAGGCACTACGCAGAAGATCGACGATTTCGTGATGATGCTCAAGCCGTACGGTATCAAGGAGACGGTGCGGTCGGGCGCGGTGGCGATCGCGAAGCCGAAGAAATAATTTTTGATACGGAAATAACGCAGTTTTTTATATTAACCTTTATGTAAGGAGCAAGACGCTATGGCAGTGAAGAAGAGGAAGGGCGGTCGTCCCAGGAAAGTGGTTGATGTTGAGGCGGCGCCTGTCGCTAAGAAAAAGGGCGGCAGGCCCAGGAAGACGGCTGTTGCTGAGGAGATGCCTGTGCCTATCGCGAAGAAGAGGGGCGGTCGTCCCAGGAAGAACGCCATCGCGGCCGATATGCCTGTGCCCATCGCGAAGAAGAGGGGCGGCCGTCCCAAAAAGTCTGCCGGCGGCAGGGCTGCCAAGGCGGTGGTTTCCTTTAAGAAGCCCCCCAAAATCGAGTTGGGCGATATCTACACCAAGATGAACTTCGGCGGCAAGAACGAGGAGATCGTAACGCGCAAGAAGTTCTCTGTTGTCAAGGCCCGCGAGATACTGCGTGATGAAGTCATCGCCGTTATCGGTTACGGCGTGCAGGGCCCCGCACAGGCGCTTAACCTGCGCGACAACGGCTTCAAAAACGTCATCATCGGCCAGTCGAAGCAGTTCAAGAGGGACTGGGACCGCGCTGTCAAAGACGGCTGGGTTCCCGGCGTTACGCTGTTCGACATCGAGGAAGCTTGCGAGAAGGGCACGATCATCCAGATGCTCGTCTCCGACGCTGCCGCGCGCAAGGTCTGGCCGGTGGTTAAGAAGCGCCTCACGCCGGGCAAGGCTCTCTACTTCTCGCACGGTTTCTCCATCGTCTACAACAAGCAGACGAAGGTGATCCCGCCTGAGTATGTGGACGTGATCATGGTCGCCCCCAAGGGCAGCGGCACGTCTGTTCGCCGCAACTTCCTTGACGGTGTGGGCATCAACTCGAGCTACGCGGTTCACCAGAACGCGACGCGCAACGCCACCGCGCGCTGCCTCGCGCTCGGCATAGGCCTCGGCTCGGGCTACCTGTTCCCGACCACGTTCGAGAAGGAAGTGTACAGCGACCTGACAGGCGAGCGCGGCGTTCTTATGGGCGCTCTGGCCGGCATCATGGAAGCGCAGTACGACGTTCTCCGCAAGAACGGCCACAGCCCGAGCGAAGCGTTCAACGAAACGGTCGAGGAGCTCACGCAGAGCCTTATCCGTTTGGTTGACGAGAACGGCATGGACTGGATGTACTCCAACTGCTCCGCGACCGCCCAGCACGGCGCGCTCAAGTGGAGGCCCAAGTTCAAGAAGGCGACCCTGCCGGTCTTCAACGCGCTTTACAAGTCTGTAAAGGCCGGTCAGGAGACCAAGGAAGTGCTGCGTGACTGCGGCAAGCCCAACTATCAGGACCTGCTCGGCGCGAAGCTCGCCGAACTGGGCAATTCTGAAATGTGGCAGGCAGGCAAGGCCGTCCGTGAGCTCCGTCCGAGCGATAAGGTGCGGGAGATCACGAAAGATACCAAGGGTATCTCCGGGCGGTCCAAGAATTAATGTTGTAACGGATTGACAGGCAGGAGGGATGACGGTGATGATTTATCGCCGTCATTCCCGAATGTCAACAGATATTTAATCGTGGGATATGTAAATGGAAAGTTTGGAGTGCGGGGTGTGGAGTTAACGTCAGGAATTCCAAACTCAGCACCGCAAACTTACCTGTTAACGGACGGATATATGTCAATAAAAAAAGATAAAGTCATAGTATTCGACACGACGCTCCGCGACGGCGAACAGGCGGCTCCCGCCAGTTTGTCGGTAGACCAGAAACTCCGCATAGCGCGTCAATTGGCCAGGCTTGGCGTAGACGTCATTGAGGCCGGTTTCCCGATCTCTTCGCCCGGCGATTTCGATTCGGTATCGACTATCGCCCGCGAGATCAAGGACGGGCCGGTTATATGCGGGCTCGCGCGCCTCGTCGCGAAAGATATTGAGACGTGCGCCAAGGCCGTAAAGCCCGCGCAGCGCCCGCGCATACATACGTTTATAGGGACGTCCGCGATACATACCGAGAAAAAGCTCCGCAAATCGGAGGATGAGGTGCTGGCGTTAATCACCGACAGCGTCAAATTGGCGCGCCGTTTATGTGATGATGTCCAGTTTTCGGCGGAGGACGCCGGCAGGACCGCAGGGGACTACCTGTGCCGCGTCGTAGAGGCCGCCATCAAGGCCGGCGCGTCTACTATCAACATACCTGATACTGTGGGCTACACCGCGCCGGAGCAGTTTGGGGCGATAATAAGCATGCTGTTTGACCGCGTGCCCAATATTGACAAGGCGAGAATCGCCGTCCATTGCCATAACGATTTGGGGATGGCGACCGCGAATTCGCTCACGGCGGTCGCGCACGGCGCAAGGCAGGTAGAGTGTACGATAAACGGTATAGGGGAGCGCGCGGGCAACGCGTCGCTCGAAGAGATCGTCATGGCCATAAAGCTGCGCCCCGATTTCTTCAAGGCCCATACAGACATAAACACCCGCGAGATCATGCACACGAGCAAGCTTGTCCGCGAGATCTGCAATATGCCGGTGCAGCCCAACAAGGCGATCGTAGGCGCGAACGCTTTCGCGCATTCGTCGGGCATCCATCAAGACGGTGTCCTCAAGGCGAAGAAGACTTATGAGATAATGTCGCCTCAGTCAATCGGGCTGAAGGATAACAGAATGAACCTGACAAGCCGCTCCGGCAGCCACATGGTTAAGACACGTTTGGCTGATTTGGGATATTTGGAGACCGAGTACGACATGCGGTCTGTCTACGCGAAGTTCAAGGCGCTGGCGGATAAAAAGGGTACTGTGTATGATGATGACCTCGTAACGCTGATGGAGACGTCCGGCGGCGATATTCAGGATACGTTTACGCTTGAGTACCTCACGGTATCATGCGGCAAGGGCGCGATCCCCACGGCTACGGCGAAGATCACCGCCGACGGGAAGACGCACCGCGCGTCGGCAATAGGCGACGGCGCGGTAGACGCGGCTACTAAGGCTATTGACGAAATAGTCGGCTACAAGATAAAGATCGACAACCTTAGCCTCGCCTCCGTAACGGAAGGCCGCGAAGCGCAGGCGAAAGTGTCGCTCATCGCGTCGTCGGCCGAGGGGTCGTTTGTAGGGAACGGCGTAAGCACCGATATTGTGGAGGCGTCGGCAAACGCGTACATGGACATCATCAACAAGATCGCGCGGATGAAGAAGTTCAAACGCAAGATCCCCAAGATGGCGGATATGTGCTGATGTATGCGCAAGGGGTTGTCGGAATATAATTGTTGATTAGAGAAATTAACGGTATTTTTTATCAATACAAATAATAACGAAAGGGTGATGATATTATGAAATCGTATAACATTGCGTTGATGGGCGGCGACGGTACGGGTCCCGAGGTATTGCGCGAAGGCGTCAAGGTGCTTGACGCGGCGGCATCGAAGTTCAACATCAAGCTGAACTACACCGACTACGACTTCGGCGGCGACCGCTACATGAAAACCGGCGAGACGCTCTCGCAGTCCAACATCGACGAGCTGGCAAAGCACAACGCCATATTCCTCGGCGCCATCGGCCACCCCGATGTCAAGCCGGGCATCCTCGAGGTGGGCATCCTGCTCAAGCTGCGTTTCGCGCTGGATCAGTACATCAACCTGCGCCCCGTAAAGCTCTACCCCAACGTAGAGACTCCGCTCAAGGACAAGGGCCCGGAGCACATCGACTTCGTGGTGATCCGCGAGAACAGCGGCGGCATCTACACCGGCATGGGCGGCGCGACGATGGTAGGGACGAAAGACGAGATCGCGACGCAGGTCATGTGCTACTCGCGCCCGGTCGTTGAGCGCTGCATTCGCTACGCGTACGATCTGACACGCAAGCGCAACAAGAAAAAACTTTTGACGCTCGTCCACAAGTGCAACGTCCTGACGCACACCGGCGACCTCTGGGTCCGTACGCACAAAGAGATCGGCGACGCCGAGTATAAGGACATCAAGCAGGACTACAACCACGTAGACGCCTGCACGATGTGGATGGTCAAAAGCCCCGAGTTCTACGACGTGATCGTCACCGAGAACCTCTTCGGCGACATCATCACCGACCTCGGCGCGATGGTGCAGGGCGGCATGGGCATTGCCGCGGGCGGCAACATCAACCCCAACGGCGTTTCGATGTTCGAGCCCATTGGCGGAAGCGCGCCCAAGTACACCGGCAAGAACGTAATCAACCCGATGGCCGCGATCTGCGCCGGCGGGATGATGCTCGACACGCTCGGCGAGAGCGAAGCGGCGGCCGCGATAGACAAAGCCGTCAACAGCGCCCTCGAATCAGGCAAGATCAAGAGCATGTCGGCGGGGAAGATGGGCATGGGCACCACGGAAGTCGGCGACCTCGTCGCGTCTTTGGTGTAATGCCGGATAATTATCGTTGATGATGTTGCACGGGCGGATGTTTCCGGTCCGCCCGTTACCGTTATCATAAATGTTAATACATATACAGGAATTGATAAAATGCACAAGGTCGATCTGTACGACACAACCCTGCGCGACGGCAATCAGGCCCTCGGCATCAGCTTATCCCTAAGCGATAAGCTCCGCATAGCCGAAAAGCTCGACGAGCTCGGCATGCACTACATCGAGGGCGGATGGCCGAACCCGACCAACACCATCGATACGGAGTTCTACGAGAAGGTCAGGAAGATGAAGCTCAAGGCAAAAATCGCCGCGTTCGGGTCAACCAAGCGCCCCGGCAACAAGGTCAAGGACGACCCGTTCATGCTCTCGCTTGTCAAAACCGGCGTACCAGTCGCGACCATCTTCGGCAAGAGCTGGGACCTGCACGTCACGAGCGTCATCAACACCACGCTCGAAGAGAATTTGGTGATGATCAACGACTCCGTGCGCTTCCTCAAGAAGAACATGGACGAAGTCGTCTACGACGCGGAGCATTTTTTCGACGGCTACAAGGCCAATCCCGAGTACGCCATCAAAACATTGGAAGCCGCTGTTGACGGCGGCGCGGATTGCATCTGCCTGTGCGATACTAATGGCGGGTTATTGCCGGACGAGGCCCTCAATATCTATCGTGAAGTAGCCTCGAAGATCAAAACGAAGCTGGGCATTCACGTCCATAACGATTCGGGCTGCGCCGAGGCGACATCCTGCCTCTGCGTAATAGAGGGCGCGCGGCATGTGCAGGGCACTATGAACGGGCTGGGGGAGAGGTGCGGCAACGCGAACCTCTGCACGATCATCCCCAACCTGCAGCTCAAGCGCGGGTTTAAGCTGATAACTTCGGAACAGATGAAGATGCTGAAGTCGGCGTCTATCTACGTAGCCGAACTGGCGAACACGGTACCGAACATCCGCCACCCGTATACGGGAGACGCGGCGTTCTCTCACAAGGCCGGCGCTCACGCCGACGGCGTCCGCAAAGTCCGCCACTCGTTCGAGCACATCGACCCCGCGATTATCGGCGCGTCGCGTCAATTCGTGGTGAGCGATCAGGCCGGCGCGAGCACCGTCGTCGAGAAGCTCACCAAATATAAAGAGGGGATAGACAAGAAAGACCCGGTCGTCAAAAACGTGCTGAAGCACGTCAAGGAGATGGAGGCCGCCGGGTATCAGTTCGAGGCCGCCGAGGGGACGTTTGAGCTGATCGTCCGCAAGGAGCTCGGGCAGTTTAAGGAGCCGTTCAACGTCAAATCATTCCGCATTCTCGAGTGGAAGCGGGGCGACGGAGCCGCGCAGTCGGAGGCCACGATACATATTCACATAGACGGGGACGAGAGCGATTACTGCCACACCGCGGCAGACGGCGACGGCCCGGTAAGTGCGCTCGACAACGCGCTGCGCAAAGCCCTTGTCGGATTTTTCCCGGCGATAGAGGATGTAAAGCTCGACGACTACAAGGTGCGCGTCCTCGACGGGAAAGACGGCACCGGGGCCAAGGTGCGCGTGCTCATCGAATCGTCCGACAAGGACAGCGGCTGGGGCACCGTAGGCGTAAGCACAGACGTTATCGAAGCGTCGTGGCTGGCGCTGCTCGACAGCCTGATGTATAAGCTGATGAAAGACAGTTTAACAAAAAAATCAACGTACCGCAATGGCGCGAAAACTGTTTGAATGTACGTTTGATAAATGGTTTCGCACCCCGGAGGGGTGCAAAGCTCGGTAGAAATATGTACCCGCAACAATTTAACACACCCCGGAGGGGTGTGAAGATTGTTTGGATGTACGCCAGATAAATATCTTCGCACCCCTCCGGGGTGCGGGAATCTTTTTGGGCATACGTTTCTACCGAGCTGGTCACCCCTCCGGGGGTGCCTGAACAGTGTAATAAAGTGCCAGTTGTCAATATATGGATATTGATAACTGGCGTTATCAATACAAAATAAGGATGTTTATATGCCATCGCTAGACTGGTCGAATCTGGGCTTCAAATATCTGCAAACTGACTCTTATGTCAGAGCAGAATTTGTTGACGGTAAGTGGGGGACGGTTGAAAAATGCACCGACCCCATGTTCAACATCCACATCGCCGCCGCGTCGCTGCACTACGGGCAGGCCTGCTTCGAGGGGCTCAAGGCGTTTAGGCGCAAGGACGGCACTGTCGCCATATTCCGTCCGGCCGAGAACGCGAAGCGGATGATCGATACCGCTTACCGCGTAGTCATGGAGGCGCCGTCCGAAGAGCTCTTCACGGAGGCAGTCAAAAAATGCGTCAACCAAAACATAGACTGGGTGCCGCCCTACGGTACCGGCGCGAGCTTCTACATCCGCCCCGTACTCTTCGGCACTAGCCCGCAGATCGGCCTCGGCCCGTCTAAGGAGTACATGCTCGTTGTTTTGGGGACGCCCGTGGGCCCCTACTACAAAGACGGATTCTTCCCCGTCAAGGCCTACGTCCAAGAGTCTTACGACCGCGCCGCGCCCAAGGGCGTGGGCAACGTGAAGGTCGCCGGCAACTACGCCGCCGGGATGCGCGGCGACATCGAGTGCAAACAAAAAGGGTACTCGATATGCATGTATTTGGATTCGGCGCAGCACAAGTATATCGATGAGTTCGGCACGTCAAACTTCTTCGGCATAACGCACGACGGGCGCTACGTCACGCCGGCGTCCGATTCGATATTGCCGTCCATCACAAACAAAAGCATTCAAACGCTCGCGCAGGACATGGGCCTCAAGGTCGAACGCCGCCCCATCGCTTTCGACGAGCTTAAAGATTTCAAGGAGATCGGCGCTTGCGGCACCGCGGCGGTCATCACCCCCGTCTATTCGGTAACGCGCGGGGATAAGATATATACGTTCGGCGAAGAGAAAAAGGCGGGCGAGACGCTGACGCGCCTGTTTAAGGAATTGCAGGGGATACAGTACGGGGAGGTTGAAGACAGGTACGGCTGGATGGCGGCTGTCTGAACCTTGATTTGCTTGATTAAAGGATTAGCACATGATTGGAAATCAACATAAACGCCTGAAAGATGAACTTGATTTTAATGTTTTGACGTTTAATCAAGGAAATCATTTAATCAGGAGAATCATGGTTCGGACATGAAGGTCTCAGTCAAACAATTCCTGACCGACACCGTCCTGATGCTCATCGGCAGCTTCCTGATTGCCGTGGCCATCAACGGATTTCTGCGGCCCCACGGGTTCCTGTCGGGCGGTATGGCGGGTACGTCGCTTATCCTCTATTACCAGTGGCAGGGGATACCGTTCGGCGTCCTCTATTTTTTGCTCAACATCCCGGTGTTTTTCATGGGGTTCATGATAGTAGGCCGGAAATTCATACTGTTTTCGCTTTGGGCGGTGCTTATACACTCCGCCATGTTCCAGTTTGTCCATCTGGATATCCACCTCGACGACAAACTGCTGAGCGCGCTGGTCGCCGGCATCCTCAACGGCGCGGGCGTCGCGCTCATCCTGCGCACCAACGGGACGTGCAGCGGCACCGAGATCATATCCATCATCATCAACAGAATCTACTCAGTCAACCTGAGTACGACAAACTTGGTGATGAACGCGATGGTTATGGCGGTAGCGTGCTTCTTCCTGCCGATAGAAAACGTCCTCTACTCGTTTGTTTTCGTGGCCATGAACTCTCAGGCCATGAACTCTGTTTTCAAGGGGCTCGCCAAGCGCAAGGCCGTGATGATAATCTCCAAGCACTGGAAAGAGATTCTCGACACGCTGACCCGCGAGAAGAGAATCGGGGTCACGCTCCTCAGCGCCAAGGGCGGCTACAGCGGAATTGAGGAACCTATCCTCTACTCAATAGTAAGAAGCCACCACGTCAGCGTGGTAAGCTCCGTAACAATGAACGCTGACCCCGCCGCATTCATCGTCATCATGGAAACCACCGACATCATAAACGACACCATAGGAAATCAGCCGCCCTGGAAGAAACATCTGGATCAGGCCAGACGTAAAAAAAAGCAACCTTAAATTTTTTTAGTGTAATCATCCTCTGACATGCGGATATCATCAAGAATTTTTCGTACAATCTTTCTTCTCAAATCTCAGGGATGTATGGAAACCACTGCGGAACGCCCATCAGGATGCAGAAAAAAACGATGGCTTCCCGTTTACCGTATTGCAATAAAACCCTCTTTTTTCAATAACGAGCACATTTTAGTGCTGGTAGTCATTTTTAACTTGCTCATACGGTAACTTCTACCCGTTGTACCCCAATAAATTCGGTAGGTTCGAAAGGTTCAAAGCCGGGATTGATAACTTCACGTTCAACTTCAAGGCATAGTTCGATAACATCCTTGACATTTTCCAATAATTCCGGGATGGTATTGGCTTCTGTGTAACAACTTCTTAATGCCGGGACTGTTGCTATATAGCCGCCGTCTTCATCTTCTTCAATCAATACTGTAAATTTATGCGTCGCCATATTGCCAAATCCCATTTCTATTTATAAATATAATAAAATATCTATCAAAATGCAAATTTAATAAAAATCCCCGCCGGATATGATTTCCCCCGTGCTGCTGCCGGATGTCCCCGTAGTCAGTTGCAGTTTCAGGTCGTTGGGGCTTGTCGCGTTCATCAGGGCCTCCTTTTCGGAGATTACGCCCTGCCTCAGCAGGTCTATCAGCGCCTGGTCGAACGTCTGCGAGCCGTACTGCTCCCTGCCCTTGGCCATGTTGATCCTTATCTCCCCGATTTTGGCCGGCTCTAATATGTGGTCGCGGATCGCCGCGTTTACTACCATTATCTCGCAGGCGAGCACGCGGCCCCTGCCGTCCATTCTTGAAATCAAACGCTGCGAGATCACCGCGCTCAGGTTCATAGCGAGCTGTATGCGGATCTGCTTCTGCTGGTGCGGCGGGAAGAAGTCTATTATGCGGTTGATCGTCTCCTTCGCGTCGCTCGTGTGCAGCGTAGACAGCACAAGGTGCCCCGTCTCCGCCGCCCGCAGCGCAGTCTCCATTGTAACCGTATCCCTGAGCTCGCCCACCATTATCACATCGGGGTCCTGGCGCAGCGACGATATGAACGCCGTAGAAAAATCGTTCGTGTCTATGCCTATCTCGCGCTGGTTTATCGAACCGCGCTTGTCCCTGTGCAGAAACTCTATTGGGTCTTCAATCGTTATGATGTGCACCGGGTAACGCTCGTTTATCGCGTCTACTATCGCCGCGAGCGTAGACGACTTGCCGCTGCCGGTTACGCCGGTTACGAGGATCAGCCCGCGCGGCGTGTCTATCAGTTTCTCCACTACGGGCGGCAGGCCAAGCTCGTTAAACGACGGTATCTTGTTCGGGATCACGCGCAGTATCAGCGATATGCTGCCGCGCTGGCGGAACGCGTTCACGCGGAAGCGGCCCACGTCCGCAATCGAGTACGAGGTGTCGGCCTCGTTGGTCTTGTTGAAACGGTCGAACACCTGCTGGGAGAGGAAGTGCTTCGCGAGGTTGAGCGTGTCGTCCGGCATCAGCATCTCGGCATCCTTCAGGTGCTTGAGGCTGCCGTTGAAACGCACCATAGGCGGCTTGCCCACCTTGAAGTGAACGTCCGATACCCCGTCGGCGACTAATTTCGTCAACAATTCGTCGTAATTATAACCAGCCATAATACCCCCGTTACTCCAAACTCCAAACTCCAAACTCCAAACTTAAATCTCAATCGTCGCCGCGATAACCTGCTCAATCGTCGTCGTACCGTTCAGCGCCAGCTCTATGCCCGATTTGCGCAGCGTCTTCATCCCCTCCGACTCCGCCTGCTCCTGTATCTCTATCGTAGAGGCGTTTCGCAGTATCATCTTCCTTATCGCCTTGGAGACCTGCATCATCTCGAAGATCGCTATCCGGCCCGAGAAGCCGGTGCCGTTGCACGTTACGCAGCCGCTGCCCTTCCAGAGCTGCGGCACGTTTGCCGGGTCGAGCCCCAAATTATTCACAAGCTCAGGATCAGGCGTGTACGGCGTCTTGCACTTAACGCATATCCTCCTGACAAGCCGCTGCGCTACGATCAGGTTGAGCGACGACCCGAGGAGCAGGGGAGGGATGCCGATGTCGGTGAAGCGCGCTATGGAACTTGCGGCGTCGTTTGTGTGCAGCGTAGAGAACACAAGGTGGCCGGTCAGCGCCATCTTTATCGCGATGTCGGCGGTCTCGTTGTCGCGGATTTCGCCGATGAGGATGACGTCGGGGTCCTGGCGCAGAATCGAACGCAGCGCCACGCCGAACGTCAGCCCCGTTTTCGTGTTGACGTGAACCTGGTTGATGCCGTCCATGTGGAACTCGACCGGGTCCTCAACCGTGATAATGTTCTTCGTAACATTCTTTACCACCTGTAAAGCGCTGTAGAGCGTGGTAGACTTGCCGCTCCCCGTGGGGCCCGTTACTATGATGATGCCGTAGGGCTTGGCAATCTGCGACCTGAATATCTGCTCGTCGTGCTGCGTGAACCCGAGGTTTGCCGTGCTCTTCTCGAACGCCTCCTTGTCGAGAATACGCAGCACCGCCTTCTCGCCGAAGATGGTGGGCAAAATTGACACGCGGATATCCACCTCGTGGCTGCCCATCTTGATCATCATGCGGCCGTCCTGCGGGAGCCGCCGCTCGGCAATGTTGAGGTCGGAAAGAATCTTGATACGCGCAACGATCGCGTGGTGCGAGCGCTTTGGCGGCGACATCACGCGCCTCATATCACCGTCTATGCGGTACCTGACTACTACCTCGTTCTCCATGGGCTCTATGTGTATGTCGCTGGCGCGGTCGCGGATCGCGTTTGTAATTAATATGTTCACGAGCTTGATGATGCCAAGCTCCGCTCCGGCTGCCGCAGTATCCTCAATGTCGGCCTCCTCCTCCTTGCTCTGCACGAACTCTACCTGCTCCTCTATAGACTCCGCGAGGCGCGAGGCGTCGTTGTGCGACGAGATGTCGCGGTAGCACCGGTCTATAGACGTCGTGATGTCGTCCTTTTTGCCGAGTATTGCTATGATGCGCATATCGGTGGTGTCGCGCAGCGCGTCGAGCATTTTGAGGTCGAGCACGTCGGTTACGGCTACGATGAGCTCGTTGTCGTGCTTCTCGAGCGCGAGGCAGTTGAACCGCCTGGCGAGGTGTTCCGGCACGAGCGCTACGGTGTTGAGGTCTACGGCGGCGTACTGGCGCGCCTCGGCCACCGCGCATTTGAGCTGCTCGGCGAGGCACGTTATCTTCTGCTCTTCGGTTATGAACCCCAGCTCGATGAGCGCGTTGCCGAGGCGGCCGCCGTTCTTGCGCTGGAAGTCGAGCGCCTTCTCGAGCTGCTCCTGCTTTATCAGCTTGCTCTTGACGAACAGGTCGCCGATCTTGCCGGCGGAGGGCGAGCTGTCCACGCGCTCGAGCACCACGGTGTCGGGCTTGTACGCTTCGGGCTGCGTGTCTATAGCCGCCTGCTGGATCACCTTTATGAAGTGCTCCGGCGAGGTGGGCATGAAAATCAGCGAGTCGGCCTTGAGCCCGCTGCGGTGGCTCTCGAGCACCTGCCGGTCGGCCTCGCGCGCCGCGCATATAATTATCGGGTTGGAAGCCTGCTTGATCTGCGCCACGTCCTTGTTGTAGCGCTCGATGTTGGAGACGTTGTCCAAGATCGCGATCGCAAGGTCGCACTTGACGTTCTGCGACTTCGCCAGGTCGCTCACGCCCAGCTTGAGGGGGCGGTTGAGGTTGATCAGGTTGATCAGCCTGGTTATGTAGTCAAAATCCTTGCGGGAGTACCCGAGCAGCGCTATGACGAACGTGTTGCTGCCACCCGCCGGCGCGACATTGTCGTTGGAAACCATTTTTTACGTAGATCCTTTCGTTGTCGGACATATGTCCATATTATCACGCTTGTACCGCTTCCCGGCGCCGGATTACAGTACCGGGGCTTAGGTTCTTGACATGCACATCCTAAAGTCGTCGTGGTCGGGGCTTACTGCCATCGCGTCGCCTTCCGTCACTTTGCGCGTCTTCACCGCGTTGGCCAGAGCCTGGTTCATAGACTGCATACCGAACTTCGACCCCGTCTGGATCGAGTTGTCTATGTTATGTATCTTGTTCTCCCGGATCATAGCCTTTATCGCCGACGTCGCTATCATTATCTCCATCACAAGCTGTATGCCCCCGCCGATCTTGGGCACCAAAGACTGCGTGAATACGCAGTTCAAACTCATAGCCAGCTGCGTGCGTATCTGCTGCTGACGCCCCTCCGGGAACACGTCAACAATACGCGACAAGGTTTGCGAGCAGGAATTGGTGTGCAGCGTTGCCAGACAGAGGTGCCCCGTCTCGGCGATAGTCAGCGCGGCCTGTATGGACTCCTGGTCGCGCATCTCGCCCAGAAGCACAATGTCGGGATCCTGGCGCAAAACGCTCTTCAGCGCGGCCTGAAAAGACTTCGTGTCGGAATTGACCTCGCGCTGCTCAACCGTGCAGCAGTTGTGGCGGTGCAAATACTCTATCGGGTCCTCAATGGTAATAATGTGCTGATACCGCGTGGCGTTGATCTGGTTGATCATCGCCGCCAGCGTGGTAGACTTGCCGCAGCCGGTAGGCCCTGTAACCAATATCAGCCCGTTTGGCTTCTCGCACATAAGCTGAACTACGGACGGCAAACTCAGCTCTTCAAAAGACTTTATGTTTACCGGTATCCGCCGGAACGCGCCCGATACCGACCCGCGCTGCATGAACACGTTGGCGCGGAAACGCGAGATATCGCGCATGCCGAATGAGAAGTCGATCTCCCAGTTGTCCTCGAGCATCTTCTGCTGCGTCTCGGTCATTATCTGGTAGCAGAGCTCGCGCGTCTTGTCGGGCGTAAGGGGGGCGCACTCTAACGGCACTAACTGCCCGTTGAGCCTCACCTTGGGGGGCTGGCCTACGCAAAGGAGCAGGTCGGTCGCGCCGTTGTTTGCGGTTGTAAGGAGCAACTCCTTGATGTGTGTCACCTCGTTTGCCATAATGCCAGCATTACCCTCTCTTTAAAATGCGTATTTAATCTCTTCAATAATTATGCGCCCCGCTGCGTAAATGGCGCATAATCCAACCATTCAAATTGGGGAGCGGCCAAAAAAAAGGCCGCACCCTTAAATGTTTCCGCCCGTACCGCTGTTAATGCCCGGCCGGCGCCGGCTTTGGAGCGGGCGCTGCCGGAGCGGGATGTGCCGCCGCCGGTGCCGGATGCGAAACAGGAGCGCTTGGCGCCGGGTCAACCGGCGGCTGGGCCGCAGGCTGAATGGGGGCCGGCGCGGCGCTCGTTGACCCCTCTTCTTCAATTACAATAACCTGCTCTGCGTCAGGCTGCTGAGACCTGCGCTCCGCACGGTCGCCGCGAGGGCCGCGCCGGCGGTCACCGCGAGGGCCAGGGCCTACGCGATGGCCGCCGCGGCGGTCGCCCGGAACATTCATGTAACGCGCAATCTCCGCAGGGTTATGAATAATACGCGGCACAACCTCAATAATCAAATTCGTCTTCTTCATCTCCTCGCGCTTGTTCTGGAACATCAGGCCAAGAATGGGAATGTCGCCCAAAATAGGCAGCTTGTTGACCGTAGTCGTCTTCTCCTCAGACAACAGCCCGGCAAGGACGACCGTCTGGCCGTTCTCCACGCGGACCGTCGTGCTGGTCTTGCGCGTCCTGATGCGGGGAACGTCGCCCACGCTCCAGCCTATGATGTTCGATACCTCCGGCGTCAGGCTGAGGGTGATCTGGTTATCATCATTAATATGCGGCGTCATGGTCAGCATAACGCCTACATTCTCCTTCTCAATCTGCTGGTTCATACCGCCGGAAGACGACAGATTGTAGGACTGAATGGCGTAGGGGTAAACCTCACCGATGTGCAGGGTCGCCTCACGGTTGTTCGTAGTCGTTAACTTCGAGTCCATCAGAACGCGGCCGTCGCCGTTCTTTACCATCAGGTCGATGATCACGTTCAGGTCAAAACCGTTGCGCACAGTCCCGCCGAGGTCAAAAGTGCTTTTGGCTGATGTAGTAGGCACGGTAAACGATGTCCCAATGCCGCCGGGGGTACTGAAATTCAGCTGGTCGTACTTCAGGCCGTACTGGTTCATCCTGTCTACGCTCACCTCTATGAGCCTCGTCTCAAGCATGATCAGCGTGTGCGGCTTGTCAAGCGCCAGCACGAGACGCTCAATCTCCATGATCACCCTCGGGCTCGCGAAGCAGATCAGCCTGTTGCCGCCCTTGTCTACCTGAATGTTCTTCGTCAGATCGCCCAAAGCGGCCGCGACCTCATCGGCCTTTGCGTACTTCAGCTCCACCACGTAAGACGACAAACCCACGTCTTCCTTGAGCTTGTCCGGTTCGGCGATGAGAATCGAGTTCCCGATGATCTCGTACGACAGGCCCGACGCGCGGACGAGGAGGTTGATCGACTCGTCGAGCGGCGTGTTGTTGAGGATGATCGTGATCTTCTCACGCGTCACGCCCTCGCCCACAACGAAATTCATGCCCGAACGGTCGGCAAGCACGCGCAGAACCTCCGACAGGCTCGCCTCGCGCGCGGTCAGAGTGATAGGCGCTTTAAGAGACGGATTGACGTTCCCCGAGATAACAGGGGAGTTCTCCGCCCGCTGTGCGAAAAGCGGGGACTGCGCGATGAACAGCGCGCACACCGCGCTTATTAAGACATTTGACCTTTTCAATTAAACCTCCTCTTTCTTAAGATATGCTTAAAAAATTGTTATTATTTCCCGTTCAGCTGTCTACGCACCCCTCCGGGATGCGTAAAACATTTTTTTTACCTTTCTACCGAGCTTTGCACCCCTCCGGGGTGCAAAACACCTATCGTACACGAATTCCCGGGCAACTACGCAAAACTCGCCCCTGCAAACCAAATCACCCCAAACTCCAAACTCCACACTCCAAACTATTTCTGTATCCTCGAACTCCCGCCCATTATGTTGTACACGAAACGCTCCGTCTCGTTCTCCATATAAATATCCTCGTTCGTAATGCGCGTTATCCGCCTCCCGGCAATCCGGTCGCCCACCGCCAAAGAGAACGAACGCGAACCGTCCATCACTATCGCGGTGTAGGTCTTCTTCGCGTTGTCGAAAATGATCGCAGTCAAACGAACGGGATCCGGCGCTTCAACAAAAACAGCCTCAGGCACGTTCACCGCAACGCTTGGCGCCGCCGCAGCCGCCGGACGCTTTGCCGAACCGTCCCTGCGTACCTGCGGCACGGGCCTCTGCGCAACTATGCGCGTTGTCCCGCTCATAGGGTCCTTCCGCCCGGCATAACCGAAACTCGCGCGCTCGGCAAGCTCGTCCTCCAAACGCCTCACCATATCAATCAGCTGCTGGTCGTAACCGTCGGAAACCATAAGCTGCTGCTTAACCGTATTCTTAAATTCCTTGTTCCGGTTGTCAACCCGGTACGCCGCGTAACCGCCCAGCGCAACCGCCAATACCGAAACAACAACAAAAATCCCGTACTTCTCAACAAACGAAACGCTTCCGTCTTTCATTTTATTCCCTAAACCCTTTCTGGTGTTGATACCTTGCCAAAATACTCATAGCGCCCAAAAAAGACGCGCCGCACCGCTACGACTTGCTGATCCTGAACGTATTGATCTTCATCTTGACCCGAATGTTCTTGTTCTCGCTCCTGAAATCGGAATTGCTGAGGCCGTGGCCCTCACGGTCGCCAATCAGGTCTACGTCAAAACCCTCTATCGCAACCAACCTGCGATTGTTCTCAAACTTGGCGCACAACTCGCCGAACCGGAAAAAATCGCCCTCAATCTCCACATCGTAACTGTAGGTCGTTATCCTGCCGGAAGTATGCGGGGACGCGGGGCGCACCGACACCAATTTCAGCTTCAGGTCGTTCACGCACGACGTCACAAACTCAAAAAACTGCGACTCGTGGTCAACAGAGTCGGGCTGGCCCGGAAAATCCATGTTGCTGAATATCAGGTCGCGCACGTGGTTCATGTCCTCCTGCACGATCTTAATCGTCATCAGCTGGTTGGATATCGTTATACGCTGCTTCTCTATCTCCAAAAACTGCTGCTTGTACTTGGGCATAAGCGTCTGGTCGGCCCAAACAATAGCAATGCCTATCACCAGCATCAACAAAACCAGCAGCGCCGCGCCGGTATTCGCGTTCGCCCCCTTCTTCTTGCTCACGTTCATTATTGCGCCCCGCCTTTCTTCATGGAAGCATACTCAAAACTAACACGCTCGCGCAGCACACCCTTCTCAATCTCGTCACTCCTCACAGCCGACCGCAAAGATGTAGTGCCAAAAACGTCCGACCAGTTAGGATCGGCGCGCAGCTTGTTCAAGTAATCGTCAAGCGCCAAAAGCTGCTCCTGACGCTCTGTTATATAACCGTACCCGCTCACACCATAAGCAGCACCGCGATAGTTGAACCGCGTAATCCAGTACGATATAGGCTCATTCTCAGGCAGATGACGCGCCATAGCCTCCAGCTTCTTCGTCCAGTATATCCTGCCCGTCTGAATCTGATTCAAAAGCTCAATGTCAGCCCTGTCAACCGTAGACTGCGTTGACTCGTAATGCTTCAGCAGCTCCTGATACTCCGCGTCAAGCCTGCTAAGCTCAGTACGCTCGGTATTAAGAACCCGCTGCATCCCGGCCACACGGTCATACACAAAGTACCCAGCACCCGCAAGAACCACAAAAGCGCCAAGCAGCATCAGTGTCGCCCACGCCTTGTGCGTCTGGTCGCGCTTCTCCGCAACCCTCAGCGATCTTACAAGATTCATCCTGTACTTAATCATTTTATGTCACAAACCCCTTTCTTAGGTTCATCTTTAAGCAGCGGCCGGCCAAGACCGCCTTTACATCGTCTTGTATCCAATAAAGAACAGCCGCGCACACCCATGCGTCACGCCGCCTGCATCGCCAGCGTCACCGCCAAATCGTACTTGCCAGCCTCCGGCGGCTTCACCGCCAAAACCGCGCCGGCCGTCTCGACCGTCTGCACCTCGTAACCCATCTTCTGCCCCAACGCGTCAAACGCAGGGTGCGAAGCGTGATTGCCCATCACCGTAATCGTAGATACCGCCCCGCCCTGATACGTATTCTTGTAATACGTCACAGACTTCGTTATCTCGCTCGACAAAACATTCATCTGCAGCAATATGTCAGGTATCCCGGCGCCGCCCTCACCTGCCGCACCGGCAGAACCTATCGCCTGGCCAATGTTGAACGAAAACGAACGCGTGAAAAACGGGCTCTTGCCGCCGTCTATCACCAGCGTGCAAACATCAGAACCAACATGCAAAATCAAATGCGTGTCCTCAGGCTTCGCCGCCGCACCGGCCTTAGACGCCCAAAACGCGTTGGCTATCGAAATAGGCAAAACGTCAACGTGATACGGACGCAAACCCGCACGGTCGTAAAGCGACACGTACCGGTTCAAAAACGAATTCGCAGCCGCACTAACCATCACAGGAATACCCGCATCCTTAGGATGATCCTCACCCACAGGCAAAAACTGATAGTCAAAACTCGCGGCAGACGCCTCAAACGGCATACTCTTGCGCAACTCCAGCTTCAACATGCCCGCCATCTCATTGTCAGGCAAACGGCGAACATCCATCTGAACAGCATACACCGCCTTGCCGCCAAGACATATAGACACACGGTCGCCCGTCTGCACACCCAACTTCTCCTTGAGCTTCTTGAGCGCAACAAGCGCCTGCGCATCCTCAAAAAGATCGCCCGTAACCTCCTCAGCCGTCAAAAGCCTCCACTCCGGCTGACCACCCTTGCCCCTCTGCTCCATAGACAACCTCGCGCCGCGGATGGAGACCGCGTCGAGCTCGAATCCTACAAATGTCTGCTTCTTGCCCATCTTTTCTTTTCCCGCTTTCCTTTATTTTTCTTTACTTTCCTTTATTTTACTTTATTTCGCTTCCCTTTGTCTTACATTGCATCTTGCCAACTTGCTAAACCATGATATTGATATTAAACCAAACCAAGCTACTGCGCTACCTCGGCCTGTTGGTTTCCTTCCAGTGACTCATGTCGATCTTGCCGCTGCCGTCGCCGGAGCCGGGGGTGCCGGGGCCTTGACCTGTAACGATTACGCCGGGAGCGTTCTTTTGTCTTGAATCGTGAAATACCCTCAAAGCGTCTTCATCTTTTGTACCACTTGTTTGAGCCCACCATTGTTTGGCGACTGCTGCACCAAATATATTTATACTTTCTTTAAAGCCATTGTTGTCAGTAGGTTGGATTAGACGACCCGTTGGCGCTAACAATTGTGCTGTGATGACACATCTACTATTAAGCGAAGCCGAAGTTTCGGAATAAGTAGAGCTTAACGGTTTGATGATGATGTTCCTGCCGGAAAAGAACGCCAATAGATTGGAGTAACCATCATCGTTGTCTTTTGGAAGATTATAATTTTTGTCACTACCGCTATGGGCATCAGAAAATTTATTTGCCGTATCCCACTTGTCTCTCGCAGGCAATGCAGGGTTAGAAGGAAGTGTATAACCATTGTAAGCGAGTGAGCCGTTATGGGTACGAGAATTTGTAAGGTCGATATTGATATCGGAACCGTCCTTTGTAGCTACAGAGACTATACCACTCATTCTACCGTCTGTTATAGTTAAATCAAAATCGGCATATATAACTAATTCTGTACCGTTTGTGACTGGAGGGATAGTCCGTTTATGCGGAACCCACTGGTTATTGGCGATTTGTTGAAAAAAAGTATAACAATCGTTACAAGCCGTTCCTGTACCATTACTATTATTAACCGTCGCAACAGTACCACCATTTGTACCGTCAATCCCGAATTTAAGAAAAGACTTACTTGCATCGTTTGGGATGGGAAGGTAGTGCCATTCAAGGTTGTCATCATCAGTTTTTATTGTATTAGCAGGTCCCCAACCAGTAGGTTTATCCTTGAAAATCATTGCATACTCATTATCATTAACAGTGTATTTTTTAAAATTATTGTCTAAGCCGCCGTTCATGACCTTATTCTCGTTAGATCCTTGCATACCTTTCCTGTAATCATTTTTATAATCATTTTTACCAATGCCGTAGTTCGAGTTACCATAATTTTTTTTGTTATTTATGGTCACATTTCCCCTAAACGTAGGGACATCACTACTTGGAATAAGTAATGAATTATTAAAATGCACAGGACCGTCAAACACAGTAGTTCTTCTTAAAGGTGTGGTGCTGGGGTCATCAATAAAATACCCCCAATCCCCGCTTGAAGGCTTATTATTCTTCAGTGCCCACTCCAACTCCTTGAAATAGGGCAGCCCCGGATAGTTGGCGCTCGAAACAAGCCGCATGTGGTCTTCATCGGAATTAGTTGGGTCAGCCGGCTTTAAGCTGACTTTGACGGTTATATTGTCGTGCGTGACGGTAATTGAGGAGTCGGCGGGGTGGAATCCGCTCAGCCCTTTTGTTTTAAATATTTGCGATCCGATCATGAGTCCCGACTCGGCTGCCAGAAATGCCCGCGCGTCGTCGTGGGCTTCGATTTCCTGACTCACGGTATTGCGCGATACGCCCATGAGTCCGGCCACTCCGATAGCCATTAGCGCGCTGATCACCACTGCGCCGACCAGTACCGAGCCGTTATTGCCGCCAAAAGCCTTCTTCAGTTTGTTCCGGTAACCCTGCATCTGAAGTCTCCTCTCGTAAATCTAAGGTCAAAGGTATCTCTGCTTGCAGTAATCCGCCGCAGAGTCATATTTACGTTAGTTTGTGTGCGGGCTGCGTTGAATCCGAAGAAATTAAGGCCGTTTACCCGCGCCAGCGTAATCGAATCTCCGTCAATAGTAAAATTACGCCATCCCGCCACGCCGCGGATAGTATCCTGTATAATGCCTGTGTTGCCGGAGGCTACGAATCGGAACCCCCGCAGGACGGTATTGGAGTCGTTGAAGCAAAAGAGCGAATTGGGCAGCGCGCCACCGCTGGTTACTGCCGCCCAATTGACAGAGTCGGCATAATCCGCCCGGCTGCTGACTACGCGGTACGACGACCGCACCTGCCGCGCTACATCGTCCATAAACGCCTCTGCCTGTCTCTGCATCTTAAACTGCACCGAGGCATCGCGCGTTTCTCTTATGTACAGCATGAAAAACGAGTAAGCGCCAAACGCGAGCGCCATAAGCAGCACCGCTGCCACAATTACCTCGACAAGTGTAAATCCTCTGTTGGCGGGTTTGTTCGTCATAGCTTCTCCGTCAACATCTGTTTTGACATGGTAATGGTATCGTTGCCCCACGGCTCTCGCCACCAGAGCAGTATTTTGGCTGTGTTTCTGCCGATCTTCCATGCCGGGGAGGTGTTTGCAAGCGAGTCGTGGCTGACGGTTATAATCATAGTTCCCTTAAGAGTATCGTTGCCGCGGCGGGCCCTGTCGTCTATGACGATATTGCTTACAGTCGAAGACTGCGAAGATACGCCGGCGAGAGTCAAGGTAGACGGATTTCCGCCCGTGATAGCGTATGTCATATCGCTGTTCTCATAGGCAAAAACAGTCTCAAAATACCCCATCGCAACAGCCCGCGCCTGACGCCTGTGAAAATCGTTAATCTGCATCTCCGAACTCTTGCGCACCATGGCGACAACGGCGATAACGGCAACAAGCAAAATCGTGGCGGCTACGAGTAGCTCCACAATGGTGAAGCCGCCGGTTCTGGAGCGAATATTTTTATTTTTTACAGTTAACATGTCTCTATTATATTTCCTTAATTTCTGAACCTAACAGCCGCGAAAATATCCGTATTTGTATTTGGTACTTCACGCACTACGATAAAAGTATTTCCAGCGGCGCAAGTAGCTAAACCGCCATTGGCAGCGATGCTATGGCATAACAATTCGTATTTATTGGCATTATAATGAACATTGAGCGCAGCAATATTGGGCGGATTGCTATTGGTTTTGCGCCAATACGAGTTAGCGGCTGCCGCGGCAGTCTCCGCGAGGTTGTTGACGGTATCTAAGCGTGCCTGCCTCACAAACCCATTATACATAGGAATAGCCACCGCCGCCAATATAAGCACGATAACCGCCACGACGATAACTTCAACGAGCGTGAACCCGTTTTTTCTGATTTTGTTTGAGTGCGCCTTCATTTTAAGTCTCCGTTTTACGGTCTTTGTTTGGTTACGGTTTACTGTTTATATCAAGGTACTGCGATTTTACTATTTTGGCGGATAACGGCTTTAGCCGCCATATGGACATAATTGCCGCCCTTGCCTTTCGGCAGTTTGGGCAGTTTTACGAAATTTATTTCAGAAAATCCGGCCGCCGCGTCCTTCACGTAAGATTTCATCTAACTCTTCATCTGTCAGGTTTACCTTTACCCCTTTAATATTTTTTAACGATCTTTTTTGCGGTACTTTTTCGGCAATCGGCAGAATCTGAAATCTGCTGCCGTCTTCCCGCACAACTACTACATTTTCATGTGCGGCCATATCCAAGACGTTGGAAAGATCGTTTTTCGTTTCCGACAAATTAAATGTCATAATCATACCTCCAATACATTTAGTTTAAGGTCACGAGCAACTCTTATCATGCCCTTGTCGAATGTCAAAATCGGCAGATTTTGACGTTTCGCCACTTCCAAATAGTACGCGTCATACGCGTAGATTAGATATTTACAGGCGATAATCAGCGCCTTGTCAACAAATACGGTTTGATACTCGAACTGTATCTCTTTAAAATCGTTATAAGCTCCTATAACTCCGTGTTCGTCCAAACCGTTATGTCTTCTTACACCCATCAGGGCATTCCCGATCTCGTAGGGAAGCACGGGTGGTGCGTGTAAAGTACAATAATCAAACACATTAATAACGCGGTCTTTCTCCGGTCTGCCAAGCAGTACCTTCATTACCGCACTTGCGTCTACCAATACGTCTATTGCTGCGCTCATAGCGCCCTCCCTCTCTGTAATGTTAAAGTTAGTTATGGATAACACCAATACCTCAACACGAACGCCGGCCTTTGCGTCCTCGCCCGCGGAGGGAGATGCGGGTAGGGGACAGGGGCGTTCCGCCTGTTACTGCTTTATATGTCAAAGAGCCTGCGGAATACTTACGTACCTGCTTACTGCCTTGCGGGCAGCAGGCGATGGGGGGCGTTCTTGCGGCCCCCGGCCGTGTTTACTTTATTATCTTGCCGATGGTGAAGACCGGCAGGTAGAGGGCTATAAGCATGGTGCCCACAATACCTCCGAGGATCACAATCAGTATCGGTTCTATGATAGACGACAGCGAGTCTACCACGTTTTTTATTTCTCTGTCGTAGAACTCCGCCGCCTTGCTGAGCAGCTCGTCTATCCTGCCGCTCTCCTCGCCCGTCGAGACTAACTGTGTTACGAGCGCCGGGAAGTCCGCGTGTCCGGCTTTGACCAGCGACGCGGAGAGGAGTTCGCCCTGTTTGATGTCGTTGTAGACGCCTTCGAGGGCCTTCGAGTAGTGCTTGTTGTTGACCGCCGCGCCGCTGATCTGTATGGCCTCCAAGATCGGGGTGCCGCTGTCCATGAGCAGCGACATAGTGCGGCAGAAGATGGCCAGGATGTTTTTGCGCAGGATCTCCCCGAATACCGGCAATTTGAGCAGGTATCTGTCCCACAGGTACTTGGGCTTTTCGGCGTTCAGCGCCAGAAAGCCGCCTATGACGAGGGCTATGATGCCGGCGGTGACTGCGATGGCGTTGTCGCGTATTGCGTCCGAGAACGATATCATCATCAGCGTGGCGGCAGGGAGTTTCGCCCCAAAGCCGGCGTACATGTCTTTGAAGACGGGGACTAAGAAGGTCAGGATGCCGACCGTCACCGCGGCTACGAAGGCGGTGATGACTGCGGGGTAGCGCATGGCTGCCTTGACCTTTGACTTGAGGGCCTCGCTGTTTTCCATGTAGTTGGCGAGCTGGTCGAGGACCTTGTCGAGTGCGCCGGCGGCCTCGCCCGCGCGGACTACGGCCACGAACATGTTGTTGAACGCGCCGGGGTGCTTGCCGAGTGCGTCTGAGAAGGTGGAGCCCATGCCGAGGTCGTCGCCGATCTGCTCGAGCATGCGCTTGAAGGCCGGTTTTTCGTTGCGGGAGAGCTGTTCCACCGCGCGCGGCAGGGCCACGCCGCCGTCTATCATGGTCGCCAGCTGGCGGGTGAAGAACACCACGTCGCGGTACGGCACCCTCTTGCTCATGGCGATGAGACTCCCGTTGACCTTGTCGAAGAACGAGCGCCCCTTTATGCTCCCGTCAAAGTTAAGCTCTTCGATATTGATCGGGATCAGGTTCTTCTCCTCGAGCCGCACGATGCACTCATCGACGGAGTTGCCGTCCATGGTGCCCGATACGAGCCGTCCCTGCGCGTCTCTGACGCTGTAAGAAAATTTCGGCATTTGTGGCTTATTCCCCGGTGTCCGCTATGGTTATATCGGTATCGCCTTCGATTTCGGCCGCGCTCACCTCTTCTTCGGGGTGGCAGACGTTTTTGCCGCGCCTCAGCCTGGGGTCCCGTTCGGTGGGGATGAAGTTGCCTTTTTTATCGACAATACAGCTGTTATTGGCGTCGTGCTTATGGTTTTTGCACTTTTTCAGGTACTCGGCGTGGCGCTCCCTGTCGCGGACGATGTCGCGGTTGAGGTCGCCGGCCATGAGTTCCTGGCGGGTTATGAGGTCGGCGTATGAGCCCTGGTGCCTGCCGTGCCGGCGGCCGGCGGTGCCCCTGTTCTCCTTCATTATAATACCGATCTGGCCCCAAAATGAGAAGTCGGTCAGGCGGCTCCTGTTTTCGGCTTGCTGGTCGGTGATGGCGTAGCTGAAGCCGCCGGTGAGGTAGGCCCCGCTCTCGCGCTCGTGGAGGGTGAGGGCCGCGTATAGGCGGAACTGCTCCTGGATCTTCTCGATGCCCCTAGAATCCATGTCTTCGAAGTTTGGTGTGCCGAGGAAGGTGTTTGTGGTATTGCTGACCTCGGCGGCGTTGAACGATTCCCTGCTTTTCTTCGTAATTTCGAATATCTGGTAGATCCCGCCGATCTCGATATCGGCGAACCTGCCCGCGTGGAAGATTAGGCCGAGGTAGGGGGTGTGCAGCATGGCGGCGGTGTAGCCTTCCCGGAAGTCGCCGGTGCGTGTGGTGTCTATGACCCTCCCGGTGCTGTCGCGGACGGCGGAGGAGTGGATGAGCTGGTATTTTTCGGCCGCCCTGAGGTAGTACCCGTCGTAACCGGCTGTTACCCGCATGAGGTCGAAGAGGCGGGGGGTGTAGAGGCCCAGGCCAGCGGTGGCCGAGGCATTGGCGTTTGAGCCCTTGATGAACGGTTCGGCGTAGGAGACGCTGCCGCCGAAGCCGGCGGAGAAACGCAGCCACTCGGCCGGGGAGTAGTGCAGGCGCAGCAAGTGTGACCCGAGGGCCGAGGAGTCGAAGTCGAAGAGCCCGGCGTGCCCGTTGAGCGTGTGCATATACTCCACGCCAAGAGACAGGGGTGTCATGTTCTGTAAGGGTACGGTGGCTGCCTGCGCGAAGAGGGCCAGGCTGAGCGTGAAGACCGCGGTTTTGAGCGCTTTTTTCATGTTAATGCCTTTCTGTAACAGCTGTATGGTAAGTTGATACGGTATAATTTACAATATATATATGTTGAATATAAATCATGGATATTCCCGGGCGCAAATATTTTTTTGTGATATGCTGGGTTGTTGCCGGAGGCAGCGCATTTTTGGCTGAAACGGCAGGGAATAGGATGACTTTTCCGTATATGGTAAGCATACACAGTGCCGCATAGGTTAGTAAGGCTGTAAGTATTGCAGACATCAAATCAGGGTTTCTCCCGGGTCCGGTCAACGCGCTCTGCCGTTTGACGTTACTTTGTTATGTTCGGATAATATATATTATGGCTGTCTGCCATGCAAGATTTTTATTTTTTTTTTACGTGCGGGGAATTTGGCTCCAAATCCACCCGTCCGGCGCGCTTTTTCCCGGCAGGGGAAAATACTGTAAAATAAATGTTGACACCCGGATCCGCACATATTATATTGTATCGGGAATTATATGTTTTGGGCAGGATACGGGAATACTTGGGTACAATATATATTGAAGAAGCTATTAAATATTATACCCACACCGCCCTGCAACTGCACGACAGGCGGTGTGGGTATTATTTAATCGTGGGATCTATAATATTTAAGGAATAATAGCATTGACGCATACTGCGATAGCGGTTTCCACCGTAATTTTTAATATGTTTTCCGCGCTGGCAATGGCATTTTTGGCCATTTTGGGGATACTTGCGCTCCTCGGGCGGGGTTCGTCCCTCAATATTGTGAGGGGCAGGGAGTTCGTCCGGGCGTTCTGCCTCGCCGCGCTGGCGGCGTTTGCCCTGGAGGCCACTGTTTTTAATATTCCGCACTACCTGAAATATTTTGCGGGCGGGGAGGTGCAAACCCTGAGCCTCACCCGGGAGGCCGATTCTGTGGTTGTCCCTACCTCGGACGGTACATTTGCTGAATTCTTATATAAGGAAACTGAGACCGCGGTAGTCTCGCCGGGAGGGTCCGGGGAGGTGCGGAAAGACAGCGTTAGGGTTTTGGAAGGGGTGGTTTTTAAGGGTCTCAACAGGGTGGTCACGTCGGTATTTGTTCAGCCTGTTTTCGCCGGTGCGGAGGAGGAGATGACGGTATATATTGAGTATATTGACGGAGAGAGTACCCGCGGTTATACCAAAACGCTCTTCAAGGATTACCCGTACGAAAACTATATACCGGTTCAGCCTTGCGGGGATGTTTCGGAATTAAAAGTAAACTGGGCCGGGGCTGTTTCAAAGGTTGTGATAAACAAGCGGATCCCTTTTCTTTTCAGCGGGCTGAGGCTTTTTATTGTTTCATGTTTAATTTTTGCCGTCATTTCGCTTTTGGTTGGAAGGCTTCGCTGTAAAGCCGCTTATTTTCTGTTTGAGTATAAATTTGACCCGGCGAACAGGGCGCAAAACAGGATATACGCCTTTGCGGTTGTGCTGTTGATTCTTTTTTCCGGCGTTTGCGCGTTTACCTCGTCTTCAAAAGTTTTTCGGGAGGAGTATTTGCCGAATCAGCAGTACAACAGGTTTTTGGTTGACGCGATCATCGGAGGCAGGACATATTTGGACCATGGAAGGCCCGAAATGATGCTTATCGCCGAACGTCCGTACGATTTGGCGTGGTTAGAGAAGAACGGCTATCACAGGGAGGTTTACTGGATGTCGGACTGGGCGTATTATAACGGGAAGCTGTACTGTTATTTCGGCGTAGTCCCCGCGATACTCCTGTATGTTCCGTATAAATTGATTACCGGTGAGTATCTGTCGAACAACGCGGGGATATTTTTATTTGCTGCCGCAGCAATTGTTCTGTTGGCGATGCTGTGGAGGTTTCTCGTAAAGAAATATATGCCTAACACCCTTTTTGTATTCTATCTGCTGGCGTTTTTAACCTTGTTTTTCGCGAGCGGCCTGTTTTCAGCTTTGAGATTTACGAGGTTCTATTCCATACTGTCGGCGTCCGGGTTCATGTTTGTTCTTGCCGGTATTTTTTTGCTGCTTAAATCGGTTGAGCGTGATAAGCCTGACATATTAAGGGTTGTTTTCGCCTGCTTGTGTTTTGCGCTGGCCGTTGGCTGCCGTCCTACGTTGGCCTTTGTGTCTGTCATAGTTCCGGTTGTTTTGTGGAAATACAGGTCATTGAGGCTGGCGGTGTTTATTCTGGCGCCGTACGTAATGGTTGCTATTCCGCTGTGCATGTACAATTACGCCCGTTTCGGCTCTATTTTTGATTTTGGGATCAACTACAATATGACATCCATAAGCCCTGCGGGGTATGCGCTGCTGAATCCGCTGGGGAAGTTTGTCAACGCGATTTTGGCGTCAGCGTCGTATCTGTTTGCCGTTAATTTCTACTCTCCGTTTTTCCCGTTTGTCGAGTGCGTTCCGCAGCACGCCAAATTTATTTCTACGGTTGCAAAGTTTTACGATAAGGGCAGCGGCGTGATAAACTTCCCGGTGATACTGTTCCTGTTTTTCTATTTTAAAAGTATGTTTTCCAGGGTTAAGCCCGATACGTTTTATCTGTCTACGGCGCTTTTGGCCATCGCCGCCACATTGATATTTCTAAACTCCTGGCTTATAGGCCATTCCGGCAGGTACACGATAGATTTTGCGGTATTCATGTTTATTCCGGCGATATTCTACGCCCGTTACTGGTGCAGCGGCAATTATTCGTGCGGGGGTTTGGCGCAGGGCGGCAGGTTACGCCTGAAAATCGTGTATATGCTTTTTTGCATAAGCATATTTGTGGGCCTGTTCCTTTTTGTAAACTCTACGACAAACGATACTGTGCCGGGCAGCCTGCTTGTGTACCGTTATCTTCAGACGTCGCTTGGGATTCCCGGCTTTTTTTAAGTTAAAAGCGGCGGTTGCGTATTCTTTTTCTTAGGGAACACTAACCACTTCCTGAAGGCGAAGTTGCCTATGAAGCCTATGCCGGAGGCTATGAGCTTGGCCCCGCTCCAGTGGGCGTTGAAGAATGGGACCGCGGCTATGAGGGCATGGGTGACCGAGTAGTCTATGAGGCCCATGAGGGACACCGAGAGGGCATACCAGAATATCTCGGTCCCGGCGCTCCAGCGTGACTTGTGGCGGAAGAGTATGGCCACGCAGAGCAGGTAGTTGCACGCGGCCGACGCGGCTGCCGCCGCGATGATAGCTGGGTTGAGGGGGACGCCTGACTGGGTCGCGATTACGAAGCAGGCGTTGTTCACGGCAAGCGAGAGCGCCCCTATGAAGAGGTATATCAGCACCATGATGGGAAGCGGGGCGTTGTGGGCGCCGTAGTGGAAGACGCAGTAGAGCGCGTGCATCCCGTCCCTCCAGCCGATCTTCTTGCCCTCCTCGTAGCCCCGCGGGCTGTAGGATATCGCGCACTCGTAGACCCGGCAGCCCGCCTCCGCCACCCGCGCGGTGATCTCCGGCTCGAAGCCGAATCGCTCCTCCTTCAGGAGCGGAGCGATCTTTTGGATGGTCTCGCGGCGGAAGAGCTTGTAGCAGGTCTCCATGTCGGAGATGTCGAGGTCGGTGAAGGCGTTGGAGACGGCGGTGAGGGCCCGGTTCATCACCGAGTGCCAGAAGTGGTGCACGCAGCGCGTGTTTGGCCGCAGGTAGCGCGAGCCGTAGACGACATCTGCCCGCCGCCCGTCGAGCATGGGCTCCAGCATGGCGAGGTAGTCCCCGGGGTCGTACTCGGCGTCGGCGTCCTGGATGCCCACGAAACCGCCCGTGGCGTGCGTGAACCCCGTGCGGAGCGCCGCGCCCTTGCCCCGGTTCTTCTCGTGCCTGAGGATCTTTATCTGCCGGGGATGATTTTGGGCGATTTTTTGCAAAATGTCCCAGCACCCGTCGGTCGAGGCATCGTCCACCGCTACTATTTCGACGGAGAGGGCGTTTTGTTGGGCGAAGGCCAGAATGCGGTCTACGCAGGCCTCTATCGTCTTGGCCTCGTTGTAACAGGGTACGACGAGGGAGAGCGTATAGCCTGCGGGACGCTCTTGCGCGGCAGATGGATTGTCGTGTTGGGGCGTTGACACGTTGCGGCACGTCCTGAAGAGAGCGTTTTTTATTACATTATACTACAAATTATGGTGCCGAAGCTCGGAATCGAACCGAGATGATGTTGCCATCGCGGGATTTTGAGTCCCGTGCGTCTACCTGTTTCGCCACTTCGGCCGGTGATTTGTAATAAATATAGGTTATGGTAAAGGCGAAAGTCAAATTCAAAGTCAAAATGTTTTGGCGGGGTAATGATAAATGGTAATTTAGCGTAGCTAAAATCAAGGTACAAAGACTATGGGAAAATGTTTTGTCGCCTCATTGAGCCGGCGTGATACCGTATATGGGGGAAAAGAGGCAGCTTGCGGCACCGGCGGGCGCATGTAATCACTTGCATTAAAAGCTCGGCCGCCGAAGAATTCGCTCACGGTT
>Ga0209755_10000431_pt1 | contig 77309 bp, 51 predicted proteins | sample TergutCo191P1_FD_187301 | JGI IMG/M metagenome (GOLD analysis project Ga0209755, IMG submission 187301) | Cornitermes sp. P1 segment gut microbial communities from Petit-Saut dam, French Guiana - Co191P1 (SPAdes) (version 2) | ecosystem: Host-associated > Arthropoda: Insects > Digestive system...
GGGGGGGGGGGGGGGGATTTTTCGTCCGCTATGGTGCTTATACCGGTTCCCGGGCGGGCGTGGCCATTCACGGCGCGCCGGGCGTGTTTTTTGCCGGTGCGTACGTTCAGAGCTTCGTTTAAAGTTTCCGGCCTCGGTACCATAAGCCGCGTCCCCTGTAATTTTCCCCGCCCAGCCCCGGACTTCAAGATCCGGCACCGCCGGGCGGGCGTTTTGCGCCATTTTCGTATAACCTAATAGTAATATAATACAGTTCCGGCGGAAAATCAAGGATTTTTTGATGTTTTTTGGGACCCTTAATTTTCCGGCTGAGCTTGTTTAAGGATAGCCGGTTATCCTTAACTTTTTCACTTTTCACTTGATTTTTTCGCGTATTTAGGCTATAATAATATTGTAAGTTAAATTAGCCGATATTTTGAATGTGATTTTGTCGGCTAATTTAATATAATATATTAAATTAGCCGTAGCGCAGAGGGTTGGCATGTACATAGGCCGTAATATGAAAGTTGCCGTCGAAAAGCTGGCAAAAATGTTTGGGGCGGTGCTCGTTACCGGGGCGCGGCAGGTCGGCAAGACCACGCTTCTTAAAAAGGCTTTCCCGGAGGTTCGCTACATTACCCTCGACGACCCTGTTATGCTACGCGCGGCGGTTGAGGAGAGCGCTACGTTTTTCAGGAGTGCTCCCCCGCCCGTGTTCGTGGATGAGATCCAGTACGCGCCGCAGCTGTTCCCGCAGATCAAAATGCTGCTTGATGCCGGGAATAAAAAGGGGCGGTTTTACCTGTCCGGCTCGCAGCAGTTTCAGATGATGAAGAACGTAAGCGAGACGCTTGCGGGGCGGCTTGGCATCGTCAATCTTTTGGGGCTTTCTATGCGTGAAATACGCGGCAGCGGCTTTTTGGAGCCTTTTTTGCCATCTGACACCTATTTTAAGAGGCGCGGGGCGGCTGCGCCGCTCTCGCACGATGAGATATGGGACATCATCCACCGGGGCGGCATGCCTGAATTGTGCGCTAACACGGAATTTGACCGCCAGATGTTCTACGGGGCGTATGTCAAGACCTATATAGGGCGCGATGTGAGGGATCTGACGCAGGTGGGCGACGAGATAAAGTTCATGCGGTTTATGACCGTTGCGGCGGCGAATACCGGTCAGCTGCTCAACCTCTCATCCCTTGCCCGCGACGTAGGGGTGAGCGTGCCCACCGCCGACCGCTGGCTCTCCGTTTTGGCCGCTTCCGGCATTGTGTACCTTTTGCGGCCCTACCACAACAGCATTATAAAGCGCGCGGTCAAGACGCCGAAGCTCTATTTTCTCGACACCGGGCTTGCGGCGTACCTGACACGGTGGACTACTCCCGACGTTCTCAGAAACGGCGCGATGGCGGGGGCGTTCTTCGAGACTTTCGTGGTCTCCGAGGTAATAAAGAGCTACAGCAACGCCGGTGTGCTCGAGCCGCCGCTCTTCTTCTACCGCGACAAGGATATGCGGGAGATCGACCTGCTCATAGAAGACGGCGGCGTACTGCACCCGGTCGAAATCAAAAAGCACGCCGACCCGAAAGCCTCCGACATAGCGGCGTTCGGGGTACTCGACAAGATTCCCGGCGTCAGGCGCGGCGCGGGCGGCGCAGTATGCATGTACGATGCCCTCGCCCCGCTAAAGGGCGGCGACATGGTGATACCGGTGGGGCTTTTATAAGCGCATTCCGCCGCGCTAATTTATTTTTTTTATATGCCGATATACGATAATGGGGGGATGTATTGAAGACACGATTAAATATTATACCCGCGCACGACAGCCGTGATGTCTTTGGGGGGCACAGGTATAATATTTAATCGTGTAATCTGTAACGCGATGACCGAACGAAACGGGATTTTTGATGATTAACGCTAACGTAGCCGCGGGTATGGCCGCCACTGTTGCCGCGGGCCGGGAGGGGCCGGGGGCGCTTGTTGAGGCCACGGTCGCGCGCGGGCCCGACAAGGCGGGGTCGCTCACGCTGCGCCTCGACGGCGGGCGCGAGGTACAGCTGCAGATCGCCTCCGGCGCGCCCAAGCTAACCGCGGGGCAGAGCGTGCTCTACCGCCCGTCGGACGGGACCATATTCGTGCCCGGCCCGGCGCAGCCCCAACAGCCGGCACAAGCTCAGCAGGCGCAGCAAACGCAGCTGGCGGGACAGGCGCAACTGTCAACGCAGACGCAGCCGCCTTTGGTGCAGGGGCAGGCGGTTTCAGGCGGGCCGCCGCAGGAGCATCTCCGCGATAAGTTCGAAAGCCCTTTGCTGCGGTCGATACCCGCGTCCGTATGGGAGCAAATCATAAGCGAGCGCGGCGGCAAGGTTGACGCGGAGGCGCTCAAGGCGCTGGACGCCGCCCTGCGCAACCGCAGCATACCGATTGACCCGTCGTCGGCCGTGCAGATGGAGCGGATCGGGCAGTGGCTGCGGGTTGTGCTCGACAACCCGCATTTAATTGAGGATCTGGCGGAGCGGATACCCACATCGGGCGCGAAAGACATTGCGGGGTTGATGGAGCTTATCGGGCAAATCGGCGCTGGGGTTCTGCCGAAAGACGCCCCGGCGGGGATTTCGCCGGAGCAGTTTTTTGTTACCGCAGACAAAATCCTCGGAGGCGGGCTTTCGGTTGATAAGCTGCTGGCGCTTGGCATCGACAAAAACCTGATCGCCGCGCTCACCGCCAATGCCGGCAACGTCGGCGTTGGCGCAAACGGCGGGGCGGCGCTGTTAGAAATTCTCCTCAAGTCAACCTTCAGCGCCGCCCCGTCGGCGCTTTTGGATCTGATGAAACAGGTCAGCGCAAAAAACGCTACGGGGTTCTCGCAGCTGCCTCCGGCGGAGGCGCAGAAGATCGTCAGCAGCATCGTCAATACGCTGCCAGCGCAGGGTGCGGTGAGGCCGGAGACGCTTCACGACGCGCGGCAGATATCAACGCAAAACCTTGCCGCGGACATCTCCGCGCCGCAAAAATCATCCGTACAATCCGCCATCGTGCCGCAGATCAAGGCTGAATATTCCGGTTTGACGGAGTCGGCAATCCAGCTGCTTCTTGGGAGCGATAACAAAAAAGGGGCGGCCGCGGTCAGCGAGAGGATACACGCGCTGGGGAAACTGGTCGAGCGGATTCCTGTTACGGAGGGCGGCAGGGGTGATGTATCTGTCAGGGATAACAGGGTAAATGTTTTTGGCGGTGATAATCGGGCTAATATTTCTGCTGGGGATAACAGGGGAAATATCTCAGCAGGTGACAGCAGGGCGAATGTCCCTGCCGGTGATAACAGAATTAATGCCGCCGCTGTTGACAGGGCTGCCGTTGCGGCGGATAAGACGTTTGTTGCTGGCATAACGGGCGGCCGGGGGCAGCCGCCCGCGCAAGGTATCGATACATCCGCAATCACGAACAGGTCCCCGGTATCAACAAGTGAGATGAGGGCTAATATCCCTGTTGACAACAGGCAACATACGATTGCGGCGGAGAGAGCCGCCGTTGTCAACACACCGGCCGCGGATAGATTGCAGGCCGCTGACAGATCGCAGGTTGCGGACAGGTCACAATTTGCGGACAAATCACAAATTGCAGACAGGCCACCGGCATCAACACCTCTTTTACGGGCTGATAATACCGCCAAGCCGGTTGATGTACAGGCTATCCGAATCGACAGTTTGAAAATTGTTGATAATCTAAAGGCCGCCGCCGAACCCATTTTGCGCGGCATTGAGCGGAGCGGCGGGATTGACATAGGGGATAAGACGCGGCTGCTCGGCATTGTCAGAGAGGCCGTATCAACGCTCGACAACACGCTTCGCCCGCTCGCCCGCGAGGGCCGGCCCGTGCCGCCGGAGTTTTATGACCGGGTTACGTCATCCGCCAAACATCAAATAAATACAGATACAAAGAACGAGATGTTTACGCGGATCAACACCGCGCAGGAACAGATACGCGGTATTATCGATGCCGTCAGGGCCGGGTCAATACAGACAGACAAAGGGGCGGCAACCATCATCAATACGCCAGCGCGGCAGTTATACTTGGATAAGCCAGCGCAAAATATTATTAATACGTCAACACAGCCGCAACAAGTATTTATGGATAAATCACCCCAAAATACGGCCAATCCGCCAACACAGCCCCAGCAATTATCTTTGGATAAATCCGCTCAAAATACCGTCAATATATCAACGCAGCCGCAACAGCAGTTATATGGGGATAAATCCGTTCAAAATACTATCAATACATCCGCACAGCCGCAGCAGTTATCCGACGGTAAATCCGCTCAAAACACAATCAACACAGCAACACAGCAACCGCAGCAATTATCCGCAGACAAATCCGTACAAAATACCATCAACACATCAACTCAGCAACAACCGCTATCCGCAGACAAACCCGCGCAGCAATCGCCGCCCGACAGCTTTTTAAAGATAGCCGAACGGATGTGGGCGAACACCGAAAAGATCCGCGCGGGCTTTCAGGAGGCCTTCTCCTCCCTCGACCTGCCGAACCGCATCTCCCCGTTAGATTCACAGGCGGATAAATCCGCCCCGCATGCCATAAGGCAGAGCATAGATGCTTTACGCACGGAAATGCTCTTAGACGTCTCCCGCGCCCTCCGCGAGGTTTTTTCATCCGTAGAGGAGCTGCGAAACCTCGTCTCGCAGCTGTCCGAAAAATTGAAGATGCCGCCGGAATTTGAAAAGGCCCTCCTACGCGCAACGCAGGAGCTTGAGCAGCAGGCGCGCCAGAGCGGGGCCGAGGTCAACGACAGGCTTAAGGACATCCTGAAAGACCTCTCCCGCCTGCAATCCGACGCTATGCGGGCGCGAGAGTCCGGCATCGAATCGTCCATGCGCCAGTCCCCCTCCGACTTCATCCGCTCGGCAATCACCGGCGCCGCGAAGGGGCTCGAGAACCTGCAGCTTCTGGCGAGCCAGACACGGGGGGCGGAGCTCCAGCAGCAGGTACTCGCGCTGCCGGTGAAGATCGGCGAGGAGTGGAACGAGGTGCACATCAAGTTTGTCAAGGAGAAGCGCGATGGCGAAGAGAAGAAAAAGGCGGGCGGCGGGCACGTGTCGATCTACATAAACGTCGCGCCGTCGAAGCTCGGCTCCGTTACCGCGCACCTCGACTACCACCCGCCGTCGAGCCTCAAGCTGTCGCTGCAGTTCGAGAACCCCAAGGCGACAAAGTGGTTCCGGGAGCAGTCCGGCGAGCTGCGGGCGGCGCTGTCGGAAGCCGGCTTGCCGGGGACGGCGCTCGAGTTCCACACCAAGCGCGCGGCGGCTGTTCGCGCGGAGAAAGCGGCGGTACCGGCGGCAGGGGCGGCGGATACTGTTAAGGATACGAGTGCCGGGGTTATCGGCCATGACGGGAAGGTGGACTTTAAGGTATGAGCGAGAACAATCCCAAGAAGGGGCGCGACGCCGCGGTCGCGCTGCACTACGACGATAAGGAGGAGGGCGCCCCGCGCGTTACCGCCAAGGGGTTCGGGCTTATGGCGGAGCAGATCCGCGAGCTCGCCGAGCAGAGCGGCATACCCATCCGCAAGGACAGCGACCTCGTGGAGCTTCTGTCGCAGATAGATGTAGACCGCGAAATCCCGCCGCAGCTGTACGCGGCGGTGGCGGAGGTGCTGGCTATGGTGTATAAGGCCAATAACGCGGTTGGGGCGGGGGAATAAAATTCCCATTTACCTTTCTACAGGCGGCATTTATTATTTTATTTAAATATGTTTTACTGTTGAATCTATGGCCGGGATGGTTGGGGAGAGTATGGGAATCAGACATTGTGCGGCGGTGGCGCTGGTTTTGTTGTGCGCGGCAGGGGTTGGGGCCCGGGATTTGCTTTTTTTGGGGCTGACCGATATCCGCGGGCGGCCTGTGCAGGCGGAGCTGGAGGCGGCTTTGCGCCACGAGTTCACTGTTAATCCGGCGTTTGGGATGGTGAGCGAGCTTGAGACGCAGCGCATTGTGCGGGAGATTGAGCGGCTGGGGCGCTCGCACACCGAGTCGTGGCTGCCGCCCGGCGCGGGGATCCGCGACTCGGTGATCGTTGTGAAGGGCGTTGTGGAAGAGGGCAGCATGGAGACCGTGCGGCACTGGCTGGCGTGGGGCAAGATCAACGCGCGGATGAACATAACGCTCTACTTCAACGAAGCCGCGGGGGCGGCGGCATATCAGGGGCGGTTCGGCGCGACGGCCTCCAAGCCCAAGGATTTTATCCTCTTTCAGAACCCTAAGACGGCGGTGCAAATCTCGGCTATCGACCGCTCGGAGCTCCAGCACGCGATGCAAAAAAAGATCGTCAAGGACGTTTCGGACTTCACCTCGCGGTGGCTCAAGACACTGTCGGCGGAAAAAAGGGTGGCGGAGAGGGCGGCGGATACGCCTGTAAAGAAATCTGAAGAAAAACCGGCGGACGATTCCACGGCTACGGTCGAATCGGTAATACCGGTGCCGGATACAACGGCAGGACCGGCGGAATAACCGGTTATTCGCACGCGCGGATCTGCAAACCCTCTATCTCCCACCGCGCCTTCGCCTCGACCGTGTCGGGTGCGGCAAAGAAGCGTTCCGGGGCCCTCCACGGAGACAGTTTTCCTGTTGTCAAGCGGTTGTCGCCGTTGTCGTCTATAAACCACATAAGCGTACCTTTAGACGCGGGGATTGAGTCGAAGGTGAACGTCCCTGATTTGTCGCTGACCGTGAACGTCTCCTTCTCCCCTCCCCTTGCGGTTACGAGCGGGCGGTAGACCCACTTGCGCTTGCCGGACGGCTCTAAACAGTCCGCGCCGCCCTGCAGACGGTAGCAGATACTGTCGGCGTGGACCGTTTTTACGGTGAAGGCGATGCTGTCGGCGGCGGATATGCCGCTTGAGTCCTTTACCGCCTGCACGGGGATCTCAAACCGGTACGTCTTAGACGGCAGAAGCCGCCTCGACGGCGCGAGGTACGCCGTGTCGGAGTACCCGCCGGAACCGGCCACGAAAAACGCCACGGAGTCCGCGGAAACGGTTTCTGCGGTGTTGATGCCGGTGGAGTCTGCCGTCACACTATCAATATCAACCGTATCAACCGCCGCAGCCCTGGCTTCGGCCGTATCAACGGCAGCATCCTCCCCCTTACCGGCCTTACCCCTCGCCGCACCCCTCTTTTTCTCCGTCTCCCTGACCTCCACCGCCATCACCATACTTAGGTTTACGCGCACGGGCTTCGTCCAGACCAGGCGGATCTCCGGCAAATGGCTGGACTGGGCCAACGGAAAGTGGCTCTTGAGTTTGGGCGGCACGGTGTCTGGACGCGCCCCATCGATGACGCGTTTGACCGCCGCGGTGTCGGTGTCGGCCGGGTAGAGGCGTACCGTCTGCTTGGCCTTGGTGACGGTAATGGCCCGTTCGAGCGACGTGAAGGCCGGGTCGCCCACGCGCATGCGGCCTATGCGGAACTGGTCGGTGAAGGCGACCACGCGGTACCGCCCCTCCTTCAGGTTCGAGAAACTGTACGCGCCGGCGGAGTCGGTGTAGGCGGCGTATCGTGGGGGGGTAAAATAGAGCGAGTCCTTCCATCCATCCCCGTAATCGGGGTAGAGCGCGACCCGGGGAATCGTCACTAACGGGCCGAGCGGGACGACCGCGCCCTCGAACCGGCCGCTGTCGAGCTCCGCGCCGGTCGAGAAAACCACGTTTACGGGGGCGGGGATTGAGTTGTTCCGCAGGTCCTTGAGGGACGTACCGACCACAAAATGGTAGGTCGTACTGTCTTTAAGCGGTTCCTTGGGGATGACGGTAATCCGGTTTTTGGCCGCTTTTACGCTGAATCCGCCCTGCAAGGGGGGGTAGACTGCCACCGCGCCGGACGCGCCGGCGGTGGTGATCCACTCCGAGAAAGTGAAGGTAACCCGGGTGCGCGGGTCGATGTTCGTCTGCCCTGCCACGGGCGCGGAGGCCGACAAAACGGGCGGTTCCTTGTCCTCCGGGCCGCCGCCGGGAGCACCCTGGCCGGCGCATGAGAGTAGCGCCGCGGCCAGCGCCGTAGCAGCGAGAATCGTAACAATATTTGTTTTCATCACTTACGCTTTGCCCTAATTTATATTATATAGTTCACAGGTCTACAGGATGATATAAAAATATATCATGCCCATTATCAATCGTTAATATATAGGAGAAGTTGCCGTGGATAAGCAATACAACCCATCAACCGTCGAAGAGCGCCTCTACGCCCACTGGATGGGGCAGGGGTACTTCCGTGCAGGCGAATCGTCCAAAAAGCCAAAGTACAGCATCGTCATCCCCCCGCCCAACGTTACGGGCGTACTCCACATGGGGCACGCGCTCAACAACACCATTCAAGACATCCTCATCCGCTACAAGCGCATGAAAGGCTCCGAGGTGATGTGGATGCCGGGCACCGACCACGCGGGCATTGCCACCCAGAACGTGGTGGAGCGCAGGCTTGCAAAAGAGAAAAAGAACCGGCACTCACTCGGGCGCGAGGCGTTCGTTAAGGAGGTGTGGAAATGGAAGGAAGAGTACCACGCCACCATCACCAACCAGCTGAAAAAATTGGGATCGTCCTGCGACTGGAGCCGCGAGCGGTTCACCATGGACGAGGGGCTGTCGCTGGCGGTCAGGAAAGTTTTTGTCAAGCTGTATAACGACGGGCTGATTTACAGGGGGAAATACATCATCAACTGGTGCCCGCGCTGCGAAACCGCGCTGTCGGACGAGGAGGCGGAACATAAAGAGTTAAACGGGAAACTGTATCACCTTCGTTATCCTTATGAGGATGGCAGCGGGCACGTTGTAGTTGCGACCACCCGGCCCGAAACGATGCTGGGGGATGTTGCAGTCGCGGTCAATCCGGCAGACGAGCGTTACCGCGATGTCAAGTCGAAAAAAATCAGCCTGCCGCTTACCGGAAGGATGATACCGTTTATTGAGGACGGGTTTGTTGACAGGGAGTTCGGGACAGGCGCGGTGAAAGTTACCCCCGCGCACGACCCGAATGACTTTGGGATGGGGCAGCGGCACAGCCTCGTGCCGATTATGGTGATGGACGGCAGCGGGAAGATGGCGGGGGACATCCCCGAAAAGTATAAGGGTATGGACCGGTTCGAGTGCCGCAAGGCAATCATTGCGGATTTGGAAGCGGCGGGCCTTGTTGAGAAAATCGAAGAGCACAAACACGCCGTAGGCCACTGTTACCGTTGCAGCACCGTCGTCGAGCCGTATTACTCCGACCAATGGTTCGTAAAGATGAAGCCGCTCGCCGAGCCGGCGCTCGCCGCGGCCGTCAATGACGAATTGCGTTTCTATCCCGCCCGCTACAGGAAGACGTACATTGACTGGATGGAAAACATCCGCGACTGGTGCATATCGCGCCAGATATGGTGGGGCCACCGCATCCCCGTGTGGTACTGCGGCTGCGGCGAGGTCATCGTTGCCGAAGACGCCCCCGGCAAATGCCCGAAATGCTCGGCGGCAAATTTAAGGCAGGACGAGGACGTGCTCGACACGTGGTTCTCGTCGTGGCTCTGGCCGTTCTCTACTATGGGCTGGCCGGAGGATAACGATTTCATCAAAAAATTCTTCCCTACCGACACGCTCGCCACGGCCCCGGAAATTCTGTTCTTCTGGGTAGCGCGGATGATCATGGCGAGTTACCGCTTTACCGGCAAACTCCCGTTCACCGACGTGATACTGCACGGCACGGTGCGCGACAAAACCGGGCGCAAGATGAGCAAGTCGCTCGGCAACACCATCGACCCGTTAGAAATCATCCGCGACTACGGGACGGATGCGTTGCGTTTCTCGATGATAATGATTACCGCGCAGGGTTCCGACGTGTTCCTCGGCAAAGACACGTTCGACATCGGCCGCAACTTCGCCAACAAACTGTGGAACGCGTCGCGCTTTCTTTTGGGGAACATCAAGGACGGCGCGGTCAAAGGCGCGCTGCCGCCACTTGAAAGGTTAAAAGCCGAGGATACGTGGATATTATCAAAATTGCAGCGCGTAATCAGGGACATGAACGCCTCTATCGGCACGTTCCGCTTCAACGAGGCGTGCCACACGATGTACGACTTCGCGTGGGGCGAGTTCTGCGACTGGTACATCGAGGCGAAGAAGGCCGATTTTTATCAGGAAGAGGACACGCAACTCAAATCCGACTCGCTGTCGCTGTGCGGGTACGTCCTCGCGTCGCTTTTAAAATTACTGCACCCGATAATGCCGTTCATCACCGAGGAAATCTGGAGCCATCTGCGGCAAAAGATGACTTTTGAAAACATCATCGACTCAGAATCAATCATGCTGGCGAAATACCCGGAACCGGAACCGTCGCTGATCAACGAATCTATGGAGAGCGATTTCGACCTGCTGAAAAGCTGCATCACCGCGCTGCGCACCATCCGCTCGGAAAACAACATCCCGCCGGATAAGACCGGTACCGCGGTAATCATCCCCGCCGGCAAGGCGGCATCAAGCTGGCTCGCGTCACAGACGGCGGTAATCAACACGTTCGCGCGCCTCTCGGAAACCGTCGTTGATGAAAACGCGCGGAAGCCGGGATTCGCCGGGTCGGCAGTCGTCCGCGGCAATCAAATATTTTTGAGCCTTGAGGGGCTGATTGACAAAAAGGTAGAGATCGACCGCCTGACAAAGGAAGTCGCGCGGCTGAAATCGATGGCCAACAATACAAAGGCGAAATTAGAGAGCGAAAACTTCGCCTCCCGCGCCCCCGCCGACGTAGTCGAAAAGGAACGCGAAAAGTATCAGGGCATCCTCGTAAACCTCGAGAAGACCGAGAAGGCCCTGAAAGATTTGCAATGACGGGTACGCAAATGGGTAATGCGCCCGCCCGGCAGGCGCATCCCAAAATCCTGATGGAACGTCCCCATCAGTACCCTGGCGTACCGTATTGGCTGGTTTGGCCCGCTATCAGCTCCGAGGCCGCGCTCCAGTTTTTGCCGAAGTTGTTTTCGGTGACGTCGTAGCGGTCGCGCGAGAGTTCTATCGACCGGTTGTTCGACGACGACAGCGCGGGCCAGCCGAGTGCGCTGTTGTTGCCGGCGCAGATCACCCTGTCGATCACCGGGCCGGTGCGGCCGCGCCGCAGCGTTATCCAGTTGCCGGTCGTACTGACCGGCAGGCCGCCGGTGGCCGAGGTGTGGATGTCTACGTGCGGCAGCGCCTGGCGGCCTATGACCAGATAAGCGCCCCCGCCGACCGTCACATTCTCGAAGTCCCGCACCGTGCCGTCTATATCCGTCGTCAGCGTCTCAAAAAAACGCGCCTCGCCGCCCGGGTTGTACACCTCGATGTAGTTGTCGTTCCCCACGTTCCACATTATCTCGGTGATGATGAGCTCCCCGGTTTCTACGACTGTAGACTCCATGCGTGAGAAGTCGTAGTATCCGGAGGTGACTCCGGGCGCGAACATGGTGACATCGACCGCTATCATGCCGCTGTTCTCCATGAATTGCAGGTCGATGCTGTTGTCGCCGCGGGCGTTGAACGTCAGTTCCCGCGTGGCAATGTGGGTCGTGTCGCCGCCAACGGCGACGATGGCTACCCGCAGCACGCCCGCGGTTTCGTGCGGGATGTTGTCGAGGCTCATGAACGTGCGCGCCGCCCGGCTTACCGTGCCGGCAGCGACTACCGTACCGTCAAGCGCGGTGAAGCTCGCACACACGGAACCTACTGCCGTAGACAGCCCCGCGAACTGCAGGTAAATCGACCCCGCCGCCGGAATGAGCGTGGCAACGACCGGCGTAACGGACGCGGCCTCGATGCTCACCGTGCGGTACTCTAACGAGTCGATGTGCGTCACGCCGCCGGCCTTGTCAACCGCCCAAACCGTGACATGCCGGTTCTTGCCTATAGGCACCCTGGCGATGGTCTCGGTTAACGAGGGCCTTGATAAATCGAGCTTGCCGCTCTCGAACCTCGCAGGCGAGAGCCCGTCGCCGCTGACCTCGATCACCAATTTGTCGGCAATGGTGGCCAAAACCGCCGACTGCCCGGCCACCTTGGCCTGAGACGGCGTGAGGTTGACGACGCGGGCGCGGATCTCAATCGTCCCGTACTCCTCCGGCCCGGCAGGGTCGGCATTTTGGGTACAGGAGACGAACGCCGCCACCGCCATCAACGCACACAACAAAGCGCCGCGGATGCTACGGATGCCGCGAATACCGAAAACATGCCGGATACTGCCGGCGCAGCTGACTTTTTGGCCATGGCGATGCCGCGGCCCTAAAACAGGCGTACGCATAGAGCGCCTCCTTAGAGGTTAATGTTTTTTTTGAAAATGGTACGGCAGTCTTCCAAGTGGTAAACCGAGAAAATGCGGCAGAGAGCGCGGCGCGTGTTACCGGAGAGGGCCGCTATCGGTCCGGGGTACGCCTCCGCAATAGTAATATAATTGATCCGCATTCAAAACGCAAGGTTTTTTTTATTTTTTTTCGGCCCCTATTTCACCAGTTTCAAAAACCGCGACGGGGCGAAATTCATCGCGCGGCCGTAGAATGGTTTTTGAGAAACGGGGACGAAGTACAGGAACCGCTGGGCCCTCGTCACGCCCACGTAGAACAGGCGCAGCTCCTCGTCTACATCGCAGGCCGCGTCGATTTTTACTTTGGGTTTGGGGCTGACTATTGCCTTGAGTAAACCGGCCCATGTGTCAATCCGCGACTCTTTGGGAATTTTGTAGTGCGGGAAGACGCCCTCCTCAAGGTCGCATAAGAATACTGCCGGGTACTCTAACCCCTTGCTCGCGTGGACCGTCAAAAATTGCGGCAGGTCTTCGGGCGGCACCCCCATCTCCTTATAATGGTTAGCGGCAGAAGTGAGCGTATCGTTTATCCTGAACAGCACCGCCATTGTGCCGATGGGAATATTCTCGCGCTTTTGGATGAAACGCGCCTTGCCGAGGATCCACTCCAATGCCTGCGCCTGCGTGCCGAAGCGCATCGTCTGCGGTTTTTTGCATCCTGTAGGGAGCGTTGACAGGCCGGTAATCAATGTTTTGCGGTACTCCGCCGGTTTGTCTGCCCACAACCTGTTCGCGCAGTTTAATATCGCCGGGATGCTCCTGTAGTTGATCTGCAATTTGACAATCCGGGCATCCCTGAACCTCGTTGTGAAATTCATTATCGGCCTGATGTCGGCGCCACGAAAGCCGTATATCGCCTGATCATCATCACCCACCGCGTAGAGCGTAGCGCCGGACGCCAGCATTATGTCAAGCAAATCTATTTGCGTTGGATTGGTGTCCTGAAATTCGTCTACGAGGACGGCGTCGTATCTATCGGAGTACGCTTTTGCTGCACGGGGGTGTTCCTGAAACAGTTTCAGGCATCCCTCTATGAGATCCGAAAAGTCCCATAATCCACGCGCCCTGCGCAGCCCGGCAAAATCGTTCTCAATCTGCGTTAACAGTTTGACATCCTCATCGTCCCACTTCTTAACGGCTTTTTCGCGGAATGACGACAGCAGGTTCAGCGCGCCGTCGATCTCCGTCAATCCCATGCGCAGCGTTTTTCGGATTGACGTATTGGTGGCTTGCGCCAACAGTTCGTACCGCTGCCGCGCGTCAAGCAGCTTCGCGTTGCCGTCAAAGCCGATCCTGCTGAAATTGCGCGCCCCCTCGAACCTCTCCTGCAGTACCCGCAGGGCGAACGCGTGGAATGTGGTAACGAGCGGCGCGTTGGCCCCTCCGCACGACGGGTCTAATTTCTCTAACCGGTGCGCCATCTCTTCTGCGGCCTTGCGGGAGAACGTGAGGGCGCAGATGCGTTTTGTGCAGATGCCCGACCGCGCCAGATATACTATGCGCCGCGTAAGCACCGCTGTCTTCCCGCACCCCGCGCCGGCAAGCACGAGGAGCGATCCCCGGTTAGGCGCGGTTACGGCTGTAAACTGCTCCGGATTTAAATTGGATAACAAATCGGCGTTATCGGCCATAGGTCCCCCTTTCGCGTCTTTTGGAGACGCGCAAAAGATTTGGCGGACCTGTCTGCTGCGAACACGGCACCCGTCAGGATGCCTTCGCCCGTCAATACGATGTTTATTACTTCTTCTTTTTCTTCGTCTGCTTGGACTGCGACGCCGGGGCTGCGGAGATCAGCGGCAATATCCCCTTCCTCCACACCACGAACTTGTGCCCGGCCGATTTCTTCGTCTTTGCGTTGAAACCCGCTTCATAGTCCCTCTCGTAAATCTCATCCGTACCGTTCTGCGACAGCACTACCACGTCCTTGCGGTCCTTGTAGTGCTGGTTGTTGAACGTGAAGCGCTCTATGAACTGCCCTTTCTCGGTGAACACCACCACCTCGGCCCAGTCTTGCAGGTCTACGCGCACGTAGACGTTTTTCGCCTTGCTCTGCCCGAGCACCCACGAGCAGGCCACTATGTCGCCGAAGCCGTAGTCGAGGTTGGAGAGCGCCAGGTCCAGGCCGGTGCGGTTGAGCGAGATGCCGTAGGGGCACCATATCGTGGGCAGTTTGGAGATGGAGTCCTGTATCGCGCCCACATCCTTGGGCATGGTGGGAACCACGCGCGCCGATTTCCTCTTGAGCTCGTTGTCGGGCAGGCGGTGCACTTTTACGTAGAAGCCGTCTTTGGCCAGCCCGTCCATGTCGAGCAGTTCCGGCACGCCCTGATCGTTCTTTGACAGCACCTCCGGCACTACTCCCCGGCGCGCTGCCTCCGAGCAGTCTATCTTGATGGGCAGGAAGGTACGGCGGCTCTCCCTGTCGAAGGCGTCGCCGAAAGCCGGGGCCACGGGAGACGGCAGGAACCGCTCAAAACTCCTCTTGTAAACCTCAAGCGTCTTCCACTCCCACTTTATCGAACCGTAAAATATGTCGCCGAACGCATCTACCGCGGGGACGAAGACGTGCGTGCCGGGCCGCCGCACCGTAAAGATAGTCTTGATGTCGAGCCGCTCCTGCAAAACAGCGTTCGATATCTCCTGCTTCAAAAGCTGGCTGCAGTAGAGCACGTTGCCGGCCTGGTCGCAGAGGACTATCGTCTGGTAGTAGTCATCTTCCTTGGTGTCGGTAACGGCGTGGACGCCGATGTAATACCAGCGGCCCTCCCTCTGGAATACGCCGATGGGCTCGATGAGTTTTATCGGGATGTCACAGTTACCGCCGCTCTCCTTGACGCGCAGACCCGGGAAGAACGACGTGAACTGGCCGTCGGTCTCCATAATAATGGGCGACGTAAAAGCGAAGAACATATCGAGGCTCCACCACTTGCTGCCGCCGTTTACCGCCGTGAACCCGGCGAGGTGCGGCTGCAAAAATACCTTGCGGCCGGGATCCTCGGTCGTGCCGCTGCGGAAGATGTTGAGCGGTTCGGAGGTTTTGATGCCCCTGAACATATCCCTGAACTGCTCAAGCTCGGCCGCCGGGATCTTTTCGAGCCCCTTCTTGTTCAGCCTCTTGCGGAAAACCTGCACGGAGTCATTTTTGGGGTGACCGGTATAAAAAATTATCGTCTCGCTGTCGAACGGGTACGCCAGATACACAGGCGGCTTGCCGGACGCAACGGCCTTGACGTTATCCTTTACGAGCGAAAACTCCTCGAGCAGCTTGCCGTGCATGTTGTAAAGCGCGTAGCCGGTTTTCGAGTGAAAGAGCATAGTGTTGTTGGCCATGAAGACCGGGCCGGCCAGCGAGTTGCGGATGTCGTCGGTCCAGTTGGCGTGAAAAACGCTTGCCGAATCATCCGACAGGGTGATAGTAAACAGGAGCGAGTCGTGGGCTGCAGGCTGGGAGGCCCGGGACGGCAAAACCGCCGCCAGCGTCAACAGCAGCGCCGGCGCTAATATCTTCAGTATTCTTTGCATAACGGCCACAGTTCCTTGTTCAGACAGTTACAGATTCACCGGTTAAATATTATACCTGCGCCGGGGCGCAGCATCACGGCTGTCGTGCAGCTGCGCCCCGGCGCGGGTATAATATTTAACAGCTTCTTCAATAATCCGGCTCATACACCCTAATATACATCATCCCACCAGGAAAATCATCTTAATTTTACGAAATCATCCCCTCAAACTCCTGTTCGCTTATCACCTTAACCCCCAGCGCCTCCGCCTTATCCAATTTGGACCCCGCCTCCGCCCCCGCCAGCACGAAACCGGTCTTTTTGCTCACTCCCGACATCACCTTGCCACCCTCGCGCATGATCAGCTCAGCCGCCCGCTCGCGCGTGTACCTCTCAAGCGTCCCCGTAAGCACGAATGTCTTGCCGGTTAACCGCCCTTCCGCGCCGGAATGGCCCTTAGTCCCCTTCAGGTTGAGCCCCGCCGCCCGCAGCCGCTCCGCCATCTCCCGGTTCTCAGCCCTGTCGAAGAAAAGCCTTACGCTCTGCGCCATTATTGAGCCTACGCCCTCTATCTTCTCAAGCTCCGCCGCCGGCACGCTGTAAAGGTCCGACAGGTCGTCCACAAAAGCGGCGAGGTCCCTGGCCGCCTTCTGGCCTATCATCCGTATCCCCAGCCCGTTTATCAGTTTATCGAGCGGGCGGGACTTGGACTCGTTTATCGCGGCTACGATGTTCGCCGCCGACTTCTCCGCAAAACGGTCGAGGGCGGCAAGTTTCTCTTCAGTCAAGTCGTACAGGTCAGCCGCGTCCCTGATTAGCCCTGTATCCAAAAGCTGCTTGATGACCGCCGGCCCCATCCCCTTCACATCCATAGCGCCCCTGGCCGCAAAGTGCTCAAGCGATGCGAACAGCTGGTCGGGGCAGGAGAGGCTCAGGCAGCGCAGAGCCACCTCGCCCTCAAGTTTCGCCAGAAGCGACCCGCACGACGGGCACTCGCGCGGAGGCACGAACGCCGCGCTGCCCGCCGGGCGCTGCTTTGTATCAACCTGTATAACCTTGGGGATAATCTCGCCGCTCTTCTCAATCTCCACCGTATCGCCCAGCCGCACGTCTAACCGCGCTATCTCATCATAGTTGTGCAGCGTAGCGTTCTTTATCGTAGTACCGGCCAAAAATACCGGGCGCAGGCGGGCTACGGGGGTAACTACGCCCGTCCGGCCCACGCCCGCGTCTATGCCCTCTATCACCGTAAACGCTTTCTCCGGCGGGTACTTGTACGCTATCACCCAGCGCGGGGATTTCGCGGTCGCCCCAAGCCTGTTCTGCTGGTCGAAAGAGTCTACCTTGATAACGACCCCGTCTACGGGGAACGGCAGGCCGTAGCGCTTAGACTCCCACTCGCTGCAAAAACCGAGAATAGCGCCCACATCCGCCAACAAGCCGGAGTGGTTGACAACAGGAAACCCAAGCTTCGCAAGAAATTCCGCGTTGCCGTGCAGGCTCTTCGTTCTCTTGTCATCCCCCGACAGCAGAAAATACGCGGCAAAACTCAAACTCCTCTTAGCGACTTCCGACGGATCCATCAGCTTGAGCGTCCCCGCCGTTGTGTTCCTCGGGTTCTGCATAGGCTTCTGGCCGGCCTCGGTGAGCGCGGCGTTTAGTGATGTGAAGTTCTCGAACGTCATGTAAATCTCGCCGCGGACCTCGAAGTTTTCCTTATATTTCACGGTATGCGGTATAGACTTTATCGTTCTTACATTGGCGGTAACGTCGTCGCCCGTTACGCCGTTGCCCCGCGTTACCGCCCGCACCATCCGCCCGCCCTCGTAGATAACGGAACACGCCACGCCGTCCATCTTGAGCTCGCCCATAAAGCGGATGTCGGAGCCGCTTATATCCTCGTCCGCAAGCATCTTCCCAACGCGCGCCACCCACTCCGACACGTCCTCCGCTGAGTATGTGTTGTCTATGCTCATCATGGGAACGCTGTGCCTGACTTTGGGGAATGACTTCGTGAGGTCGCTGCCTATCTTTTGCGTTGGGGAGTTAGGCGACGCGTATTCGGGGTAGATTTTTTCGAGGTTGACGAGCTCGGCGAGGAGGCCGTCGTACTCCCTGTCGCTGACCAAAGACTCGGCGCGGCCGTAGTAGGCGGCGTTGTATTGGTTGATCAGGCCGCGCAGTTCGGTTATTCTATGCTCAAACACGCTGCAATCACCCGAATTGTTCGTGCGCGAGAGCTCCGGCCCCCATCACTCCGGCGTCTTCACCCATTTGCGCCGGAACTATTTCGCAGCGTTCGAAGATTGCCGGCCAGCAGTGGCGGGCGGCGTAGGACTTTACCGTTTCGAGGATCACGTCGCCGGCCATCATCACCCCTCCGCCCAGAACTACCCTGTCGGGAGAGAGGGCGTTTATCATTACCCCTACGGCGCGGCCGAGCATGTCGCAGGCGCGGTTGTGAACTTTAAGCGCTACGGGGTCGGCCTTCGCCACGTACTCGTAGATCATCTTGCTGGTTACCTCAACGGGATTTTTGCGGACTAAGCTCACAAACTCCGTCAACTCGCCGTCCCCCGCGCCAGCCGCCATCTCTACCGCCATGTTTACAATCCCCGTTGCCGAGGCGTAGCGCTCCACGCACCCCTTCTGGCCGCACGTGCACGGTATGCCGCCGGTCTCTACCACAATGTGGCCAACCTCGCCGGCCATGCCGTGCGTCCCCTTGTATAGCTTGCCGTCGGTAACTATGCCGCCGCCCACACCCGTGCCTAAGGCGAAACAGACAAGATTCTTCACGCCCCTGCCGGCACCGAACATAAGCTCGGCCAGCGCTACCGCGGTAACATCGTTGGCCGCGCTTACGCCCAGCCCGAACCGCTTTGTTATCGGGCCGTAGAGCTGCGTCCCCTTCCAGCCCGGCAGGTTTTCAGCGCCGCCGAGGATGGTCCCGTCGCTGCCCACAAATCCGGGTGTGCCTATCCCCACGCCGATAAACGACGACGACGGGCGGCCGCTGTCTTCGATAAGCTCACTTATGAGCCCCAGAATGTTGTCGAGCACCTGCTGGCCGCCCTTGTGCGCCTCGGTAGGAACCCGCGTTACCACCCCCTCAATGCCTCTCTCGCCTATAATGGCGCCCTTGATCGCCGTCCCGCCCAGGTCTATGCCTATCGCCGATTTCTGCATACCGCTGATCCCCCGTATATGTTTTGTGCCGATACTGTATTAATGAAAAGCGGGCGGCCGAAGACGGCCGCCCCATGATACCCCATTACTCAACGGCAGGGCGCGGTTTGCCGCGCCCCGGCGCACTTGTTTACCTCTTGCCGCGGATGAAGCCGATAGGCCGCGACATCGTATAAGGCCGCGCCTTCTCACCCATACCGTCGATGCTGTTCTCACCGGTCACCACCGCGTTACACTTGATCCGCAAAAGATACGTGCCCGTGCCGGCCATGCGGCCCTTGCTGTTGTAGCCGTCCCAGCTAAACGACAGCAGATTGCTCTCCTGCATCTCCTTTTTAAAAACTACGTTGCCCATGTTGTTGAATATCTGGACCGTGGCGTCGATGTGCACCGTAGCGCCCTTCGCGCCGGGCGTGAGGGTAACCCTCGTAGGGGAACCGCCGCTCCTGGCCGGGTTGCTCGCCATATCAACCTTCCACCTGAGCGGGCCGCGCTCTATCTTGAGCGGCTGCCGCTTGTTGTTGGCCTGATCCTGCACATTAGGCTGCGGCACCGCGGCGTCCGACACACCCGCAGTAGGATTGATGTAAACCCAATCGCCGGTGGCAGGGAACTGGGCAGACGGAATATCCACGGCTACTACATACGACACCCGGTAGTACACCGTGCCGTTAACGGTCACTGTGCCTATCTGCGGATCTCTGAGCGTCGGTATAAGCGTGCCGCCCGTCCCGTCCCGCACTATGATTACCGGGTTCGCCGCCCCGTTGAGAATGACATCCGGGACCGTCTCGCTGAAAACCAGCACCAGCGTGTCGGGTGCGTCCGGGTCGCCCTCGTTCTCGCCCACCGCACCTACCTTAAGCCTCACCGTATCGGCAAGCACCGGCCTCGCCCTGTCTATGATAGATGTCTGGGGCATCAATTCCCCCCAATCGGCTACCAACGGATTAGAGCCGAACTGAATCCTGAGCCCGGTACACGCACCGCTCGTCATGATGACATTCTGGTACCATGGCACTTTGGAGAGGTCAAACCTTATAGTCTTGTTGGTGGGATCGCCGGGATCCATCGATATAAAACCGGATGGGTCGGCCGGTACTACGACCTGCTCGTTCCGGTTGCTGCCGAATGTGAAGGTTGCGCCGGAGAACCACGCGATGTCTACCGCCTTGTTGAAGCTTATATAGGCGTATTCGAGCGTGCCCGTATTGTCGGCGCTCGTGTAGTAGCCGCCCGTTATGCCCGGCGGCGTGGGCCTCTCTATCAGCTGCACCCAGCGGTTGTTCACGTGCGGGGCGTTGCCGGCCCTGTCCGCAACGGTAAGGGCTGCCGGGTTTATCCTGATCCAGTCGCCCACTGCCGGAACCTGCGAGGCCGGAGCCAGTACCAATTTGTAACTGTTGGGCGCAGACACGTCCAAAATCGCGGCGGCGATGTTCAGCGCCGTCCCGCCGGCCGCGGGGGTATTCGGCGTGGTTGTGTAAAACACCGTGTTGGCCCCCTCAAGCGGCATGGGAGCGGGAGGGCCCGGGTCAAACATCTGCTCCGACAACTGCACTATCAGCGTGTCGGCCGTAACGCCGGGGTCCAAATTCTCAACTATCATCGGACTCATCCTGCCCGGAACCTCCGCGCCGTCGGCTATGATTATGCCGATCCCGTCGAGCACCTCAATATATTCGTTCCCCGCATCGGCAAGCAGGCCGCCGTAGAGCGTAAGCAGGCCCATGCCGTTGTTGGCGGAGATGTTGGTGAACCCGGACGGAAGCAGCGACCCCTGCGGCGCGGTCGCAGCGCCCCTGAAGTCTATCCTTACTACGGAGTCGTTCACCGCCGAAATCATGCCCGCGCCAACCGTAGCGCCGGGGTCGGCAACCGTAGGCCACTTCAGCATCGCCGACTTGGGCAGCAGTTCGGGCGAGTCTATGAAACTGGAACGGTCCATCGCATAGTACACATACACAGAGTCAGGGCGGCCATTGCCGTCGCCGAAGACTATAGAGTTGTAAACATCAGACGTAGGCACCTCAAACGATATGTCACTGCGGTCGCCCGGCTGTATGCCGTTGTCCTGCACAGCGCAGCCCGCCTGCATCATGGTCACAATGAGTGTGGCGTCTATAATCGGAGTCTGCAAACCGGGCGCCGTGCTCAGCCATAACGACGCCACGCCGTTTGTCATGGTAAACGTAGTCTGAGAAGCGCCGTTCGGCGCGGTGGCCATCACCAAACCCAGTACCGGTTCCACCGATACGCAGCCGTTCTTCGAGGTCATCACCGTATCCGGCGAAACTGCCTTAATAGTTACCTTGAACCAGTCGCCGGTCACACCCTTTATCCCAACATCAGGATTGTAATAAGTATTCCACGCCGGGCCGCCGCTGCCGGTGTCGGCGTAGAACACCAAAAGCCTGTCGAGCGTACGGCCCACCCTAAGCGCACCGATGTCGGTCTTGTCCCCGCCGCCGGGTAAGGTGATGGTAGCCTTCATGTCGAAAGTATTGCCGGGCTGGCCGTTCGTCACCCGTGCGGTGAACGTGGCCCTGCCGGTAGACGAAGCGGTCTGGGCGGTCTTAACCGCAAGAGTAGCACCCGGAGCGCCGATGTCGCCGATATTGGGGTGCTCAGGATTTACGGTTACGGTCACAGCCTGGTCAACCGCGTTGCCGAACCTGTCCTGCACCTCAATCAAAACCTCGAAGTCCGCCCCGCGGTTTATAATTTGCGCCTGAGTGCCGGGCGGCAGCTGGGATTTGGGAATGGGCGAGATAAAGACGACCCGGTCCGGGTCACCCGGACGGACGCGGATGTCGTTGCTGCCGAGGAACACGAGCTCGCCTATGCGCCCGGCGCCCATTATTACCTCTTCACCGGCTTTTGTGAACATTACCTGATATATCTTTCCGCCCGGCAGCGTCAAGTTGTTGTCGGCCGTGAGCGGCAGGTTAGGCCCGTTGCCCGCAACCCCCGTAGGGCAGCCCCCCATACAGGTCATAAACGCCGTAGCGTCGGAAATGAGGTTGTAGGTTACTTCGTTTAAAATACCGGCCGTCAGTGTGGCGCTCGTAGGCGTAACGCGCAGCCTGTACGTCTCACCGGCCCTTACCTCTTTAAGCGGCGTACCCATGGTGCCGGTGGCGGGGAACACCTCGAAGGTGAGGAAGTTCTGGAGCGTGCGGTACGGCAGGAAACCCACGTCGGTAGCAACAAGATCGCCCTTCGCATCTGTACCCTCTATCACCATCTCGAAGAATCCGTAGGTTTGGCCGGCGCCGGCAACCGCCGGGACACTTACGGTAAGCCTGTTGTTGCCGCCTACGTTCAGAGTAGCGTTGGCAATCGCCGGCTGCGTTAAGTCTATATTGCGGATGGACGCTGCCGGCAGCGTGGCATCTGTACCGCCCCAGTTGCCGGTAACATCCGGCAGCGGCGATACCCAGCGCATGAACTTTATTTTGGGGTTGTTGAGCTCGCCCTGGTCAAGCGTAATGTAGAAGGCGGCAGTAGCGGTTGTGCTCGAACCCGACCCGTTGATGAGCACTACGTTAGACGGCTTGATGCGGGCCACCGTAGCAGGCGGGCGGCCGGTTGAAGGTATCGCGCCGATGTCGGCGATCTTGCCGTCGGAGTTGCGTATGCCAATGGCGGGCCAGCCCTGGTTTTGCAAAAATTCTCTGACTAAATCGCCGGGGACGCCCGTCGCGGTCCATTTGGGCCTGAGGAAATCAGCCGACGCGGGGTCGGTAGATACAAACAGGTCTTCGGTACCGTCAACCGACCTGGAAGTCTCGAGCCAGCGCAGGTTGGCGGCCGCCGGAAAGGTCGCGTTTGAGAGTAACCCGCCTTGGGCCTTGAACTCGGTGGTCGTGGCGGTTCCCGTAACAGGGGGCAGGCAGTCAACCGTCGTAGTGCCGCTTGGGGGCTCGGGGAAACTGTTATATATCCTGACCTGGGTAATGCCCATTATGTTCTGCCCGTGGATCTGCGGGTTTAGGGTCACGTCGCGGCAGCCGGAAACGTACCGGGTCTCGGCCTTAAGCTCGGCGATAGCGGAATAGACGCTGTTGTTCGTCCTGTTGGGGAAGTAGCGGTCCATGAGCTGGCCGTCTATGTTGTTAAACGGCGCCGATATGGTCACGGTAGACCTGCGGCCATATATGTTGTTGAATATGAGGTGCGGCGCACCAACCTGCCAGTCGCCGAAAAATATGGCGTAATTGTCGAAGAATGTGTTGTTGTAGATAGCGAGGGGCGAGTAGATCATATCCTTAAAGAGAAACGCGCCGCACATGCGATTGCCCGGGTCGGGAAGAGCGGCGAGCGCGGTCATGGTCGCGGGCCTGTGGTAGTTGCTGTAAACAAGATTGTAACGGACGGAAGAGCCAAGGTCCCATGCCGACTCGAAGAAGAACGCCAGCGAATTGCCGTAAACCCTGTTGTACTCTATGAGGTGGCCGCCGACCTGGCCGAACTTGGACATCGGGATAGTGTTGTCGTTGTCGCCGGGGTTCTGGTTGCCGTAAACGCCGCCGGTATTTCGGTCCTTGACGTTCACTCCGAAGTAGGCGTTCTTTATCTCGCAGTTCTTGATAGTCACGTTGCTTGAAATGGCCAGGGTTATAGCCGCGTTGCCGTGGAAGAGCGGGTGCCGCTGCTCCCAAATGGAGCCGTAGCCGAACGGGGCCGCACCGTCGCCGTCTATGATGATCCCGTCAATCGTAACACCCTGCGCACGCAGAACCCGCAGCGCGCCGCACGTTTCGAAGTTGCCGGACGTACCCACCGTCTCACCCTGAACCAGCGACTCCTGATATGTCTTGGGGCTCTGGTTTGCCCTATCCTGCCATTTAATAGTAGGCTTGAACCCGGCCCGCGCCCGCAGGGTGATCCCGTTCTTGCCGCCTGTAACGCCGGGCCACGGGCAGTTCTCCAAACCGTAGATCGTTACCTGTTCGGCGTAGATCTCGCTGTCTTGAATCTCAATGATCTGCCCCGGCTGCGCCGCATTGACGGCAGCCTGGATGGTGCGGAACATGCCGGCCTCTTCGCCGCTGCCGGACTTGGTAACGGTGAGGTCGGCGGGACGCTGCTGGGCGAACGCTGCGCCGGCAAGCAACATAAACGACATAAATAACGGTATTTTCTTGAACGACATAAGATAACCCCCCATTAAACGGATAATTTAGGCTAATTTAAGCATAGGTATATATAATATATGTATTTTCCGTCAAAAACGCAAATAAAAAATTTCCAAAATTCCAAATTTATGCCTGCCGGGGTATAGGGGGTGATTTGCGCGGTTAACGGGCCAAAAAAAAGGCGGGCCTTCCGGCCCGCCCGCTTGCGTTTACTTCTTACCCCGCACAAACCCTATGGGCCTCTGCACCGTATACGGCTGCGCCCACATTTCAACGCCGCCGTCATCCTTGAGCACCCTTGCGTTGCACCTTATCCTCATGAGGTAGGTGCCGGTGCCAACCATGCGGCCCTTGTCGTTGTGGCCGTTCCATAAGAACTGGATTGAGTCCTGCACATCCTTCATCTCCTGCGTGAGGACCACATTTCCCATGTTGTTGTAGAGCCTGATCGTTGCGTCGATCTGCACCGTAGCGCCCTTCGCGCCGGGTTTGAGGTCAACTTTGGTCTGGCTGCCGCTCCTGAACGGGTTGTTAGACATACCGAGCTTCCACCTGAGCGGGCCGCGCTCTATCTTGAGCGGCTGGCGCACGTTGTCGGGCTGGTCCTGGATATTGGGCGGAATCATATTGTCGAGTATGTTCGCCGCCGGGTTAATGTAAACCCGGTCGCCGCTGGACGGGAACGTGGCGAAGCGGTATCCGGGGTCGATAATGTAGGTTACCTGCGAATACGCGTTGCCTTTAATGGTAACGGTGGATATCTGCGGCTCGCCCAGTTGAGGGATGGCCGTAGAAGTGCTAAGCGCTATAATTACCGGGAACGCCACTGCCTGCAGCTGGTTCGGCGGTATCTCTTCGCTGAAGACCAGCACCAGCGTGTCGGGGGCATCGGGGTCGCCCTCGTTTTCGCCCATTGCGCCTACCTTAAGCCTTACCGTATCGGCAAGCACCGGCCTCGCCCTGTCTTCGAGCGGGTAGGGGTCAATGGCGTCCCAGCCGGATACATCCTGGTTTGCCGTACTGAAGCTGATGGAAACCCTTATATCGCCGCTGGTTTTGATGACATTTTTGTAACCCGCTACCTCGGATAGGCTGACCCTTATTGTGTTGGGGTCGCCGGAAACCGTCGCCAGAAGGCCGGTCGGGTCGGCGGGTATGGTGATCTTGTCATTCGCGCCGGTGCTGAAGCTGAAGGTAGCGCCGGAGAACCACATCAGGTTCACCGGTTTGTTGAATGTTATGTAGGCGTAGTTCAGGTTGCCCGTGTTGTCGGCGCTTGTGTAGTAGCCGCTGCGAATGCCCGGCGGCGTAGGCCGTTCGGTTATCTGCACCCAGCGGTTGGCGATGTGCACCCTGTTGCCGAACCTGTCGAGCACGGGCGAGGCCGGGTTGAGCCGCAGCCAGTTGCCTTCGGCGGGAACCGGGGAGTTAGGGGCCAGCGCCAGCTTGTACCCGTTCGCGTCGAATTGGGCGTGGGCAACATTTATTACCGTGCCGCCGGTTGCCGGGTAAACAAGCGGGTTGGGGTCGGTAGTGTAGAGGAACGTGTTCAAGCCCTCAAGAGGCATGGGTGCGTTCGGGTCGTCGTTAAACTGCTCCGAGAACTGCACTATCAGCGTATCGGGCGTACGGGCGCCGGGCGGGCTCAGGTTCTCCACTATGATCGGGTTGACCCTGCCCGGTATCATATCGCCGGAGTAGCCGGCGATGATTATGCCTGTGCCGTCGAGCACGTCAAACTCGCCGTCTACGACGCTGCTGCCCTTGCTGCCGCCGTAAACCGTCACCAACCCCCTGCCGTTGTTGGCGGTATTGGTGTAGCCGGTGGGGAACTGCGCCGTACCGGCGGCGCCCAGAATTACCTTTAAGGTAGAGTCGTTCACCGCCGCCACCGAGCCGGCCGCGGCGCGGCGGACAATAACCCCGGGGTCGGCGGCCGTCGGCCACTTAACCATTACCGAGTCGGGGAACGCAACGGCGTTCTGGCCTATAAACGAGGAGCCGCCCATAGCGTATACAAGATACACCGAGTCGGGCCGGCCGTGGCCGTCGCCGAATATGACCGCGTTACGGACGTCCGTGCTGGGCACCCTGAATGATATGTCGGGACGGCTGCCGCTGCGGACGCCGTTGTCGGCGGCGCCGCCGCAGGTCAAATGCAGGTTGACGTTAATGCTGGCGTCGGTAATGCTGGCCGTGAGGCCCGGCGCCGTACTGATCCAGAAGGTTGCCACGCCGGCCGTCATCGTAAAGCTGTTGGCAGACGCGCCGCCCGATGTGGCGGACGCCACGATACCGTCATTGTCGAACTCCACCTGCACGCAGCCGCCCTTCGAGGTCATAACCGTGTCCGTCGATACCGCCTTAACGGTTACCTGAACCCAGTCGCCGGCCGTAGCGCTTATACCAATGTCGGGGTCGTAGTAATCCCGCCATGCTTTTCCGGAGCCTACGTCCGAGTAGAACGGCTGGAGGAAGTCGTTTACGCGGCTGACGCGCAGCGCGCCTACGTCGGTCGCGTTGTTGGATTCAAGCGTTGCCGTCATATTGAAGATCTGGCCGGGCGTGCCGTTGGTCACACGGGCGGCAAACGTGGCAATGCCGGTAGACGCATCGCACTGGACGCGCTTGGTAGCAATGTTGCCGGGAGCGCCGGCATCGCCTATAGCGGCGTCGTCGGAGACTATGGAAACCCACACCTGCCGGTCAACCGCGTTGCCGTACCTGTCCTGCACCTGCACGGTGGCCTCGAAATCGCCGCCGCGGTAGATAACCTCAGGCTGCGTGCCGGCAGGCAGCTGAGATTTGGGTATCGGCTTTATCCACGCCACCTTGGCGGGGTCGCCGGGCCTTACGTTGATGGTCTCGATGCCGAGGAACGACAGGCGCTGGCTGCCCGACGTGTAAAGCCCCGCGGAACGGATCGTTTCCTCTCCCGCTTTGGTGAATATGACCTCGTAGATTTTGCCGCCCACCTGAATGTTGACATCCGCCGTCAGCAGCTTGTCGTTGTCGGCGTTAACCGGCGCGGCTGTCGGGCAGTTTGCGCTTTTGCAGAGCATTTGCGCCGTGGGGCCGGACGTGAGCTCATACGTTACCTCGTTGAGGATGTTTGTAAACGCCGTGCCGCTGCGGTGAGTCGGCCTGACACGCAGCTGGTACGTCTGGCCCGCTATCACCTCGGTGAGCCTGTTGGCGTCGGTAGGGGTAACGCCGGTAGGGTGCACCGTGATATTCATGATGTACTCAAGCTGGCGGTAGGGCAGAAACGCCACATCGGTGGTAACATCATTGCCGGTAGCTTCGTCCTTGCCCGTAAGTGCGATCTCGAAAAAGCCATACGGGGAATTGGTGGTGTTGGCCGGAATCGTAAACGAGAATTCGTTGCGTCCGTATTGTCTTACGCCCGCGGGGTTCGGAATCGTTGTAATGGCGTTGGCCGGTATCATCTGAAAGGAGTTTACCCAGTCGTTCTTTGCGGTACAGTGCGGCTTTTCCGCCGCGTTCCAGGTCTCACCGCAATTGTTTTGGGGGACAGGCGCGATCCAGCGCAAAAACGAGACCCTGGGTTCGAGTATGGTACCCTGGTACTGGTCAAGCCTTACGATGGCGGTGGCGGTGTTACCGTTTAGCATTACTACTGTGAGGGGCCTTATCCTCGCGAGGGTCCTCTGCTGCACGCCGGTAGACGGTATGGCGCCGAGGTCGGCCTGCTTGCCGTCGCTATTGCGGATGCCTACGGACTGCCAGCCCATATTCAATATATGGTCTTTAACCTGCTGGTTGTCCCAGTCGGGAACCAGAAAGTCCGGTGAGGTCTCAGTCATAGACTTGAAGAGGTGCGGCAAGTTGGAGCCGTAGCCGTCTACCTGAAGCCACTTGATATTGGCGCCTGCGGGAATAGGCAGTTCGCCGGGCTGCGAACCGTTGCGGAGGCCCGAAATCACTGAACCCGGCCGTACCAGATTCGTCTGAATTGTTTGGGAGGTGTTGTTACAGTTCGTCAAGTTAACATTTGTCGCCGTGGGGCCGGCCATCTCCCGCATCTGGACGTTCGTCACCCAGCACCCCCCCGGAGCGGTGGCCGCGTTCTGCGTACAGTTGCGGTCGGGCTGGCACTGCACGTCAACACGCTCGGTAGCCGAGAAGGTATTGTTGTGCATGCGGTTGGGGAACCTGCCGTCTATGGTCATGTAGGCCGACGGGTTATTATCCGGGTTGGAGCGGCTGAGTATATTATTGAATATAAGGTGCTGCCCGCCGATCTGCCAGTGCCCCTGAAAGTTGCCGCTGTTGTTGTGCAGCGTATTGTTGTAGATGGCAAGGGGCGTTAGGTACATATCCTTGAACAGAAACGCGCCGGCATTATTGTTGGCTGTTTCAGGCAGCGAAGTCAGCAAGCCGCTGTTCGCAGACTTTGAATATACTGCCGATGTGTGGGCGTTATTGTAGATAAGGTTGTACCGGACCGTAGACCCAAGGTCCCACGCGGACTCGAAGTAGACGCCCACCGAGTTGTTGTTGATGCGGTTGTGCTCGAATATGTGGTTGCCCACCGAGCCGAAACCGGAGAGGGGCACCGTAATGTCGTTGTCTGCGGGGTTCGGGTTGCCGAAAACGCCGCCGGTGTTCCTGTCTTTCACGCTTATGCCGAAATAACCGTTCCTGATAAAGCAGTTTCTGATGGTAACGGAGCCGGAAACCGCGAGTGCGACCGCCGCGTTGCCGTGGAAGAGCGGGGAGCAGTTTTGGCCGTTTTGGTCGCACCACACATTGTTATAGCCGAACGGCTGCGCCGATACCGCGTCAATCTCGATACCGTCGATGGTAACTTCCTGCGCCCACAATACGCGCAGCGCGCCGCAGGTCTCGAAGTTGCCGGACCCGCTCAACTCGTCCGACTTCCGGGCGTCGGCGTTGGTTTTCGGAAACTGGTTCGTTATATCACGATACCGGATAATAGGCTTGGAGAGCGGCGTGGCCGGGTTCGGCACGTAGAGGAGCGTTATGCCGTTCTTGCCGCCTGTAACATTGGGCCAGGGGCTTTTATCCCGCCCGTCGATCGTAATCTGTTCGGCGTAGACGCGCTCATCGAGGATTTCGATGATGTCCCCCGGCTTCGCGGCGTTGATAGCCGCCTGGATAGTGTTGAACTGGGCGTGTTCGTTGACCGCCTGGTTCCCCACGGTGATGTTAGTGGTAGGCTGCGGCCGCTTCTGCGCAAACCCCGTCCCTAAGCACAGCGTCACTAAGATCATAACGCTCAGACGTTTTGCTGACATAATACATACTCCCTTGTTTAATTTTAGCTGCCAATAACACACCGGCGTTGCCGCCGGCGCGTAGAATTTACCGTTTTTTCCGCCCCCGGTTTTTACAAGGACGGGGCTGTTTAATGCCGCGCCCGTAATGGGCGGGGGCCGTTACTTCGTTACGCCTATTTTCCTCTGCATGGAGACATTGGTCCCCTCTTCGTCCCTGCCTGTTACGCGGACAAGGTATGTTCCGGGCCCCACGTACCTCCCGTTTAAGTTTTTGCCGTCCCAAACGTAGGCGTAGGAGCGTTTTGCGCCGTTGGGCCCCGACCAGTACAGCGCGGCCCTGGTTACCACGTTGCCCACGGCGTCGTAGATTATGACTCTGCCGTAAGGCTGTGCGCCCTTTGCGCCGGCCTGCCCGCCGGGCGCCGGTGTGAGCGGTTTGGGCGAGTCTATGGCAATCAGCACTCCGTTGCCGCTGCCTGAGCCGCTGTTTTCTATTGCGTCTTTATAAAAGTCTACCGTCTTGGGGGGCAGGGAGGTAAGGACGCTTGTTTGCCCCGGAATGAACGGGTTGGGCCCCACGGCGGCCGCACCCACGCTCCTGCTGCCCACCGAGACTGTGTCGGAGAGGGTGAAGCAAGGGGGGGTGTAGGTCTGGCTGCAAGCCCTGTACGTTACTATAAGCTCGCTCTCTGTGCCCTCGCCCTTGAACTCCTTGCGGACAGTGGTGCTGGAGCCGGTTGTAGGGGTTACGGTGGCCACGTCGCGGTCGGCGGAGGTCCACACGGCGGCGCCATCGCTGTACCAGTTGCCGGCAGCCCCCTGCGATACCTGGTTCGCCAGCCCCACAAAGTTGCCGTACTTGTCCCGCAAAACCGCGTAGACGACGGTGCTGCTCTCGCCCGGGTTGAAGTAGACATCGTCGCTCAGCACCTTGTCCGTAAGCGGGTTCTTGGGCTCCGGCGTCCGCTGAATGTGGATAGCCGTGGGCGGCAGCGCCCTTACGAGCATGTTCGTGGAGCTGTTAACCGGCGCATCCTTGCCGTTGTTATAAGTCGCGGTGATGTTGATCGTGCCGGCTATGGAGTCGGCGATAGTGTAGTCGCAGCCTTTCCCCACCACCTTGCCGTCGATCGTCCAGGTAACGTGGTCGCAGTCGTATTCGGGGGGCGTCATCACACGCCCGACCTCATCGTACACCACGCTGTAGAGCGTAATCTTCTGATCGGCATCCTTAGGCGGGAGGGGCCCGGTTTGCGCGGGGCCCTGGTTGCCGTTCGTGCTTATGCCTATGGAAGACGGCGGCGCTATAATGTTTGTCTGAATAAGGATATTGGAGTCATCCGAGTGGCGCTCGGCGTAGAATATGCGCAGCGTGGCGTGCTGCCCGGGGGTGAGCCATGAGAGGTTGTTCAGGGCGAAATTGCCGGTAACCTCCTCGTGTATGCCGCCGAGGTCGAGCACAAGCCGCCCGTTTATGAACACCCAGACGTCGTCGTCCCCCGCGAAGTTGAAGGTCATGTCGGACTTTACCGAAAAGTCGAACGAGAGCTCCATGGTAAAGGCATAGTTGTTGGATGCCACCCCGTTGTCGGTAGAGGAGCGCCACTCGTTGCCGAAGCCGCGGTTGTTGAGGGGGAAGAACTGGTTACCGGACGCCCTGCGCCGGGCGAACTCGTACATGCCGGTAGCGGAGTTGGTGAGGTTAAACACCAGATTTTCCTGAAATACTATATTTTTGAAAGACGTGTCGTGCCCAACGTCCCTTACGCCGTTGTAGGTGACGGAGGCCTGCCACTCGTTGTTGCAGCCGCCGGCAGCCGCGGACCCGTCGCAGCGCTGCCTGATGCCCGGGGCGGGAGTATAGCTGGGCGCGTAGTTGCTGCCCTTGCCGAAGAAGTTGTTGCCGGAACCCGTGTAGGTGTTCCAGTCGCGGAACCAGTGCGCGATGCCGTAGTTGCGGTAGGGCTGCGGCCCCACCTGCGGCTTGTTTTGGGCGTCGAGCTGGTCGGCCACCATTCCGGTGCGCCGCCCGCCGGAGTGCGGCTGCTCGAACTCCGGGTTCGACCGGTCGGACCGAAAATCGTACAGCGTCACCGGGACGTTGATTGTAGCCGGCAGGTTAGCCTGAGCCGAAACATGGCCCGGCAGGGCCACGACGATCGCCGTAAACAGGGCGATTTGAGCGATTTTGACGATTTTCATGGATTTCCCTCCCTTGTCCATATTAATATAACACGCGCCGGGCGCGTATCTGTCACTTTTACCGTAAAAAAAATTGAAAAAACGACAATTTTCCTAAACTATATAATAATATAAACATTTACGGAGGTATGTGGGGAAAAATTGTTATTTTTTTTTGCGGAGGCGCGGGGGCCCTGGTACGGGGGCGGGTAACTTGGGGGGTGGCGGTGAGAATTAAAAGCAATATGGGATTATGTTTTGCCGGTGCCTTGAGCCGATGCCATCCCATGGTACGGGGGAAAAGAGGCGGCTTGCTGTGCCTGCGGGAGCATGCAATCCATGTATTCACATCTCGGCCGCAGAAGCATCAGCCCCAATGGAACTACTCGCCGCCCGGCATGAAAGATATTCGCTTCTACGGTACGCGGACAAGTCAAAAGATTAAAAGCCAATTCGCCGCCCGGAACGTGGGCCGTGCCGCGTACCGGTTGTTCCAAACTTTACTGTACGAACCGGGTACTGCAACCGTGAGCGAATTCTTCAGCGGCCGAGCTTTTAATGCAAGTGATTGCATGCTCCCGCCCGTGCCGCAAGCCGCCTCTTTTCCCCCATATACGGTATCACGCCGGCTCAATGAGGCGATAAAACATTATCCCATAGTCTTTGGACCTTGATTTTAGCTACGCTAATTTCCAATTTATCCCTAATCCCCGCCCTCCCCAAACATTACCCGCGGGTCCTTAGGCTCTACCCGTACCGTCTTGCAGCGTTCGGCTATTACTTCGCCCGGGGGGGCGTGGCGGCGCTTCCTTACGAAGCGGGCCTCGGTTACGTGGACCTCGGCGTAGGAGGTGTGTTTGGCCTTGGAGAACCATACGGCCAGCGCCGCGGCCTTTTCTATGACCGTTTTTGGGGGGTTGTCGGTGTTTTTTTGGTGGCGGATGATTACGTGGCTGCCGGCGTGGGCGGCTACGTGGAGCCAGATGTCGGAGGGTTTGGCGAATTTTGTGGAGAGCTCGTCGTTTTGGGCGCTGTTTTTGCCGAGGTAGACCTCCCAGCCGTCTATGACGTACTTTTTGAACGGGGGCGGCGGCACGGAGGATTTGCCCTTCCCGCCCGGAGCGGACCTGTCAGGCGGCAGGAAACCGGAAGCAAGCTCCATGACGCGCTCCACATCCTCGTCCCCGAGCTCAGACGGCTCCTTTTCGGCGGTGACCCCCTCTATCTCTATTATAATAGAGCCCAGCGCGGCGACCCTCCCCACGGTTTCGGCCATTTTGGCCGTGACCGTCTCGTGGCCGCGCTTACCCTTGCGCGCCTTCTTATAAAGGAGTTGCGCGTTCCCGACGGCATCAAGCGCGGGGTTAAGGGCAACCTCCTCTACGGCCCGGGTGTGGATGTTTACGATCCCGGCCTTAGCCGTGCCCCGCGGGGCCGTTGCGGGGCCGGCCATGAGGGAATCGGCGATCTGGCCGTACCTTACGTACTGCCCCGCCTCCTCCGCCTCGGCCCTCTGCTTGCCGAGTTTGCGTTCTTCGTGCTTGAGCATGACGCGGATTTTGTTGCGGACAGCCCGGATCTGTTCTGCCGCCGCCGGCGTTATATTATCCATATTTGTAAAAATACATTACCGCAATGTATTTTGAGTAATACAGGACATTTGGATACCGCGGGCGGATTTAACGGCCGCGCCGCGGTATGGTTGAAACACTGTATCAAGGCAAAACCGTTTTGAGCGAAAATATAAAATTACAGGACGCGGACGGCCCGGCGGGCGGCAAAGAGTACCACGAAGAGGTGGCAAACGTAATCACCGGCGTGATCGCCCACATGGAGAAGGTGTTCACGAAAGTGCACCTCGACGGCCCGGCGCTCGACCCGGCGCAGGTCCAAAAGTCGCCCATTATGTTCGTAAGCACGCACCGCAGCCATGTAGACTACTTCATGGTGGGCTCCTACTTCGTGCGGATGGGGTTCCGCAACCTGCGCTTCGCCGCGGGCGACAACCTTACCAAGCTGCCCTGGATAGGGCCCAGGTTCACGGCGTTCGGGGCGTTCTCGGTATCGCGCGATGCCGGCTTCGAGCGCAACTACGTGCGCAACCTCTGCGCCCAGGTGGTGGAGATGCTCAAAACCGGCGACTCGGTCCTCGTCTTCCCCGAAGGCGGGCGCAGCTACTCAGGCTCCATGCTCGACATAAAGGGCGGCATCCTCAACGCCGCGCTGATGCTCCAGGCCGCCAACCCCGGCACCGACGTTTTTTTGCTGCCCGCCGCGGTATCGTACGAGTGCCCGCCCGACCTGCCGCACTTCCCGCTCCTGCTCAAGGGCAAGAAGCTGCGCAAGAAGCCGGGCAACTTTCTCAAGCGGACGCTGGGCTCCGCCTACTACTTCGGTGCGGACATCAGGGCGTTTTGCCCGTTCATGCTGGCCAAGCGCTTCGGAAAGGGCAAATACGGCGCGGCCTTCATGGACTACGGCGCGCCGGTATCGGTCAGGTCGCTTGTAGACCTTGAGGCCAACCGCGTGCAGGGCGCCCGCGACGAGTTTGCGGCGCACCGCGCGTCGCTCGACATCGTGGGAGGCAAACTGCACAAGCTGCTCGTCTCGCTCTACCGGATTCTGCCGGTGCACGTTGCAGCGCACATAATAAAGGAGGGCGGCGACGGCGTAGGCACGGCCCACCTTGAGTCCAACGCCGGGTGGATAAAGAAGCGGATGGGGGAACTCGAGCGCAACTGCAAAACACTAAACACGATGACGCCGCAGGAGATCGCCGAAACAGGCGTGAAGCAGTTAGTCAAACTCGGCGCTATAAAGACGGAGCGGGGCGAGGGCAAGGTTCGCGTTTGTAAACCGCACATCGTAGACTATTTCGCGGCGGCAGTAGATACTGAGGAGCATAAAAGCTGATGGGGTTCGAACAATTTCTCGTATCGCCTGCGGTAATCGATATAACGTCCGAAGACAAAACCGGCACGTTTAAGGAGCTGGCCTCCGCGCTGTGCAAGGCGGCAGACATCGGGCGGCACAAGCACATAGTAGACGAGATGCTCAGGCGCGAGGAGAGCGCGTCTACCTTCATAGGCAGCGGCGTGGCGCTGCCGCACGCACGGGACATTCCCATCAAGGACGAGTTCGCGGTCATTGTGGGCAGAAGCGTTAGCGGCATAAACTACGACTCCACGCGCAACGCCCACGTGCACATCGTTATACTGCTGGTATCGCGCGAAGACGCCGACAGCGTCCGGCAGCTTGAGATACTCGCCGAGCTCGCATCATTCTTCAAATCGGACGACGTGCGGGAAAAGATTTTGGAGGGCGGCGGCGCAGTAGACATGAAGGGGTTATTGGCGTATGTCAAGAAAACTCCGTCTGACAGGAAGCCGCGCAAGAAGCCGGCGGCAAAGAACGAAGACTGGTCGCCGGTGCTCAACGCCGCAATAAACCTGGCCCAGGACTTCAAGGCCCGTGCAATCATCGTCTTCGCCGACGTCATAAAAGACGACGACTTCGTGGACCAGCTCGGCGAGCACCACAAAATAATCATAGTCACCAACAACAAGACGCGCTTCGACCTGGCCAAAGACAAGCGTGTGCTGGGCCTCGTGCAGGCCCCGCCCATCCCGGTATCGAGAACCGGGCAGCTGAAGATCGGCATCCTTCTCGCCCTGTCAAGGGGGCTGATCGCCAAGGAAGACAGGGTGATCTGCGTATCCGGCCTCGCCGGCGGCTCGGTTTTTGACACGGTAGTGTGCGTAGACATCGCGCGCGAATACGACTTTTTCTTCCTCAAGTCAAAAAACCTGCTCCCCGCAGACATCAAGCCAGAGGTCTTCGAGCGCGTTATGGGCCTGGCCGGAGAAATTGCGGTAGAGGGGCGCGAGGGCAAGGCCGTGGGCACTATATTTGTCCTCGGCGACACAAATTCGGTAAACGCTAACGTGCGCCAGCTCATAATAAACCCGTTCCGCGGCTACAGCGAGGCCGAACGCAACATCCTCGACCCCGGCCTTGTCGAAACCATAAAAGAGTTCGCCTCCATAGACGGCGCATTCATCATAACAGGCGACGGCGTGATCCTCTCGGCCGGCAGCTACCTCCGCCCGCAGGGCGCCAACTCGCAGGAAACCGCCCTCCCCGGCGGGCTTGGCGCGAGGCACGCGGCGGCGTCGGGGATAACCGAATGCACACAGGCGCTGGCCATCACCATCTCCGAGTCTACCGGCACCGTAAACGTATTCAAAAACGGCGCTGTAATGCTCTCGCTCTCCAGGCCGGTGAGCAAGGAGAAGGATATTATTAACTTCACGTGAAGGTCTGAACCTCAATCAATCAGCTCCCCTATTTTTTGGTAATTGACAAACCGCGCCACGCCCTCCTTCGCCTTAGCGGCGCCGCCGTAGACTACGTACCCGCCGGCGATTTTTGCCGAGAGTTTTCTGAACGAGTTTATGTTTTCGGCGTATGACGCGCTGAACTGGTCTCCGCATTTTATCTCTATGGGCACTACGCAGCCGCGGCTCTTGACAACGAGGTCTATCTCAAGGCCGTTCCTGTTGCGGAAGTAGTAGAGCGCTGCGCCCTTCCCGCTGTTGCGGCAGTTCTTGAGGGCCTCGGCGACAACCATGTTCTCGAAGAGGTTGCCGATCTGCGGGTCGCGGTGCAGGTGCTCTTCGTTTTTTATTCCGAGCAGGTGTGCGGCCAGGCCCACGTCTGTGAAGTAGAACTTGGGCGCGCTCATCATGCCCCGCGTTCCGGTTATGTCTGTGTAGCAGGGCAGGCGGAAGATGACGAAGCCGGCCTCGAGCGCCTCTATCCACGACTTGAGCGTGTAGGCCGCCACGCCGGTCTCTTCGGCGTAGGTGCGCAGGTTTACGGCCTGGCCTACGCGCCCGGCGAGGAGAGTGAGGAAGCGTCCGAGTGCGTCGCCGCATCCGGTGGTTATGAGGCTGCGGACGTGCCGCTCGACGTAGAGGGTATGGTATCCGCCGCGCCACTCGGGACCTTTGGCGGGGGCATCCTTAACGCAGTGGATGAGCGGCATGAACCCGCGGTGGATGTAGCCGTCGCGCTCGAAGCGCACGCCGGCGTATGCGAGTTCCCCTATTGTAAACGGCAAAAGCGTTGCCGACGCGAGCTTGTTGCCCGGCGCGGGCGCGATTGCGTTGCCATACGGGCGGCGCGACGACACGAGGATGAACCGCCCGCAGCGCCTCTCGGCAGACGCGGCGGCGCGTATGGCCGCGGCGAGCTCCGGAACTAAGCGGAACTCGTCTATCACCACGTTTCCCGGATATCGCCTGAAAAACTCCGGCGGACAGCTGCGCGCGAACTCGCACGTTTCCGGGTCGTCAAGAAAATTGACGTAGGCGTGAGCCGGAAACAACTTTTTTACGAGCGTCGTCTTTCCTGAATGGTACGGGCCGGTAACAATCACGGCCGGGCGCAGTTTGGACATGGCCAAAATATGGCGCGAAGCCTCTCGCCTTATCATCATAAAACCCCCGCTTTTCTGATGATAACGGTTTTCTATCTGTATGCGGCGGCAATACTGCGCCGCCGCGGTAAATCTACAGGCTGCCGCAATTATAGATCACGCTGTTAAATATTATACCCGCACCGTCCGGCGGCTGCACGGCAGCCGTGATGCCGGCAGGCTGGCGCGGGTATAATATTTAACCGTTTCTTCAATAATAGCGTTTTCAATAAAATCAGCTTCGCTTAGACTTGGTACCGGTAAATATCCGCACGATTGACAAACAGGAGGTAAACCAGAACGGCTCAAGGCGCTTTTTGACCATCTTTAAGGAGCCGCGGATGGGAATTGACTGAGGGCAATGCTCCTCGCACTTGCCGCAATTTCTGCACGAACCCGCCATGCCCTTTTTAGTTGTCAACGCGGCAGTAGCCTGGAGGTACTTGGGCAGAGAAGAAAGCCTGCCCATGATATAGGACGAGTTGTATACTGAAAAACAGTCGGGAATATTCACGCCGAACGGACAGGGGATGCAGTAGCCGCAGCCGGTGCATTTGATACGGTTCGACTCCTTAAACGCGGCTATCACCCCGTCAACGACATCCAATTCCCGTTTGGCAAGAACGTTCGGCGCGGCAACGGATTCGGCTACGGCAATATTCTCATCGACCTCCGCCCGGCTGCTCATGCCGGAGAGGAGCAGCGTAACCTCCGGGTGGTTCAGAATCCAGCGCAGCGCGAACGCCGCCGGAGTCAAATTTTGCCCGGACTCTTCAAAGACGGCCCGCACCTTAGGCGGCAAATCTTTCTTCCTCGCCAGCCGCCCGCCCAAAAGCGGCTCCATGACAATAACCGGCATCCCCTTAGACGCGGCGTACACAAGCCCGGTCCGCCCGGCCTGGTTGTTTATGTCGAGGTAGTTGTACTGTATCTGCGTAAAGTCCCAGTCCCGCGCGTCAACAATCTTCACAAAGTCTTCGCGCCGGCCGTGAAACGAGAACCCAAGCTGCCTGATCTTGCCCTGCTCCTTCTTCTCGTCTATCCACTTCTCGATCCCCAGATCGCAGAGCGACTGCCACTGCTCGGGCGTGGTGATCATGTGCATCAGGTAGTAGTCTATATAACCGGTCTTGAGCCGTTTGAGCGACATATTGAAGAATTTGTCGAAGTCCGCGTACGCTTTGCACATGAAGATCGGGAGCTTGGTGGCTATGCGGATCTTGTCCCTCAGGTTATTCTTGTGAACGATCTGCCCGAAGGCCTCCTCGCTGCCAGGGTAGATGTATGCCGTATCGTAGTAGTTGACCCCGCGCTCCACGGCGCTTACGACCATCTCCTCCGAGGCAGCCATGTCGATCTTGCCCCGAACCCGCGGGAAGCGCATGCAGCCGAAGCCCAGAGTCGATAATTTGTTCCCGAATTTATCGGTACGATATTGCATAAAATCCTCCCATCGTTAAATACCATAATGTAAATTATATTAATGGCGAGGATTTTCCAAAATTTTATTCATTTAACGGACACGGCGGCAATATGATAACAGTAGAATCCCCCACCCGCGTAACGCTTGCGCTGGACATCATCCGGCTGATCGAGGAGGGGCCCACGGCGGGCTACCACGAGCTCGGCATCGTCAAGCACATGGTGGCCCTGAGCGATACCCTGCACGTGGAAGCGGCCCGCGGCAGCGGCCCCGACACCGTGGAGTGCGCCGACGAGCGGGTCCCCGAAGGCGAGGCCAACATCTGCGTCCAGGCCTGTAAACTGGTCCGCGAACGGTTCGGCCACCACGGCGGCCCGCTCAAGGTCACCATCGAGAAGCGCATCCCGGTCATGGGCGGCATGGCCGGCGGGTCGGCCAACGCGGCGGCCATGCTGCGCGCCATAGACGAAGCCTGGGACCTCGGCCTCTCCCTCAACCAGTTCCGGGAACTGGGCCGCACCCTCGGCATGGACGTTCCCTTCTTCTTCACCGGAGGCACCGCCTTCGACAGCGAAGCCACCAAGGTCATAAGCCCCATAGACACCCCCACAAAACTCCACATCATCCTCGCCGTCCCCGGTTTCGGCGTCAGCACGAGAAAGGCATACGCCACGCTCGACTACAGCCGCGTAGGCAAAAATAAGGAAATGACCCAGCAACTGATGGCCGCGCTCAGGAATAATGACTTCGAATCCATAGCGAAATATATGCACAACGACTTTGAGCTGTCAATCTTCGAACAGTACCCGCGCCTGCGGGAGATAAGGGACAGCCTTCTTTCGGCAGGATGCGCCGCAGCCTGCATGAGCGGCTCGGGGTCAACCGTCATCGGCATCGCCAAAGACAGTTCAAGCGCCCGGAAAATCGCCGCAGGCATAGATTGCCGCACGATCGTTACGGAGACGCTGTAAGGCGGCGGCTGTGGCAGGTAACGGCTACGTGAACTTCTCCTCAATGAAGTATATCAGGTGGGCGAGGTTGTAGGTGAAAAACGCATTTTTCTTGTGAAACTCGCTGTGTACCCTGTATTGGTACAACAACTTTAAAAATGAATCTTCATACTCCGCAAATTTTTTACGGTCTATTGCCCTGCCGTCCCAACTTTTAAGAATTGCGTATAAAATATGGCAACAAAACATCTCATTTATCAACTCTATATTAGGTACAACACTCGATGTTGGAGACATATTCCGCGGAAAATCAAATACCGGCTTCTCCAAAAACAATTGAATGTATAACGCCGCTATTTTGTGATGGTCAATTCTCTTTCCTACTAAATTAACATCATTATAAATCTCTTTTTTAAGGGCAGACAATCTTGATTCGTAAATTTCTTCTATTTTGTCTATTACGGATTCATTGTAGGATACGAATTTTTTGCCGGCGTTATTGTAATATGCGTTTGCTAACACCTTAATTTTAGGAAACCACTCTTGCGAATTGAATTTGGACATAAAAAATCACCACCAATAGCTCCCACGCTCGTTGATCTCTTTAACCAATTCATCAATCGCGGGGCCGATATCGACCTCAGACGCTGATTTGTCGTCGTTTGTCATGGCCATACATTTCTCAAAATGTTCCCTTGTAACCGGCACATGGGGATTTCTGAGCAGGTCCTTTAAATCATATCTCTGTTCCATAAAAACCAGCCTTTCGCGATTATACCTGCCTAAACCAAACTAACCTCAAATATAATATTAAACATCACAAAAAATCAACTTCCTGAATAAAAAACCAATCCCGCAATTTTGGCGCATTTCCCGTTACCACCCGCGGTAGCTAAACGGGTCGCGGCGGTAGAAGTAGCCGGGGCCGCTGTAGTAGCCCGATTCCGGCGCCTTAATCATCGACACCCTGAACAGGAACCGCTCGCTCGGCATCCAGGTTACCGACGCGTCGAACGGCATGTTGCGGAAATAGTCCAGCGACTGAAGATTGTCCGTAGTAAAATTGTTGTACTGATTGAAAGTCGAGTGGATAGGCATGTCAAAATTCAGGCTCAAAACCACCGGGGCGTTGAACCTGTACTGCATCATCGTAGAGTAAAAACTCTGCGACTTCACATCGGAAACCTGCGACCCGCCGGCCATGAAACTCATGGAGTGGTTTATGGAGAAACGGGCCGGGTCGAGCAGGCCGGTGTACTTCGCGCCGCCGTCCCCGTTATCAATAGCCGAAGACCCGCCCCCGCCGTATGCACCCTCGGACTGGGCAAACAGGGAGACCGCCGCCGTCAACAAAAACGCCATGACTTTACGCCTGATCATAACAACACCTCCAATTTTGCCGATGGTCCCCGCTAATAATACCGGGGACTGCGGACCCATTCCGCAATCCCCTGTAATATAATATCCGTCAACCGCAAAATCCAAATCCGGCCCGCGGCGGACCTGCTACCTGCGGTCCTTGCGCACCCGCACGTCCCGCCCGTTCTCATTAACGTACACACCGGCGGCCATGGAACTCCTGCCCGGCAGGCGGTCCGGGTTAGCGGCGGCCGAGTAGCGCTTGCGGCCTTTCAGGTCGTAGAAGACATGGCTCGGATTCCTGACCGCGGATGGCTTGCGGGAGATCGCCGGCCTGTCCCTGATCGATGCAGCACCGTCTTTCCCCACCTCGAAGTTATCAAACGCGATCTCCAGGCCGGACTGAACGACGAACCCGATACCCGTAATCGTGAATGGCACAGACGAGGCCGGGAGGTCGGAGAGGTGCTCGCTGTTCACAAAGAACTGGTAGACGTTCGACCCGGCAGCCTTCTTGACCGTGAACGTATCGGCGTAAGTCCGGCCGCCAATGAGGTGCGCCGCGTATATCTTGGAATTCGGCAGCGAGAAGTTTACGCTGCCCGTTCCAACCCACGCCGCATAGCCGCCGTCTCCCATTATGGCGAAGTTCGCCACTTCGTTGTTACCGGGGCCGGACAGGAATATCCCGTAGTAGGCGCCCTTGCCGCCACCCATGTGGCGTATCTCGGCGGTGGCCACGAAGTCAAACATCTCAAGGTCAACGTATGCCCATACCCCGGCGCCGTTAGGAGTATTGATGTTCATAGCACCCTCTTTGAGGCTAACCATAGTATTGATCGCAGGTGCGCCCGCGCTTGACAGGAACTGCCATTCGCTCTTGAGCGAAGAGCCGTTAAAGTCGTCGGAAAAATTGGCTTTCTCCCCATCCGTGAACTGGTCGGTCATGCGAAAATCGCCAAAGGAAGCTGATACGCCCGGCATCATCAGAAACGAGACGTCGCCGGAAGCGTAAGTGGCATCGGTGAACCGGCCCTGGTAGACATCGTTCACAAAGAGCGTGAACAGCGTTCCCTGCTTGCTGACCGTAATTTTATTGTCGGCGGGCTTTATACCGGAAACCTGGGCCTGGAAGAGGTTGGTCCCCGAGTTATTGCCCCACCTGAATGCGATCAGGGTATTGCCGCCGTGCAGAACCACATTGTACCCCGTGATCTCCGGCCCCGGCCCACGGCAGAACAGCACCCCCGCCTGCTCGCCAGCCGGCGTTACCGACTTCAGGACGTAGGAGATGGTAAAAACCGACGGTTTCGGCGCAGCCAGATCGTTGAAATACTGAGCGGCAAATTTGTCACTCGTATTGCTGAGGGCAAGGGTACCGCCGCCCAAGTCCGCGTTCAAAAAGTCATCGTTGCTATTCTTCCACCCTTTCTGGAAAGAGGCCATAGGGTTGGTGAAGTCGTCCACCAGCAGATCAGCCGCGCCGGATACCGAAGCCGTCAGGAACAGGGTGAGTGCGAAAACGGACAAATTTTTGATACGGGTCATGCATACCTCCCATTATGGATTGGATGACCGGGTTATTGGCATATCATATAAATATACGGTTTATCCCGGAAAAAAGTGTACAAAAATAAAAAAAGGCAAAAATCATACTCAAGTCTCTATAATAATATAACACGCGCCGGGCGCGTTTTTGTTACTTTATCTGTAAAAAAGACAATTTTCCCAAATATATATTGATAAATATCAGCACATATTATATTCTATAGTAGGTACGACGACCGTTCTCGAAAGGCTGATATTTTGAGCGTAGCAAACTTTTCCTGGGTTATCCCCGAGAGGCTGGCGGGCAGCGCGGTGCCCGATTTTTCCGGGAAAGCGGGGGTTCCCGATGCCGACTGGCTTGTTGATGAGGGTGTGGATGTGCTGGTTTCGCTGGCGATGCCCTACGGGGAGGCGGCCGAGGAGTGCGACCGGGTTGGGATCGACTGGATCTTCTACCCCATCCCCGATTTCGACATCCCATCCGACCAAGAGTCCTTCTCCGCCCTCGTGGAGGACCTGGTTGAGGCCGTGCGCGACGAGGAGGGGATCGGTGTCTGCGTCCACTGCCAGGCGGGGATCGGGCGCACCGGGCTCCTGCTCGCGTGCATTATGGGCAAGTACCTCGGGATATCCGGCGACAAGGCCGTCGCGGCGGTGCGCAAGACGCGGCCCGGCTCCCTCGAAACGCCCGGCCAGGTCAACTTCGTCAAACAGTTCCTCAGCGGAAAGCCGGAGTGATGGACGGGCCCCTTGAGCTCGATATCCGGCAGATACTCCTGCGGGACGAAGAGAAGCTCAGCCCTTTCGCCAAGAAGAGCAGCGAATCCCTCGGGCGCCGCAAGCCCCTGCGGCGCGACCCGTTCCGGCTGGAGTTCGCGAGGGACGAGACGCGCATCCTCCACTCGCGCCCCTTCAGGCGGCTCAAGCACAAGACGCAGGTGTTCCTGTCGCCGGACAACGACCACATCTGCACGCGGATGGAGCACGTTTTGCACGTATCGAGCATCGCCACCGTCATCGGCCGCTGCCTTAACCTCAACACCGACCTTATCAACGCCATCGCCAAGGGGCACGACCTGGGCCACCCGCCCTTCGGCCACGCCGGTGAGCGCGTACTCGACAATATTCTAAAAGACGGGGGCATCGCCAGAGGGTTCAAGCACGAGATACACGGGCTGCGCATAGTAGACAAGCTCACGAACTACGGCGACGGCCTCAACCTGACGTACGAAGTGCGCGACGGCATCGCCACCCACTGCGGGGAGAGCTTCGACCGCACCGTGGCGCCTGACCGCTCAAGGGACCTGAGCGCGCTCGAATCCCTCTCCGACCGCGGGCCCTACCCCGCAACGCTTGAGGGGTGTTTAGTGAGATTGGTAGACCGGATCGCGTATCTGGGGCGGGACCTGGAAGACGCCATAAAGGCGAGGCTCATCAAGAAAGCGGATATCCCGCCGGAGGTAGCCAAGGCGCTGGGGACCGAGAACGGGCAGATCATAGGCGTGTTCGTAAGCGATACCATCGCCTGCAGCGCGGGGAAAGATTATATAGGGATGAGCGCGGAGGTCTTTGAACTGATGAAAGCGTTTAAAGAGTTTAACTACGAGCGTATATACAGGCATCCTGATGTGGAGCAGGTATCCAAGAAGGTTAAGCGGATGCTGGAGATTCTGTACGGCGAGCTGTATAAAATCTATGAGGAGTCTAAGGGCGGGAAGGACGCGGTGTACGTCGGCGGGCTTGTCAAGGAGGCGCCGGTCATGGAGACGTTCTTCAATTTCGTCAAAAATACCAATTATTTGGACGGGGTTGAGGCCTGGCGGGTAGTGATAGACTATATCGCCGGGATGACGGACCATTTTGCGGAGAAGACGATTACGCAGCTGTTTGTGCCTTCGCCGTTTGTGTAGGCCTTCCGTCAATCCCCCATATAAGGATTAACGTGAACCATGCAGTGTTTCACGCTGGGGAATTTATTTTCTATTTCGTCGTGGACCATCTGCGATATTTTATGGGACTGGATGAGCGTCAGGTTTGGATTCGCGGCGATTTCGACATCAACAAATATTTTCGCGCCGAATATGCGGGTTCTTATGTCGTCAACCGCAATAACTCCATTTTGGGCGGCGGCCAGGGCTTTTAGCTCTTCTACGGTTTTGTCGTCGCAGGAGGTGTCGAGCATTTTGTTGATGGCGTCGGCAAAGATGTCGTAGGCTGCCTTCATGATGAAGAGGCAGATTATGAGGCTGGCTATGGGGTCGAGTATGGGGCAGCCCATCATCGCGCCGCCGATGCCTATGAAGACGCCTATCGAGGAGAGGCCGTCGGAGCGGTGGTGCCAGGCGTCGGCCATGAGGGCGCCGGAGTTGATCTTCTTGGCGGCGGCGCTGGTGTACCAGTACATCCACTCCTTGACTGCGATAGATACCAGCGCGGCGATAAGGGCCAGGGAGCCTGGGATCTTGCCGTCGTAGGCGCCTTCGATTATCGTTTTGGTCCCGCTGTAGCCAATGCCCAGGCCAACGATGCCGAGGGACAGGGCGAGGAGGATAGATGCTACGCACTCGAAGCGCTCGTGGCCGTATGGGTGCCTGTTGTCGGGCTTCTGGCCCGACAGGTTCACGCCTACTATCACTATAAAGGTTGTGAGGAGGTCGGACAGGGTGTGCACCGCATCGGAGATCATGGCGGCCGAGTTGGCCACTATCCCGGCTACGAGCTTGAACGCGGTGAGAACGGTATTGATGATGATGGTAACAACCGCGACGCGGTTGGCCAAAGCGATGGCGCTTCTGCCGGTAACGGTATTTTCCATACTGCCTCCCGATAGGGGTTGAAAAGAAGACGCCCGCGGAACAATAAGTTGTTTACTGTCCCGCGGGCGTCTTCCCGCTGCCGCGAACCGCAGCCCGTCCACCGGAAAACTTTTAGATTTCCGGCGACTGTTCAGTTACCGAGAGTGTCGTGTCTCCTATTAAGATAATTTCCCGCTGATATGAAGTCAATATTTTTACATTTTTTTGCACCTTGTAAAAAATGTCGCCTGGCAGGCGACCACAAGCCCCATTTTTCGTGGTAAAATATCAATACAATGCAACCTAAATCCATAAAAAAGGAGTGTTTCATGTCCGTACAGATCAAGCCGTACGCAATTTTGCAGAAGATACGCCTCAGCGGCCGGGAGGTCTACACCGACCTCAAGTACCTCAACGACCTCGAGAACGCGAAGAAGGCGGCGTTTTTCGACTTCATGTCGGCCTCCACGGTCATCACCGACAGCGAGGACCCAAACGAAGACGCTTCCGGCGCGGAGGTAGAGGTGTACGTGGGCCGGGCCGAGTTCACGCTGGGCGACGTGCATAAGCTGGTTTTCGACGACAGCGGCGAGGCGCGGTGGGTCCCGGCGGTCGCGGGGTTTTAGGCGGCAAAATATTATTATAGCGGGAAGGGCGGCGTTCGCCCGCCCGCCAGCGCGAAAAATATTATATTATATTGAGTATGCCAAACGACAGACTCTGCATAATATGCAACGCGCGCAAGCCGGAATCCGCTTTCGAGCGGAAGGGGGAGCACATCGTCCCCCGGTCGCTCGGGAACCGGAAATTTAGGACCCCCTTTGTCTGCTCCGACTGCAACAACGGGCTGGGGGGTACGGTGGACCTCGCGCTTAAAAACGTATTCGCCGTGAAGTTGGCCTGCTACGACCGTGGCGTTGGCGTGGGGCGGGCAGACGAGATTCTGTCTGAGGGCGGTCAGCCCCCGGATAACCCCGACGTGAAGGGCGCCATCCTGAAGATCGCCTACGAGGCGGCGCATCTCCGGCTGGGAAATAACTGGCTGGATGACCCTAAGGCCAAAGCCGTCCGTGAGATATTATCTGCCTATATTAATAAGGATAAAAGGGCGGCCCACGCGCTGATGGAGAACATCACAGTGCATGATATATCAATCGGGATGTTCTATTACCGTATGGGCAAGGCCCGCAGCGAGCACATCAAGCACGCCATAACCGCCAAATCCTGCCTGAACGCGCTGTGGCTGGCGCCGGCCGCAGCGTTACGGGAGGCCGGTAACGAGCGTATCAACAAGGTCAATACATCAACCGGCCAGAATGATGGGGGGCTGATGTTAGTATTTGATATTGAAGGAGTTGCGCCGGGATACGCCGTCGTCAGCGATTCCGGTTGGGGGATAAACACCCCGGTACTTTTAGCGCCTGCGTTAAAATAACATAGATTACACGATTAAATTGGCATCACGGCTGTCGTGCAGTCGCTGGGCGGCACAAATTACACGATTAAATATTATACCCGTGCCGCCCGGCGGCATCACGGCTGTCGTGCAGTCGCCGGGCGGCACGGGTATAATATTTAATCATATCTTCAATAATTGCGCGTCCAAAAAAAATGGGCCCGGTTTGATCACCGGGCCCATACGGTCCGTCTTCGCCGTTTTAACGACGGCACAACATCAGGCTCAGGCAGACGTTTTCGTTCCGCCTACCCAGTTGTCGAACTCGGACATCACCGAGTCGTAGGTCTTCTGGGACAACTCCGGCATTTTGTCGAAGCCGCCGAACAAATTGGCCACGGCGTTGAAGCCATCCTGTACGGCTTTTCTCATGTCCTCGATCTTCGATTCGCTGGCGCCCGACCCGGCCATAGCTTTGGCAAAATCCACTATGCGGGCGGTGGTCTGCTTGATGCCGAAGTAGCCGTCTTCGGCGGTCAGTTCCTGGGCTTTGAGCTGGGTGGCCTCATCGACCTTGAAACCTCCGGCAACGGCATTGCCGCTGCCGTTAGCCGCCATGGCCCAGAAGGCCTGGCCGTTGGTGCCGCCGGCGTTTTTGGCGCCGCCCACATTGCCGCCGATTATACTTTCAACCATCCGGCGCATGGAGGCGTGCTGCGCTTCGGCCATGTCCCATAGCTTCTGTATAGAGGCGGAATCCTTCGAGTAGACCCCTTTGGCCCCCCCGCCGGCTCCGGCAGTGTACTGGTCGCCCGCGGCAGCCTTCGTATCCGCAGCGGCATCGTTAGCCTTGCCGCCGGCCCTCTTTGCGTTAAGGTCCTGATAATAGGCCTGTGTAGCCCCAGAACCGTGTACCTGTCCTACGCTCATAGTATGCCCCTTTCGAAAATACTACTGTGTACTACTGTTATCGGCATATAACTAAAAATCTTTAGAAATTAATTAAAGGGCGGGTTAAACCCGCCCATATATATAGTGCCATGGCATTGTCACACAAGCAGATACGGCTACTACTCCGTACCCTCCATCTCCTCCATCTGGCGCCTGAGCTGCTCGAGCTCGGCGTCGAGCTGCTGGCTGTCGCCGCCCTTGCCGCCCTGCTGGCCGCCCTGGGTGCCAATTATCCTCTGCACCGTAGCGAGCGCGTATTCAAGGTCGTCCTTCACCTGTTCCGCCGCCCTCATAAAGAATGTGTTCCTGCCGAACTCGTGGGTGTACATCTGGTGCTCCCGGAAGCCTTTCATGTACTGCTCGCTCCTGGCCTTCAGGCTGTCGAGGACGCCGGCGATGTGTGTCGTCTGCCCAATCTGGGAGTACTCCTCCACGCGGTCGGACATCTGGGAGTACTGCTCACGGTTGTTTTCGTCCTGCAGGCTGCGCATACTCAGCGAGTCCTGGCTGGGGGCCGTAAGCGTGTTGCCGAGCTCAACACCGGCCTTCAGGAGTTCGAACGCTCTGGGGTAATCTTTCTGGAGCAAAAGCCCGTAGGCGTTTATCAGCATGCCCTCAGCGCGCAAAACCGGCTTATTTGACGCTCTGGCGAGCTGCTGGCCTATGGCGATGCAGTCGGTCCACTGGCGTGCCTTGAGCGCCGTCCAGCCTAAGCCCAGGAGCGCGTCCTCGGCGTAGTAGCTCGTGTTCGGAACCTGACGCAGCGCTACGACCGCCTTTGAGAGCGCGTTCTCTTCATAGAATATGAGCCCCATAAAGAGATAGCTCCTGTTGATAGTCTCCTGCTGCTCAGGCGTTTTGGGCGTAGAGGCCATCGCGTTCTCAAGCGCGGAGATAACGTCCTTCATGTCGCTGCCCAATATCGCGTGGGACACCGCCGTGGCATGCTGCGCGGCAATGTAGTCGGGGTGGGCGTCCGGGATCAGCGAGAACGCGTGGACCGCCTTCCGCAGCTCGCCGTTCTGTAAGAAAATCTGCCCCATAATGTACGACCCGTGGTGCCGCAGCGAGTCGGGGACATTGGGCTTGTTGAGCTCCACAAACTGGTTTGTGGCCTCGGGGAACTCGCGGTTTCGGTAATATATACGCATGAGGCCCAAATCGGCGTACGCCACGACCTCACCGGACGGGTAGGTCTCCTTTACGAGCTCATAGTTAGCAATAGACTGATCGCGCATGTCGAGATGCTCCTGGCAGTCGGCCCTGAAAAGGCTCACCCAGTCGTTCCTGAAGAAGTCGGGGAACTGGACTACGAGCTGGCTGAAGACGAAGAACGCGTCCCAGTAGCGCCCTTCCGCGTAGAGCTTGCGGCCGCGGTTGTAGAGTTCGTTGGGGTTGAGGGAGGCCATGCGGCCGATCCGGCGCGCCAGGTTCTCCTCGCGGTGCCGCCCGAAGTCGGCCTTCACGTAGAACGAGTGGCTGGTCGCGTCGCTGCTCTCTTCCGTCATTACATTGTACTGGTAGTGGAACGACATGTCGCGCCCCTTGTTGAACGAGGGCATCTGAGCGCCCAGCGCAATACCCCAGTGGCCCAATATGTTTTCGTCGAACCCGAAGATCAGGTACGCCTTGAACATGCGCATGGCCCAGTAGCCTACGCGCCAGTTGAGCTCCCACTCGAGCGATTTTGCAAAATTCTCGACAGCGCCGGCGGACTGGAAGTTGAAGTCGTTGGCGAAGAAGTCTTTGAGGTCGAACTCGAGGTGGTTCTCGAGGCGGCTCTCCCAGAACTTGGAGTAGGCCGACAAGCGCAGGTTGCGCGAGTAGGCGGCGGTGGAGTTGAAGTCCGGCACGAACGATGTGCCCATAGTGGGCGCGATAAGGTTCTGGGTCGCGATACCGACGGTGTGGTCGCCCAGGATAGGGTGGCGCATCAGGCGGTAGTTGGCGCCGAAGTCTATGCCGGTACCCATAAGCGGCTCGCCGAAGTTGGTCTGGTAGGCGAAATTGAGGTTCGCGCCGATGATGAGGCTGCGCCAAATGTGCCAGGCGTAGCCGAAAGAGAAGACAAAATTGGCGTTGCTCAGGGCGTTGCTCATATCCGGCACGAGTTTGCCCGACTCGAGGTCGGGGACGTCTTCGAACACGGAACCGGCGCCCTCGATTAGCATTGTGAAGGCTGCGGTGTGGTAGAGAGACAGCGGCACATTGACCCCAAGCTCGGTGAGAGTGAACTCGCCTTGCAGGATGGGAGCCACCGCGGCGCGGACCGCGATGTAGTTCTCCTCGGCAATGTTGGCGGCGTTGCTCAGCGACGAATACTGGTTGTTGAGCGCGCGCCAGCGCTGTGTTACTAGAAATTCACCCGGCAGACCGGCGGCAAACGCCCCCGTTACTATGGACAACGCCACAACCGCAAGGCAGGCCGGCGGCAGTTTCCGCCGGGCTACTGTGCGAAAATTCGGATTCGACATGTCTTAAGACCCCTGACGAAGGACAATTTTACATATATTATGAAATATGTATACGGCGCACTGCGCACCGTATATAAATATAATATGTGTTTACGCCGTCAATAAAATAAAAAAAAAAAATATGCAACATCTTTCCGCCCCGAACGCCCCCAAAACCGCCCTGCCCCCAAAAAGCGCACCGGCCGCCGTACAAAATATTACATTTATTTCCGAAATCCGCCGCCCTATAGTATATTTATTTTATGAACTCAGCGACCCTTATGACCGTCTCCCGCGTAGCCGTGGCACCCGTATTCGCCCTGGTATTCATCCGCGGATACGCCACAACCGGTGATCTTACATGGATTTACGTCTGTTTGGGCCTGGCCGTGCTCATCGAGCTATCCGATCTGCTCGACGGTATGATCGCCCGTGCGCGCAAGGAGGTCACCGACTTCGGCAAGGTTTTCGACCCCGTCGCCGACAGCGTTTCGAGGCAGACAGTCTTCATCTCCTTCATGGTCGCCGGGATCATCCCCTGGTGGCTCTATCTTGTCTTCTTCTACCGCGACGCCTTCATGCAGCTGCTTAGGATCGTCTGCGCCTCAAGCGGGGTAGTCCTCGCCGCGCGGTGGTCGGGGAAGTTCAAGGCGGTGCTCCAGGGCATAGCCACCTTCGCCGTCCTGGGGGTCGTTTTGGCCCAAAGGTCCGGGGCCGGGTGGATGCCCCAAACCCTCTGGGGATGGCACACAGGGTTCTGGATAATGGTGGTCCCGGCAATCTACACTCTGCTCTCGGTAATCGACTACATAATACCAAACAGGGCCCTCATATCAAAAATGACCGCCAAAAAGTAGGGGCGCGATGAACATCGCGCCCGCTGTACCGCAATCAAAACCCGCGCAAGAGGCCCGTCAGTTAACCATAAGCGCCCTGGCCCTGTACACCTGCCGCCCGCTCGCGCGGTCCCTGACCGTCACTACGTAGTTCCCCGCCGGCACCCTGATATTGCCTACGGATGCCCCCGGGGCGGCAGTCACCTTCCGCACAACCTTACCGCGGGTGTCGTAGATCACAACGTCAGCCGCCCCGCCCTGCACGGGCCCGCGCAGGCAAAGCGCACCGCCGGCGCTCCTCACCGACCAGGAGTGCGCCTTGCCGGCAGCGCCCCCCGAAAGCACAGATGTGGGGTTTGAGAACGTGGCCTTGGCGACCTTGTCCGCCGTGCCGTCCATAGTTACCCGGGCGCTGTCGCTGCCTACCGCCGTCACATCGCCGCTCCAGCCGTCAAATTTCCACCCCGGCGCCGGGGTGGCCTTCAGCCCAACATTTACAGCCGCCGAACCCTGGTAAAATACCTGATTCGCGGAGTTGACCGGGGTCACTGTACCCTGGCCGGTTATATCAGTTGTAAGCGTGGTGAACTTCTTTTCCGCGCCCGGCGGGTTCCGCAGCCTGCCGCGGATGTACTCGCCCGACACGGTGAGGTTGGCATTGGCCCAAACCGCCCCGCCCACACCCGGGGTGGTGCTCGCGCCGGTCAGCGCCGCCGAGGTCTCGGACATGTTGCTTAGCGACCAGTTCGCCCAGCTAAGCTTGAACTGGTCCATAAAATCCATCCACCGGTCGCTCTCCGTAAGGTTGGGGGCCCCGGCGCCGTCGGAGTTGACGGTACCGAACTCCGAGACGAAGACCGCCTTGCCCATTCTGAGCGCGCGGAAGGTATTATTTCGGATGACGGTGTTGTGGGAACCGGCGTAGAAGTGCATTACGTAGGCCAAATTCTCCCCGTTCACCGGGTCGGCGGCCGCTTCGTCCGGGCGCTGGCACCACTGCCGGGTGCCTATAAGTATGAGATTGTTCGGGTCGATGGCCCTTATGGCGTCTACAACCGCCTGCGAGAAGGGCTTGATTACGGAAGCCCAAGACTGGTTAGTGGGCTCGTTAAAGATTTCGTAGATGACGTTCGGATACTGCTTGTAGGCCCTCGCCATCTCTTCGAAGAACTCTATGGTCTGCGGGCGCAGCGAGTCGGCCTTGTGGGAGTGCCAGTCTATGATGACGTACATCCCGTGCTCTATCGCCCCGTCCACGACGTCGGTCACCCGCACTTTGTTTGACACGCCGGCGGAGTTATCGCCGTTGAGGTACCCTGCCTGCGTAACCCCCCACCTATCATTAACGCCCATAGCGGCCCTTATGAGGGACGCGTTCCAGTCGTCCCGCAGGTACTTCACCACATCGGCGTTGTAGAAGGCCCCGGCACCCGGGCCCATGCTCCAGTAGAGGCTCATACCCCGCAGCTGCACCGGCTGGTCATTTTTGTCGAGTATTTGGCTGCCTGAGACCTTCAGCTGCCCGTGCCGGTCTACCGGGCTGCCGGCCGGGGCCTGGGCAGACAGCTCACCCGAAACGGCCAGAAAAAGGATTAACGCAATTAATGCCGGCGGCCGGCGGACAATAGGGCTTTTCATAAAGATTCCCCAGGGTTAGAGTAGGTGACATAATTTGGAATATCTCTTTAAGTATAACATAATTATGTTGATTTTACCAGATATTTTTGATTTTTATCCACGGCATATATTATATAAAGATCTGTATGGACAAAAACCTATGCCGGCAATTCGGGTTCTATGCGGTGCTGACCGACCCGCTCAAGGGGTACGACTACATGACCTCGCTGCTCGCCGATAACGGCGTAGCTTTTGTGCAGCTGCGGATGAAGAACGCCCCAAGAAAAGAGATTGCCGGTACCGCGCTGAGGATGCGCAAAATCACGGATGGGACCGCCACGCGGCTGATCATCAACGACGACCCCCATATAGCCGCCGAGACCGGAGCCGGCGGGGTGCACATCGGACAGGACGATATGCCGTATCCGCAGGTACGGGAAATTGTAGGGGATGAGATGATCGTAGGCATATCGACCCATAACCCGCAGCAAACGAAAGACGCCTGCCTCCTGCGTCCGGATTACATAGGAATAGGCCCGGTCTGGGCAACGCCTACCAAAAAGATCGCCGACCCGGCCATAGGCATCGACGGCATGAAAGAGATGCTGTCAATATCAACCGTCCCCGCGGTCTGTATCGGCGGGATTGACCTCACCAACCTGCCGTTAGTCCTTGAGGCGGGGGCGAAAAACTTTTGCATGGTCCGGCAATTAACGCAGAGCGAGGACCCCGGCCGGGTCCTTAAAGAAATACTGCGCCAAACTCCCCCTCAACAAAAAGACTTCTTCAACAATTCCAAATCCAGCTGCGGGTAGACCGGGAATTTGCCGAGCAGGGCCTTGACGCGGGAACGCGCCACATCAGCGGCCTTGCCGTCTATTTCGTATTTCGCCTGGCTCGGCTTTCCGGCGTTTTCGCCCTTGGATATGACCTCCGGCTTTGTGTTAGAGAGGACGAGCTTGAGGATGGCGGCGATCTCCTTCATCTCGTCTACGCCCATCCCGAGCGTTGTAGCGGCCGGTGTGCCTATTCTCAGGCCGCTCGTGTACCAGGGGCCGTTGGCGTCGTAGGGCAGGGAGTTCCGGTTAAGCGTTATCCCGCAGTCCCTAAGCGCGCTTTCGGCTTGACGGCCTGTCAGCCCGTAAGGCGTTACGTTGATGAGGAACAGATGGTTGTCGGTTCCGCCCGTCGCCACCGTCATCCCCTCGTCTATACAGAACCGGCTCATGGCGGATGAGTTTCTGACGATTGAGGCGGCGTAGTCCCTGAACGCGGGCAGGTTCGCTTCCGTCAAGGCTACCGCTTTGGCCGCCATGACGTGGCCGAGCGGCCCGCCTATGACAAGCGGGCAGCCCTTGTCAACGCTTTCCGCGAACTCGTCTGTGCAGAGGACCATGCCGCCCCTCGGGCCGCGCAGGGTCTTGTGGGTGGTGGTAGTTACCACGTGGGCGTGGGCTACGGGGTCAAAATCCCCGGTGAAAACCTTGCCGGCCACAAGCCCCGCGAAGTGCGCCATGTCTACCATAAACACCGCGCCGGCCTTATCGGCGATAGCCCGCATCCTCGCAAAGTTTATCTTGCGGGGGTACGCGCTGTACCCGGCCAGAAGGATGAGCGGCTTTAAGTCTACGGCCATCTTCTCGAGCGCGTCGTAATCCAGCAGGCCGGTATTCTTATCAACACCGTAGTTATAGGCGTCGAACATCTGCGCCGACACGTTGTGGCGGTAGCCGTGCGTGAGGTGGCCGCCGGAGTAGTAGTCCATCCCCAAGAGCTTCTGGTTACCGAGCTTGGCGCGCAGCTTGTTCCAGTCGTCCTGCGAGAGTTTGGACGGGTTGGCCTCCCCAATGGCCTCAAGCGCGGGTGTCTGGACCCTTGTGGCGAGGATGGCCCAGTAGGCGATGAGGTTGGCGTCGGCGCCGCTGTGCGGCTGTACGTAGGCGTGCTTCGCGCCGAAGAGCTTGCAGGCCTGCCCGGCGGCGTACGACTCTATGGCGTCTATGTTGGCGCAGCCGGCGTAGAAACGGTGGTACGGGAACCCCTCCGCGTACTTGTCGGTGAGCAGGTTGCCCATAGCGAGCTGCGTAGACAGCGAGCAGTAGTTCTCGCTGGCGATCAGCTTGAGGTTGGAGCGCTGGTCCTCCAGTTCCTTTACGATCGACGCGGCGACGGGCGGCGCGACCCTGGCAGTTTCTGAGAGGTTCGCGAGATATGCGACAAGGCCGGCATCTACATTGTTGACGCCGGTTTGGGAGAGGTACGAAGCGAGAATGCTGGTTGACATGTCAGTCCTTTTTGTTCTGGTTGACAATAAGATTACAAATAACAAAGTCCCCCCGTCTTCACGGGAGGACCTTGCGGCCGTTTTCAAGGCACCGGTACATCATCATAACATACCGCCCACGCGCACTTACTACTCCACTTTCTTAAAGTCGGTGCCGATGAGGCTGATATCGAAACTGAACGTGTAGTACATAAACGGCGCGACCCTGCCGTCCCTCATGCGCTCGGGCACGAAGGCCGCGGTTACCTCTTCGCGATCGGAGGTTTCACGCGTAGATCTGGTGCCGTCCTCTTCATTCACAACCTCAATGGTTGTTTTGATGGGGATAACCTGAAAAGTCTTGGCCTCTTTGCGCGGAGTCGTGTAGACCTCGAAGACCGTGCCGGCGGGGATCGGGGCGAACCCGCCGTCGTTGTGGGTAGGCGCCTTAACCTTTTCGCCGAGGAAGACGTCAAACTTCTCCCGCTCTTTGTAAACGGTGAGTTCCACTTTGTCGCCAGCCTTAATGTCTACCCCGTGGCCACTGCCGCCGCCGCAGCCAACGGCCAAAACAAGGGCTGCCACCGCCACCATTGCATAACTGAGTTTTTTCACAAACACCCTCCTTCAAAAGGAAAATTTTATTTTAGCTTCGAAAAATTCACACATATATCATTAAATATAGATTCCGGGCACGCCGGATTCAAGTTTTTTTTATTTTTCATTTTTTTGTTGCGGAACCCGGAGACATTTCTTATATTATATATTGGGATTGTGGACCCGGCCTTGTCCGGGGGTATACTTCAAGGGGCAAACAGCCATGTCGATGGCAATACGGGCATCCGCGGCGGAATCCATAGAGGCCCTGGCGGGCCGGGTGGGGAGCTATATCCCGCTTAGCGCCGGCATGGGCGGCTCGTACATGAGCGGGGGCGCCATGCGCGCCGACCCGGCCCGTTTTGCCGCGCCCGGCTTCCCCGGTGTACGCTCCCCGTTGCCCCGGCAAGACGTATACATCCCCTCCATCCCGGCCTTCGAAGCCGGACAAACCGGCGCGCCAATTTACGAAAAGGCGCCGAATAATGGCCAAAACGAGTATATCGACACATACGAAAGCACAATAATCCCCGGCCAGACGGAGCCCGAAGAGGCCGATCCGCCCATCCCGGCCACCGGCGAAACCGCCGGCTACGCCGGACCCGAAGAGCCGCCCGCCGCCACGGACACCCAAGGCGATGCCGAAGACCCGGACGTAAACGTCCCCGGTAACGCCGCCGAAAACAGGGCCGAGCCTGAAAACGGCGAGCTCACCCCCGAACAGCAGCAGATTGTAGACGAACTCGAGGTGCGCGACGCCGAGGTGCGGGCCCACGAGCAGGCCCACGTCTCCGTGGGCGGCGCGTACGTCCGCGGCGGCGCGTCATACGAATACGAGAGCGGCCCCGACCGCAAACGGTACGCGGTAGGCGGCGAAGTCCATATAGACGCCTCCCCCGTCCACGACAACCCCGAGGCCACTATCCAGAAGATGCAGGTGGTCCGCGCCGCGGCGCTGGCCCCCGCCGGCCCCTCAGGGCAAGACCGCGCCGTAGCGGCATCCGCGGCACGCGCCGAAGGGGAGGCCAGAGCGGAACTTAGCGAAAAAAGGGCGGCCGAGGCCAAAGGCGGCGGCGAAAACAGCGCACAGGGCAGCGCCGGCAACAACACCAATATGCAAAACACCGCAAACAACGAAAAAACGCGGCAGTCGAGGATCATGAACAACGCGGTATCATCTTACGCCGGCAACAACCCCTACGCGCAGGCGGCAATGCCGGCCATAAACTTCGCGGCCTGACATTTCTGCGCGGCGCTTTAAAAAAGAGAACCTCTGACCCGTACCCTTTTACCGTCATTTTAATAAGGTACGGGTTATAATTTTTCCAACAAATCCGCAACCGGGGCATTGGCATCCTGATATTTACGTTTTATAATTTCAAGAACAATATTAGATAAATACGGATAATTGACATAGTCGTAATAATTGTACATATAATCGCCAAGTATGAATAATATATCCTTAGATTTCTCCCTTTGGGCGCTGGATCCGCCGGCTACGCTTGAACGCTTGTCCAGGTCTATAACCTTTGCTACCGCCTTTTTGAGCTCATCGTTAAAATCCTTGTAATCTTTGAGCTTGCTTTTGAGCGATTCAAGCATTGCGGCCCGCGGCTTTGGCTGCACCCGCTTCAGCTTTTCCTGTACAGCGCTAATCTCCGTGGCATTAAACCTTTTGGAAAACAGCTCTTCCGCTTCAAAACATACCTCCAAATTTGATAAAACAGCGCTCACGTCCGCGTTGTTACCCGCCAGCCGCCTGTCCCGCTGGACGGTTATTTTATTTGAGGAGCCCAGCAGCTCATCAAACGATTTGGTTTTGTAATAATCTATTACCTCCTGAATCTGCGTTTTATACTGCGTATTATCTTTGGTCAGCTGCTCCTTGTCTTTGGTCAACTGCTCCTTGTCCCGGGTCAGCTGCTGAATTTGCGCGTCTTTATCCTGAGGCGCAGCTTTCGCGTCTTTGGCCGCCGCACCTGCGCCCTGAGCGAGCACAGTAAAAACAGCACATAAAATTAATGACAGAACCATTATTTTTTTCACAGCACCTCTCCTTTGATACCTTATTGTTTATATAAACCAATATTTTACGCCAACGCAATAGGGCGTATCTTAATAATTATAATCCAAATCCCTGAAATACTTGTACGCATCCCCATTGTCATCATCCCACTTCTGCAATAACCTTCTGTATTCGGCACGATGGCCGGAAACATCGTAAGCAACCGCGTTAAAGCCGTCTATCTCTTTTCTGACCGAAGTATACAGCGTTTCATACTCCGATTGATTCTCACGGTTATAGTTTTTGTACGAACCCGACCATCTGGCGATTTTTTTATCAAGATACGCGATGTGCGCCTTGAACAATATTTCCGGAATCTCCGTCATCTCACCCTGCAGGCGCGTACACAAAGCGGCAGACCCCCTATCCAGATCGAAACGGATCTGGCGGTACGCCTTCTCTTTCGCCATTCTCTCCTCAACATCCTCTACCGGAAAAACCGGGGCCAGGTCGTCCGGCAGCTGCGGGACGCGCTTTGCGGCGCTTATGAACCTCCTGATTTCGTCGTATTTCTTGAAATTGTCCCGGATTTTCGTGAAATTCTTATCAACCGGACTGTCTTTCTCGAGCCACTCCGATTTTTGCAGCGCCTGAAACTCATTGCGGACAAAATCCAAGTCGGAAGCCGCCCAGACCGCACCGCTAAACACCAAAAACGCCTGACGGATAAACTTGGCGGCATACACGGAATAAAGCTCTTTCGAGAGAATATCGTTCCACCGGCTGTTCTCCAAAGAGGTCTTGCCAAAACGGCCCTGTTCATGGTAATTCCCAATACTCCACGCCACCTCCTTGTAAAACTTATTGTCAAGCACGCTGTCGGACAACCTGCCTATCGAATCAATCTCCTCCTTAATACGCTTCGTAAACTGATTCTCGGGAGGAGGAGGCTCCGGAGGGGGCGGGGGGGAGTTCACCAGCGAACGGGCTATGAAGAAAGCTATGCCTGATAGGGCTGCCAGAAGTACTATGTATTTTATTATTTTCATTTTTGTTTGTCCTTATTGCCCCTTTAACCCGTCTATTTTATATGTACGGCTATAGTTGTAACCGGATTTCGGTTTCTTGGTTTCTTTTTCTAAAAATTTATCCAACGGACTACCTTGAAGATTGATATTCTTATGCACTCTCTTTGCAAGTTGTTCATATCCCTCAAGAGATGCGCTTGTCAAGTCCCAAAATTCCAGATAAAGATTGATACCGTCTTTAAGTTTAGAATCTTGTGTTTTTTTCAAATACTCCTGCAACTCCGCTTTTTCCAACGGTTTGCTTTTCAGAGCAGTTCGAATCTCAATATCACTACCCGTTGCCGGAGCCTTCACACCAGTGCCAGCACCTGCCCCGGCTGTCTGTTTAGCGGCTGACTTTCCCGCACCCTCCTCACCCGCGGATTTTTGCGGTACAACATTCGCGCTATTTTTACCAATACTATCCGGTTGCCGGACGGAATCAATATCCATAACAATGTTTTTATCATCAACACCGGCGCTGTCAACCAATTTTTTTTCATCTATCGCCTTTTTAATACGCAACGAAATATCGCTCCATTCTTCCCTATACTTGCCCGGCGTTTCCGTTTCCCATTCTATTTTGTACTTTTCTAATTGATCCAAAAGAATCGCCGTATCGCCTTTGAGATACTCTGTTATCATAACCCGGATGCTGTCGGCCCGCACTTCAGCGGCCCGCATCGCGGACATTTTCGCTCCGTGCATCACCATCACCAACAGTACTGCGAGTGCGGTACTGGCAACGAAGGCTATTATTATGGCTTTTTTGTATCTATATATCAGTTCGAATATGGAAGATAGGGCCTTCCTGCGTTTACCGGCCGGGGAGAAAACCACCGCGGCAGGTCCGGCTCCCGCTTTGCCATGACTTCCGGACGGCGCTGTATTATTAGCGCCTGTGATGCGTTTAGCTTCCATTTGGGCCTTGAGCCTTTCCACATCTTCCATTACTGCCGGCTGGTCCGGCGGGAGTTCAAAAATAATTTTTCCCGTCAGGTCGTCTTCAGAGTGTTTCAGGGCGTTCAACGGGTTTTCGGGCTTGTCTTTCAGCCCTTTTTCCACAAAGAATACCTGCTTATAGCGCTGGTACATTCTGTGTCTTGGCATATCAAAATACTTTTGCAGCTCCTCATCACCGGTGTAGTAGGCGAAGGCCGCTTCGCCTGCACCCTGTGGGATGCTGCCGGCGCCGGGCTGTTTTTTCAGTTTGGGTTCATAGCGGTTTTCGATCCCGGCAATGAACCCCCAGTCGTTGCGGACATTTCCGAGGTTGTTGTCTTTAATATATTTCCCGGCAAACTCCAGCGCTGCTTCATCCAGCAGCGCCTGAATGTCTTTGCCCGCGAGCTTCTCAGTGTTTGGAACAGCCACGGAAAAGGCTATATTGCCTGTTCTCAGATCGCCTATGACATCCCTTACAATTCTATATTTAGAGAAAACTACGCCGTCTCCGTTAAAATGAAGCGAGTACGCCTGCTTGCCTATCGCGGCTACTTTACTGCTGTCGGGCCTTGCATCAAACAGCCCCGGCACCTGCTCAGGCGTTATGATTTTGTACCCGCCGTTTGTTCCGTGTATCACTATTTTCATAATTTCCGCCTTAACTGTTAAGAATGTCCGTTATAATTGACTTTTTACGTGGTTTAACGATATCCAGCAGATCGTTTATAATATCAATAGAGTATTTCCGGTTTATTTTGCATATCTTACTGAAATAGACATCGCCGATCGAAAATATCTTTTTTATGAAATTTACCGAATGTTCATCGCAGCAAACTTTCATAGCGTCCATAAACCCGCCAAAGTTATTTTGCAGGAAAGCCCCTGCAATCTTGCTTCTTTCCGCGTCGTTGGGGGCGTGTATTTCATCCGCTTTTGTAACGACAATATAGACCGCGTCGGTCTTTTTTCTGAAAATATCATTCTTCTGGCGGAAATAGGTCGCGGCAGCGTTTAGATATTTCGCCTGCTCCTGTTTTTTTTGCGTTGTCTGGTTATAGTCAACAAAAAAGAAATGTACCTTCCGGTTTTCGCTGTTGAGCAGCAAATTAAGGGTTTTGAACGCGAAACGCCTCAGCTGCTCCCTCTTTTGCTCTTCAGTAACATGCACTTCATCCCTGTGCTTGTCGTACGAAATTACATCGGTTGAAACATTATTGTTTACTATGTCGTAAAAAAACTTGAAAATCTCGCCGCTCAACTCAAAGAAAGCGATGTTTCTGTACCGTTCCTTATTACCCCTTTTCTTGACGCGGAACGGCATATACTGCGTTCTGTCGAATACGGTCGATGGGGGTAAATAGCCTATATTGTTTGTAAACAGCTCTACCAAACTATCCCGGTAAGTCGCGCCGAACTGCTGGGGCAGTTCCACATCGACATCCATCGTGTATTCGCAGTGAATTGTATTTAATATTGCAGACAACGCGCAGCTTTTCCCCGACGACGGTATTCCCCAGAAAAAGACATCCGTATATCCGGAAGGAATCTCATTCGCTTTCTTCGGCACAACGTCGCTGAAATCCAGTTCAGGCTCATCGTATCCGTCAACGATATCATAATCTAGGCCTATTTTCCCGCACAATTCGCGCAAAAAGCTTTCTCCCAGTATTTCTTTGGCCGAGTCTGGCGTTATCGCGTTGATATTCTTTCTTACCTCATCAAATTTCGCCTGCGTTATCTGGGCAATCCTTTTGTCGGCCTCCGCCCTGTACTGGCTGTCCGGATACATGATTTTAAAGTCTTCCAGCAGCTGCACCGTGTTTGCCGCGCTAAAAGCGGCGTTCTCCCTGCACTGCCTGTTTCTCCGCTCTTCAATTGACAGCCGCGCGATTTTCGCGTTCACCTCCGGTATACGCAGGCTGTCGGGATACTCGGACTTGAAATCTTCCAGCAGCTGCACCGTAGTCGCGTTATGGAAATCGTTATCCTCCTCCTCAAACACGGCGAGCATTTTTTTCACCCGCTTTTGCTTGGAAGCGTCAAAATCTCCGGTAGCCCGCAGCTCATCGAAGGTAGCCTTCCCCTCCCGGATGATTTTTGCGATGTCTTCCGCTGTTAAATCCTCAACGTTTTTCATAACAATCTTCTTTCGTTATATCCAGCGTTAAAATTATTGAATAGTCGTATCCGTCAACGTAATCGGTTTTTGTTTTTTGGTGCTGCGCCCCGAAAAAATATACGACAGCAGCATCAATATGTACAGCAGCGCCGCCGAGGCGATAGAAACCGGTGCAGGCTTGCCGGGCGCGGTAAAGTATCTTTTTACATCTTCGATTGTTAGCTCGTAAACAAAATCATCGGCTTGCTCGCCGTGCTGCCGGACGGAGGAATATCCAATCAATGATGCCAGCCAGCTGTTTGTGTTTTGACCTACATCGTTCACTATGCCTACAATGCCTATCGGCTTCCAGCTGTCAACAATATCCCGCGCGTCCGCCAGCCAGGCGGAACACCCCTGTTTCATGTCTGCGTAATTGCTTGGAAACAAATCGGCATTAAGATCAAATATCTTGCGTTCAATCAACTTGGCGTCGTTAATACCTTGCTGCCCAAATTCGTAGCCGGCGTATACGCTGGGGTTTATCTCTTTGGAGGCGACAACGCTCCTAAGCTCCCGCTCGTAGAGCCCTTTACGTTCTTCCGCGTAATTTTCATACTCAGAAAACATTTTCTCGGCCTGCGTGAAGCTTTCGGTAAGTTTGCGCTGAATTTCCGCCTTCTCCGCCCAAACAGCAAAGCAGTGCGGCAGTTCCGTGCTGGCGAAGAATACCGTGGAAGCCGTAAACAAAAACAGAAAAATGATTTCCAGTACCAGCGAACGCCCGAAATTTTTGTACGTACGCTTAAAAACTTTTGCGCCCATTGCGAACAGGCACAGTAAAAACGCTATAACCGATCCATAAACTATGTTCACGGTTATATTATCGCCCAAAGACGAAAAGTTTTTGCCCAAAAAGCATACGAAGCCAAACATAAGCGCCCCTAAAACGGTAAGCATGTCGGCCAGCGAAAATTTTGATTGTTTCATATTTCTTTTACCTTGCAGTTTATTGTTATATATTGTTTCAGCGTTTTTACGCTCTTTATTAATTGCCTGTCTTCAATACCTTGTCAATTTCGTCCAATCTCCGCTGCAGGCGGTCGCGTTCCCGCTGCAGGTCGTCCATCCCGCTGCTGCCGGGCGGCACGCCTGCGGCGGGCGGATTCCGGCCCGCAGGCGGCGGCGCTCCGTATCCCGGCGGGGTTTGCCCTACAGGCGCACCAACGCCGGGCGGGTTTTGGCCCGCAGACACGCCGGGTCCGGGCGCTGCCTGGCCTGCCGGGCAGTTGACTACAAAATCCCACGCTGTCCCGGTTCCCAGAGATATAATCTCAACAGTAATTACAGGCTGATTAAACTTAACAGCCGCGTTAACAACTCCCCTGGTGCCGCCTGAATATGTAAATATAACATTCCCTTCCGTATCCGGGCCGTCATGGATAGTAATTCTGTCGGGGACGTTGTGCGTGTTGTGCCTGAAAACAAACGTGCCGGACTTCTGCCCCATCTGGAAACTTCCGATATAGCCCTCATCCCCCCCGGATGCCGCGACCGCGGTATTGCAATAGGCCAGCGGTTCGGCGCAGGCTGCAGTTTCGCCCGATATTACCGCCTCCAGCGCTTTGTCTAACTGTATCAGCTTGCCGACATCGCCGGCCGCGGACAAACCCGTATTTTGCAGTATACATATAATTTGCCTGGCGGTAAGCGAATCGTTCAGGCTTTTCATCAGGGCAACTCCGCCGGCTACTATAGGCGACGCCATGCTTGTGCCGTCCATCATAGTGTAGCCTCCGCTGCCGATAGTGCTGTAAATATCAACCCCCGGCGCGGAAATGGTGGAATATTCACCGTAGTTGCTGAAGCTGGCTTTTGCGGCGCTCTGATTTTGTTTGTCAAGGGCCGACACGGTTATAATGTTTCCCGGACGCTGAAGCGGAGATATGCCGGCAAGAACATTATCATTTCCCGCCGCGGTAACAATGACCGCTCCGTGCTTGTCTGCTATTTTCACAATTCTGTCCCACACGCGCTCTTCCTCCTTAAAACGGCTGCGTATTATTTCTCTCTGATGCTCTTCCGGTAAAGAGTTTAATCCTGAAAAATCCGCGCCAAGCGAGACATTAACCACATCCGCGCCCTGATAAAGCGCATACAGTATGCCGTCCAGAATCGATGTGGTTGTCATTACGCCCTGCGCGCTGGCTACCTGAACCGGCATAAACGCACAGTTGGGCGCAATACCCAGAAGGCCCTTTTTATTGCCGGCAATAGCCAGCGCCGTACCGGCTACGTGCGTTCCGTGGTCAATCTTCTGCGGTGAGACCTTGTCTGAATGCAGCCATACGTTGTATGGCATTACAACCTTGTCTTTCAGCTCGGGATGCTTCAGGTTAAAGCCGTTGTCTACTATAGCGACGGTATGTTTTGGCAAGCCGCGGGTGACAGCCCATGCCTGCGGAGCCTTTACGGCGTGCAAATACCACGATTTTTTCTGATCGCTATATGCGGGGTCATTAGGTACATATTTTGTTTCAAAGAGCGACTCGTCGAATACAAACAGTTCGTATTGCGGCGCAAACTTAGGCGGAATCTCCGCCTTGAGTTTTTCCCGTTCGTTAGGCGGGACTTCTATTTGCATCCTTTTCACAACATCGTCGTAATAGACTACTTTGTATTTGGCGTCCGGGTACACGGCCTTGAAATCTTTCGCCAGATCCATTATGCTCTTTTCATGATTTTCCATTAAAATATTCAACCGGTTGCCGATAACCGCCGGTTTTCCGGGCTCGGTAATTATTTCAGACTTATCGGGAGGCGGCAAAACGCCCTGATGGGGCGGAAGCACGCCTTCGTACCCCGGAGGAGTAGGTACGGGCATATAGGGATTGCCCGGGTTATATATACCGCCCGCACGCGGATCTTTGCCTGACCAGGGCTTCCCTTCTATAGGATACGGAATTGGCGCATACCGTGGCCAGCCGTAACAGCTTCTAAGCAGCCACGCCAGCAGCAACAGCAGCAGCAGCAATAAAAGCAGCCACAGCAGCCACTTTAACCATGGGCGGCGTTTTTTGGGCTTTACGGCGGCAAGCGGTTCCACCTCTGGCGGCACAGGGTCAGGGGGCAGCTCCGTCAACGGCAACGCGGGGGGCGGTTCTGCCGCAAACGGCACAGCCGGCGGCACACCGGGCTCTTTCGGGCTCTCGGGCGCTTTCCTTTTTTTTGCGGCGAAGTTCTTGCAAATCTCGCTGATATCCGCCCTCACATTGTCACGCACCTGCATTCCCCAAACGCCCAAAACAACCCTGTCATCGTAACAATACACAAAACGGCTGTCTATATACTTCACGGCTTCGGCAAGAAAACCGGCTTCGGCGGTTTTATCCAAATCCCGAAGCGCGGCAGCCTTGCTGTTGTAATGCTTGAGCGTTTTATCCTTTATATCCGTATATCTGGCCAGATCATCACCCTGCAGGTCAGACAGAAGCTGCGGCGCCTCGGTGTACTTTTTCCCGTGGAACGTGATCGTATCGCCCTCTCTCACTGGATACGCCAAAAAATTCCGGTACTCGGCGTCTATATGCCTGTTTATGATATTCGTTTCCGCCAGCTGATAGCGGTCAAACAGCGTTTTGCCGCCAATAGCCTGCAAGGCTTTGAAATACTTCAAATCCGCGCAGCATAACTGTTCTTTGCCTATTACTTTTGCCATAGTTTTCAGTACTCTATTCTTTTACATTCGTTAATAATATTACCCAGCCGTTCATTTGCCGCCACATCGTAATTTGGTATGTCGCATACGGATACGAAACCGACTTTCAGGCGGTTGTACCACGACAGATAATTACGGTAGCTTGGCAAAAGCTTCATCTCTCCGGGCTCAGACCTGATAATATCAGCCCAATTCTCTATTTTCGTTAACAGCTCCTCAACCGATTTCTCCGCCGGATTATCGTGCCGGTCAAGAATCAGCCCCAGATTGTTTTGTTCGTTTGCCTTCCGCAGGTCATTGAGTTCAGACTCGTCAAGGTATTCAAAGCCGACGGTATTGATACATTTGTTCAGAAGCTCCGCGCTGATATCGGCGGCTATCTCATAAGGCAGCTCGGTTTTGCTGTGCCCGTCGATATAGCATCTGATTTTTTCCGCGATCCGTTTGGCAAGGCCCAGCTTTTTAAACAGCTTTTGGAACATCTCCGTAATGTCCTGTAACGCCGGCGAACCTTCCGCAGCCAGAATCTGCTGAATGGTGCTCTTGTCGTTTTGAGCCACATACGCAAACCAGTATTCAAGCAGCATATCCGCCAGCTGCTGAGCGTTGCTTTTAATCATGTCGGTATTGCCGTTTATAAGCTCTTCCAAATCTATCTGCTTCGCTTCGAGATATTCGCGGAATTTCTGCTTCGACTCTTCTGTTGTTTTTTCGTAATGCGCGCACAAGCGCTCAAAATAAGCGCCGGCCGTATCATTTTCGGCAACCGGCACCTGTATCCTGTACGTGCTGTAGATATCCATATTAACCACATCGCGGTACCCGACATCGTCGATCTTCTTGCGGTAGAGCTCGAGTACGGATCCCTCGTCGAGCATCAGCTCCTTCATCAACTGCCCGTAAAGCCTGATGCCGTCGGCGCTGAAAGCCATATCCAGCGTGTGCTGAATATTTCCGGCGGTAGACTTGGCCTTCTGCAGCTCCTCGTCCTTGTCGTTACTGTGAAAATGCCTGAGCAGCTCGGCAAGAATGGCCTCAGATACCGCATTCAGGCCGGCAAGCGTTTTTTCGCGGCGGGCGCTGTTGATATTTTCCGCGGCGGCCGTGAGCCTGTCAATAATCAATTTTGTACCGTCTTTGTTTATACTTGCCGCTTCGTCCCACGATTCGGCTGGATTGGCGAAATGACGTTTAACAAAATCGTATTCAATAAAAGACTGCCTGAGTTTTTCCCTGAAACCGGGGTAACCCTGCGGAATTACCTCTTCTAATTCCGTTTTGTTTTCGTTGTACCCTCTGAAGATATGGCTTATGGTATCGGACTTCTCAAAATCGCGCAGCAAAAAGATATTCCGGAAATAGGGCTGTGACACTGTCCAGCTCTCAAACCAGGCATAAATTTCGGTATTCAGCAGCTGGGCGGCCAGCGTGCGTTCAAAACGCTGGTTCCAGCGATAATTCAGGGAAGAATTATCGGCAGGTTTATCCTGCTGCGGGTTATATTGCAGGTTAACATTAAAAAATGTGCCTATAATAAACAACGGCGGTATCTTTGATTTGCTGATGAAATCCTCCCGCTTCTCAGGCGTAGCGCCAACAATCTTTGCAATCCAATTATTCAGCATTTCCGGCATCAACCGCTGCGCTGCCTGTTCATGCTTGGCGCAAAAAAGCAGAATATTGATTTTTTCGGCTTCCGAATATTTGTTAAACAGGTATGCAACCTTGCCGCGCAGCATCAGTTCCGGGATAATTTCAGCTTCGATCAGATTTTCCGGCAATTGCAGGCGGGAACGCGCACCCGGAAAATCCAGCAGATCGGTCTCTTTCAGAAACGGTTTGTTTGCGAGCAGCAATTCCGGCTGACTGAAAACCAATTCTGCGGCCAGCGCGCACAAATAACATTTTGAAAATCTGATTTCCTCATTATGCGCAGGCAGCCAAACCGTTGTATCCGCCCTGTATTCAGACTCTATTCTGTCGGGCGCTTCATATATCTCTTTCAGCCGCTTTACGTCGAGCACCGTACCGTGTTTGTACAATATAGCTTCTACCGGGAGATAGATGGTCGTTGAAAATTTCAGCTTTTCGTACTCTAAAATCAAATTGGAAAAAAGAGTTGTTATTTTTTCATTCTTATTCCACAGCAACGAAAAAATTTCTCTCCACTCGCTTGAATCCGCTTTGCAGATCAACTGCGATATTTCATCGAAAAATTTGGAAGAGAGCACGTTGCCGGCCTTTGTCAGATTACTCTCAAAATAATCCTGCATGTCCAGCACATCGTCTTCGCCAAATACTTTCTGGCGCACCTGGCGGTCTTTTAACCGGGCTTTCAGCGCGAAAACCTCCGCATTTATGTCATCTGTCCGCAGCGTAAGGTCGTGAACGGCTTTTATGTCATTATAGAAACTGTCGCACAAAACCAGTACGGCATCAACAGGCGACAGCAGGACGGCTTTTACCGGATACCCCGGGTTTTCCGGCTTATAGTTGACTGAAAAACGGGAAACCAGGCTGGTGGATTCGGACCCGCCGCCGGGCGGGTTGATCTCTTCGATAAAATTATGCACAACGCCGTTTTCGCCGGTAACAGTAAACGGCTTGCCCTCTTCCGACAACAAACTGCCGATAAGATATGATTTGCCGACCTGGCTTTCACCATACATGGCCGCGGCCGGATTGCCTTCCAGGGCATACCTCTTCTTATTCAGCTTGCGGCGGCAGTTCACCATATTGCGACAGGCGTTCTTCTGCTTTTCCCCGTCTAAGGAGCTTTTAAACCAGGCATTGGCTTTTTCGGCCAGTTCAAGCTGTTTCAGTATCTTTTCTTCCATACCGTATATCCGCCTTAATTATTTTGTACATTGCTGACGTTTAACGAAAAAATACCTGAGTCAAGCCAGAAATTGTCTATTTCACTCATGCTCTGAACCTGCAGGCTGAAAAAGTTCTTATTTATCGAATTGCCTTCCCTGTCAACTATTTCTTCAATACGCAGCTGCTCAACATCTTCGCTCATATCACGTTCTATCGTAACCCTGAGCGGCATATTCCGGCGAATCCTCGCTTTTTCGGCATCAACGCCTGTCCGAACGGCGTTCACGTCGTTTTCATCGTCCAGCCGCCCTTTCACGCGGTCTTCAATTTTGTATTCGTCGAAATCGAGCGTGTAGAACGGCCGCGACGGATATGCCGGTATATCCAGCTGACGCACACCTATTCTGAACGGCAGGGAACAGACATCTACCGCTGCCCGGTTGCTGTCCGGCGAAATTATGGTTCGCGTAAATTCCAGCTGGTCGCTGAGCTCACCGAAAAAATTGGTCACCGGAAGCAATTTATCCTTCAGCTCTTTCAGATTCAGTGAGAAGCCATTCAGTCCGCCGCTTTCGGCGATCTGCCCTATCATGGCCCCGGTGGTAATAATTGATTTAGGATTTATGAACTTACCGTTCCCGTCAATAAATTTATAACGCTTGTCTTCGGGATACCAGCGGCCAACGCGGTAGTCGTTTATCGACTTCAGGCGGTTTGGAGAAACCGCATAATGCCTCAAAAACAAATCGCTCAACGGTTTAAGTGATGTCGGACGGCCCGAAAGCAGTACAATATCGCAGGCATAGTACGAAAACAGCGAAGAAATCTTGCCGATCAGCGCGTCGAACGTCTTCTCAATAATGGCCGATATGACTTTCCTTTCGTATTGCCACTGCAACGATTCGAATTCGATGCCGAAGTGCTGATTGAAGTGATTAAGCACGTTCTGAGTAGGCGGATTATCGCCAAAGATGTCGCTATACGTGAAGATTTGACTTTCTACGCTGTTCTGTTTCAGCAATTCAAGGTAGAATGAAACGACAGGTACGGAAATTTGCAGATTAAAATCGCTGCGCAGCTGCCTGTTACGAAACGAAACTCCGTTGTCGGTGCCGAAAAACGGCTGCATCAGGTCTATTGGTTTTTTGCCCATCGCAAGCAGTTTTCTTTCGACCGGCGAATACTTCCCCTCAATAACGAGCTGGTGAATGAGCCTCTTCAGCAGGTCATCGCCGGCCTTGTAAAAACTTTCCCAAAACAGAGGTACGGGCGTTAATGTGCACTTTCCCGCAGCGCCGCCGTACTTGTAGGCCGCAATCATCACATCTGTTGTTCCGGCGCCAATATCCACAGAACCAACCGTTAGCGACTTCTGGCGGTAGTCTCCCCAGCACGGCTCTTTGCAGCCGCGTACTTTTCCATAAAAATCAAAATAATCTTTGGCATTGCCGTGATAGCGTTCGCATATCTCGCTGTACAGAAAGACAAATTGAGCGGCGGTAGCCTCATCGTAGATCCATTCCGTGCGTTCTTCTTTGGCAGACAGCTTCTTGGCGGAGGGAATAACCTGGGTACGCGCGCGGGCCTCTTTCTCATCAATTTCATCGCAATAGGTATTTTCAAAAAAGCGGTCCAGCATAATAGCGGCATCTTCGGCGCACCTGCGCAGAGCAATCTGTTCCACCCGCGACATGGCAGTCGGGCAGGTAACAATTATTCGGCCTATTCTTCTGGGCATAGACTCGTCTCCCCAGTGGCTGCGCTGTTCGTAGCTGTTGATTTGCATCTTTGCCTGAGCCAATATCTCAAGAAAGGCAAAGGTCATCAGCGCTTTGCGCGAATAGTGCATCAAAATAGCTCCGTCGCCTTCGGTGTTAAGCGAGCCGTCGATATTCAGCTGTTCCGATATTCCTTTGATATAAAAATCTTTGACCGTTTCGCCTGACAGCTGCACAAACTCCCATTCATGCCTGTGAGGCTTTGTATCCCATAAAAAACGCTTCGGGCTCGAAAACGTACTTGTTTTTTCCGCCCCGGTATTCATATTGGTTGCTTTATGTATCAGCGAATCGGCCTCTTTTCCCAGCCGGATCATGCTGGGATAGACGAACTGCCGGCTGGTCACAAGCCCGAATTTGCCTCCGAAATCGGCCTCGCGGAACGCCAGGCGCATATCGAACGAGTCGCGGTATTTATTGAGCGCACCGTTAGAAACCGGCGTGGTGAAATCCTGCAGTTCCAAGGGGCTTAATTTGGTAAAATCGCCGTCATCGAACAATACGGCGCACGTGCGCGAATTGCCAATATCCACCACCAAATCGACACTGCCGTGAACCACATTTCTATTGGAATACAAAGTAACCCTCGGCAAAATACCGAGATGCTGGATATACCCCATTAAGTATATGTACTGCGCCAGATAGCTCAATTTAGGCTTTTGCCCGCGGTAGTCGTCTATAGTATCAAGGCCATGGAAGTGTTTAAGCAGATATTTGTCTACCCAGTCGCAGTAAAACGCTTCCGAACAATAGCCAACCAGCTTATACTCGCTGTTACATAAAGCATAATCCTTCGACCTGCCGTCATTGCCCGTAAACACAGGGGTCTCATTCAGGTCTTCGTCTTCGAAATCCTCGTCTTCAAACGAACTCCTCGTGTCAAAAGCCAGCAAAAGGCTGTACTCTCTTGAATGCCCGGCCGTTTCAGCCGGCACCAGCTTGCAGCGGCACCAATTTGTGGGGCCAAACTCCGACTTGCTGCCGTTGAGCAGAAAAAACGGGGCCGGAAACCACACATTTTCAACCTTATCCCAGTTTATCCTGCCGATTGATACCGGAAAGCACCCAGAATCCCTGGGGTCGTCGGTATCAATCGGAATCGCCTTTTTGCCTTCCCCCTCAAAATACTCACGGATCTCATCCCAGCCTTCGGTCACCGCTCCGTCTTTTACATAACCGAGCTCCGACAAGTCGGTCTTTTTTACCCACAGCCCTTCCTCCGAAAAAAAGTGGGCGATCTCCAGTTTCAGCTGCTCGTCCTTGGTGTCGTACCATTCGTGAAAATACATCTTGAAGTTGTCGTTCAAGTTGACTTTCAATGGAACAGTATAGTATTGAATACCGGTGTTTGCTATTAAATTCATAAAAATACCTGACTCTGTCCCTTACATATCAACATTTATGTATCTTGGTGCAAGTTTTCAGGCTACTCCCACCTTTTACATAAATATAATTGCGTGGCCGCCGGCTGTGCAAATTTTAGGAAATTTTTATTGTCTGCCGGCAAATACCCCGCCTCCGCCTCAGGGTACGGCAGCCTGTATACACACTATATATTGTACATGCACGTTATGACACCACGCTATTTATGATTTATCTGCGCCAACCGGGGCAGCCCCCTGTCCTTATCCGACAGAACCGGCTCAACGTCCGGCCACGCCACGGCGATATCCGGGTCGTTCCAGATTATCCCGGCGTCGTTCTCCCGCGAATAGGGGTTGTCTACCTTGTAGACGATCTCCGTATCCTCCTCAAGGGTGCAGAACCCGTGCGCGAAGCCGCGGGGGATGAAGAGCATCTGAAAATTGGCGGCGCTCAGTTCAAACCCGCGCCACTGCCCAAACGCCGGCGAGTTCGGCCTTATGTCCACCGCCACATCAAATATCGACCCGCTGATGACGCGCACTAACTTGCTCTGCGCGAATGGCCCGGTCTGGAAATGCAGGCCGCGCAGCACACCCTTCGCCACCGATTTGGAGTGGTTGTCCTGAACGAATACCGCGTCAATCCCCGCCGCCGCGAATACCGGGGCCGAGTAGGTTTCGAGGAAGAACCCGCGGTGGTCGGTGTGGACCTTGGGCTTAATGAGCACCAGCCCGTCAATGTCTGTCTTGATAAATTCCATAGCATTAATTCCGATCGTTATCAACAATGTCAATCAAATACTGCCCATAAGCGTTCTTCCGCATAGGCTCCGCCAGTTCCATCAGCTGATCCGCGCCTATCAGCCCGCTCCGGTAAGCGATCTCCTCCGGGCAGGCTACCTTGAACCCCTGGCGCGACTGGATCGTCTCCACGAAGAGCGACGCCTGCAGCATGGATTCGTGCGTACCCGTGTCGAGCCACGCGATGCCGCGCCCCATGTCTACAACTTGTAATTTTCCCTGCTCAAGGTATAATTTGTTCAGGTCTGTAATTTCAAGCTCCCCGCGTACCGACGGTTTGAGCTTACGGGCAAGGGCGCAGACGTCCGCGTCATAAAAATATAGCCCCGTCACCGCCAGTTTTGATTTCGGGGCGGACGGTTTCTCTTCGATCGACACGGCGTTGCCGTTTTTGTCAAGCTCCACAATCCCGTACCGCTGCGGGTCGGTTACCCTGTAGGCGAATATCGTAGACACGGCGGGCCTGCCTGTTGCCCTCTGTAAACACTCGCGGAGGCCGTGGCCCCAGAAGATGTTGTCGCCAAGTATTAGCGCGGCCGGGCCGCCGCCTACAAATTTCTCGCCTATGATGAACGCCTGCGCCAGTCCGTCGGGGCGCGGCTGGGGCGCGTAGGTGAGGCGGATACCCCACTGGGAGCCGTCGCCCAGAAGTTTCCAGAACGCGGGCAGGTCGCCGGGCGTGGTGATGACGAGGATCTCGGTTATGCCCGCAAGCATCAGGGTCGATAGCGGGTAGTAGATCATCGGCTTGTCGTAGACGGGCATCAGCTGCTTCGATACGGCTATGGTCGTTGGGTAGAGGCGGGTGCCTGAGCCGCCTGCCAGTATTATTCCTTTGTGCAAAATATCTCCTTATAAGATAAAAGTCAAAATCAATACATATCATCCATGTTCGGGGCCGGCTTCCGCCCTTGGGTGCGCCTGGCGGTAAACTTTTTGCAGGTGCTCGCGCGATATGTGGGTGTAGACCTGCGTTGTCGCGAGAGATGAGTGGCCCAAGAGCTCTTTCACCGCCCTGATGTCCGCCCCCGAGTCTAAGAGGTGGGTGGCGAAGGAGTGGCGCAGCACGTGCGGGCTCTTCTTCTTGTGCAGGGTAACTTGGGACAGGGAGGCCGACACTATCCGCTCGATCTGGCGCTTTGAGATCTGCGCCCCCTTTGCGTTTACGAAGATCACGTCGCCTATCCCCGCGGCCGGCCCCGGGCGTATCTTCATATAAGCGTCGAGCGCGTCTAACGCCTGACCGGTCAGCGGGACTATGCGCTCCTTTTTGCCCTTGCCCATCACCCGCACCGTCCTGTTGCGCCTGTCTATGTCGCCCGCCGTGAGCCCGTGCAGTTCGGAGAGGCGTATCCCGCTCCCGTAGAAGAGCTCCACTACCGCCCGGTTGCGCAGGTTATCGTCATTGGCCGTAACGTTCCCAAGCTCCCCGGCCTGCGCCGCTGTAAGGAAGACCGGGAGAGGGCTGTCGAGCTTTGGGGCGGCGAGGGCCTTAGACGGGTTGACGGCGATGACGCGCGTCTTCACGCTGTAGCGGCACAGCGACTTGAGGGACGCGAGCTTGCGGGCGGCCGAGCGCGGCTTGAGCCCCTGCGCCGTCACATCATGCATAAAAAGCCGCAAAGGGGTCTTGACGAGCGCTGCGGAGGGGGTGAGGGCAATGTTTTTGCGCTCAAGGAAGAGCATAAACTGCTCCAAATCGCCCCGATAGGCGGCGACGGTATGCTCCGAGTACCCCTTCTCCTTGCGGGCATACTCCAAAAAGCTGCCGACAAGCCGCCCAAGCTCCGATCCGGCATACGCCGGCTGCGCGTCTGTAACCATCCGTCCGTTCCTTTAGTGTGGAGTTTGGAGTGTGGAGTGCGGGGTTTTTGACGTTAACTCCAAACTCCACACTCCAAACCCCAAACTTAATAATAAATACCAACGCCCTCAAATAAATATAGTATATTATGACAATGATGAGGCTAAAATTTTTCACCGTTCTCCTTATCGCCCTCGCCGCATTCGGGCAGGACAGGTCGCAGGACCTGACGCTTGAGCTTATGGCCGGCAGCGGCCCGTACCATCCCGGCGATACGGTGGCCGTGGGGATCAGGGCCTCCATACCCAAGGGGTACCACCTCTACAGCAACCCGCTGGGGCCGGGGATAGGCAAGCCGCTCAACCTCTTCGTAGACCGGGTAAGCCCGGAATGGGGCGCCCCGTGGCAGATAGAGTGGGACGACGCGCGCAAAAGCGTCCCCAAACGCTTCAACCCGCCCATCGGCAGCTGGGTATGGGCCTACGAAAACGAGGCGTTCTTCTTCGTAAAAGGCGTGCTGGCATTCGACGAAGCCTCTTACAAGGCAAGCATAGACAGCGCCGCCGCCGCCGATAACGCCAGACGCGCCGCCGAGGCGCGGGCGGCCAGAGCGGCAGCCAAAGCCCGCAAGCCCGTCCCGAAAAGCGCCGCAACAGACACCCAAACCGCCGACTCCGTCCGCGCAGCCCTGAACCGCGCATTCTACGAGATAACCGTAGACGCCCTCATCTGCCACACCGCCTGCGTCCCCGTCCTTAAAAGCGTCCGCTTTGAACCGGCGCTGTCAAACGATACAACCGGCGCGGAACACCACGCCGCAGCTGCCGCGTTCCCGGCAGAATCAATCTGGCAAAGGCAGTTTGAGCGTTCGGAACCGTTAGAGTTCAAAACCGGCACTCTGGAACCGCAGCCCGCCGCCGCGGGCAACGCCGCCCCCGGGCTGAACCTCGGCCTGAGCGGGCTGCCGTCCGCATTGGGGTCGCTCTCCGCAGACCCGTCAACATCAGAACCAGTACCCCCGTCATCAGTGGGAGACGGCGGCCCGGCGAACTGGGCCTACAAACCCTTCGAGGAGAACAGGCGGGAGCACAGCCTGCTCTCCGCAATAATATTCGCGCTCATCGCCGGCCTCGCCATGAACCTTACGCCCTGCATCTTCCCGGTGCTGAGCATCCGCATCCTCTCATTCGCCGAGAGCGCGAGGGAGTCGCGCAGCCGCTCGGTCATACGCAGCGCCGCCTTCGCGGGGGGGATAGTCGCCGTCTTCCTGCTGCTCGCCGCGCTGGCCGCGTTCGCCGGCTTCTCGTGGGGGCAGCAGTTCCAGAGCCCCGCCACAATGGTCGGGATCATCGCCGTCATCTTCCTCTTCGCTTTGGGGATGTTCGACTTCTATACGCTAACGGGGCCGTCTTTAAACAACGCGGGGGACAAAGCCGGCGCGACACTAACCGGCGACTTCCTCAAAGGCGCGGCGGCCACGATCATGGCCACTCCCTGCGCCGGGCCGTTCCTCGGCGCCCTGCTCGCGTGGGCGCTCCTGCAAAAACCGTCCGTCATCTTCACCCTCTTCGCCGTAATGGGTGTGGGCATGGCCGCGCCATACGTTCTCCTCTCGTCAAGCAAAAAACTGATGAGCCTCCTGCCCAAACCCGGCAGATGGATAGAAGACATGAAACACGCGATGGGTTTTTTGCTCCTCATCTTCGCCGTAACGCAGATGAAAAGCCTCGACCCGCGCCTTACCCTCACAGCGGCAGGCATCTGCCTGAGCATACTCTGCGCGGCAAGCGTAAACAAGCGCTTTGCCCCCTTCGGCTCACCGGCCAAACGGCGCATTGCCGTGCTGTCAATCGCTTTGGCAATTATAACAGCCGGCGCGGCCCTCTCCGTAAAATACCTGCGCCTCGATATCCCCCTGTTCCACGACAGCCGCGACACACCGGCAGCCGGTAACCAAAACGGCGCGGCGTGGCAAGAGTTCACCCCGCAGGCCCTCGCCGCAGCGCACGAAGAGGGGCGCAGCGCAATCGTAAACTTCACCGCCCAGTGGTGCTCAAACTGCAAAATCAACAAAGCCGTAGCCATCGACGCCGCGGAAGCGAGGGAACTCTATGCCGGCAAAAACATCGCGCTACTCACAGCCGACATAACAAACCACAACGAGCCGGCCCAGGACCTGCTCCGCCACCTCGGCTCAAGAAGCGTGCCCTTTTTGGCAATATTCCCCTCAGACTCACCCAAAAACCCCATCATCATGCGGGACATACTGTCGAAAGACAGGTATTTGGAAACGCTCAGGGGGCTGCCGTGACAGCGCCTGAACCCATAACCGAAACGCCCGGACACGGCCGGACAACACAGCAGAACCGCGAGGAAGCCGAGGCGCACTGCAAGCGCGGCAATGACCGGGAGACGCCAGAAGACGCTATCGCCGACTACACACAGGCGATAGAGGCGGATCCCGGCTACGCCTATGCGTATTTCAGCCGCGGTTTTGCGTATTACAGCATGGGGTGCGACGGCGATCGCGATTGGCTGACGGAGGCTGTTGAGGATTTCGATGAGGCGATACGGCTGAATCCGGATTATACCGATGCGTATTACAGGCGCGGCATTGTGTATTGCGACTGCGGCATGTACAACAAGGCTATTGCGGACTTCGGCCAGGCTATACGGATTTCTCCCGAAGATTCCCGCGCGTATACCAGCCGCGGCATCGCGTACCACTACAAAGGCCGCCTCCGCAGGGCTATGGCAAACTACCGCAAGGCGGTACGCCTGGCCCCCGATAACTGCACAGCGTATTACCACCTCGCCACCGCATATTACAGCAAGCGCAACTGGGGCAAGGCTATTATGTGGAGCGATGACGCGCTGAACGTGAACCCGAATCTTTACGAAGCGCGCGTCAAGCGCATGCACGCGTATTTTAAAACATACTCAAACAGGCACCGCATAGCTATCATAGATTACAGTTTGGCGATATGGCTGAAACCCCGTAATTACAAAGCGTATTGCAACCGCGCCAAGGCGTACTACTACAAATGTAACCTCGACAAGGCCATTGCGGACTACAATAAAGCCATAGAACTGGGGTGCCCTTTCTGCAGCGAGCTGTATTACAGCCGCGGCCTCGCGTATGAAAACAAGGGCTGCGTTAAAGAGGCCATCGCAGACTACGAAAGCGCGCTCAGGCATAATCCGGATCATGAGCTCGCGGAAGAAGCCCGTGCCGCACTAATAAAAAACCTCCCTGCGGCCGAATGGAAAGACTACTTCAGGCCTCAACCTCTATGGGCTCATGTGTTGGACATAGGCGCTTTTCCGTTAACTATATTAATTCTAATTATATTCCACATCCTGTCCAAATAATCCCGCTCAACAAAGGTTTTTCGGATAAAATTACGGCCCGGGCGGCGAATTGGCTTTTAATCTTTTGACTTGTCCGCGTACCGTAGAAGCGAATATCTTTGGCTCTACTCCCATTCTATTTGGTAAATGGGAATTTAGCGTTGGGATGATTCGCTTTTTTTTGTCTGAACCACGATTTACATGATTAAAGGATTAACATGATTAAACGTCAATATCACCAATAATCTGGGTTTTGATAACGATAATGC